>Ga0187864_10004449_pt1 | contig 10976 bp, 9 predicted proteins | sample June2016WEW_11_4_FD_132985 | JGI IMG/M metagenome (GOLD analysis project Ga0187864, IMG submission 132985) | Peatland microbial communities from SPRUCE experiment site at the Marcell Experimental Forest, Minnesota, USA - June2016WEW_11_40 | ecosystem: Environmental > Terrestrial > Soil >... | reverse complement strand
TCAAATATACTTGCGCGAAAATGGCCGGAATTTAGCGCGCGTGCCGAACGCGAACGGGGTGAAAGCTGACGGATCCTGGACATAATCTTGACGCCGGAAGGTATTTGAGGTCCAGTTTTGTCCGTGGACGCCAAACTATATGCCGCAGGTTTCAAACAGTTGGCGGACGAGACCGAAAGGTTCTGGGAGCAGGCAAAGAAGGATGTCGATGTTTTTCAGGAACAAATAAAGCAAAAGCACTGGCGTCAGCATCCACTGATGAGAAGGAAACGATTGGCTAATGTGTTGAGAGAGCTTCTGGGGATACCTGGTCGACGTCTCGTAGATGTGAAAAAGCAGTCAGCTAAGGCACAACGGGCGGATGAAGCGGACATCAAGGAACTGTTAAAGAATCCGCACCGAGCGGCGCAGTTGCAGGCTTCACAAATTGGATCGAAACTCGCAGAAAGGGTTGCTGAGAAACCAGGCCTCTTAACAATCGCAGCATTTGAGGACGAGTGTATTCTCTCGCCGATAGAACTTTTTCGTGAGTTGAAAACATACCAAATTCGATGCCCGACGTCTCCCTCAGGGGCTGTGGTTTGGTCTGAAATTGTCATTCGATGCCTACGCAACGAAGATCCTGGGGAAAAATTCCTTCACATTAATAGTGATGATCCCTGGGCGCCCGTGGAAATAAGCATCACTGCTTGCAAAATGCTTGCCGAGCAACTCGAAGCCGTGGGCCAACGTGGGAAACCGACCGAGGACCAAGTTAACACGGTGCTCACCAGATTGGGTCTCAACGGCGACGAATACAAACCCTGCGATTATCCCGAGTTCGTAAAGCGGCACGTTGGCCCCGGCAATTTGAGAACCGCCAAAAACAAGGGCCAAGTCAGCGTCAAATCCAAGACTAGGGATTGCGACAGAAACCAGTACCTCGTCCGCGACGTCGTACGGTGTTTCTATCCCAACTTCATTTTGGATGAGGGAAAATAATCCAGCTAACAAGCCAACTGTTTCAATGAAAAATCAGTCCGTGGTCTCCAGCCATTTATGCAGCTGCAAATGCCCGATGATGGAGTTTATCCCATCGCTCCCATGATTTCAGTCGCTCGCTTTACGTCGGCCTCCGCGTAAATCTCCGTCATTGCCACCGACCGATGGCCAAGGATGATTTTTGCCATCTCAATTCCGTGCTCACGCCTCACGTTCGTCGCAAAATTGTGCCGAAGTTGATGCGGATGCCAGCGGTGATCCGAGCGCCACTTCCGCAATTCCTCCCGCTGCTTCGCAGTGAGGCGTGCCTTCCACTGATCAAGGGTTTCGGCGTCTTGTTTGGCCAGCGGAGGTGGTGGGGGATTTGCCTTGTCGCAGCCGCGCCAGATCGCTCGGCGGTAAGAGTCCACTGTGTACCGGAACCCGAAGGCGAACTTCCGCCCGCGCTTCCGTGAGCGCACCGCCCGTTGGACTTGTGAGGGCTGAACGGGTGATTTACGTTCGAGTCGCTGGACGGCCCGGCGGTCTCTTTCAACCTCGTCAGGCGAAAACAGGAAAGCGGCGATGTCCGGCTTCAGATACTTCTTGACGATCTCCTGGGCCTGTGGGCCAAGGCGGATTTCACGCTCATATCCGCGGTGGGCGGTTTTGTGTTCGGAAGGGCGGCAAACCCATACGTCACCGCGGGTGTCGAGGCTTCCGACGGTCATCCCGCAGATTTCGCCGGGCCGAGCTCCGGTCAGAAGCTGAAGACGGATCATGTCAGCGATCGCCGGCGACACCGCATTGAGCGTGGCGTCGACGTGGGCCGGGGGGACCGGTTTGATCGGCGCCGTCTCTCTCGCCTCCGTTTTGCCGCGCTTCAGACCTGACAATGTGGCCAGAGCTTGATAGACAGCAGCCGGCACCATCTCGTTGGCCACAGCCCAGCGGAACATCTGGCGGATCCGGATGATCTGTTTGTTGACGACACCCCTGGACCAGTCCATACCGACCATCTCAGCCTGCACGGCCTTAAGCGCCAGCGGCCCGAACTTGGCAGCTAGCGTCGATCCGTAGAGGCGATTCAGCGGCCGCAACGCCAACCGGATCACCCCAGCTTCTTTTTCGCTGTAATAGCCCTCGACGTGCTTCCAATACGTAGCAATGATCTCCGAGATGGTGATGTCGTCGATGCTGGTGACGTCGGGCAGCCGCCGGCCGTTGACGAGGAACTCGCTGAGGGTGCGATCGTAAGCAGCCCGACTGGCCCGCGTGCCATAGTCACCTGGGAAGTAGATCACGTTTCCGTCAAAGGTGGCGTATCCGCGATTGGAAGGCTTGTGCAAACAGTAACTAGGCGTCGCGTTGGATCCCTTTGGACGTGCCATATTGCCTCCAAGAATTATTTCTGTAGTTTACAGAAATTATTCAGCCTTATTTTGGTTCGGCCGTTGGAAGACAAGATAGCAAAATCACCCGTAATTTCAAGGAGTTTTCGCTAATCGGGGCGACAGGATTTGAACCTGCGGCCTTCTGGTCCCAAACCAGACGCTCTGCCAAGCTGAGCTACGCCCCGGAACATTCATTAAATACCACGCGAATCGCTCCATGTACATCCGGAGCCTGACTGAAGCGCATCAACTTTCCAATCCAAGCGCAATCCTATGCGACCAGCACCGCGCGATACCGTGCCTTGCCGGTTCGCACGTGATCGACCGCTTTGTTCACGTCGCTCATGGCGAAAGATTCAATCATCGCCGCAATGCCGTGACGGGCGCTGAAGGCCAGCATTTGGGCGGTGTCGGATGGGCTGCCGCTTCGAGCCCCCGAAACGGATTTCTCGCCGAGGATGGAGAACACGTTGAATTTCAGATCGGATTCGGGAATGCCGCAGATGGCGAGCCGGCCTTGCGGACGCAGCGCGTCGATCAGCGCCGGCCAATTCACGTCCGCCGGGACTGTCGAAAGGATAAAGTCGAATGATCGTTGCGCCTTGGCAAGTTCATCGGAATTCCTGGTGGCGATGAAATGGGTGGCGCCGAATTTTCGGGCTGTCTCGTCCTTGTCGTGGCTGGAACTGATCGCGGTGACTTCGCAGCCGAACGCCGCCAGGTATTGGACAGCCAGATGTCCCAGGCCGCCGATGCCGACGACCGCGGTGCGCATCGGGGCCGTCACGTTGTAATGGATGAGGGGGGTGAAGACGGTTGTTCCCGCGCAGAGCAGAGGTGCGGCGGCCGCGGAATCCAGGGCGTCGGGGATGACAAGGGCATAGTTCCAATGGGCGCGGACCGACGATGCCCAACCGCCGTGTCGGCCGACGATGGTCAATTTTTCGTTGGCGCAATACATTTGCTCGCCGCGTTGGCACCATTCACATTTGCCGCAGGAGCCGCAGCTCCAACCGATGCCGACGCGCTGGCCCGGTCGAGGCTCGCGCACCTGGCTGCCGACCGCCGCGACCATTCCGATGACTTCATGGCCGGGAACCAGCGGGTAGCTGGAGAATCCGAAGTCGTTGTCGATCAACGCGATGTCGCTATGGCAGATGCCGCAGTGGGTCACGCGGACTTCCACGTCCTCCGGGGCCAATGGCCCGGGGTCATATTCAAAGGGTTCCAGTTTTCCCTTGGCGGACTTGGCGGCATAGGCGCGAACGGGCATAAAGAGCCTCCGAATAATTACCGGATTCTTGGCAGTGGGTTTGCGAAGTCAACTTGATGGCCCGGAACTCTGTTGAACTTTTCATCGCCTGGCCACACCATTAACGCAACGTTCATCAATTCCGCAAACGGCGAAAGAGGTACTGGAATGCGAACCCATTTGACAGTTGCGTCGCTCTTGTTTCTTTTGAACGTGGTGTTGCAAGCTTCGCCGGTTGAAGCGGTCGTGCATCCTTGGGAAAAGCAGGAACTCACCTTCACGGCCGCACAGAAATTTCCGAATCCCTATACGGATGCCATCATTTGGGTCGATCTGACCGGTCCCCATTTCAACAAGCGCGTCTACGGCTTCTGGGACGGCGGCCAGACTTTTCGCGTGCGCGTCGTGGCTACTGAACCGGGCGACTGGATTTGGGAAAGCGGTTCTGAACCTGCCGACGACGGTTTGGCCAACAAGAATGGGTCGTTCACCGCAATCGCCTGGTCGGAGCAGGAGCTGCGGGAAAATCCGCTTCGCCATGGATTCCTCCAGGCGACGCCAAATCAGCACGCGCTTCAGCATGCCGACGGCACGCCGTTCTTCATCATCGGCGACACGTGGTATGCGGCGGGCACCGGCCGATTCAAATGGTACGACGATGACACCCCTCGGCCGATCGGTCCCACCGCCGGTTTCAAGGACTATATCCGTTACCGCAGGGATCAGGGGTACAACTGGGTCACCATCATCGCGGCATTTCCCAATTGGATGAACGATGGACGGCCCTGGCATGTCGTGGCGAATGACGCGGACCACACCACGATCCGCTCGGCGTGGTTGGAATTCGGAACGGGCAAATCCGTGCGCGACGGCAGCGCAAAGAACATGGACAACGAGGGCGGACGCCCGTTCGTCTTCCCCGGAAAAGTCCCCGGCTACGAAAACATGTTCCCCGACGTCGATCGCATCAACCCCGAATATTTCCACTACATCGATCGCAAAATCGATTATCTCAACCAGCAGGGTTTTGTCGCTTTTCTTGAGGCCTCGCGCCGCGACGCCAGCCTGTGCTGGAAAAAATACCACCAATGGCCCGAGTCCTATTCCCGCTTCATTCAATATATCTTCTCGCGCTATCAGGCGAACAACGTGGTGCTCAGCCCGATTCATCTGGACATTATCGCCGAGTCCGTCGGGCCGGACGATTACAAGGCCGCCATCAAGCTCGTCAAAGACAAATTCGGCCTGCCGCCGTTCGGCACATTGCTCTCGGCCAACAGCAATCCCTCCACGCTCGTGAACTGGGGCGACGATTCCTGGGTCACCCTGCAAACCATCGGCAACATGCGCGAGCATCTGGCGTATTGGTATCTGACCGACATTTACAATTGCCCGCATCCCGCGCCAGCGTTTAATTGCGAACCCTATTACTCCGGCTATGCCGATGCTCGGGGCCTCGGCGGTGCCTACCGCTACGGCGCTCCGGGCAACACCGACATAGACGACCAGTTCGTCCGCTCGTCCATGTACGGCTGCTTCCTCTCCGGCGGATTCGCCGGTCACGTTTACGGCGCCGAGGGCATCTGGGGCGCGGACATCGAGCCGGCCGCCCCCACCCACATGTGGGACGCCTTCCAATGGAGTTCCGGCAAACAGATGCGGCATCTGGCCACGTTCGCCATGTCCATCGGCAAGCGATATCAGCAACTCGTTCCCAACGCCCAGCTCGTCATTCCCAACAGCAATGCGAACCTGCGCTCGTACGAAGGCTGGGCCTATTGCGCCCGCACACCCGACAAGGAAATCTTCATGGCATACTTTGAAAAAGGCTGTCCCAAAGCCGAAATCCGCGGGGCCAAGCTCCATACGCGCTATCGAGCCGAATGGTTCGACCCGCGCCAGGGCACATGGCAGGATATCGGCGGCGGCACGCTCATCTCCAGCGTCATCGGGGTTATACCAATTCCGGCGTTGCCGACAGACGCCGATTGGGGCCTGCGGCTGAGAGCCGTCACCGAATAAGCGGATCCATATGCGGTTGCCCTAAATCGGAGTTAAAAGATTGACAGCCGGCGGCGGAATTGTATATATGTCCAGCAGATGAAGAATTCCTCGAACGCCCGGTATTTCGGTTGGTTTAGGGGATACTTTTATCCCTCCAGATATCGTGCGTCCTGAGCTTCTTCGATCTATCTTTTTGCGGAAAATCGACGGCCTCGGGACAAAAGTCCTGGGGCTTTTTTGTTTGGCGGTAATCGGCTTCGGGATTTGGTTTGACGCGGAGGTCGCATGATCGTGGTGATGAAACCGCTCTCGCCTCAGAAGCAGGTGGAGCATGTCGTTCAACTGGTGCGGGAAATGGGACTCAAAGATCACGTCATCGTCGGCGAGGAACGAACCGTCGTGGCCGTCATCGGCGACGATCGCTTCAAGGACCGCAGCGTTCTGGAATCGGCTCCGGGAGTGGATCGGGTCGTGCCGATTCTCGCTCCGTACAAAATGGCCTCCATCGAGATAAAGAAGGAGCGCACGGTGGTTCCGCTGAGAGCGGAGGCGGGAGCGGCGGGGGAGGCGAAGATGGGGGGGACGAAAATCGGTGTGATTGCCGGGCCGTGCAGCGTCGAAAGCAAATCGCAATTGCTCGAGGTGGCGCACGCGGTGAAAGAAGCCGGGGCCGTGGGTTTGCGCGGCGGAGCGTTCAAGCCCAGGACCAATCCGTATTCGTTTCAGGGTTTGGGGGAAAAGGGGCTGGAACTGCTGGCGCTGGCCCGCGAGCAGACCGGATTGGCGGTGGTGACGGAGGTCATGTCCATCGATCAGGTGGAGTTGGTGAGCCGGTATGCGGACGTGTTGCAGGTGGGGGCGCGAAACATGCAGAATTTCAATCTGCTCAATGCCGTGGGCGAACAGAGCAAGCCGGTGTTGCTCAAACGAGGGATGAGCGCGACGCTGGAGGAATTTTTGCTGGCTGCCGAGTACATCATGTCCAGGGGCAATACCCAGGTCATGCTTTGCGAGCGCGGGATCCGCACCTACGAGGATTACGTGCGAAACACGCTGGCGTTGGCGGCGGTGCCGGAGCTGCACCGCGTCAGCCACCTGCCCGTGGTCGTCGATCCGAGCCAGGGGACCGGCAAGAGCTATCTTGTCGATTCGATGTGTCGGGCGGCGGTGGCGGCGGGGGCGGATGGGCTGATTGTCGAGGTGCACAACGATCCGGAGCACGCGATGACCGACGGCGCGCAATCGATCACGCCGAAACAGTTTTCGGAGATGATGCGGGCCATTTCGCGCATCGCGGCCGCGGTGGATAGGGAAGTATAAGCAGGGGGTGGGCCGCTAAAACTTTGCGCTGCCATCCGAGTTATAGTGGTTGTTGTCGGTATCCAGCACATTCAGCAGCGATCCGTACATCTGATCCGCTGTCTTGATGACAATCGCGCTGGCGCCGTACAGGAGGGCGGCCTGCTTCTGGGCAAGCGTCTCGGTCGCCAGGTCCAGGGGCCGGTTTGTCGGGTTGATGTCATCCACCGCGGCCTGGGCGGGAGTCTCGGACAAATACCCTTCTTGGGGATCATCGCCCGGCGCACCGAGATTGGCGATATTATTGGCCGCAACATTCATCCGGGTTTGGGCCGCCTGAAGCCCGGATGCGGCTATTCCATATATCTCCATATATGCTCCGACATCGCTCAATGTCGTCGCAAAAGCTGGGTGAATTTAGGTGTAAAGGCGACAATGTCCATCGGCAACAGGGCGAGCAAGGGAAGGCAAGAAACAGCCGCGGCCTTTTCGCTTTAATCCGTCTGCATTAGTATCTGCACCACAGGGGAAGGAGTAATCCGCCGGATGAAAATTGGAACCTATTACTATCCGGAGCAATGGCCGCGCGAGCAGTGGGAACGGGATTTCGACCACATCGCCAGGCTGGGGCTTCAGATCGTTCACATGGCGGAGTTCGCGTGGTTCGATCTCGAGCCCGCTCCCGGCGATTTTCGGTTTGACTGGCTCAGCCATTGCGTGGACCTGGCCAAGCAGCGCAAGCTGGAGGTGATTCTGTGCACGCCGACGGCGGCGCCGCCGATCTGGCTCAGTCAATCGGTTCCGCAAACCTTGCCGATGTATGACGGGGGTATCGTCGGGCGGTTCGGGGGACGGCGGCATTACAACCCGCTCAGCCCGGAATTTCAGGACGCGACGGTTCGCATCGTGCAGGCCATGGCCGATCGCTTCGGAGATCATCCGGCGGTGATCGGCTGGCAGATCGACAACGAATACAGCAATCCGTTCGATCAGTCGGAAGTCACGCACGCCGCTTTCCGGCGGTGGCTGCGGAATAAATACCGCGACATTCAATCGCTCAACCGGGCCTGGGGCAATCAATTCTGGAACACGTACTACACCGATTTCGATCAGATTCTGCTGCCGCCATCGCGCGACCCGAAATACGGCAATCCTCACCAATGCCTGGACGCCTCGCGGTTCTGGAGCTGGGCCTTCGCGGCATTCAATCGCATTCAGGCGGACATCCTCCGGCCCAGGATCGGCCGTCGCTTCATCACCACCAACTTCATGGGCCTGCATCCCGATGCCGATCCGCAGGACATGGCCCGGGATTTGAGCCTCTTCGCGTGGGACAGCTATCCCGTCACCGGCTGGGAAAAAGAGGGCGACGACGAGACGTATCGCCTGGCCGATCCGGCCCAGATCGGCTTATGCCACGATCACATGGCGAGTTTCCAGAATCGCTTTGCATTGATGGAATTGCAGCCGGGGCACGTGAACTGGACCGGCGTTCCGGCGCGGGTCTATCCGGGGGCGATTCGCCTTTGGATTTGGACCGCTTTTGCGCACGGCTCCGAATTCGTCACCACGTATCGCTTTCGCCAGCCGCGCTTTGGAATCGAACTGTTTCACGATGGATTGGTGGGGCCCGATGGGGTGACGCCGTCAGAGGGCGGAAAGCAATTCGCGCAAGTCATCGAAGAGATGAGGCGATTGGACCTTTCCCGCGTCCCGAGATTCGCCGATGAAAAGCCGCGATCGGCCGAGACGGTCGGCCTCGTGCTCGATTTCGAGCAGCTCTGGTATTACCTGACGCTGCCGCAGGCGCGGCGATGGAATCAAATCAAATGGCTGACAATTTGGTACGCCGCCCTGAGCCGGCTGGGCGCCCGGATTCGAATTCTACGTCCAGAGGCGGCTTGGCCGGATGATCTGCCGCTGATCGTTGCGCCGGGCGTGCAAATGATCGACCCGAAGCTCGTTTCTCGCCTGGATTGGTATGTTCACTCCGGCGGGAATCTGGTGCTGACTTGCCGGACAGGGCTCATGGATCGCACCGGCCAACTGTGGGAAGGACCGTGGGCGGCGCCCATTCTTCCGCTGATCGGCGTTTCCATTGAAGGGTACGATTCGCTTCGCGACAACCGGTTCGGGCAAATCAGGTTCGAAGGCAAAACCTATGCGTGGGGCGTATGGGGCGATCAGATGACGCCCAAGGGCGGCACGGAAGTGCTGGCGACCTACGCCGATCAGTTTTACGCCGGCGCCGCCGCCGTCACGCGGTCGCGGCTCGGCAAGGGCGCGGTGAGCTATTTCGGCGTTTGCAGCGAACAACCGCTGGTCGATGCGTTCGTCGAATCCCTGGCAAAATCGATTGGACCGGAGCGGTTGCGGGCACAGATGATGCCCAGCCGAGTTCACGTCCTTCGGCGCGGGCCGTATCGCATCGCCCTGAATTATCAGGACCAACCGGTTGCCGCCCCAGCGCCGGCTTCGGCGAAATTCCTGATCGGCTCGGCCCGGATGGCCCCGGCCGACGTCGCGGTGTGGGAGGAATAAGTTCAACCGCGAAGGCGCGAAGATCGCGAAGACAGGCGCGAAGGAATGCCCACAAAACCGGACTCGGAATTTCTTCGCGTCTATCTTCGCGATCTTCAAGGTAGGCAAAGCCTCCGCGGCGCCTTCGCGGTTTAATGTTTTTGTTTGTAGGCTTAAGCGACAATAATGCCATGCACGGCCGGATCGATCGCATTCTCATTGGGCAGGATCGCATCGCCGAGCGCGTCAAGCAGCTTGCGGCGCAAATCACGGCCGATCATTCGCCGGCAAGCCTCGACGGCGGCGAGATCACCATCGTGCCGATCATGACCGGGGCGATGATCTTCGCCAGCGATTTGATCCGCCAAATCCCCATCGCGATGAAGATCGGGTTGATGTTGGTCAGCAGCTATCCCGGACGAAGCACGCAGTCTCGCGGCGCGCAGATGCTCGACAGCCCGGTGGGAGAGATCGACGGCCGGCATGTTCTGGTGCTGGATGACATTCTGGACAGCGGCGGCACGCTGAATCGGGTGGTGCCGGCGCTGCGCCAGAGAGGCGCGGCCAGCGTCAAGAGCTGCGTTCTGCTCCGCAAGGACCGGCCGACGGCACATGCCGTTCACGTGGATTACGTTGGTTTTGAAATTCCCGACGTGTTCGTCGTGGGCTATGGTTTGGATTATAATGATTACTATCGGAACCTGCCGGACATTGTGACGCTCAAGGAACAGGAGCCATGAACTTGCCGCCGTCGAAGATGGCGCACGCGGCCGAAGCCGGGGTGGCCGGCGGGGCGGCCGCCGCTGCCCGGGCGACGTCGCTGGGGACCCTTCTAGGCTCCCACGTCCTGCGGGACGGCGAATTGGTCCTGCTCATCTTAAAACCTTCCCTCTGGTTCATCATTTTCAGTTCGATTGCGTTTTCCGCCGCCGGCGCCGTCGTCGCCGTGGTCCTGGCCATCGTGGATCATCGCATGCACGATCATTTTTATTTCGAGATGGCGGTGTTTTTCATCGCGGGGCGGCTCATGTGGGCCGTTCTCCAGTGGATGGGCCGGCTCTACATCCTCACGGACTTGCGCGTTCTTCGCATCAACGGGGTATTCGGCGTGGAGGTTTTTGATTGCCCGCTTCGCAAAGTGGTGCGGGCGCGCTTGGTTTCGGTTTCGCGCGAGAAGCTCGTGGGCGTCGGATCGATCGAGATCATTCCCAGCGACGAAGCGATGCCGGCGGGCATCTGGCAGACCATCGCCAAACCAGCCGAGGTGCACGAGCGCCTTCAATCCGCGATCAATCGGGCCAAGCAATCAGGGATGCCCTGTCAGTGATCCGCTTTCAGCGACCACGGGCCGCCGACTTTCAATCCAATATTTAACCGCAGAGCACGCGGAGATCGCTGAGAAGAGGCGAGAAGAATTTGTTCTTGTGTTTCTTCTCCGCGTCTGTCTCCGCGCCCTCCGCATTGCAAAGCTGTGGCATCTTGTTTTTTTGGCAAGGTTCAGTGGTCATGCGGCAAGTTTGGTTACGTCGGCCTCGCGAAGAATCAAC
>Ga0187864_10004448_pt1 | contig 10980 bp, 8 predicted proteins | sample June2016WEW_11_4_FD_132985 | JGI IMG/M metagenome (GOLD analysis project Ga0187864, IMG submission 132985) | Peatland microbial communities from SPRUCE experiment site at the Marcell Experimental Forest, Minnesota, USA - June2016WEW_11_40 | ecosystem: Environmental > Terrestrial > Soil >... | reverse complement strand
TTTTGACCTCAGATTGTGAAATATCAACAACTTAACCTTCACAACTGCGGAAGTTGGGGTAGAGCGCGCGCCGGTCTGGGTTACAGATCAGCGCCTCGGCAACGGCCAGGTTGTATATGAGGGATTTTCCGCTCGATGTCGGCGTGGACACAACGGTATGCCGGCCTGACCGGATGTGCTCGAGGGCCAGTGCCTGGTGACTGTAAAGAGCCGATATTCCGAGCTTGAGCAGCGCGTCTTCGACGGCTTCCGGAAGCGGAGATGAGAGTTTCCCGAAAATCGGCGGCTGAGCAGGGAATTCGGCATGATGGGCAATTTCGAAATCCCTTAGTCGATCGTTCAAAAGCCTGTTCAAAAAGCGCTGAATCACTGCGAAATCCGGCTAAAAGGTTCAGGATGCTTGATGTTGGATCACTGGATACCTCGCGTGGCCACTTTAACCCAAAAAGGAAACAGGGTGCAAGCCGGAACTCGGAGAGAGAAATCCACCATCTGGATTCCAGGACAGAACTCATATATTATAAGCAAAATCTTTTAGGGAGAGTCCTTGCCCGGTTCGAGTTCAAGGGTGCGCAACTGACTATACAAAACTGCAAAAGGAGGAAAGCATGGATCTGAAGGAAGCGGTGAAAAAAATACACTGGCTTGGCCATGATGGGATCCGCATCGACGGAAGTACGGTGGTTCTGGTCGATCCATTCCAGATTACGGTCACAAAGCCCGCCGACCTTATCATGGTCAGCCATGATCATTTCGATCACAACTCACCCGAAGACGTGGCCAAAATCCAGAAAAAGGATTCCGTCATAGTAACCGATGCGGCTTCGGCCAAGAAACTCAAGGGCGACATAAAGGTAGTGGCCCCCGGCGCAACGCTGAGCGTCAAAGGCGTTGAGATAGAAGTCGGGCCGGCCTACAACACCAACAAAGACTTCCATCCCAAAGCCGCAGGTATGCTCTCTTTTGTCTTCAAACTGGATGGTGTCCGCTATTATCACGCGGGCGACACCGATTTTATTCCTGAGATGAAGCAGCTTGACGTGGATATCGCGTTTCTGCCCGTATCAGGAACTTATGTCATGACCGCTGATGAAGCTGTACAGGCGGCAAAGGCGATCAACCCGAAGATCGCCATCCCGATGCACTATGGCGCAATAGTCGGCTCGGAGGACGATGCCACGAAATTCAAAAAGGCCCTGGAGGGCCAGATCGAAGTCGTAATTCTGCAGAAAGAGACCCAGTAAAACGAGCAAATGAACTCTGGAGTGGTAATCTCTCAGACCGGGGCCGGGAGGGACTTGTGTCTCGCCGGCATTCTTGGAATCGACTCAACCTGTTCCGCCTGCCCCGCCCGAGCACCCGGTCATCTCCGTGAATCGATTACTTTGCAGCACGCCGCCTTTCGGCATTAGTTCACGATCTCCCAGTTCGACAATGTCAAGCTGATCAGATTATATTGCACACCTCCGGAATCGCAAGACAACAAAACACTCTTTTTTGATCTATTGCGCATATTACAAAAATTACATTCCGGCAAATATATGGCAGGGCTGGAAAGCATGGCCGGCTCGCCGGAAATGTCTTATTACATTTTGGCCTGTAATCAGCGCTTCGATTTCTTGAGCTCCATTCCGATTTTGAAGGCAGGTCCGATTTTTTCACCGATCCTGAAGTAGGCTTTGTTCGCGCCTGTTACGTACATGAGCGGATCGATTTTTGCCGGATCGGGCTCGCCATCCGTCATGCAATCTTCGGATACGTGGACCTCCTCGATCTGACCGATCACGAGGGTATGCGAGCCAAGGGTGAGAATATGGACAACCTTGCATTCCAGGTTGACCGGGCACTGTTCGATCAGGGGAGCGTTTCTCAGTTTCCCATAGAATATAGTGAAATTGCAGTCTTTCACCTTGTCCGCCTTTGTGGTCCCCGAAATCAGGCCGCAATAGTCCGTTTCCCTGACCAGTGCCGCGCTTGGCACGTTCACGGAGAATACACCATTTTCCCTTATTCCTTTCAGGGTGTAGCGGTGATGCTGAAGGGCCAGCGTGATCATGGGAGGCGTGCTGGCCGCTATCCCGCTCCAGGCGGCAGTCATGAAGTTGGGTTTTTCGCTTACAGTGGCGCCTATTAGAAAGGCCGGCATCGGATAAATCAGGGTCTGCGGTCCCAGAGCGATCTTTTTCATTTTGCTTTCTCCCAAAGTGACGGTTGGCATCAGAGTTCCAGGGCGTTCGAATTACTTAGAAGCCATGTCCATGTGATTCCAACGCTATTAATACGACCCCATGAATTGTCAAGGTCCGATTAATGACTGCAGGGACTGCTGTTGCTGCGGCTGGAACAAAGACCGAAAGTTGGCAGAGACCTCAGCGGCAATTAACGGCAGGAGCCGATAAATCATGGGGCGCTCCCCACCCCTGACCTGAATCGAGTAGCCCTGGACAAACTCTTTATGTTGACACGAAACGAGGAAGAATGCTACTAAGAGCACTCTGAACAAAGAAGTGGGGGCCGTTAACTCAGGAGGTAGAGTATCTGCCTTTTAAGCAGAGAGTCGCAAGTTCGAATCTTGCACGGCCCATCATATCGGAGTGTTTTGAAGCCTGAGAGGTCTCGGGCTTTTTTTTATTTTGCGGGTTTAAGCGCATCCGGAATGCCAGAATCAGACATTTCGCCTGCTTTTCGGAGTGGAATTTCATTTGCTTGCTACAGCTTACCACACTGTGCGCGGCGGCTGTGCGTGCTGCAGCTTGACAGCAACCTGCTTGAGTGCTAGAAGTAGCGCTTCGGAGCTCAAGCCCTCCGGGGCGTCTGCCGGCAGGTACGGCCCATAATCCTGTTGACATGGCCCGGAGGCTCCGTTAGATAGGCCCCGGTTTTTCAATGTCCCCATCGTCTAGTCCGGTCCAGGACACCGGCCTTTCACGCCGGCGACGCCGGTTCAAATCCGGCTGGGGACGTTCGGCAAAACGAAAGGGCCGGCCCAAAGCCGGCCCTTTTTATTTGTGCGCCCGGCAGGGCGCACCTGCCTGGAGGTGATTCTTGATGGCTTGCTCATCCTGTGATCCAGCATGTGACAGGAAGGCGCAGGGTGTGGCTTTTGAGTGATCAAAGTTCCTCTCCGGCCCTTTTCTGAGTTGCCATCCTCTGAATAAGAGCATCGAAAGCATTATTCCTTAAGAATGCGCCGAAACCATTACGATAGGTTTCGACTGTACCTACTCCATCAATTATCACATCTCTGATCATCCACTTCTTTTCTTTGCGCTCCAGTATATAGTCGACCGGAATGTGCTCGTTTGTTCGCATTATTATAGTGCTCACTTTTGTGTATATGCCTTCGGGAGTTTCACCAGGGTATTCAATTGTCTCCCTTTTGAGGAAATCCAAAACGCGCCTGGAATATGAATCCGTGAAAATAGCTGTGAAAAGCGCCTGGTACTGCTCGCGCTGCTTTGCTGAAAGCTTCTCCCAATAGCCCGCCAACGATTCCCTGGCCATTTCCCCGGACAGGAAATTTTCAGCAATCAGTTTCCGAATCTGTGCAGCCCTCTCTTTGCGGTGTTCAGGCCCCTGGAGTTCGGGCTTAGTCTGGATGTCCATGGCTTTTTCGAGCACCGAGCGCACCTGGTCGGCAGCACCCGATTGCGCTCTCAGAGGCGCGGCGGTCCCGATGACGACCAAAAAGAATGCGAAAAGAAAATTCCATACCCTAACGCCGGGCATTTATAGCCTCCTTGTCGGCAACCGGGGCCGGCTCCTTCATAAAACACAGAATTGCGGGCATGATGAACAGCGCAGCGAAAAGGACACAGAGGCTTCCAGCCCACGCCACAAAACCCAGGCTGAAAATGCCCCTATGGTTCGATATCATCAACGTGCCAAAGCCAATAGTAGTGGTCAAGGCTGCCAGGATGACCCCTTTGCCCGTACTGAAAGGAAGGCGTCCACACACGGTCGGGCCCTCTTTCCATCTATAAAGAATGATCACCCCATATTCTACGCCGGCCCCGACCACGAGCGGCATGAAAATGCTGTTTGCAAGATTGAAATCGAAGTGTGCTGCTCCCATTATGCCCACTGTCCAGATCGTCCCTACCACGAGTGGGATAATGGCTATAAGCATAAGCCGCAAACTTCGGAATGTAAATGTAAGAAGCAGCGCGATGGCGGCCAGTGCGTAAATGGAAGCGTTGATTGACGCTTTCTTGAAAGCCGAGGCAAAAACATACAGATTAATGGGGTCGCCCAAGACGTCAGGGTTCACCGACTGCAGGTCGTTAACAAAGCGCGTCAATGCTCCTTCCTCAAAGATCGACTCCCTGGGATAAATCCTGATAAGATATTTGCCTCCCTGAAAAAACTGGTCCCTCAGTTGCGATGGAATGTCCCGAATACTCATCGTAGAACCGCAAGAGCATTCTTTGATCAGGGTCCACTGCTCCACGACGTCTTTGTTAAAATGCCGGCGGTATTCTAAAAGGCTGTCGAGCACTGTGGGTGCATTGCCAAGAGATTGGACGATCCCGTCTATCGATTCCTTGACGTTAACCATTTGTCCTACCAGGGGCTTGGAGGCTCCCCACTTCTCAGCCTGTTCAGCCTGCATCTTGAACCTGATCCTCTGAAGGACCTCGATCAACCCGGCCTTATAGGATGAACCGTCGCTCGCCTCTGCTATCCCATCGGGATTGTCGGGGCCGTGCTCCGTGGCCAAGAGTGCAACAGACGGTTTCAGCTCGGGAACCAGGAGAGCAATAGACCTCAAAACCGGTATTTTTTCTTCCTGGTTCTCGGGAAGCAGTGAGAAGACGTCGTCCACATCTATAACGGTGGGCAACGCTCTGAATTTTGCGGACACGGTTTCTACTTCTTCAGGCGAGTCGGTGAGGACCGCCGCCGAAATTATCGAGCGGTCGGAATTCTCGACCAGGACTTTTTCCCAATAGACCGATTCCGAGTTCTTGGGCTGGAGGCGCAGAGGATTAAGATCGAACTTCACGCGGGAAGCGCCGATCGAACCCGCTATGCTGAGGACCAGAGCTGCGGCGAGGATTGTTCGTACGCCCCACGGGCCGAGCCGCAGAAGATACCTGTTATTTCCATTAACGGCAGATGGTCCGGAAAGAGGCTTTTGGGCGGCCAGATAGTGACTTAGTGCGGGCAGTACCGTGAAGTCGGCCAACACGATGAAAAGAATTCCAACCCCGGTTATCATACCGAGTTCCATCAGTCCCCGAAAGCCGGTAAGAATAAATGGAAGGAAAGAAAATGCGGTGCTCAGACCCGCCAGCATTATCCCTGGGCCTGACTTATCCATGACCCTTTTGATAACAGCGGAACGACTCCCGTCATAGAGATCTCTTTCCTCCTCAAATCTGGCAAACCAGTGGATCGCGTAATCAACTCCCAGACCGCAGAGCATCGGCGCAAAGATGATCGAAAGGATATTCAAATGACCTATGAAAACCGCCGTCCAGCCGAATGTCCAGCACAGACCCACGGCAAGAGACAGGGTGATTATCAACGGATGGCGAAACCCTCGCAGAAACAAGACCATTACCAGCATGACTCCCAGCATCGATAGCCAGGTCGCATTGGTCATATCCGCCATTGCCGTCAGCATTTCATCGTTGTTAAGCGCTTCCTGCCCGGTGACCCCGGCTTCACAGTCACTGAAGCCGGATGTCTTGAGTTCATGTATATAATTTCGAAGTTGGCTAAGCGATCCCAGAGTCTTGCTAACCTGTCCGGAAACTTTGCTGGGCATCACCTCAGCTATCAGCAACTTCTTTTTGCCTTCCCAAAGGTAGCCCTCCTTTTCGAGAGCCCACGCCCCGCTTTTGAAAAATGAGGACCAGGGGGAAACATACTTTTGTGTGCCGGAAAGATATCGTGAAAACCCATCGAGGACCTTTATGAGAAATTCGAGATCCAACGGCTTGTTGTCTTTACCGGGGCCTTCCGGGGTCACCTCCTCGTCGAGAAAGCCGGTAAAAAACTCGCCGACCATCCTGGAGGCCATATCCTGGTTTACCAGTTTGAAAAAATTGAGCAGGTCGGGGTTATCGGCCATCTTGTGGACGAGCACGGAGTTCTTTTCGAGTGTGTCCCTGATACTGACGAGTTCGGGTTTATTGAGGTAATACAGTAGCCATTTCTTGAACTCATCCGGATTTATTCTGTAAAATACGTCTTGAAAATGTTCGGGGTCCGCGTGGATTTTTGAAACTATGGCGTTCATGAATTCGATGGCCCTGTCCTGTGTAGGGCCTCGAACGACGAGCGCGAAGGTGGTTTTGCCGTGGAAATTGAATTCGTCCAACATCTCCGATTTGGCTATAAGGGGATGTATGGGGGAGATGAGCTCAAGCTGGGCGGTTCGCACTTCAAGCCGGACAGCCGCAAGCCAGAGCGAGGCGATTGCGCTCAGCAATGCGGCCACCAGAATAAAACGTGGCCTGGGAAGGACCCAAGCCACGAGGTCTTTCGTAAATCTCCTGAGCAGATTCATTCTTGTCCTGGGCGGAAACCTGCAACAATTTTCATATAAAAATCAAATATGCGCCCCCCTGGGGGGTCTTTCAAGGCATATCGGTTCTTTTACCTATCGCGTAATCTAAACGCGCAAGCGATACGTGGTAATTGTACAACGAGCGGAGATATTCACCCTGGTTTTTTCCATAACGGTCTATGGCATCGAACATATCTCGGGCTGTGCCGATTCCCAGATCGAAATTGGAAAAAGCCGTAACAATCCACCTGCGTGAACCAACGGCTGCCTGCTCATAAGCCGTGAAGGATTTGCTGGCTTCAACAGCGTCCTGGTAATATTTTACCACCTCGACGGGGATATTTTTTTCGGCGAATTCCTGAGTATTGCGCATCTTCTGATACTCGGCCCTGGCTTTGTCGAGCTTTCCATTTCCGATACCGAAATCCAGGTGCCATTGAGCCCCGGCAAACACTCCGGCGTAAGAATGATTGAATGCATCGGCAATGTATGTGTTATCGAACTTTTCACGGTCGGGCGCGCCGGCAAACGATCCTTGAGCGGCGGCAAAAATGGAGGGATACAGGTCGGCTTTGGCGGCGTCAGTCAGTTTCCCCTTAGCTTCAACCCCTTTTTTCACTTCCAGGAGCTCAGGTCTACTTGTGAGGGCACGCTGGATGTATTCCTCTTCAGGTTCAAGGTTCGCCGGATTTTTGGGCAGTTCGGTCTCTTTGATCCTCCATTCTGCGTGTTCGGGCAATCCGACTGCTGTTTTTAGAGCGGTGTAGGCGGTCCGAGACCCTGACTCGGCCTTGGCGGCAAAAGCCTTAACCTCGGCTGCAAAAGCGTCCATCCGGTAAAGATCGCTGGGGTCAACATTTTTTGCTTTCAGTTCAATTAACCGTTTGATGCGTCTGCCGGCGTCATCTATATACGCGTCGGCATCCCTTGCGGCGTTCTTGCCCTGTAAGGCTATTAGATAAGCGTAGTAAAGCTCCTTGACGTTAAGAACGATCTTGTTTCGCCGCTCTTCCCTGGCCGCTGTGTGAGCTTCGACCCCTAATGCGGCGGCATCTTTGCGGTTTGATATCTTCCCGAAGGTATAGAGGGGCTGTGTGATAACAAAATCGAGCCTTCCGAAAACACCGACATGCCCCCATCCTTCATCATGCGAAAGAAGAATGCCGGTGTTTTTACCAGTCAATACGACCGTGGGGAATTGAGCGTTTTCGGCCGGACCGCCTGTTGCTATAAGATCAAGCTGTGGCCGCTGGCCGCCCTTCGCCTCTTTATATTCGCTCTTGGCCGCCAGTATGTCCTGCTCGGCCATTTTTAACTCAGGGCTGGTCTCCAGTGCCATTTCGATAAGTTGATCCAGACTGAAGACCCTTGGTTCGGCGGCTTGAGAAGCTTCAAAGTGCAACATGATGATAAAAAAACAAAGCAGCACCAGTAAAGAACGGCTTTGAAGAACGGCCTTTTTGGTCATCGCACAACCTTCGCGAACTGGAATCAATTTCACATTATGGGCAAGCCTTTATACAGTACTTGTCGTCTGATTTAAAGAATTAATCCTTAATGGTCAAACGGTTTCAGATGAATGTGCTTTATCTCTTCATTGAGAAAAAACCTGCTTTCCTTTACTTTCTTCTCAAGCATACCCGTTGTGAAGATAATTTTGTTCAATGCTGCGAAACTGCTGAGGCTTTTGACCGCCGCCAGGGTAACCAGAGTGTCCAGGCATAGGGCGTAAGCTATTTCGTTATCCTCGTTCACGGCTATAATGTCAACGGGCCGGTCAGCGATTCGCGGAGGCATGTAGTCGGCCACAGTACTGCAGCCGAGTTCCTGCAGCATTCTGTATAGATGGCATTGAAGCGTTCTGTGAACGGCCCGTTCGCTGCGAAAGGGTTTGGGAATTCTGCGCCACGCTTTTTCGAGTTGGCTTTTCCATAAATCCAGATTACGGTCCAGATCCTCGTTCATTTCACCCTCCGCTCAGATTATCACCAGTTCTTCGGTGGCTGTATTCAGAGATTCAATGCCATCACTTGTGACAAGGTAGGTATTTTCGAATCCGGCCATTCCTTCGTCCGGAATGATGACTTTGGGTTCGAATGCGAAAACCATCCCTTGCTGAAGCGCCAATTTCTGCCCCTGGGCGATAAAAGGAAATTCGTCTACCTCAACGCCTATGCCGTGTGCGACAAAGGTAATCTTTGGATCTGAGCAGCCCATGAACCACGTGGCCCATCCAGCTTCTCGAGCCCACCGCCATACGGTTTCATAGAGTTCGCCCGTGACGGCGCCCGGGCGCGCCAGATTCCTGAAGCGGGCATGCACCGACTGAACGAATTCGTAAGCGCTGGCGAGTCTGGGGGGAGGCGGGCCGATGCAGAAATTCCTGGTTTGGTCGTTTGCATACCCGTTCCACATAATCATCGTATCGACGCTCACAATTTCACCAGCGATTATTTTTCTGTCTCCGGCGCCTTGTCCGAATGCCGGCGAAATGCCCGGACCTCCCGTAGGCGCATCGGTATAGGAAGGAACTGCGGCATTGGGTCCCGAGAGAATATGTCCGAAAACCATCTCCAGGTTAAAGGCCCTTAAGCGAGTCATTCCTGAATTGCCGGCCTTGCGTGAGACAGCCTCCAACTCGGCGCACAGTTCGAGTTCGGTCATTCCCGGGGTGAGAAGATGCGGGACCGATTCAGCTACAAGTTTCGATATGGCGGCCGCATCCCGCATTATCCGGATTTCCCAGGATGATTTTATCGTACGTACCTGACGTATGGGGCCGCTTATGTCAACGATCTGCTGTTTGGGAAAGATCTTTTCGTCGTAGGTGAAAAATGCGTTGGCCGGGAGTACGTCCAGTTCAAAACCGATCGTTTTGGGTTCGCTGGTCCCGCATGCTTCAAAGGTGGCTTCGCGTACGTCAACCAGGCTCTTCATCTGGATTATGGGACGCAGAGGCGATTCCGCCTCAGCCCGCGCAAGGCTTCGCCGCACAACGAAGACCGGGTTCCCTGAGGAGGGCACAATGAGGTGAGAATCCTGAACGGTGCCTGTGAAGTAAAACAGATCGGCATTTTGCCGTATTACTGCGGCATCGACTCTCTTTTGCCTCAGCAGCGCCTGCAGCGCCACAATCCTGTTTGCAATCTCGTTTGCGGGTACCATCTGCAACTGGTTTCCTCCAAATCTGTTCAGACAAACAATTCGCGTCCGGGTCAGTGCATGCCTGCTCCAGATGAAGCAGCCCCGGAGCGCCCCTTTCTCAGTAATAAAGTGAGCGGAATGAGAATGGCCGTCCCGATGGAAAGTACATAAAAAACGTCGTTGAACGAAAGCATGCTCGCCTGACGCAAAACCTCCTGGTAGAGGAATGCAAGTCCTCCCGTTGATGGAGCGGCCGCCGAATGATTCATCTGGAGAAAATCCTGCGCCCGCTGATAGGCCTCCCGGAAGGCGGGATTGTAAGGAGTGATTCTTTCAGAAAGAAAGGTCTGGTGGACTTGATTGCGCTGCGAGAGGAGCGTGGCGCTGAAGGCGACCCCGAAACTGCCCCCGAGGTTTCTCACGAGGTTGAAAACTCCGGATGCGTTGCCCATCTGCTCCACCGGGACGTTAAAGTAGGCTGCCGCTGAAAGGGGAACAAAAAACAGCCCAAGGCCAAGCCCCTGGATCAGCCGAGGCAAGGCTATCGAGTAAAAATCCCCTTCGAGGTTGAAATTCGACATCATGAATAATGCATAAGACGTGATGCCGAGACCCGCGATCAGCAGGAGCCATGGTTTGATTCCCTTTCTCATCAAAATGCCTGCAATGGGCATTATAACAAAGCTCGATATACCTCCCGGACCCAGAATCAGTCCGGCCCAAAACGCCGTATATCCCATCAACTGCTGGGCATAGAGGGGCAGCAGAACGAAGCTCCCAAATAAACAGAAAAAGCCCAGAAACATAATTGTAGTTCCGGCGCTGAAACTCCTGTCCTTGAAAATCCTGAGATCGACAACTGGATGTTCGGTGTGCAGCTCCACGATAATGAAAAGAGTCAAAGCCAGCGCAGCCGTGATTGAGAGGATAAGAATGAAATTAGACTGAAGCCAGTCCTCACGCTCCCCTTTATCCAGGACGATTTGAAGCGCGCCAAGGCCAAGGGTAAGCAAGAAAAGGCCCCATCTGTCGATGCGGAACACTTCCCGCTTTATGTAGGCCGGATCGTGGATGAAAAGAGTCGTGAGAAAGACGGCGAGTACTCCGGCCGGCAGGTTTATGTAGAAAACCCATCGCCAGGACCATTCATCCGTAATCCACCCGCCTATGACCGGTCCAACTATGGGGGCCATTACCACGCCCATTCCGAAAACGGCCATTGCCATACCGTGTTCGCGCCGCGGGAAGGTTTCGAGCAAAATTGCCTGAGAAAGCGGCTGGAGTCCGCCTCCGCCGAGACCTTGCAGGACCCGCGCCAT
>Ga0187864_10004447_pt1 | contig 10981 bp, 6 predicted proteins | sample June2016WEW_11_4_FD_132985 | JGI IMG/M metagenome (GOLD analysis project Ga0187864, IMG submission 132985) | Peatland microbial communities from SPRUCE experiment site at the Marcell Experimental Forest, Minnesota, USA - June2016WEW_11_40 | ecosystem: Environmental > Terrestrial > Soil >... | reverse complement strand
GTCATGCGGTCGGCATAGAGGATGGCGCGGCCTTCGATATGGCGGGCGCAGCGGCCCATGGATTGAATGAGGGAGGTCGCGCTGCGAAGAAAGCCTTCCTTATCGGCGTCGAGAATCGCGACGAGCGAGACTTCGGGGAGATCGAGGCCCTCGCGGAGAAGATTGATGCCGATGAGGACGTCGAATTCGCCGCGGCGCAGGTCGCGGAGAATGCGGACGCGCTCGAGGGTCTCGATTTCGGAGTGGAGGTAGCGGCAGCGCACGCCAACCTCGGCGAAATACTCGGCGAGATCCTCGGCCATGCGCTTCGTGAGCGTGGTGACGAGCACGCGCTCGTTGCGCGCGGCGCGCACGCGAATCTCTTCCAGTAGATCGTCCACCTGCCCTTTTACCGGCCGCACTTCGGTCTCGGGATCCACGAGTCCGGTCGGCCGGATCACCTGCTCGACGACCACGCCGCCGGATTTCGTCAGCTCGTAGGGGCCGGGCGTGGCGGAAACGTAGACGGCCTGATTCACGCGGTGCTCGAACTCCTCGAACGTGAGCGGGCGATTGTCGAGCGCCGAAGGCATGCGGAAGCCGTAGTCGACGAGGGTCTGCTTGCGCGAGCGGTCGCCATGGTACATGCCGCGAAGCTGCGGGACCGTCTGGTGCGATTCGTCGATGAAGAGCAGGTAGTCCGAGGGGACGTAATCGAGCAGCGTCGGCGGCGCTTCGCCCGGCAGGCGACCGGACATGTGGCGCGAGTAGTTTTCGATGCCGTGGCAATAGCCGATCGTACGCATCATTTCGATGTCGAAGAGCGTGCGCTGCACGACGCGCTGGGCCTCGACGATCTTCCCCTGGCGCTCGAGCTCCTTCTTCCACCAATCAAGCTCCTCGTAGATGGTTTGAATCGCGCGCTCGCGCTGCTCGGCGGGCAGGACGTAGTGCGTCTTCGGGTAGATGGGCATGCGCGCGATTTCGCCTTCACGCGAGCGGATTTCGCCGGTGAGCGGATCGATTTTGCGGATGGCTTCGATCTGGCTGCCCCAAAGCTCGACACGCACGGCGAGATCGTCGTAGGGCGGATATATCTCGATCGTATCGCCGCGCACGCGGAAGGTGCCGCGGCGGAGGTCTTCGGCGCGGTCGTACTGGATTTCGACGAGCTTCCGCAGGATCGACTCACGCGCGACCGACTGGCCCTTTTCGAGCATCAGCAACATGCCGTAGTAGGCCTCGGGCGAGCCGATGCCGTAGATGCAGGAGACGGAAGCGACGACGATGACGTCGCGGCGCTCGAAGAGCGAGCGAGTGGCGCTCATACGGAGCTTGTCGAGCTCGTCGTTGATCGTGGCTTCCTTTTCGATGAACGTGTCGCTCGCGGGGACGTAGGCCTCGGGCTGGTAGTAATCGTAGTAGCTGACGAAGTACTCGACCGCGTTCTGCGGGAAGAACGACTTGAATTCGTGATAGAGCTGCGCGGCGAGCGTCTTGTTATGGGCGAGGACGATCGCGGGGCGGTTGATCTGCTCGATGACCTTCGCCATCGTGAAGGTCTTGCCCGAGCCGGTGACGCCCAAGAGGACCTGGTGGCGTTCGCCGTCGCTCGCGGCGCGGACGAGCTGCGAGATGGCTTCGGGCTGGTCGCCGCGGGGTTCGTAGTCGCTCGCAAGCTTGAATTTCATGATCGGGGCGCCTCAGGGTGCACCATGCGCGCTCACAAAACCTTCATTATAGCGCAGCTGCGCCAGGGCTTCAGCCGGACCAGCAAGCAACGGAATACAGGGAATACTTGTTGCGGGTGTAGCTGCGCATTGGTGCGGCGTCCCGTGACCCCATCCGGGACGCACACACCGCGCTTTGCGCCGATCTTTTTGTCGGACCTGAAGGTCCGACCCCCTAAACTGGCGGTCACGAGCACGGAGGTGCGGCGGCTTTCCAAAGCAAAAAAACAGATCCCTCGCTGCATCCCGCGCCCGCGAAAATCGCGGAGATGCAAAGGCGCGCGGACTCCGCTCGGGATGACAGTGATCGGCTAGTATGCCGGGCATCAAGGTTGCGCGGCGGCCGGCGGCGGAGCGAGCGTGATTACGGACTGGCTCTGGGTCCGGCCTGTGTGGTGGATTTTCGAACCGGTGCTGGCGCTGACGATTTCGTAGTCCATGTCCTGCGTGCTGGTCTGCGTGGAGCTCACGAGGAGACCGTCCGTGAGCGAGATGGAATCGAGGCTTTCGCCCGAGCCCGTCCAAGTGCCCGAGGTGCGCAGGCCGTTGCGGCGGTAGTCCTCGGGCGTTGCGTCGGAATGGGGCGAGCCGTGACGCGAAATTTCGAAGCGGGTGAGGATTACGGCGCATGAGTCCGTCGCCTCTGTACGCGTCGCGCTGTCACGTGAACCGCAGGGTTCGTTGCGCAGGTACGTGGATTCGGTGAGCCAGGTGAGGCCGGAGAGCGGCGTGCCCGGGATCGGCCGCTCACCGCGCCATTTCTGGCCGATGGAGATGCCATTCTTCGGAAACCCGCTGCCGGACGAAAGGCCGTCGAGCCAGGAAATCACGGGTGCGGCGGCGGAGGGATCGGTAGAGAGCTGGTCCAAACCCTTGAAGTCGGCGAGCTGGCCATCGGGCTCGATGGTGAACTCGATGGAGCGGCCCTGGATGCGGCGATATTGGTCTTCGAGCGAGGAGCCTTCGGGATCAAAGGCATCGCTTTCGGACTTAGCGCTGGACTTTTCGTAGGTGGCGCGGAGGCGGGCGGCTGTGGGCCCGTGCGGACCTCCGCGTGATGCTTCCAGCACTTCGAGGTGAATCAGAAGATGGATCGTCTGGCTCGATTGCGAGCCGCCCTCGGGATTCGTGATCGGAGTCGTCGTCTTGCCGGTCGTCGTGGTGCGCGATTCGATCTGGTAGTAGAGCGTCGCGCCCGGCAGGAACCTTGGCGCGATGCGCACTTTTTGGTTGGCGGCCGCGACGAGAACCAGCGCAATCACCGGCAAGCCCGCAGAGAGTACGAGACGAAATCCGTCCATCCGCGTTCTGGAATTGAAAATCCGCTGCATCGAGGGAACGCTAGCACACGGTTTAGAGCGAGGCAAATGGGCGTAGGTATGAGGCGTGAGAGGCGAGGGATGAGGAGGCAAGACAAAACCGAAACCCAGAGAACACGGAGGGAGCACGGAGCGCACAGAGAAGGATGAACCCACCGCAGAGACGCAGAGGGCAGGCAGAGGCAGAGAAAAACGAAGCAGCGCCAGCCGCAAAGCGGAAGCCGATTGTCGCAACGGTCGTTGAGACAGTCGCTAGCGATTGCGGCGCGGAGGCTGCGCACGCCCAATCGTGGGGGTCGCGAGCGGCCCGGTGAGGCGGTACGCGGCCTGAGCCGGGTTCGAACTGCCGGCGCCGGGTGCTGCGGGACCGGCCGGAAGGACGCGCACCTGCATATCGAGATTGCGCTTGAAGTCGATAGTTCCCGAGGCGTCGATTCTGCCGTCCGGACTCAACAGCAGGAGATCCTGAAACTGAATCTTGCCTGCGGCGCAAGTGAACGCAGCGGACGCCTGCCGAAAGGCGCTCGTACCCGGGCGGCGGACCGACGAGCGGAGCGATTCCAGGAGATTCATGCTTCGGAGTTGAGCATCCGCCACCTGTGCCGTCCCACGGCATTCGAGCGACGCGAGCAGGTCCGAGCCGCCAGCGCCGCGCGCGTGGAATGAAGCCTCGCCGGAAGCCGTGCCGGCAAACAAATTGGCGAGTTCCGGCGAAGTCGCGGAAAGCGCCGAAAGATCGACGCGGGAGAAGTCGAGGCTCGCGTCGTAAGATGGCACGGCATCCACGTCCCCATCAAACACTCCCCCCAGCGCCCCGCCATAAAACTGACCCGTTGCATTCGTGAACTCAACGTGGCGGCCGGCGATCTTCAAATCACCCTGCAAGCGGTGCACAGCAAGAGGCGCGAGGATGAACTGGTCGAGGGTGATACGTCCGTTGGCCTGCAAATCTGCCGGCACGGCGAGCGCGGGTGAGCGCGGGTTGAGAAAAGGCAGCATGCGATTGAGGAAGCTTTCGCGCCAACGGGGATTCAGCCAGCGGTCGAGGTCCGCGGCGGCAAGGCGGTTGGCCGACAGCGCAAACTGCCATTCGGCGTCCGGATCGCTGCGGTCGAAAGTTCCGGTCCAGCGCGCTCCAAACGCCTGCGCGGACGACACCGCAACGTGGAGGGTCTCCGCTTTGAGCTCGACGCGCGCCAGAACCTGGTCAACCGGTTGGTTCAAGTAGGGTATGCCAAAAGCGGCGCCACCCTGGGGGCCCGGCACGCCGAATTCAACCCAGCCGGCCGGCTGCGCCTTCCACGGATCGCGCGCTTCCCGCCAGAGCAGGTCGCATGCGAAGGGTCCCGAAAGATCCCAGCCGCGAGACGTGTTCAAGCCGAGCGCACCCGCTGTTGCGATCAAGTCGCGCATCTGGCCGGTGCTTCCGATCAGATGCCAGTCCGGCAACGCGCCGCGCCGCGGGCTTACCGAAACACTCATCTGGAACGAACCATCCGGCGGGCCATGAGGCGTGCCGAACGAGAGCGTCACCGGAGGAAAAGAAACGATTCCGTGGTCGTACCGAAACTGAATTCGTCCCAGATGAGCCGGAACGCGAAGGCTAACGCCGGACAGATCGGCTCCGTCGCCGGATACTGTCGCGTTCACCCAATGCAGCGGCCAACCAGAGAGAGTGGCGCCAGCGCCGGCAAACCCGTGAACGGAGATGTCGTCTGCAACATTCGAATGGAAGGCCCGCACCCAGGCGAGCAGATCACCGAGGTCGATCTGCGAAGAAGAGATGGCGATCTGAACGGGCGAAGATTCCTGCGCTTTGAGCCTCTCCGCGCGATCCCAGAGAATGTGTGCGGTGGCGCGAGCGTTCGAATGGGGAGACTCAAGCGCGATTTGGGTCAAGTCGAGGTCCGCCGCAGCGGGGCGCCATTCCGCCTGGGCGATCAGATTGATGGACGGATTGTCCGGACGCGAGGCCAAGTCCCAGCGATGCAGATGGCGGAGTTCGGTGCGCCCCAGAACGGACCAGCCATCGTCGTGGTCGTGCGTGCGGGCGCTCAGCGCCATAGCGAGCGTGCCGCGGACGCCGTAATCATCGCCCTGAGCAAGGCGGAGCACATCCGAAACCGAGGCGTCCGTCCACGAGAGATCGAGCGCCGCAGGGTGAAGCCGCGAAGAGGTCCCGCCGACATAGCCCGAAACGCGAATCGTGCCCGCCTGCTGTATGACCACGGCAGACCGCCATGGGGTCGCCTCGAGGTTCATTCGCCAGCGCCCGGACGTGTCCGTCTCAACCGTTCCGCTCACGCCGACAAATGCGATCGGAAGCTTCTCGTCGCCGCGTTTGAAGTTGATTCGTCCATCAGCCACCTCGATCCTGCGGAAGCGCAACGCCGGGGACGGCAACAAAGGTCCCACCGGCACACTCGCCGAAGGAGTCCCGGCGGGACGCGGCAGCCATTCGGCAAGATTCCAGTCGCCGAAGGCGTCGCGGACCAGATTCAGGCTGGGGCGCGTCAGAGAAAGAGTTCCGAACTCGATGTGGCCGCGCAGCAAGCTCTGCCAGCGGAGCCGCACAGCCATCGAATCGACCCTCAGGAAATACTCCTGGCCGAAGCGCGGATCCTCCGCGACGGTGACCGACTGAGCTTCCAGGGAGGGCCCGCCCCAGAAACTGAAATCGTAGCTGCCGACTTCAACCGGACGCCCGAAGGCTGCTTCGAGGTGCGCGGAAAGCTTTTTTCGCAGGCCGCTGTGTTGGGCCGCCAACGAGATGCCTTCCGAAACAACCCAAAGGACGATCACCAGAAGAAGAATTCCCTTCGTCCAGCGATTCCAGAGGCGACCCCTGGAGGGAGTCACCTCGAAGGGGTCTGCGCGCGCGACGGGTTCTGAATAGGCGTTGGACACAGTGGATAGAACCGAATATACCCCAGCCGAAGGCCGGCGCCAGGCCTAGGGCAGATGTGCGAGCGTCCTCTCGATTCCGACGGCGGCTCCCGCTTCGATTGATCTCAGTCAGGCTGTCCCACGGTTCTCTTCGAGAATTCCCAGAGCGAGCTTCGCGGCGGCCTGCTCGGCCTCTTTCTTGCTGCGACCCTCGGAAGCGGAAAGCCTACGGCCTTTGTGCCAGACCTCGACCTCGAACGTCTTCTGATGCTCCGGTCCGGACGAGTTGTGAAGGCGGTACTCGACGATGCCGAGGCCGCGTTCCTGAAGCCACTCCTGCAAGGCCGACTTGTGGTCGGGCCGTTCGAGACCTTCGACTTCACCCTCGAGCGCCGGATCGAGCAAAGAGCGGCGCAGGAAAGCCGCCGCAGCCGCGAGGCCGGCGTCGAGATAAATAGCGCCAACAATCGCTTCGTAGGCGTCGGCGAGGAGTCTCTTCTTTTCACGCCCGCCCGTTTTTTCCTCGCCCGGCCCGAGGCGCAAAAAGGGACCGAGTCGCAACCGGCATGCGGCCGCATGAATCGACGAGGCGCTTACGAGCCGGGCCAGTCCCTTCGAGAGCTTGCCCGCGTCCCACTGAGGAAAGAGATCGACGAGCCGCTCGCTCGCGACGAGACCGAGAACCCGGTCGCCCAGAAACTCGAGGCGCTCGTTGTCGGCCCCGCCGGAATCCTGCCTGTGCGAACGGTGGGTGAGCGCGCGGTCGAGTCGTTCCAAATGCTCGAAGCGATGACCGAGGATCGCCTCGAGTTCCGCGCGCTCCTCTTCGGTCATAATCGGATTGCCTCGCCGGCTACTTTTTCTGCGGAGCCAGTTTCTTGGCGTTGTCCGCGTTCTGCTTGCACCGATCCTGCAGGCTTCCTGCAATCTGGCTGCAATGAGTGAATGCGTCGGCGGCCTCGGTGTAACGGCCCAGGTTTTGCAGGCTCGCTCCCAGAACGAACAAGTCGGTTGGATCGGGTTTCGAGTTGCCCTGAGTCGCCTGCTGAAGCTCCTTGATTGCGTTGTCGTTGTCCTGGCGGCGGAAGTAGACGAGGCCCAGACCGCTGTGCGCTTCGACCAATTTCTCAGCCTTCAGCGCGGCGAACTGATCGTCCGTTATGTTCGCGGGCTTTGGCAGGGTGGGGATGAGTTGCATGGCGCGTTTCTCGTAGGTTTCGGCCTTGTCGAGTTGCTCGCCTGCATCGGATTCATTCCCGGTAATGACGTGCGGGATGACCCAGCCGACCATGGTGAGGAGATCCACATCGTCAGGTTTCAAAGCCAGAGCCTTGTCCGCGTCAGCGTAGAAGTTCTTCCAGTCCTGTTTCGTATAGTAGGCCTGCGCCAAGCCTGCGTGGACGGCCTCCACATACACGCTCGACGGGTACTTCTGGATGAAATCCTGGCCGAGCTGGATTCGCTTGTCCGCATCCTGCGGGCCTGCATCGAAGAAGGCCTTGTAGGCAGCCTCTTCCTTGGGATCGACCTTTGGGGCCGGCTGATTCGAAGGGCTCTGGCTCATCTCCCTCTGCTTGAGCTGCTGGTCCTGGTCCTGTTGTTGTTCCTTGCCCACCTGGAAGTTCGGATTGGTGCCCTGCGCGCGGCAGACCGCCGCAAACAAAAGACTCGATCCGAGTGTCACCGCCAAGATTTGAATTCCGGTGCGTGCGAGTGAGAATCTCATAGCCTTGCTTTCTTCCCTCCGTTGTCAGCAGTTGATGTCTTAGTTGGACTTTTTCTGCTCCGCCTGCTTCTTCGCCTCGTCCGCGCTTTGTTTGCACCGATCCTGCAGGACTCCCGCGATCTGGCCGCACTGATTGAAGGCATCCACAGCTTCGCCGTAGCGCTTCAGGCTTTGCAGATCGATGCCCAAGACGAACAGATCCGTCTGATCGGGTTTGGGATTGTCCTTCGTGGATTGCTGAAGCTCCTTCACCGAGTTGTCGTAGTCCTCGCGGCGGAAGTAGACGAGGCCGAGAGCGCTGTGCGCTTGGAACGACCTCTCGGCTTTAGAAGCCGCAAACTGCGCCTCCGTCAAGTCGGGCGGTTTGGGCATCTTGGCCAAGACCTCGATTGCATGCTTCGCGTAAGTCTCCGCTTTGTCCAGTTCCTGATCGGCGTCCGGATCACCTGGGCTGTAAACGTGCGGGATCGTCCAACCGACCGTAGTAAGAACATCCACATCATCGGGACTGAGCGCGAGCGCGTTGTCCGCGAGCCGATAGGTATTTTGCCAGTCCTGCTGCGCGTGGTACGCGTTCATCAAGCCGACGTCAACGCGTTCTGCAAACGAGCTCTTCGGGTATTTCTGCAAAAACTTGTTTCCGAGTTGGATTTTCTTGGCGGGCTCGTGCTCCTTGGAAAAGGCTTGGTAGGCGGCAACCTCATCCTTATCGCCGAGAGCGTCCATGTTCGAAAGTTCCATTCGCTCCTGCGCCTCGTTTCCCGCCACGTTCAAATTAGGGCCCGCGGTCTGGTTCCCTTGCGCCCAGGAGATCGGCGCCATTCCGAAAAGGGCCGTCAGTGCGAAGCACGCAAAGCGCAACGACTTTCTTGCCGATGAAAAGCTCATGCCGTTTCTCCGTTCCGTCTTCAGTTCTTCGTCACGCTGGCCAGTTTTTTCGCTTCATCAGCGCCCTGCTTGCACCTATCCTGCATGCCTCCGGCGATCTGGGCGCATTGATTGAAGGCATCCACAGCTTCGGCGTAATGCTTCAGACTTTGCTGATCGACGCCCAAGACAAACAGATCGGTCTGATCGGGATTGGGATTGTTCTTCGTGGATTGCTGAAGCTCCTTCACCGAGTTGTCGTAGTCCTCACGGCGGAAGTAGACGAGGCCCAAAGCGCTATGCGCTTGAATCGTCTTTTGGGTTTTCAAAGCCGCGAACTGGGCATCCGACAGACTGGAGGGTTTCGGCATCGCCGGCATGACCTCAATCGCGTGTTTTTCCAGTTTCTCGGCTTTGTCCAATTGACTGTCCGCGTCGGGATCATCCGGGTGGAAGAAATGAGGGATCACCCAGCCGACCGTCGTGAGAACATCCACATCGTCAGGCTTTAGCGCCAGTGCGCTATCGGCACACGCGTAGACATTTTTCCAATCCTGCTTGGCATAGTAGACGTTCATGAGTCCCACATCCACCGGCTCGGCGTATGGACTCTTCGGGTACTTTTCGAGAAAACTGTTTCCAAGCTGGATTTTCTTGGCCGGCTCATCTGCTTTGAAGAAGGCCTTTCTTGCGATTGTGGGCGCGCAACTGTCGCGACCACAAGAATGGCGGCGAACGAGACCGGGAGGGCCCGAACTGGAACGTGCGTCGATGAGAGCCTCATTCTAGGTTTCCTCCTCTGCAAGATCCTGCCTGAGTGCCTCCGCATGAGACGGCCAGATCAGGGTTGCGGTTGCCTGTCTCCACCGGGGCGCGCAGGCGGTTGGTAAGCTGTTTGGACGCCGTCTTCGGCGGCCGCGCGCGCGGCTTCGGGAGCGCCATCCACATCCAGGGCCGCCTGGTATTCGCTCATTGCCAGATCGCGCTCGTCCCGGAGATCGTGGATGCGTCCGAGATAGACGTGCGACCATGCCACAATCGATGGATTCTTGGGTTGCGCGGCATTCCCGGCCCCATCGGCGTTCGAACTTGGCGGGGAAACGATTCGTTCGAACAGCTCCCTCGCGCGATCCGCTTCGCCGGAAAGCACCGATGCGATGGCGAGGCCGTAGAGCGCCCTGGAATCATTCGGATACTTTGCCAACGCCATTTGAAATACGGCGGCGGCGGCCGGAGCATCCTTTCGCGCAATATCAAGATTGCCCTGAGCGATCCAGCGATCGATCTCCGAGGCTGGAGCGCTCTCGGATGAGGCGTGCTCGTCCGGCGGAGGCGCGGCCTCCGCGGCAGCAAACGTGACGCCTTGCAAACGTTTCTGCTCGGCGTCGACGTCGATACCCGCGATCAAGTCGGGGAAGTAATACGTCATCGCGGGTTCAGCTTTCTCGAATTTTTGCAACTGCGCCACCAGAGGCCGTACGAGAACGAAGCCGGACTGATCCGCGTCCTGCAACGCCGCCGCCAGTCGATCCGGCGAAAGATGCCGCAGACGCAGCTCAACTGCTTTGATCAAACACTCGTCCGTGAAGGAGATGAAATCATCGTGATATTCCGCCGGCAGCCGCGGAGCGCGAGCCGCAATGCCGAGCAAAGACCGTTTCTTGTCCACCGCCGGACGGTAGCGCAATACGATCGGGTCGAGCATGAAATGCAAATAGGCGTGCTGAATGGCGTCCACCGGCATTTCGGAAACGGTTCCGACCACGATGGCGTACTGATCGCCATAGTTACGGAAATTGGTGCGGGCGCCCACGAGCGGCTCGACGTAAACGGTGAATGTGCGCCCCGTCGACGGCTTGACGATCTCGCGGAGATACGCGTTGGAAACGGTGACCGTCCGGCGCACCGAGTCCCGGTAGCGCTCGACGGCCGGCTCGTACTCCGGCTCGATCCGGGCCCAGCGCAGGTCGAGGTGCGCTTCTCGATAGAAGCTGGCGAGGATCTCCTGGAATCCGTCGAGCGTGAGCACGTCCGGGGGAAGCAAGTCGCGATTACCCTCAAACTGAAATTGCGGCGGCGGGCCGACAACGAGAGCGAAAGTGATGTAGCGTGAAAGTGTTTCACTCGAACCTGCCAACGCGTGGTCTCGATAAAACTGACGCAGGGCATCGGTCGCGGGACCCTGCATCTTGAGCAGGTCTCCGCGAAGCGCGAGCCGCGCGGGCATCTGCGCGAGCGTGCTCTCGTCCGCGCCGAACCCCGCTGCGTCAAGGGCGCACATGGTTGAGAAGATTTGCGGACTGGCCTCCACGCTGATGCCCGTATAGGCGCTCTCCCCAACCTGCTGCGCCTTCGGAGCCGAGGCGCTCATTCCCAAAAGGACGGCAACAGCCAGCGCGGGGAATATCCGCACGAATTCTCGGATGGACTTTCGGATGGGCAAACCTCTCAACGCCTCGGCCTCGTGGGTTTCC
>Ga0187864_10004445_pt1 | contig 10983 bp, 12 predicted proteins | sample June2016WEW_11_4_FD_132985 | JGI IMG/M metagenome (GOLD analysis project Ga0187864, IMG submission 132985) | Peatland microbial communities from SPRUCE experiment site at the Marcell Experimental Forest, Minnesota, USA - June2016WEW_11_40 | ecosystem: Environmental > Terrestrial > Soil >... | reverse complement strand
TTCTCGCAATAGTTGGTGATGCCCTTCTTCAGTTGCTTAAACTTTTTGATCCCGAGGCCGCCCTGGCGAAGGTTCGCCGCCCAGATCGCGAGCAGGTTCGACTGCGTCTGCCCGTAGCCCACCGGGATCGTTGCGCCGTAGGCCGAGGCCTGCAGGAGCGAGCCCATGGCCGTGGGCCGTTGCGTTGCCTGGGATTTGAACGTGGCCGTCATGGTCCAGGCTCCATCTTAGCGAAGGGATCGAAAACCTCCATGGGCTTATAGGCGGTGAGACGGTGGCTGGCCAGGTTCACCTCCCGCACCCCGTCGGCGCCGGCGTGGACCCCGTGCGGCCAGGCGGTCACGATTGCGCCGTGGTTGAATACCCTGCTCCGTACCACCCTGAACAGCACCAGATCGGCTGGCTGGGCCTCGGCGTCGGCGCGGCATAGGGAGTGCGCTGCCTCGAAGCCGAAGCGCACCAGGCCCCGCAAATACCGTTCATTGGCATCGTGTAGAAACCAATCGTGGTGGTAGGTCTTGAGGCTATCCCAGAGCGTCGGCGCCGCGGCCCCGATTTCGATCAGGTAACAGCCAAGCAGCGTGGCGCAATCGAGCCCGGCGCCTTTTAGCCGGCCGCCCAGGACGTAAGGCGTGCCCAGGAACGAGCGCGCGATCGCCACAGCCTCGAGCCGGGTCTTCATGGCTTACACCGCCTGGGTGGGATTCGGAACGAAGGGGAACCCGTAATAGTCCTCGTCGCCCACGTTGATGGGGGCGGTCGTCGAGACGTAGAACGTGTCGACCCCGGGCGTGGGCGGCCAGGGCAGCGGGGAGTAGATCACGAATTCCGAGTGCGTGTTCCCATCGCCATCAGTCCAAGCGCCGTTCTGGCCGATCGCGGACCAGGCACCGGCGAGCGTGGCTCCGGGCCCCGAGAGAAAAACCATGTAGCCGCCGGCGAAAAGATCGCCTGAATAGATCTTGCCGGCCGAGGGCGAGACGCAGTCGGCGACGATGTAGGTTGCGCTCGAGGGCCGGATACAAGAAAAAACTGGGATCGATGGATCCCCGGCCGGGAGAGTGACTGCGGCCGTCGACGCGAGAGTGTTCGTGACCTCAACCATCGTTGAGGGCACCTTTTGCTTCAGGACGTCGATGTAGCTCTTGGTGTTAAAGATCAGCTTGTTCCGGGCGACTTTGCAATTCTGGATCCGGCCGCCGAACCATTCCGCGCACCCCAGGGTATCGGCGTCCCCGGGCGTGGGCATAAAGGCACGGAGAATGAGCAGGGGCCAATTGTCGTAGAAGTGTTGCGCGGCCAGCTGGTAGGGCGAAGCCGTCGACGTGCTCGCCGTTTTCGAGGCCTGCGCGCTGGCGCCAGGAGACCAGGTGACCGCGAGAGCCTGCGCGTCGAGCCCTACCTTCGCCTCGACACCGCCGCGCGACATCACGGCCGGCTGGAAGAGGCCGTAGGGCCTGTAGAGCACCGGCGCCTCATGGTTGGTGAGATAGAGCGCGTTTGGGTTTTCCGGGGGCCCGATGAGGATGAGATCCCGGATGATCGGATCGCTGGTCGAATTCAGATAGGCCTGGGTGGCGAGCGTCGTGTCCGAGCCATTACCACCGATCGTGCGCCTCATGAGGGCACCGGCCGCGCCGTGCGCAGCACCAGAGTCCCGGTCCCGTTCTGCGATTCCGAGCCACCCACGGTCCAGTAGCCGCCGCCCTGCCCCGCCGGAGGCTGGCCAGCCGAGGAACCGATGCCGGCGAACTTCTCGAAATCCTGCGAGTCGGCGTCGAACCGGACCCGGAAATAAAAGTGGAACTGTGCGGTGACCGGTGCTGCAGGGCCGGCGTAATAGCCTTGGTCCTCCCAGACCAAAGTACCTGTGCCATCGGGAGTAGCACCGCCGGTGTCATTGAATGCCGGAATTGCGGACCCGGAGGTGCCAGCGCTCCCACCGGCGCTGCCCTGGTCGGTCCAGACCGCCATGGTGCCCCCGGTGCCATCGTTCGTCGTACCGCCGGTGTCATTGAACGTCGGGATGCTTGCGCCGGTTGTCCCCGCCGTGGTGATCTTTTGAATGTGACCAGCTGGGTCGATGATTTCGTAGCCCAGCGCCACGGGTGTCAAGGCTGGCCAGGCAGCACCTGTCGCCTTCTGGATGTGGCCAGCGGGGTCGATGATTTCGGCATTGACAACGTAGGCGTGGGTCGCGGCCCAAGAGGGGGCACCGGGGCCCCACTTGAGCACCATGCCCAGCCAGGAGTAACCGGGAATGGCAAGCCCAGGGCCCTCGAGCGTGTACTCGTTGGCGCCAGAGCCGGCGGCGGCCAGCGTTCCATTCAAATAGACCGCGATCGCGCCATTAAGGTCGGTGACGTCCTCGTAGCCCACGCCGTCGAGCGTGCGCTGCACGGGAGAGTAGTAGTTGCCAGCGCCATCGGAGACCAGCGCCAGCTGTGCCAGCGGGGCGTTCGGGGTACCAGCGACCAGCGCTGGCCCAACATAATTGTCGTCCGGATCAGTGTAGAGAAACGCCGCGGCCTTTCCGAACTGGTCGGTGAAAAAGCCCATCAGGGTCCGGAGTTCGCTGACCGCAGTGAAACTGCCCCAGAAAAAATCGTGCAGGAAATCAAAGAGTAGGGTCCAGGACCAGATCGGGTTGGTGTACTGCGGTAACCGGACCTCATAACCGTTCGAGCCCTCTTCGTCCAGCGTTTTGAACGCGGGCGCCTTCAGCGATGTGTAGGTAAGCCCAGGCAGCGTGGGGAACACAGGCAGGCTCATGCGAAGGCCTCCGGACGCAGGAGGCGCCGCATATCGCTCATCGTTTGCGCGCGGTGCTGCTTCAGCAGATCCTCGTTCGGTGACCCGCCGAAGTGATTGGTCTGATGAAGCACAGCGGACCGGGAACCGCCCTGGTTCACCATGGTCTCGAAGTTCTGGGTTTGCGATGGCGACAGCACGCGCTCGGCGCTTCCGGAGGTGTTAAAGGCGAACCCCATGTGCGGCATCATGCCGCCATAATCCATGTGCGTGCCGGCAGCGTAGGCCATGGTTTTGGCGTAGGCCACCGCGGCCATCGCCGGCGCCACCGGCGGATTGATTGCCGAGTAATAGGCCATCGTGCCGGCTCCAGCGACCGCGGCGTCCTTGCCGATCGTGGCGACGTCGGCCGCGCCCTGGGTCGCCTCCTGCGCGGCCAGTCCGGAGACCTGCATCAGCTTGTCGAGCGCCCACATTTCAGCCTTCTCGAGCAGCCAGCGCGCAACGAAGTTAACCACCTGGAGTTCCATGTCGCCCAGCATGCGCCCAAAGGCCTCGCCCGCGGTCCGGGATCCGGTCGCCCACTCATTGAATGCCCGGGTGAAATCGGTATTGAATTCATTCGCGACCTTTTTGTAGGCCTGCTCCATTTTGGTCGCTTCCTGTTGGACGATCCGTTCCCGTTCGAGCGCTGCGCGCTTGGCCTCCTTAGTCATCTGGTCCTCGAGCTTTTTGTACTCGATCGCCTCCTTTTCACCGGCGCCCGGGTTAAAAAGGCCCTGCTCGGTTTTGAGGGCGCCCTGGGTCGTAGCCTCGCGGAGCTTCAGCGCGTCAAGCAAACGCTGCTCGGCCACGCGGTGCGAGATAATGCCGAGTTCTTCCTGCCCGCGGATTTCGACCTGGGTGCGCTCAAACTCCTGGTCAGCCGCCTCGATCAGAGCCGCTGCCGTTTCGCGGGCGGCAGAGATCTGCTCTTCCCGGGTTCGGTTGGCATTCTCGAGTTCGGCCCGGGCCTGTTCTTCAGCGCGCCGCCGGGCAGCTTCGTCCTCTTTCTGCTGGGCTTCGAAAGTGGCATTCAACCGCTCCTTGCCGAGCGCGTCGATCTGCTCCTTGGCCTTTGCAAGCGCCAGTTGGTTTTCAAGAACGCGCAGCTGCTCCCGTTCGGCCGCGGTCCCTTCTGTGATGGTGCGCGCCTTCAGGTTATTGAGCTCGATCTGCTTGTCCATGGCAGCGACGATTTCCTGCTCCGGAGCCAGCTGGGCATCGGCCGCATGCGCCGCCTCGATCTGTGACCGCGCGATCTGTTCAGGAAGATTGTCAGAGGTTCCCTTGGATCCACCGCCCTTTTCCCCGGTGAGCTTTTCGTGAACCTGCTGCGCATCCCGGAGACGCATCTGTTCTTGGATCGCGGCCGTTTCCCTCTGGGTGTCAGCAATCAGGATTTCGGTCGCTGAGACCTCGTTCGCAAGCTCGCCCGGAAAGATGCCCATGGTCTGCTGGGCGTGCAGGTCGTTTAGCTTTTTTTGTTCCGTGGCGGTGAAACTTTTCGCCTCGGCCAGCTGCTGCTCGAGCGAGACCGCCTTCTCCATCCAAAGCGCGTGCTGCTCGAGGTCGATCTGCTCCTGGCGCGTGCCGGTCGTCTGTGTGAGGCGCTGCAGCGTCGACCCGGCCAGCGACTGCATCTTTAGGAGCGCCTCTTCTTTATCGATCAGGCCCTGCAGCTTCGCATTCATTTTGTCGGCTTCGACCAGGGCATCGTCGATGGCCTCTTTGATGGCATTGGGGTTGGGTTTGTGCTCGAGCTTCGCGTTCGCGGCCTCGATTTTGTCAGCCTCGAGGGACGTCTCGTCGATCAGCGACCGATAGGAGGAGTCGAGCCCGGCGAGTTTCTGCTGGAACTCCCGCGCGCCCTCGCCGCCCAGATCGAATGCCTTGTAGATAGCCTCGCCCAGGTCGTAGAGCAGAAACACACCGGCAGCAAAGATTGCCACCGGGACCATGGCGGCGAGGATCGGGCCTAGCACCGAGGAGCCCGCAGCCAGCTTTGCCAGGCCCATCTCCATCATGTGAGCGGAGCCGGTCATGGCCCCCATGCTCACCTTGGCAGCGCCCATCGCCTCGGAGTGGCTATACGTTGCCGAGGTATCAACGCGCTGCGCGGCGGCGTTAGTCAACGTTGCGGCTGTGTTGGCTTCCTGGCTGGCGGTGAGCTGCTGGACCGCGGCCGTAGCCATCGTGCTCGCTTCGGCATATTGCTGGATGATGGCCGCGGCGGCCGTCGATCCGCCCTCGGCTGCAGCGCCCAACTGAACCTGCGCCTCAGTGAGCGCCTTTGTCGCGGCCGTGGCCTTGGCCTGAGCGGCGGCGATCTGGTCAGCGGAGGACTCGATCGCAGCGGTGGCCTGGCTAACTGCAGGCCCAACCCCACTCGCATCAGCCGTGATAGTTACCCGGAGTTCGTCCGCCATTCCCGCTCCATATCCGCGATCATTTTCAACTGATCAGGCGTGCGCAGGAACGCCGGCATGTCGGCCAGCTTCCGGACGTTCCTGCGCGGCGGCATCTTCGAAAGCGCCTCGGAATTCATCCTAGCAGCCTCGCGGAAAGACGGCTTCACGGATCGACCGTCTCGGCCAGGGGCCTTGTAGTGCAGGTAGGCAGCGACCAGAATGTCGGCCGGTGGGTGGGCGGCCATAAAGGAATCGAGCATCCAGAAATCAGAGAGCAGGAGCCGGCGCGCCTGGTCGGGCGGAATGCCGTGCCAACGCGCAAGCGACCCAAAGATGTACTCGATATCTACTCGGCCGCCGCGACCGCCGGTGCTGCCGGCGCCGGTGCGTTTTTTTCCAGAACCCTCTTAAAGCCGTTGACCTCATTCGCGGCGTCCAGGAGCAACTGAAAGGGAGCCGGACCGCCCTCGGGGTCGAAGGCGTGCACTGAACGGACCCAGGCCTCGGTGCCGCGCTCCTGGTCACCAGAGGCCAGGATGGATGCGGCGATCATGGCGATGTTAAACTTCCGCCCCGTTTTGCCGCTCAGATCAACTGTTTCGAGGTCGCCGACCGTGATGGTGGCGAGAATGACTTCCTGACCTTCGATGAGAACCGGCTTCTTCATGTGACCTGCTTTCAGAGAGCTGCGCGGGCCCGCCCTCCGTCACGAACCCAGACCTTAGATCCGCGCCGGTTCCCCGCTCGCCCGCGCCAACGGTCCCATAATACCGAAGTTGGTGTGGAAAGCAAAGAAGGATGCCGGCCCGGATCGCCTGCAGGGTCGCCGGGCCGGACTTTTGGGGAAGGCTAGAAGGCCTGGTAGCTGACGAAGGGTACACCGTTGGGACCGGCAAAGCCCTCGTAGTCGGTCGTGTACATGGTGTAGTCCTCGAGCTTCGTGGCGATGTCGATCTTTCCCAGGCGCACGTTCGGCAGGTAGAAACCGAGGCCGCCGCCCTCGTAGGGAAAGACCAGGTTCAAAGCGATGATCGGGCCGTAGCCCATGGGGTGGTTGCCGGCCGAGAGCGTGGTCCCGGCGGCGGGCGATGGCGTCCAGGAGTAGTTGATGAACACTGCGGCGCTGGCGTCGGCCGGCGCGAAGCTATAGTTTCCCGCGACTCCGATGGCGTATTGACCCTGTGCCGGCAAGCCTTCATCGGTCCACACAGCCGTGCCGTCGGTCACGGTGCCGCCGATATCGCTGAACGTGGGCAAAGTGGACCCCGAGGTACCGGCGGTGGTCACCTTCTGGATGTGGCCGGCCGCATCGATGTAGAGAGCCCCGAGCGCATAGGGCGTGGTAGCTGTCCAGGCGCCGCCCGAACTGACCCGAGTCAGCGAGATCCCGCTGTTCTGGTAGGTCACGCCGTAATCGACGAGGGGCGTTTTCGCCGAGTTGGTGACGGTGGCCACAAAAGGCGTCGTGGCAGGCACGGTGTGCGACTCGCCCGGATAGGTGGTCGTCGCCACATCGGCGGCCGTTGTCGCGTCGCCAAAAAACAACTGGCTCATCAACAGATTCGAGATCTGCGCGAACTCGAACGATCCCTTGATTGATCGCTTCCCAATGGCGGTGTCGACAGCCCACTGGTCGATGCCGTAGAGCGACTTGATGTCGGCGCCCAGCGTGAGCTTGATGTTCTGAAGAACGCCGAGCGCCACGGGCGTCGGATTGGGGGCCGGGTTTCCCGAGGTGGACTGAGGGGCTGCAAGAGCGACGCCAGAACCAAACATCAAACCAGGAAGCTGCATGATCTAACTCCTTGGCCGGCGAATTTGGCGCTGGGAGGCGCGCTGGGATCATTCTACTTCGTGCCTAAATCGACACCTTGTTCTGAATCGCCGCCGGCATGCCAGAGAGCACGACCCGGGCGGTCTGAAGGCCTAACAGATAGCCGGCCGCGACTTCCTCAGTTGCCTGCGCGCCAATAGCCGTATGCAGTTCTTTGAGTTGGTCGGCGCGATCCGCATCGACGAGAGTTTTCACTTGGTCGAGAGCGGTTTCGATGAACATCGCCGCCGGTATGAGCATTTGCACTCCGCTGAAATTATTGCCCGCTTAGAACCGAAATCGGAAAAACCAGGGCGCTCCGGTTGTTCTGCAGACCCTCGTTTTTAAGTATGCGGCCCTTCACTCTTGCATGATACACAACGCCGCCGAGCGTCTGTTTTTGGCCGCCCAGCAGCGGGATGACGGTGACTCCGTCCGCTTTCAAAGTCTGCTGCTGCATCTGGTAGAGCACGGCGTCGCGCAAGCCGTTAAGCTGAGTCGAGGCGATCGCGTCCTGGCCGCCGGTGATTTCAGCCAGTACGATCGCCGCGGCGTGAAGTTCATATTTCGGCAGCGCGATCGCGTTTTCGACAACCTCCTCATCGCCCTCCATCATCCACAACCCAGGTAGGATCGCCGGCGTGATGGCGTCACGCTGGGGCATGCGCCGGCCAGTGGCGGTGGGGTTCTGAAAAACCGGCCCGCCCGAAGGGACGCCACCCACCAGCAACTGCGTTTGCGAGAGCAGGTTATACAGGTTTTGGAAGATGGTCTCGGTCGCCGTCATCATCGGATGTCCTCCACCAGAGTAATCTCAACGCTGGTGTGCTGCTGGCCGTTGCGCCGTTCAACGTCGCGAGTGAAGCAAACGGCCGCGACCGTTTCCACCCGCTCTAGATCTTCAGCCAGCGCGCGCAAGCGAGCTGCGAGGGCAATCGCGACTTCCGCCACCTGAACCCCGTTCTGTGTAGAGATTCTCATTCTGCCAGGACCCCCGCAAGCGCATCCGAAATCTGAAAGCGAACGGTCTCCCGCACCTGGTCGAGCGACGTACGCATATACCGGAACTCCCGCGACGGTGGATGGGTGACCCGCTTCGCGAAAACCATGCCGCCACCTTCGCCAATCCAAGCCAGCGACCGCGGCAGGCGCCCCTCGGCCAGCGCGATCGATTCCTCGGCAGAGTGCATCGATTCCTTGCCGAACTCGCCGCTCGGACCCAGAAACTCGGCGAAACGATCCATGAGAGGCACTATCTCATAGGCGTGCGTGCCTCCGAACTCGAGGACCATGCCCACCAGATGTTCGAAGGAACCATCGTCCGGGATCTCGCACCAGACCGAGACCACCGGCCCATCCGTGGCCACGGGGGAGAGCACAACGGAAGAGGAGAGAAGCCCGGTGCGTGCCTGGATGATGCCCCCGGTCATGTTGTACATGATCGCTTCGTAAAGCGACTCCCCGGCCAGCCCCATGGCTTCAGCGATTGCCTCCATCAGCCGGTCACCCTTAGCGGCGAGGGCCTCAGCAACTTCATCGCTGTTGATTGTGTAACGAAGAATCATGGCAAAAAGCGCATTTTATAGCGCTCGATGGTCATGGCGGTACCGATTTCCACCTCGAGCGCTGAATAAGCCGTGGTTCCGATCCCGGGCTGCACCTGAGAACTCTGGCCGATCCAAGCCCGCTTCCGGTACATCTGGGCCACCAGCCGCGCGCAAGCCTCCTGGAGGTCGAAGGGTGGCGCGCCGTAGGCATAAGCCAGCAGCACAGAGGAGCCCGCCTGGGCGGCGTTGAAGGTGTAGACCCCTGCGGGCAACACGCCGGGCTGCGGGGGCTGGTACTGCCCTGGGGCGGGCGCAGAGGCCCCGCTAGAGATCAGAGGCGTCCCGTTTGCCAGCAGCACGCCGGCATCTTTCCAAAACGTCGCCGCGTTGGTGGCAGCTACGGCGTAAGGACCCGGGCCTGCTGGCACGCTCTGCGCCTCGGCAGGCACGTCGATGGTGTAGCCGGCGGTGTAGGACACCGCGACGTTCTGGATGCCCTCAACAAACCTGAAGGGCGAAGAGCCAAGGGGCGGCGCGTTGCCGTAGGATCCCCAGCCACCAGGCCGAACGCCCCAGCGTTCTTCCGGATAGCCGCTCCACCCGGAGCCATTCGAGACCAGGGCGATGTTGCAGATCGAACCCTCGGTGTCGATCACGTAGCCGGACTGCAGGTAGTCGGGACTCGCCGGGATGATAATCCCGTTCACGGCGAGCGAAGCGACGGCCAGGATCGGGTAGTTTCGGACCGCGAGCTCATTCGCGCCGTTGCCGTTGTAGCGCTCAGAATAAGAGCGCACACCGGAGAGGAACCCGCGGCCGGTGCGAGTGAGGATGTTCTGAGAATAGGCGGTGATTTCAGACTGGATGAGCGCCGCATCCGCCGTCGAAGCCTGGGCCAATATGGCATTTACGGCGCTTACGGTGGTCAGATCGATGACGGTCGCGCCCATTGCTCACCTGATAAAAGGGTGGCCTGGGGTCTCCCAACCCCAGGCCTGGATTTGCGCCGCGCCGGTGGCGACGCTCCTCCGCTCGTTAGAACACGTTGGTGGCGCCGAACTTCCCGAGTCCGGTGATAAACGCGATGAGGTTGGGCGTTTTGACCGCCAGGACCTCCTCGGAAAAGACGCCGAAGGGATACTTGCGGCTGGTCTGCGCGAACTCGATGCCGTATGTGTCGCGCCGCACAAAGACGCCGCGCGTTTCGCCCAGCCGGGAGTTCGCGTAGGTTTCCTGGAGCTTGTCGACGTCGAAAAGGATCGTCCCAGCAGGCAGGTACGGATGCTGAATCACGTCGACAAACTGGCCGCCGGGCAATCCGAAGATGTTGTGGTACTGCGCCACCCGGCCGTTGACCGCGATCCCGGATCCGTCGGTACTCGGGCCGCCGTTCGGGAAGAAATAGTTCACCGCGGTTGAACTCGAAGAGCCGACCATGAACGCCGACCGGAAAGCAGGCACCTGGTCAGACGACAGGTAGATCTTCGTCGGGCCGGTGAGGGCCGCCTGCTGGATCTGGAAGAGGACGGTGTCGATCTCGGTGATCGATCCCACCAGGCCGCCGTTCGTGAGCCCGGCCCCGTGATTGTCCCAGCCGTTCGTGCCGAGCGCCGTGCCCCAGGAATTCAGGGTGAACGTGGGCACCGGGAGCCCGGTCATGTACGCCGAGTTCGAGGCGATGCTGAGCAGGCCGTCCATGTCGAGCGCGTTGGTCGATAGGTCAGTCGCGAAGCCAGCGTAGCCACCGGAACCGGCATAGGCCGCGGTCTGTGTGCCCTGGGCCTGGCCCGTGTACACGAAATACGACTGCCCGATGGTGATGCCCGTGAGCTTCGCCGAGGCCGCCGCCGGCGTAAAGCTGCTCGAGGCGTTGACTTCCACGAACCACGCATAGCCCCAGGCACCCGCCTTCGGGGTCGCGTAGAAGAGAACATTCTTGAGCGGACTGGTCGTGGGGCCCGCGACGTTTGAGACCAGCGAAATGATCGCCGTGCCGCCGTTGATGACGTCCGAGGAGCCGTCCGCGTTGGTCCGCAGGTACTGAGTGGTGATGCCGGCCGAGACCGTGTTGTTCGGATTGATGGCCGCGCGGTAGTTGAGCGCAACGGCGTAGGCGGCGGCATAAGCGCCGGTGGGCAGGTTCGCCGAATTGTTCGAGGCGTTGCTGAGTGCCGTAAGGGCCGCGGTCGGTGTGTTGGTCGTGCCGATCTGCAGCGCGCCGTTCGAGGCCGTGGTTCCGGCGCCGCCCAAGTAGCTGCGCTCCTGCATGCGGATGAAGCGCAAAAGCTGCCACATCTTACCGTCGCCCAGCGAGTCCTCGTAGCCCTCGGAAGCCGAGATCGACTCGTAGGTCACGAAGTCGTCGGTGCCGAGCGTCACGTAAGGCGAGGAGAAATTCAGCAGTGAGAACTGGCCGTTCGCG
>Ga0187864_10004442_pt1 | contig 10987 bp, 8 predicted proteins | sample June2016WEW_11_4_FD_132985 | JGI IMG/M metagenome (GOLD analysis project Ga0187864, IMG submission 132985) | Peatland microbial communities from SPRUCE experiment site at the Marcell Experimental Forest, Minnesota, USA - June2016WEW_11_40 | ecosystem: Environmental > Terrestrial > Soil >... | reverse complement strand
TTTTTCTTCAGCAGGTCCGACAAACGCTCTGACTTTTCAACCGAAGTCGTGCCCACTAGAATGGGCTGCCCTATTTCGGCGAGCCTCTGGATCTCATCGGCCGAAGCGAAAAACTTTTCCTTCTCAGTGCGGTACACGACGTCGGAGTTTTCGATGCGCACCAAAACCTTGTTGGTCGGAATAACAACCACTTCGAGCTTGTAGATCTTGTCGAACTCGGGCGCTTCCGTTTCCGCCGTGCCGGTCATGCCGGCCAGCTTCTTGTACATGCGGAAGTAATTCTGGAAGGTGACGGTGGCGAGCGTCTGATTTTCGCGCTCGATCTTCACGCCTTCCTTGGCCTCCACCGCCTGATGCAATCCATCGGACCAGCGCCGGCCCGGCATCAGGCGCCCGGTGAACTCATCCACGATAAGTACTTCCCCATCTTTCACCACGTACTCGACGTCGCGGCGATAAAGCGCGTGCGCCTTAATTGCGGTATCCACGTGGTGCTTCAGGTCCCAGTTCTCGGGATCGGCGATGTTACCGATGCCCAGCAGGCGCTCAACCTTTTCCCAGCCCACGTCCGTAACGGTAATGGTGCGGTGCTTTTCGTCCACCACGAAATCGCCGGTAAGGACTTTGTCTTCGCCGAGGCCCTTTTCGATCTCTTCACCTAGCTCCAGTTGAGGAATGATGCGGTTCACGCGGTAATACTTGTCGGTGGACTCCTCGCTCTGACCGCTGATGATGAGCGGGGTACGCGCTTCGTCGATCAGGATCGAATCCACTTCGTCAACGATGGAATAGTTGTGCCCACGCTGCACGCAGTCGGCGAGGTCGAACTTCATGTTGTCGCGCAGGTAGTCGAAGCCGAACTCGTTGTTGGTGCCGTAGGTAACGTCGGCGGCATAGGCTTCGCGCCGCTCGCGATCGTCGAGATCGTGAACGATGACCCCGACCGTCAGGCCGAGGAAGGTGTAAAGCTTGCCCATCCACTCCGAGTCGCGCTTGGCCAGGTAGTCGTTGACCGTGACCACGTGGACGCCGCGCCCGGAAAGCGCATTCAGGTAAACCGGCAAAGTGGCAACCAGCGTTTTACCTTCGCCGGTCTTCATTTCGGCGATCTTGCCCTGGTGCAGCACCACGCCGCCGACCAGCTGCACGTCGAAGTGCCGCATCTTCAGCACGCGCCAACCCGCCTCGCGTGCCACCGCAAACGCCTCAGGAAGGACCTCGTCCAGCACCTGTTTCAGCTCACGGTCCTTCTCGTCGGGGTCCTCGACTGCATCCACACGCTCGCGGATGCGCTGGCGGAACTCTGCTGTCTTGGCCTTCAGCTGTTCATCGCTGAGCTGCCTCGTCTCGGGCTCAAGCGCGTTGATGCGCTCCACCAGCGGCATAATCCGCTTGATTTCCCGTTCGTTGCTGGTGCCGAAAACCTTGGCGATAAGCTTGTTGATCAACGCTGTGTTCCTTGAAAGGGACCTGCTTGGACTTTGCCGCGATGGGCCTGGACAGGCCCATCCACCACACTCTACCCACGTAGAAGGCTAACACATTGGATGTCCCCGAGAAGGCATGGTCGCAGGATTGGAAGCGGGAGATGCAAGCGAAAAGTAGAATGGCGCCACCGATAGAAAAGGCGCGACTGTTGGGCCGCGCCTTTTCTTGCTCATGATGCGCCAGGTCACTGCTGCTTGTTGACTGGCTTGCGCATCTTGTTCTGGGGATTTGGCTTCATGGGCGCACCTTCGGCGCCGGTAATCTCATTGGCTAAAGCGTCGGCGTGATAGATCTTACGGAGCGACTCGAGGATTGCCCGCGAATCCACTTCCACCGAGCGCGCCACTTGGTCGCTGTACTCGAAGTCCCACGGCAGCGATTCGATGTTGCCATCGAAGATGATCCCCACCACTTCGGCGTTCTTATTGATGACCGGACTGCCGGAGTTACCGCCGATGATATCGGGGGTGGAAACCGTATTGAACGGTGTGTTGAGGTCAATCGACGGCTTGGCTTTCAGCCAGCTCTCGGGAAGCTGGTACGGCGTCTTGCTGCCATGCTCAGCGGCATGTTTGTAAGCTCCGCCCATGGTCGTAAACCACGGCACGGTCTTGCCGTTCAGCTTGTAGCCTTCCACGGGGCCGTAGCTGAGACGCAGCGTGAAGGTCGCGTCGGGAGGAACTTTGAGCCCATCCTTGGCGAACAGGGCCTTGCCGATGTACCCGCCATCACGGCGCAGGACCGATTGCACTTCATCTTCATCGCGCTGGTGGATGGCGACAGCGTCCGGCTCGATTTGGCGCATGAGGACGATCAAGGGATCGTTGCTGACTTCCACCGCAGCCTCTCCACCTTCGTAAAGTTGTTTGCGAACGGCCACATCGTCGAGCTTGGTTCCGTCAATCAGCTCCTTGGCGCGCTCGTCCGGAGTCTTACCAGCCAAGGCTTTCTTCACGTCGGCATTGTCGGCGCCAAGGACGTCCTGCATTTCGGCCAGACTCTCGGCCAGCAAAGCCCGCTCCAGGGATTTGTAAGTGGGGGCGGTGGAGAACAATCGCTGCTCCAGCGTAGGCAAGGCGGAGTCCTGGAAACCGCGGATCCGCTGGTTGCTTGGCTTCTGCTTTTGCTCGGCCGCCCGAACGATGTCGCGGGCATAGCGGGCGAGGTCGCCGCGAAAACCACCCAGGTTATCCAGATAGCCCAAGGGCTTGTAAATCTGCTTCTGAACATTGACAGCCTTGGCAATTTCAGCCCAAGGGTCGCCGAATTCAGCCTTGAGCTTGGGGTCGGAATTGACAAAGTCGCGCAGCGCCTTCTCACCGGCCGCCTTCTTGCCCATCAGATCCTTATCGCGCAATCCGCCCTCATAACCGGTGACGGCCTTAAAGGCGTTCTGCAATCCGAAAAAGTCGCTTTCGGCCTCGCGGGCATTCTCTTCCGACACTGCACTGAACATTTGCAGCATGGCGATGCGACGCGTGTACGAGTTGAGCTGCAGGGGATATTGGTAATCGCGCAGGAAGCCGAGCTGGTCCACGGTAAGCAAACGGCCAGTCCGTCCAGGATGGCCCGAAACAAAAACCAGGTCACCTTCCTTTACGCCCACCGGTGACCACTTCAGGTAATCGTGGATCTTGGCCGGCTCTCCGTTTTCATAGGCACGAAAGAACGAAATATCGAGATCGTAGCGGGGATATTCGAAGTTGTCGGGATCGCCTCCGAAAAATGCGATCTCGAACTCCGGCGCAAAGACCAGGCGAATGTCATCGTACTTCTTGTATTTGTAGAGGTTGTACATGGCGCCCGAATACAGGGTGACCACATCGCACCGCACGTCGCCGGTGGAGCAGTCCTTTTCCAGCGACGACATTTCTTCGCGCTGCGCCTTGCCGGCATCGGCGGTTGACATGCCGGGCTTGACCGCGGCATTCACCTGGGTAGTAACGTCCTGAATGTTTTCCAGTACGATAAATTCCACGCCGGGACACTTCGGCTCTTCCGCCCTTGTCGGCGCGTAGAACCCATTCTTCATGTAGTCCTTGCCATTGGTGGAAAGATCGTGGACGCACTCCTGTGCGATGTGATGGTTGGTAAAGATCAGTCCGTCGGGAGATACAAAAGAAGACGAGCCGTTGGGAGCGCGAGCGGAGGAAAGCCGCACGTGGTCAAGCCAGGCCTGGTCGGGGGCAAAGCCGTATTTGGCCTGGACTTTGTCCTTGGGAAAAGCGTTAAACAACCACATGCCTTCGTCGGCGCAGGCGAAATTGCCCAAGCCGAGCGTAAGGACGCATAGCAGCAGAACGAAACGTTTAATCATGATGACTCCGAACGCGGGAACCCGCGTGAATGAGTTATTGTCCGGTACAGGGAACTCCGGATGGGAAAAGCAAACTCTTAACTATAACTCGCGAGGAAGCGGAAACAAACCGGCAGTGGGCCAGGCTTCGATCCAGCCCACTGCTATCACTCTGAGGTGTGACAACAACACCACGCACAGTTGCGACGAAGCAGCAGCCCAGGCTCATTGTTTGATGCCTTGCTTGCTTTGCCGATAATGGACGATTCCGGAAGCTCCGGAGTATAAAAGTAAGTTGCCCTTCAGCGCGGCTTTTCGCCCTGTCAACCGCGCCATCCAACCTTGGTATCTTTCAGGGCGGTGCAGTGAACCGCAAGAGGTATTCATGTCCACGACGGCGCACGGCGGCAAGGGCCTGGAAGGCATTACCGCTGCCAATTCGGGCATTTGTTTCATCGACGGCGATCAAGGCGTCCTTGCTTATCGCGGCATCGACATCCACGAACTGGCCGATCAGTCGAACTTCGAGGAAATCTGCTATCTGCTGTGGTTTGGACATCTGCCAAATCGCGCCGAATTGCAGGAGTTGAAGCTGGGCCTGGCACGCGAGCGCAAACTGGATGCCTCCGTCATCAGCCTGCTGCGGCAGGCTCCCAAACACGCGCTGCCCATGGACGTTCTGCGCACCACCGTTTCGGCCCTGTCGTATTACGATCCCGAAGAGAAGGTGAACGATCACGAAGCCAACGTGCGCAAGGCGATTCGACTGACGGCTCAACTAGCGTACGTGGTTGCTGCCTACGATCGCATCCGCAAAGGCAAGCCGCTGATCGAGCCCGACCGCTCGCTGTCCCATGCGGGCAATTTTCTCTACATGCTGAACGGCGAAATCCCGAGTGCGATGGCAGAGCGTGCCTTCGACATCGCCCTTATCCTGCACGCCGACCATGAGTTGAACGCCTCGACCTTCGCGGCGCGCGTGGTGGCAGCGACTTTGAGCGACATGCACTCCGCCGTCACCGCCGCCATTGGAGCGCTTAAGGGACCGCTGCACGGCGGCGCCAACGAGGCGGTCTTCCGCATCCTCGAAGCCGTGGACGCATCTGGGGCCGATCCGGTCGATTACGTGAAAGGGATGCTGGCGCAGAAGAAGAAGGTCCCCGGATTCGGGCATCGCGTGTATCACACGGAAGATCCGCGAGCCACGCATCTACGGACGATGTCGCGCGATCTCGGGCAGTCCAGCGGCGACACCAAGTGGTTTGAAATTTCGCGCAAGATCGAGCAGTTCATCGTCACCGATCGCAAGCTCAACGCGAACGTCGATTTTTACTCCGCTTCCACCTATCACACGCTCGGGATCGACATTGATCTGTTCACTCCGGTGTTTGCCGTGTCGCGCGTCTCCGGCTGGACGGCGCACGTGATCGAACAACTCAATGACAATCGCTTGATTCGCCCGCGCGCCGAGTATCAAGGGCCACTCTATCCGAATAGATACGTGCCGATGGAGGAGCGGTAGGGGCAGTAGCCAGTTGTCAGTTGCCAGTTGTCAGTCTGAAGGTCGAGGCCAAACCAACGAGTCCGGCTTGCGGGAACTATTTCGCGCCGGGTTTTTTCTTGCTTTGGGAGACCAGCATATCCAGCCTGCGCCCATGGTCTGAGGTTTCAATCAACTTAGCGAGCCGCTTGCCTCGCGTTTCTTCCCGCTTCGCGCTAATCACCCACCAGCTCGCCGTTCGTCGATAACCGGGAGGTTGGGCTTGGAAGAACTCCCACGCCTTCGCGTGCCCCCGAAACCGTTTCTCCTGCGCACCCTCCAGTTTGCAGGTGCTTCTCTCATACGAATACTGCATCGCCTTCCGCTCGTCGCGTCCTGCGAATGCCTTGAGGCCCGGGGGCATCATGCGTCCAACCCGCTTCAGTTCGCCAACGCGCTTGATGTTTACCGCGCTCCAAAAACTCTTTGGTTTTCGCGGGGTGAAGCGGTGGGTGTAGCTGACATCATCCACGGCCTTCTTTATTCCGTCGATCCAGCCGAAACAGAGCGCTTCATCCACGGCCTCCGGATAACTGATGCCGACCTTGCTCGACTTTTTCTTGTAGAACCCAACCCAAAGCTCGTGGATCTTGCCGTGATTCGATGCCAACCATTCTCGCAAGTCAGACGCCGATTGGAAGAACGCAATTTTCATGGCAAGCTCCGTCGGGCCGGACGTGGAAACTGAAGGGCGTTAACCTCTTGCCCGAATCCCTACTTCCCCGCCCCGAATCTAACTAAACCGTTAGAATAGAGCCAGAAATGCATCGGGTCTACCTCGACAACAACGCCACCACTCCGCTTCTTTCCGAAGTGTTTGAGGCCATGCGTCCCTACTTCTTCGAGAAGTTCGGCAACGCGTCGTCCATTCATCAGCAGGGACAGCAGGCGCGCTCCGCGGTGGAGCACGCGCGCGAGCAGGTTGCGGAGTTGCTGAACTGCCGCCCGGCGGAGATCGTCTTCACCAGCGGCGGTACCGAGGGCGACAACCTGGCGCTGTTTGGCTTAGTGAAGCCGGGCGATCACATCATCACCTCCGCCGTAGAGCATCACGCGGTCCTAAATGCGTGCAAGCGGCTCGAAGAGATGGGTTGCGCGGTGACCTACTTGCCGGTGGACGGCCGGGCGCTGGTCGATCCCGATGATGTGCGGCGCGCGCTGCGTCCCGGGACCAAGCTCATCAGCATCATCCTGGCGAACAATGAAACCGGTGTGCTGCAGCCGGTGAGCGAGATTGGCAAGATTGCGACTGAAGCTGACGTGTACTTCCACACCGACGCCGTGCAGGCTGCCGGCAAAGTGCCGCTCGATGTGAAGCAGATTGGCTGCGATCTGCTGACCATCACCGGCCATAAGATGCACGGCCCGCAAGGCGCGGGGGCGCTGTTCGTGCGCCGTGGGACCTTGCTGCAACCGATGATGTATGGCGGGCGCCACGAGCGTTCGCGCCGGGCTGGAACGGAGAACCTGCCAGGCATCGTCGGGCTGGGCAAAGCGGTGGAGATTGCTCGCGAAGGATTTGCAGACGGCAGCGTCGAGCGAATGGCCGGGCTGCGTGACCGGCTGGAGCGTGGGATCGTCGAGACTGTCGAGCAAATCGGCGTGAACAGTATCGGTGCGCCGCGTGTCCCTAATACGACCAACATTTACTTCGATTGCATCGAAGGCGAGGCCATGGTGATCGCGCTCGATCTTAAGGGGCTGTCAGTTTCGACCGGAGCTGCGTGTTCCTCCGGCGCAATCGAACCTTCGCACGTGCTGACTGCGATGGGACTCTCGCCAGACCGCGCGCGCGCCAGCATCCGCTTCAGCCTCGGCAAGCAGAACATGGCAGACGATGTGGATTTCGCCCTATCGTTGGTGCCGGAAGTTGTGTCGCGGCTGAGGGAGCTGAGTCCAGTGTGGAAGAAAGCCGTCAGCCCTCAAACATCGGCTCTGAGCTAAATCGCTGGTCGCTCTTCGCCAAAACCGAGGGGTCGGTCCCTGGAGTTTCGGTAGAATTGCTATCTATTGGGGAATCGGGAACAAAATCGTCAGTTTCGGGCGGCGGTACGCGAAATTGAGCGGATTCTCGGTCGCGAGCTGACGGATACAGAATGGGAGCGGCTGCACAGGGAGATAAGCAAGCAGGACTACTCGTTTAAGGTGATCATTGAAATCGGCGTGGGAATGTTTGGATAATCTCTTATGAGAACAGTTGCGCTCGACGTTCGGCAGTATTTCAGGCCTGTTACAGGTCAGCGTCCCTGGCGTGCGCGCCTTGGCGTGGGAAGTTTCCTAACTATCGACTTTGGTCATCGGATTAAAGAGGACCATCACTTTCACGGGGAATGGTACCTCTGGATATTTCAGGCTAACTGGGTCCTCCTTCACGGTGATCGCAAGATTGCTGATTCCGATTCGGCGCGACAGGCGATAGAGGTTGCAGTCCAACGGCTCGAAAGCTGCGAACTGACCAACGTCAACTTTGATCCTCAAGCGTCCGTCACGGAGTTCATCTTTAGCGGGTTCCACTTGATCGTTTCTCCGGCGGATTACCTCGAAGATCCTGATGACAGAGACAAGTACTGGCTGTTCTTTATGCCTGACAAGACAGTCTTGACGGTTGGTCCGGGCGGAGTAGAAGTGGGACCATCCGATCGATAAAAGATGCCGACAACTCACACCATCGCCGTGGCCATGTCCGGAGGAGTGGACTCCTCCGCCGTTGCAGCATTGCTCTGCGAGCAGGGCTACAACGTCGTCGGCCTCACGCTGCAGTTGTGGAACCAGCGCCGCCTGGCCGGCCACGAGGGCATGCCGGAGTCAGTGCAGGGACGCTGCTGCTCCATCGACGACGTTTACGACGCGCGCCGCGTCGCCGAGACCCTCGGCATTCCGTACTACGTCGTCAATCAGGAACAGCGCTTTGAGGACGACGTCGTGCGTCCGTTCGTCTCGGAGTATCTTTCCGGGCGCACGCCCATCCCGTGCAGTCTGTGCAATAACCATCTGAAGTTCGATCAGCTACTGATCACCGCGCGGCAGATCGGGGCGGACCTGCTGGCCACCGGACACTACGCGCGCAACGAGTTTGACGAACGCACCGGACGCTGGGTGTTGAAGCGCCCTGCCGACCGGGCCAAGGACCAAACTTATTTTCTCTTCGGCCTGACGCAGGAGCAGTTGAGCCGCACCCGGTTTCCGCTCGGCGAGATGCGCAAGCCCGAGGTGCGCGAGGAGGCCAGGCGCGCCGGACTTCGGCTGTTCGAAAAGCCCGACTCGCAGGAGATTTGCTTCATTCCGGGCGGCGACTATAAGAAGTTCCTCGACGCCTATCTTGCGGAGCAGGGCGAAGAGTTTCCCGACACCGCTGGCGAGTTGGTCACCACGACCGGCGAGGTTGTCGGGACCCACGGCGGCATTCACAACTTCACCGTGGGCCAGCGCAAGGGACTCGGCGTCGCTACGGGTTCGCCCCTGTACGTGTTGGAAATTCGCGGCGACCAGCACCAGGTCGTGGTGGGCAGTGGCGACGAGTTGTTCTCGCCGACGTTGCGCGCCAAGGCAGTGAACTGGATCGCGATTGACGATCTGCGCGAGCCGATGCGTGTGCAGGCTAAGATTCGTCATCGCCATGAAGCCGCGGATGCGGTCATCGAGAAGAGTGGCCACGACGAAGTGCTGGCGACGTTTGACCAGCCGCAGCGCGCCATCACTCCCGGCCAGGCGGTGGTGTTCTATGACGGCGACGTGGTTGTGGGCGGGGGCTGGATAACCTAGGCCGATTGACGCTAGGGTATCGCTTCTTCCAGGATCAGGCAGGTCTCGCGCTGATGACCACACCTCCTCCAGACCTCCGATTCTGCCTGTTACAATCAAGGTGCAGGGCGTCTGCCTGCGCCTTTTCTCACCCATGAAATGTCCATTCTGCGGCTTTGAAAACGACAAAGTGGTGGATTCGCGCGAAAGCAAGGAAGGCGAATCCATTCGCCGCCGCCGCGAATGCCTGAAGTGCGAGAAGCGCTTCACCACCTATGAGCGGATTGACGAGATCCCCTACATGGTGGTCAAGAAAGACGGGCGGCGTGAAAAGTTCGAGCGTCAAAAAGTGTTGAATGGGCTGCTGCGGGCCTGCGAGAAGCGGCCTGTCTCCATGAGTAAATTGGAGCAGATTGTCAATGATGCCGAGGGCTTCGTGGTGGACTCGCCCGATCGCGAGCGCAAGACCAGCGAGGTCGGCGAACTGATCATGAATCGCCTGAAGCGCCTTGACAAGGTCGCCTACGTGCGTTTCGCCTCGGTTTATCTCGACTTCAAAGACGTGCGCGAGTTCATGGCTGAGTTGAAGGAACTGCTCGACACCAAGGACAACACGTCCGCCAAAGCCAAGTCCGGAGACTGATTCCGGCAGCTAGATGGCAAGCAATGTCCCATAAAGTCACGTTGATACCCGGCGATGGCATCGGGCCCGAGGTGGTGAACGCGACCGTCCGGATCTTGGAAGCTACCGGCGTCAAGTTCGAGTGGGAAAGCTTCGCGGCCGGCGCCGAAGCCTTCGAAAAGTACCAGGAGTACATCCCCAAAGAACTCACAGAGTCCATCGAGCGCACCCATGTTGGCCTGAAAGGCCCGGTGACGACGCCCATCGGTGGCGGCTTTTCCAGCATCAATGTCGCCTTGCGCAGGCAATTTGAGCTGTTCGCCAACTTCCGGCCCATCATCAATCTTCCCGGAGTGCCGACGCGCTATCCTGGCGTGGACCTGATTGTGGTCCGTGAAAATACCGAGGGACTGTACTCGGGCATCGAGCACGAAGTCGTGCCGGGTGTGGTGGAGAGCCTGAAGATCATCACCGAGAAGGCTTCCACGCGCATTGCCCGGTTTGCCTTCGAGTACGCGCGGCGCGAGCATCGCAAGAAGATCCACGCCATCCACAAGGCCAACATCATGAAGCTGTCGGACGGCCTGTTCATCCGCTGTTCGCGCAACATCTCGAAGGAGTATCCCGAGATCACCTACGGCGAACACATCGTGGACAACACCTGCATGCAACTGGTCATGAATCCCTACCAGTACGATATGTTGCTGCTGGAAAATCTTTATGGTGACATCATCTCTGATCTGTGCGCAGCGTTCGTCGGCGGACTGGGCTTGGTGCCGGGCGCGAACTTCGGACACGAGTGTGCCATCTTCGAAGCGGTGCACGGCTCGGCGCCCGACATCGCCGGCAAAGACATCGCCAATCCGACCGCCGTGCTGCGGTCGGGCATTCTGATGCTGCGCCACCTGGGTGAAGAGAACGCCGCCAACCACATCCGCCTGGCGCTGGAGAAGGTTTACACCGAGAGGAAGCACATTACCCGCGACGTGGGCGGCGCCGCCGGAACCAGTGAGTTCGCCGACGCCATGATTGAGATGCTGCACGCTATTCCGCCGCCCCAAGCGGAGTTCCAGGAAGTGCAGACGTAGTTTGCGGCGTTGCCCAGCAGTTGCCTCTTTGTGGATCGCAGCCCGCTCCTCAGCAGCCGGTTTGGTACAATGTTGACACGAGCGCCGCATGAGGATCGGGCGTTCGCCGCAGCTTTGAGCCGCACCTCCTACTGAACTCGACATGAACATCCGCTCCACCAGTGACCCGTCACTTTGCGTGGACGCAACGTTTGACAGGAGCTAGTTCTGAC
>Ga0187864_10004441_pt1 | contig 10988 bp, 11 predicted proteins | sample June2016WEW_11_4_FD_132985 | JGI IMG/M metagenome (GOLD analysis project Ga0187864, IMG submission 132985) | Peatland microbial communities from SPRUCE experiment site at the Marcell Experimental Forest, Minnesota, USA - June2016WEW_11_40 | ecosystem: Environmental > Terrestrial > Soil >... | reverse complement strand
GCGCGAGTAGGTGGTTTCCGCCGTGCCTGGGGAGACCGGCGGGCTCACGCTCGCGGGCGGCATAAAGCCGGAATCAATGTTCGTGCGAAACCGCGGAGCCCACGTAAAACATGGTGAGCAGCATAAAAATGTAAGCCGGCACCACGCCCACGAATGCGTGCAGAACCATGAAAAGCACCGGAAACCCCAGATAGGTCAGGCCGACAAACACAATCGTCACCTGCTCGCCGGCGAACATGTTGGCATAGAGACGAATGGTGAGAGCCAGGGGGCGCGCCAGATGGCTGACGATCTCGATCGGGAACATCAGCCCGGCCAGCCACCATTTGGGTCCCATGAACTGCAAGATATATTTGAACCCGTTCACCTGCAGGCCCATCAGGTGGTAGTACAAGAAAGTCGCCATGGCGCAGCCGAGCGTGACTGGCGCATTCATGGTGGGAGACTCGAACACAGGGACCATCCCGATCAGGTTCGAAACCAGGATAAAGATAAAGATGGTTCCGAAAAAAGTAAGATAACGTGACGCCGCGTGCCCCATCTGGTTTTCCGCCTGGCCGCGCACGAACCCGTAAAACAGTTCGAAGGTCTGCTGCAGCTTGCCCGGATTGGTCGCCGAAAGGCGCGCGCGCAAAACGGCGAATACCACCACCAGCAGCGCGATCACCACGAACTGCATCAGAACGTAATTGGCCCAAGGCCGCGCCTGGGGATGGATCCCAACCAACTGCAGCGCGGCATTTCCCAGGTCGCTGAAGCGGTCGTTAAAGATCCTGGTGATCCAGAGTTCGCTTTCTTGCATACACCAACTCGAAGAGGATTTCGATGAAGATCGCCGCGATCAGGACGAATAATCCGGCAACCATAGCCGGCGCCGGTATCGAGGAAAACCGTACTATAACATAGCCGCACGCGCCCAAAAAAAAGTACCGTAGCGCCAATCGGAAAGAGGAGTACTTGCGCTCCCCGCCGAGCGCGCCGACCAGCCGTTTCAGCCAGCGGAAGTTGAACCAGGCCGCCACCGCTCCGGCCAGGAAACCAACCGCCCACTTCCAGCCGCCCGCCGCCCCGGCCAGCAACGTGCCCGCCGCGGCCACCCAGGCCAGGAAGCGCGCAATGCGGCGGGTGGCGCGCTCGAAGCCGAGCTCGTCAACCATCGTTGTCATGGGTATCCCGCAGCACCTGCCGGATGAGCTGGACGAAGCCGCCGACGATTCCCAGCAGCAGTCCCACGATGTTGAGGTAACCGGTGCCCAAGCCCTTGTCGAGCAGGTGGCCCAGCAACCAGCCGACGAAGGTCGAAGCCGGCAGAACGAACGCCAGCGTGCTGTATTCCGCCGCCTGTTCGGTGAAGGACTTCTTGCGCGCCACCACGTTCAGTTTAACCGCATTGTGGTTTCGCCGATGGGCTGGATTCGCGGGGGCGAGCTCCCTTGTGGATCAATTCCGCTCATGAAACTTGGGTAGAGGCCGATATGTCCTGTGGAACCCATGGTCGGCGAGCCTTTAACCTGGCGCAGGCTGCTAACCCGGCGCACGCTGCGGAAGCCCCCGGCAGCGGACCTAATTCCTGGCGGCGGGCGGGGTAGTTCCTTTGCCGTTTCCAGGCGCTCCATGCCCTATTTGCGGATGGAGATGCAGGTTGGCTCATTCGCACCGGCGAAGGCATACCCGCAACCGGGAGGATTCCCGCGGGGGACATTTCCTCCTTTTCATCCCCGTGGCTCCCTGGTTTGTGTGGGAGTGGCTGCCGGATGTGATTCGCGCCTGGGTTTACCGCCTCCGCGGTTCGGAGGCCGTGGCGGCGCTGGCCGCGGCGGTGATTGCCGCCGCGGCCGTTTTAGCTTTCTACGGGTGCAATCGGGAGGTGCACAAAGCATGCATTGGGACCGTCGTTTCGCAATCGTGGTCAGCCTGATCTGGGCATTGCTGGTTTCCGGCGCATTTTTCTTGCTGGCGGGAATCCACACCCCGGCGTCGCCTACCTCCGCGTCGGCGGAAAACCCACGCGTGAATGCGACCGGACAAATCGAATACTAACGGCACCCGTGGCTATGCCCGGTTGCGCACGGGTGCGGATTCCGCCATAATACGGCCAGATCCACTTTACATTTATGTCCGGTCACCGAGAGGAGATCTGCCTTGCGAAGCACGTTGGTTTCGGCCTTGGCAGCCTGCGCTGATCCGTCGCGCCGCTTCAGCGCCCGCCAATTCCTGGCAGGACTTTCCACCGACGAAATGCGGTTCATCGCCGAGTTCCTGGGAGCCGCGGTCCTCGAGGCCGGCCCCCATTCCGGTTGCTCGCGGGCCGAGCTGGGAGAACGGATCGCCGAATTCCAGATTTCGCGCACTCATGCACGCCGTTCGGGCCCCGACCTCGAACACAAAATGATCGTCCTTCTCGAATTCCTCTGCCACTCCCACATCCGCCAGGCCCCTATGGCCATGCGCGCCAGCCACGCCCAGTTGTCGTAAGAAATCGCCCGGTAACGCTGGCGGTCTTGCCGCCGGTGTTCTTCCTGTCTCCGATCGCGCGCGTTGAGGGGGGCCCGCAGAGACCGTGGTCAAGCGCGTACAAGACACCGGCGGCAAGACCGCCGGCGTTACCGCGCGAAATTGCGTTCCGCACGCACCTATTCGATCTCGAGCAGCAGGTCCTTGGCTTCCACGTGCTGCCCAGGCTGCACCAGAACCTGCGTCACCCGGCCGCCCACCGGCGCATAAACCGTGCTCTGCATTTTCATCGCTTCCATCACCAGCAGTTGGTCGCCTTTTTGAATCAACTGGTTCATCTGCACGGCGACCGTCGATACCACGCCCGGAATCGGCGCGCCAATCTGTCCGGGCTGATTGGGATCCGCTTTGGGCACGGCCCGCTGCTTCACGTCCAGGCTGCGGTCGCGGACGGTGACTTCGCGCGGCTGGCCGTTGAGTTCGAAGAAGACCGTGCGCGTGCCATCGGGGTGCGGCTCACCCACCGTGAGAAACTTCACTACCAGCGTCTTGCCCGGTTCGAGCTCGATCGCGACATCGGTGGACCGCGTCATGCCGTAATAAAACTGCGGCGTCGGCAGCACCTCCACGTCGCCCCACGTTTGGCGATTGTGCGCGCACTTGACGAACACCTCCGGGTACATCAGGTAGCTCAGCACCTCGTCACGGACGGGCCGCCGGCCGATCTTCTTTTCGAGCGCAGCCGCGGTATCCTCCAGGTCCACCTTCGGCAGGTGCGCTCCCGGGCGCCCTTTGTGCGGCTTGGCGCCGCGCAGGATGATGGCTTCGAGCTTTTTCGGCCAGCCGCCCTCCGGCTCGCCCAGCGCGCCCATGAACATCTCGATGACCGACGTGGGAAGCGTGAAGTTATGCTCCGGCGTGAGGAGGCCAAATTGTTCCATGGTCATGTTGTGGGTGGCCAGGAAGATCGCCATGTCGCCCACCACTTTGCTCGATGGCGTGACCTTGACGATGTCGCCGAAGGCCATGTTGACGTCGGCATATGCGCGCGCCAGTTCGTGCCAGCGCGCGCCCAAGCCCATCGATTCGGCCTGTTCCTTCAGATTGGTGTACTGCCCGCCCGGCATCTCGTGGAGATAGACTTCGGCGCTGCCGGACTTGGGTCCGGTGTCGAACGGCGCGTAGAATTCGCGCACCAATTCCCAGTAATCCGCGCACTGGTTGAGCGCGTCCAGATCGAGCCCGGTCGCGCGCCGCGTGTGTTCGAGCGCGGCCACGATCGAATTGAGATTGGGCTGGCTGGTCTGCCCGCTCATGGAGGCGATGGCGGCATCCGCGATATCGACGCCGGCGTCGGCGGCCTTCAGCACCGAGGCTGCGTTGACGCCGCTGGTATCGTGCGTGTGGAAGTGGATGGGAATGCCGACTTCCTGGCGCAGCGCCTTCACCAGTTTTTCCGCCGCGTAGGGACGGCACAACCCCGCCATGTCCTTGATGGCGAGCACGTGCGCGCCCATCCGTTCCAGCTCCTGGGCCATGCGGACGTAATAGCCGAGCGAAAACTTGTCGCGCGCCGGGTCCAAAATGTCGCCGGTGTAGCAGATGGCAGCCTCGCACACCGAACGCGTTTTGCGCACCGCCTCCATCGACGCCTTCATGTTGGGCAGCCAGTTGAGCGAATCGAAAATGCGGAAGATGTCGATGCCCTGCGCCGAGGCTTCGTAGATGAACTCGGCCACCACGTTATCCGGGTAAGCCGTGTAGCCCACCGCGTTGGAGGCGCGCAGCAGCATCTGAAAACAAATATTCGGGATGGCTTCGCGCAGGCGGCGCAAGCGGACGAAAGGGTCCTCGTGGAGGAACCGCATAGCCACGTCGAATGTGGCGCCGCCCCACATTTCGAGACTGAAAAGGTCGGGCAAACTGTGCGCCATGAAGTTGGCGATGCGCAGCATGTCATACGTGCGTACGCGCGTGGCTAGAAGCGACTGGTGGGCGTCGCGGAAAGTGGTATCGGTGATCAGCAGGCGACGCTGGGCAGCCGCCCAGGCGGCGAACGCCTCCGGCCCCAGCCTGTCCAGCAACTGGCGGGTGCCGCCGGGCGGCGCGGCAGCCACGTGCAGCGGCACAGGCGCGGCATCGAGAAGCGCAGGCCGCGGCTTTCCCGCCACCGCCGGGTTGCCGTTGACGATCACGTCCGCCAGGTAGCTGAGCAGCTTGGTGGCGCGGTCGCGCCGCGGTGCGAAGCGGAACAGCGCCGCATTTTCCTCCAGCCACCGCGTGGTCGCGCGGCCCGCCTGAAACTCCTGGTCGTTGACCACGTTCTCCAGAAACTGAATGTTGGTTTTGACTCCGCGCACGCGGAATTCGCGGAGAGAGCGATCCATGCGCTGGCAGGCCTGGCGGAAGGTGCGTCCCCAGGCGGTCACCTTCACCAGCAGGGAGTCATAATACGGCGTGATCACCGCGCCCGAATACGCCGACCCTCCGTCCAGCCGGATGCCGAATCCGGCCGGCGAACGGTAAGTCGAAAGCTTGCCGTAATCCGGCACGAAACCGTTGGCCGGATCCTCGGTGGTGATGCGGCATTGCAGTGCGTAGCCGTACAGCGGAATCTTCTCCTGCGCCGGCAGGTCCATCTCCGCGCCGTGCAGCTCCAAACCCTGCGCCACCTGGATCTGCGAGCGCACCAGGTCGATTCCCGTCACCATCTCGGTGACCGTATGTTCCACCTGAATGCGCGGGTTGACCTCGATGAAGTACCATTCGCCGGAATCGGCATCCACCAGAAACTCCACCGTGCCGGCGTTGTAATAGCCGGCGGCGCGCGCCAGGCGCACCGCGGCATCTGCCAAAACGGCGCGCAGGGCCGGATCGAGCGACACCGCCGGCGCCACTTCCACCACTTTTTGATGACGGCGCTGCACCGAACAGTCGCGTTCGTACAGGTGCAGAATGTTGCCATGGCGGTCGCCCAGAATCTGCACTTCGATGTGCCGCGCGCGGCGCACGAAGCGTTCCAGGAAGACCGCGTCGTTGCCGAACGCCGCTCCGGCTTCGCGCCGCGCCTCCTCCAGGCGCCCGGCGAAATCGGCAGGCCGATCCACCACCCGCATGCCGCGCCCGCCGCCGCCAAAAGCCGCCTTGACGATGAGCGGGAAACCGATCTCGCCGGCGATCTTCTCCGCCTGCTTGGCGTTGCGCACCGGCTGTTCGGTGCCCGGCACCACCGGAATGCCGGCCTTTTCCGCCAGCCGGCGCGCCGCGGTTTTGTCTCCCAGCAGCTCCAGCAGCTCCGCGCTGGGGCCTATGAAGGTGATGCCGGCGCGATCGCATGCCCTCGCCAGCGCCGGATTCTCGGAAAGAAAGCCATAGCCGGGATGGATGGCATCGACACCCTTTTCCTTGGCCAGCCCCACGATGCCGTCGACATCCAGATATGCTTCCACCGGCCCCTTGCCCAGGCCGATCAGATACGCTTCATCGGCCTTGAATCGATGCAAGGCGAGCGAGTCTTCCTGCGAGTAGACCGCCACCGTGCGCAGCCCCAATTCATTGGCCGCGCGCAGAATGCGGATCGCTATTTCACTCCGATTGAGAGCCAGAAGTTTGTGCATAGGGTGGGCCGAGCGGAAACCCAGTCCGCCGGTCAATTTATGAGGATAGCAAAGGCGAAAACTGCTGACCAAGATGTAGGCTTCGTGGCCTTCGTGGCGCAGGCCGTTGGGCCTCCTGAGCCGAGAGTCGTCTCGGCTTTTCTTCGCTTATGGGTAGACCACCCGCGCCCCTGCCTGGTGTGATACTGATGTAGTGACTCTGAGAACCCGCTTGTATTGGCTGGCAGCGGCGCTGGCCGCCGCCGCGCTTGTGATCGCCGGCGTTGACTGGTACCGTTCGCAGCCGTTCACCATCACCCGGCTGTTGCAACGGCTGCCCGCCGATAACGCACTGGTTCTTTCGGTCGATTTCCGGGCACTGCGGCGCGCCGGAATTCTGCAAATGCTGGATAGCTCCCAGGCAGGCCAGGACCCCGAATACCAGGCCTTCGTGCGCAAGACCAACTTCAACTACCAGCGCGATCTGGATCGGGCGCTGGTCGCCTTCGCGCCCACCGGCAAATTCCTGCTGCTCGAGGGGAGTTTCGATTGGCCCCGCCTGCGGGCCTATGTCGCCGAGCAGGGCGGCCGCTGCGAGCGCGACCTGTGCCGCATGCAGGGCACTCTCCCGGAGCGCCGGATTTCGTTCTTCCCCCTGCGCTCCGGCCTGATGGCGCTGGCGGTCAGCCCGGATGCATCGGCGGTTCTGCGCCTGGCTGCCCCGGCGCCTGGTACGCCCGCCATCCCGCCCGCATCGCCGGTGTGGCTTTCGGTCCCAGTTGCCACACTGCGTTCCGGCGACAATCTGCCTGCCGGCACTCGTATGTTCGCGCACAGCCTGAGCGAAGCGGAAAGCGTCACCCTGGCTTTCGGGCCCGAAGGCCGCCGTATGGCTGCCAAACTGGATGTGCTCTGCCGCAATGAGATCGACGCGGCGGACGCGGCGATCGAACTGACCCGCGTCACCGGCGTGCTCCGCCAGATGATTGCCCGTGAGAATCAGACCCCCAACCCGGCCGACTTGAGCGGCGTGCTGGCGGCCGGCAGTTTCACGAGCGGCGGCAAACGGGTTTACGGCTATTGGCCCATCGAACGCAGTTTCATTGAAAACCTCCTAGGCGCCCAACACCAGTAGTGGCCGGGGACCCTCGCTCACGCACTTAACTTTGGTCAACATCCCGCTGCTTGCCAAATTCGGGCTCGTAACACTGCCCCCAATCGGCTATTTTTAGAGGGTATTGGTGCGTGTTTTGTTGAGGATATTATGAGAAAGGTCTTGTTTGTCCCGATTTGCCTGATGGCTGGCTGGCTCGCCCTGGCGGCGGACTCTTCGGACCGATCGAGAACCGGATACGTTCCGATGCCGCCCGTACTGCGCAACCAGGACGCGGATCAGCAAGAGGATGTAATCGTGCTCCTGCCGGGAGCACCCGCGAGCAAGCCGGAAGCCGCCAAGCCCGCGCCAGCCGAATCCACCAAGCCGAGCTCTCCCGCCACTCCGGTCGAAGCTACTCCGCACACCTCCACGAAAGTCATTTATCCGCCGGCCTTCGAGCAGAACAGCGCGCTTTTCTGCCAGAAGATGATCGGCCAGTGGACGGCCGACGACGCCCGTTTTCTGCTGGGCCAGCCGCTCCGCCAGCGCCCGGCTTACGGCGACAACCAGAGCGTCAACGGCCAGATTTACGCGTTTGCCGATCCAACCGGCCACTACAAGGAACTGGAACTCGACTTTGAATCCGGAACCGGCCTGCTGAGAACCGTCTTCGTCTATCCGCAGAACATGACCTGGCAGGACTGCCGGCGCCAGTGGAGCGGCGAGGTCAGCGCCACCGAGGCCAACAAAGGCCGCAAGTTCTACTCCTACATGGACCGGCGGCTGGACGTACTGGTGGATTCAGCCGGTAAAGTCATCAGCCTCGGCTTGTATTGAAAACACTGCGCTTGGGGTGAAACCACATCTCCCGCCACCACGTTAAATGATTGAGCATCTAATTCATGCGCCGCGTTCGGGCGTATAGTGTATGTAGAGGGAGTCCCCCATGAAGCGCCGTTCCACCTCTCTTGTTACAATTTTCGCCATGTTCAGCCTGCTGGCTGGCAGTGCGTATGGCGATGACAGCAAGAACAAAAACAACGATCCCGACGCCATCGGGGATCGCGACGTCGGCAGCGGCATCAACTTCTACTCGCTCGAGAAGGAGATCGCCCTGGGCAAGCAGTTGGCAACCGAGGTGGAGCGCCAGGCCAAGATCGTCGACGACCCGATCGTTGCCGAATACGTAAACCGGGTCGGCCAGAATATCGTCCGCAACTCCGACGCGAAGGTGCCCTTCACCATCAAGGTGCTGGACACCGAAGAGGTAAATGCTTTCGCCCTTCCCGGCGGATTCTTCTTCGTGAACTCCGGCCTTATTCTCAAAGCCGACACCGAAGCCGAGCTGGCCGGCGTGATGGCGCACGAAATTGCCCACGTCGCCTGCCGCCATGCCACGCGCCAGCAAACCAAGGGTGATTTGATGGAGATTGGGGCGATCGCCGGCTCGATGTTGACCGGCTGGACCTGGACCGGCTACGCCATCCGCCAGGGCATGAGCCTGGCAATTCCCCTGACCATGCTGCAGTTCACGCGCGCCGAAGAGAGACAAGCCGACCATTTCGGTTTGCAGTACCTCTACAAGTCGGGCTACGACCCGAGGTCGTTTGTCGACTTCTTCGAAAAAATCGAGACCATGGAAAAGCGGAAGCCGGGCTCGATCGCCAAGGTGTTCATGACCCACCCGATGAACGACGACCGGATCAAGGCGGCGCAGCAGGAAATCCAGACCGAGCTAAAGCCCAAGGACGAGTACGTGGTCAACACCTCGGAATTCAACGACGTCAAGGGCCGGCTGGCCATGTTGCACAACCGCCATAAGGTGGATTCCAAGGAAGATCCGAACCGGCCGCGCCTGCGCCGCGCTCCCGGCACCGGTACCGGCCCGGTGGACGATGGCAGCGGCTCCAGTACGAGTACCACCGACGACAGCGATCGCCCGACCCTGAAGCGCCGCCCCGATAGCAGCCAGCAGCCATAGCCGCGCGCTCTCGTAACGCCGGCGGTCTTTGCCGCCGGTTCTTTGCGAGCTTCGTCACCGCCGCAAGAAACGTCGAGACGATTCTGAGAGCCCGCCCCCGCCCTATCCCAGCAGCCGGTTCAATTCCCGCACCACCGCGAACGCGTCGGCTACGTAAACCACATCGGCCTTGCCGCGCGACCAGCCACAGTTGGGATCGAGGTTGACGGCGCGGCGTTCGGTCACGAAGCGCCAGCCGACCACGTGCGGTTCCTCGCCGTGACAGCAGGTGGAGAGGCCCTTCTGATGGCGCGGCGTCGAGCCGGTTTGCCCCACCTGGTTGAGATGCGTCATAAAGGGCAGCACGGCCTGGCCCTCGCCGCTCAAATCGACCAGCGATTTGCTGCCGCCGAGCGACGCTTGCGCGCCGCGCAACACGCCGAGGATGAGCTGCTGCGCTTCCTCCACATGCACCGCGCCATCGGGCTGCTTCTTGGTCCAGCCCGCGCCGGCCACGAACAGCAGCTTGGCGTCCGGGCGTATGGTCTGCTCATCGGCCTTGGGCGCCTGCACGCCTGTCACGGTCGTGCGCGACTGCGCGTCGACCGCGACAAACTCCACCTGCGCCGCACCGGCCCCCGTCCCCGGCGTTGCTTGAGGTGTCGCTTCGCTCCACGGCGCGAAGCAACCGGCATCGAGCAGCACCAGCCACGGCCGCGCGGTACGCGTCAAAACCGCTTCCATGCGCTGCCGGTAGAACCAGCGGTTAACGGCCGGCGCGCCGTCGCGCTCGGCCAGGCCCGTGGCGTGCGTATCGATGCGGCCGCCCAACCGGTACGCCACGCCGGGGAGCGCACGCGCCCAGCGTGCGGTGGCGGGCGCCAGAACAATAGCGGCGCCGGCGGCGCGGGCGAGCGCCTCCGCCGCGGCGGCATCGGTCGCATAACGTGGCTGGGCGAACTGCTCGCCGGTGACCGCCAGGATCCGCCGCGCTCCCGCGGCAGCGGCCAAGTTGGCCGCGGATTCCACCGCGCCGCCGACCAGTCCCACGCTCAATTCGCCGCCCAGATCGAGTGCGGCAGTCAGCGCCTCCAGCGCCGGCTTGGCCAGCGTGCCATCGGCTTCGGTATGGACCAAAAGCAAAATCGATTCCATGTTATTCCTCCCCGATCCACGCCGCGATTTCGCGCGCGATCTCTTCCGGCGTCATGTTCTTTTCGATGCGCGTCTCGCGCTGCTGCTTGGGAAGGCTGACCGAAACGAAGCTCAGGCTGGGATCCACCGCCTGGGCGGCCTTGGCCCGCTGCAACGCCGGCATAATGGTCTTCATATTGGCCATACCAACTTGCGGATTGTTGCGCGGCTCGGGCAGAAAACCGGTGGCCCAGCCCAACGCGGCGGGCGGCCCGGCGCACACCGAAACCTGGTGTCGGCCGCCTTCGATCCGCTCCAGCACCTCGAAGCTGCCATCCTCGCGCACTGTGATCCGGTCCACGCCCTGAAACTGTTCGGTGATGCCGAGCCGCTCGGCCGTCATTTGGATGGTGGAACCCGAGCCGCGCGAAGCCGATTCCCAGCCGCCGAACAGCAGCAACCGCGATTTGTCGAGCCCCGGAATGGCTTCGATGGCGCCGGCCAGCGCCGCCGCCGTGGCGAAGGAATCGGTGAAACCCGAGGCCGAGCCATCCAGTGCCACCAGCTCGAACGGCACCTTCTGCGCCACCGTCATCATCACTTGTTGCAGCTTGGCCTTGGGCCCCATGCTGACCAGCCAGACCTTGCTGCCCGGCTGCGCCTTCGCCAGATTCGCGGCTTCGTAAAGCGCGTGCGCCGCCCACGGGTCCAGCACCGCCGGCAACATCATTTCGTTCTTGAGAGCGGG
>Ga0187864_10004438_pt1 | contig 10993 bp, 10 predicted proteins | sample June2016WEW_11_4_FD_132985 | JGI IMG/M metagenome (GOLD analysis project Ga0187864, IMG submission 132985) | Peatland microbial communities from SPRUCE experiment site at the Marcell Experimental Forest, Minnesota, USA - June2016WEW_11_40 | ecosystem: Environmental > Terrestrial > Soil >... | reverse complement strand
GAAGGGCTCGCCGCGTACTCCGTCGGTTGCCCGGCTGAGCAGGACAAGCCTGGCGGGAGCGTCGGCGGTCTGGGCCGCCGCCGCGCGGCCGGCGACCAGGCGGTCGTAGTCGGAGCTGACGACGTCGGTGTTGAGACGGAAACGGCCGCCGACCGATGGCAGGGGGTCGATGTTCTCGTCACCGAGTGCGTGGCGGAAGGCGGGGCGGGTTCCCCGGGTTCCCTTCACGAAGCGGCTGCGCCAGATCTGATCGGTGCTGAACGCGCCAAGGTGGCTACCTCGGTTCGAGCATTGGCTGCACTAGGGTGGCTACCGGTGCATGGCAGCTGTCTCGAGCTACCCCTGGAAGCGGAGCCGGTCTGAGTAGGGGCAGCTTCCCGAGGGCCGTCTGTTGTCCGAAAGCCGGGCAAGACCGATGGCTGACAGCAGGCTCGGGCGGGTGCGAGGATGTGAGCGCAATTCAGGTTCGAGCAAAGAACGTTAGTCATGGGCTGACAGAGCGGCTGCGGAGTCGCCTACACCTTGAGCTGGTCGAGGCTGGAGCAACACGACTTCCACGCTAATTGAGTATACCGAGCATGAAGGATTCACGCTGGGGGCGGGGCGCCTTGGCAACCGACGGACCGCTCAATAGTCCAAGAGTCTGTTTCGGAGGTGCTCATCATGGGCTGCGGCCAAGGCCAGTTCGAAGGGTGGGACGGGTGACCCGGTCGCCGCAACATACCGTTTGGCGGCAGCGACGAGTTCGGCTGGCGCGGATCTACCGTCGGTGTCAGTGACCATGGTTAGCTCACCCGTGCTGCCCAAGGGCACGAACTGCGCCTTCTCATGGCCGCCGTAGATGTTCGTGGTTCGCGTCGCGGGGTCCCGGATGACCAATGGGCCGCGCTCGGCCAGCGGCACCTCGTCCAGAATGCGCTGGGCCAATGAGAGAAGGATGGGCTCGGCGGGCAGGATAACCAGGCCATAGTCGGAGTCGGTGTTCTTCGGGTCGGTTCGAACAAGCCGGCCGGTGATCTGGCGGAAGCCAAGCTCGGTCGCCATGTTGGTGGCGTAGACGAGGACCCTGAGGCGGCGAATGTCGACGCCTTCGCTGACCATCCTCACGGAGACGATCCAAGGCGAAGTGCCTCTATCGAAGACCTCGATACCCGGCCGCGGAGAGGGATCGTCAGGATCGTTGAGGCGGCTGCAGGCCACGGTGGGGCGGGTGCCGGTTATCTCCTGGAGGATGCGGGCGACGGCGTCGGCGTGGTCGCAGTCGATGCAGACCACCAGCCCGCCGGCATCGGGGTCCGTCGAAGTTCGCAGGCGGATCAGTTCGTCGTTAGCCGTGCGGAGCGTTTCCCGGAGGTGGTTGCCCTTGGTCGAGAGGACGGTTCGCAGCCGGTAGGACTCCCCCTGTTCGTTCAGTTCGTCCTCGAAGGTGACGGTTTCCACCTGGCCAGCTGGGGTCTTGAAGGTGGCTGTTCCGCCGATGGCCACGAACTGGAGCGGTCGGCAAACCTTGTCCCGCAGGGCGTCGCCGTAGTTGTAGGTAAAGTCAGCAACCGACCTGCCGTCCCGGGTCTGGATGAAGACGATCGGATCCTTCGTGCGAAAGGCGGTCCCCGAGAGGCTGACGATTCGGGTTGCCGCGGACATGAAGGCCTGCTGGGCGGCAATGCCCCAAGCGTGTTCAGATCCGGCGTGGTGGACCTCGTCGAAGATCACCAGGGTTCTATAGCCAGGCTCAGCGGCCAGGGCCTCGATCATGGTGGTCTGGGCGAAGAGCGCGTGGTAGGTGAAGGCAGCGCCGGCCCATCTACGGAAGAGGGGCTGGGTGGGTCGCCAGCCAGCTGGGGCCAGCGGAACGACCGCAGAGCCGCCCATTCCCGAACCGGCCTCCACCCATTGGTCTGCCAGCCTCGAGGTGGGAACGACGATCAGAACGCGGTTGACGACGTGCTGGTCGAATAACCGAGCTACGCACTCCAGGGCGAAGCGGGTCTTTCCAGCTCCCGGGCAGGCTTCGATGAGGACGGGACGGGTGGCGGCCATGACCACGGGTAGGGCGCGTTCCTGCCACCCCCAGAGGGGTGCGGTGGCCACGGCCACCGAGGCGACCACGCCCTCGGCGATAACACCCTCTTGAATACCCTTCCGCCGGTTGCAGGCGATGCACAGAGCCTGAAGGTTCTCCATCGTGGTGGGGCCGCCCGCCGACCAGGGAATGATGTGATCCCCTTCGACTAGGTCTCTTGGCACTTCGCGCTGGCACTCGGCGCACTTGCAGTCTTGCCGAAGCCAGGCCGCGGTCACCTCAGCGGCGGTGAACCACCGCCGCGGGTCTAGGACGGGAGGAACCGGCTGGTCGATCACGATGGCTTCAAGTTCGACAAGAGGGTCGGGCGGTAGGGCTGGAAGAGAACCGCTGGGTCGTCGTACTCGGGAAGCTCCGCATACCACCGCAGCATGTCATCGCGCTCAGACGGCTTAAGGGAGAAGACCTTGACCGGCAAGGGTACGCTGGCGGCGGTTGCTCTAAGGAGCTCATCTTGAAGGAGGTCCCATGCAGAGAGTTTGAGCGTGTGATGGGCATCGAGATAGGCGAGGGCGCCTTCGATGAGGGCGCCGTCTTCTTCCCGCCCGTCGGGGTGAACAATGAGCGTCGGCGCGAAGGTAGATGCGAGCACCAAGCCACGTTTGTTCGGCAGCATTACCGGAGAATGATAGAGATAGTCCTCTAGCATTCCTCGAACGACCTTGGTCATGGACTCTTGGCGGACATACCGCCTCGCGAAGTCGCGGAGGTCGGGGACGTCGGGAAGCACGAGGGTGAGGGGCTCCTTCCGATCGTAGGCAAAGGTATCCAGATAGGCTTGTAGACAGAGGTCACTTCGATCTGGCCACGCCCATACACAGACCGCCGGCGGGGCCTCCACTATCATGTAGCGAAAGTCAGCAACCGCATTGAAGATGAACTGGCCGCTGTCGCGTTGATAGGCCCAGCGACTCCTCCCCGGATCCTCTATGCGCCAATCATCTTCACCGATCTTCTTTGGCGGGGCCCCGGTGATTGATTTGACCAACTCCCTGAAGGAGCCGGTGGCGTACGTAACCAAATGGGAGTAAGGCCGAGCTTCAGGAGCCAAGCGTGCGTGGGAGGCCCGGATCGAGTTGGCGAGCCGCACAGCTGCTTCCAACCATGGGGAGCTCTCGACCATGGCGTTCATTCGGCTAATGCTCTCGGAGAACTGGTGCGAAGCCCCCCCTGCCGGGACGTCGCCTGAGACGCAGTGATGCTTGCCGCGACGATCGACGTAGTCCATCTCACCGCCCACAAAGACGAACCGTACCTTGGCCCGAGGGAGCGTCTTCAGGGGTACATAGAAAGCAGGGCCGGTCGTTAGCGTCCGGAGATCTCGGGGGGCTAGAAGATGATTGACGCTGCGGGGCTGTTCATTCGGCAAAAGCTGTCCATTCAACTTGTCGATCGCAGCGCGAGCTTCGTCAAAGCGGGCCGTCTCACCGTACACACGGGCGAGCGGCTCGAGGAACGGGTGATCGCGTTCGCCGAGTTGCAGCAGCGCAGCCTCGGCTAACGCGAGGTAACCGGTGCCGATGATGGCCCCGATCTCTTGGTGATAGGTGAAGGGCTCCCTTGTGGGGTCGATCCGAACCTCTGGCAGTGGCCAGACAAACGGGAGGTAGGTGGCTGGATCGTTGCTTGCAACACCTCTTGGGCGTGAGGGCGGGCGCGGGGTCGAGGGATCGTACGGAGGAAGGGGCGTTGCGGGAGCCGCAGCAGCTGCCTCAATCGCAGCCGGAAGGGATCCGAAGAGCTCTTTGACCCGGGCGGCGCTCGGCCTCACTCGTAGGGCTTGAATGACTGCAATCCGAGAATCCCGCGGGATGGCTTCAAAGCTGATCCTGCCTTCGAGATCGCCAGCCCGGAGCGGGTGTCCCAGAGCCTCGGCAAGAACCTGCAAGACGGATATGACATCCTCTCGCGTCGACTGTGATGAGCCGTTCTGGAACAGAGCTTGGATCAAGCATCTCTGACAGAAGTCGAGACCGCCGATGCCAAGGCGCGTTAGGAAGCTCGGTGAGAGGTCTGACTCCGTAAAGGTGCGCGAGCAGATCAAGCAGGTCTTCCGCTGCGGAGGGTCCGGAGTTAGACCCAGCTTCTTGGCGCGGGCTTGTGCGAAGTTCCAGAGGACGTTGTACCAGGCGTATTCCTTGGACACTGGGTCTGATTCGCGCCAAGCCTCGAGGACGTCCTCAGGAATCTCGCTTATCAGCTGATCATGAATCTGGTACTTGTAGGCCCACTGCCATTTGTCAACCAACTCGCGAAGGATGTCGTCGTACTCAGGAAGCCACCACACTAGGATGTGGTCGTTGTCGGCGAAAGAGACGGGAGGCCAGTCTTCCCGAGAGATGCCTTCATGAGGCGAAACCGAAGACGTTTGGCTGGAGGATACCGAGAGCTTGATGGCAACCTTTTGTCCGCTGACTGAGAGATGAATGGTCCCAATCGGCAACGGATCGTTCGAGCCTTTGGTGTTAGCCATTCTTACGGTCCACGCCGTCAAGTCGCCGCATAAGGAGGCTGGCCAACCCGAGCTGTTCCAGCGCTTCTTCATCGCTCAGGGGGACGAATAGCTCATGAGCATCAGGGTTACGGATACCTCGGACCGCTCCCATGAAGATGAGTTGATATCCGATTTGGATGTTCTGACCCGTCGCGGTGCTGAGGTCGGCCAGGAGTAGCCGCGGGTTCTGTCCGCCGAAGGCCTGCGCCATGAGGTCAGAGCCATCGATGCTGAGGCCGGTCAGCTCCTTCACGCGATTGTTGACAGTCTTGAAGGCTTCGAAAATGGCGACCTCGAGACGGTCTGGAATGTATCGCTGGATCACCTCCTTGACGGAGGGATGGAGTCTCGTGAGGCGCTCCAGCCGAGCTTCTAACGGTGGCGGCTCCGGCATCCCGGGAAGGGGAGCTCCAATGACCATACGACCATCCTGCAGATGCCAGCCCTGTCGACCAAGCTGTCGCAGGAGCCGAGGACGAGTGACCTCGTCGGGTCCGCTGTGCAGGGTGTCGCTGAGCCACGCCCCAAGGAACTGGCGGAGAGTCCTCCGGGCAGCTGATCCTCCCTGCTCGAGCGCCGCGAGGATGTCAAAGACGTATTGCCACTTGGTCTCCCCTTGGTGGTGAGGAACGAGCTCACGTGGAATCCCGGAGTCCGTGAGGAAGCGCGCCAACTGGATGCCCGTATAGGTGTCGCCGATAGCTCGGGATACGTCTTCCAGGATCATTCCCGCGATCGGGCGACCGTCGTCCTCATAGGGATCAGGGGGCGGCTGTAGGATCACCCGCCCCTGCGCTCGATCGCGTCCAGCGATGGTCAGGTGGATCTCACTGATGTGCTGAAGCCAGATGAAGGGCTCCATCTGCGGAGGGGTGCCTGGCGAGTAGCGCTCCTGCCACTCGAGAAGCCCGGCGGCGCGAGCCAGGCTCAGCTCGCGGACGAAGTTGGTACAGAACTGCGGATCGTAGACCGTGGTGCCCGCGAAGGCTTGGGCCAGCCTGAGCCCATCCAGAAGTGCGCCCGAAGGCGTCTGCTCGTTCGTCTGGATGAATCGAAGGAGTCCGAGATCGTCGACGTGGGTTGAGGGCGGCTGATCGGGCGAGGTCACGTTCGCACCTTCTTCGATTGAGGCTCCGGGTCACCGGCCTCGCCAGCGCACCCGCAGCGGCCTGATGTCGACGTCGATCAGCCGCGCCTCGGCGAGAACCGCGACGACCCAGTTGGCGGTGGCCCGCCGGACGTGCTTCTTGAGGATGCCGTCGACCGTTCCCTCTTCGGCAGATGTCCGGTAGGTCTGTCCGACAGTCTCCCACCCGCGCCCCGGGAGCCAGGCGCCCAACTCTTCGAGGGCGGCCCAGGGGATCGGGGTTCGCGCCTGCTTGGGGCCGAGGAGAAGCACTAGGTACTGCTCGCTGATCTCAGCGACGATGAACTGAGCATGGTCGCTGGGGGTGGTGAGGCGGGCGCCGGAGGTCACACTGCGTCGGATCGCCTGCTCGACGGGTCCTGGGGTCATCGGAGCAGCTCCACGGCGTCGTTGCAGGTAGTTCCTAGCGCAGGGTTTGGTTGATGGCCTGAAAGAGGGCCTCGAACCGGCTCAGGGTTTCTGGGCGAAGGCCAGGGACCACTGCCGCTCGATTGGCCAGGAGCCAGTTCGAGGGGTCGTTGTGGTTGAACCGTTCTCCGACAGCTTCGAGGCGGGCCAGGATGCGATCTCCCGCCCCGGGGAGCGCCGCGCTCGTGAGCGTCCTCGAGGTGGCGCCGTTGTAGAGGGAGAGATAGTCGTCCGGATGGAAGAGGTCTTCGATGTCGGCTGCGTTCATTTCGGCGAGCGGGCCCATGGTGATAACTCGGGTCCGCTCGAGCAGCCCGGCGTCGATCAGCTTGGTGATCCGTTGGGGCGGATGGCTGCCGCCGTCTACGACGACGGTGACATCCAGCTCTCGCCCTAGCAGTGATACGACCGCTGGGATGCTGCCAGCCCCTCCAGCTGGGAGCACGCGCCACCGCGGATCGAGGGCTGTCCTGCCGGCCGCCCGGAGCGCCTCAGACATCACCACCAAATATGTGTAGTCGGCAAGACCTTCAACCACGAGATTGTCCGGGCCGACGAAGATATTCTGGGCGATGTCGTAGCCCAGGGCGCCCTGAAGAGGAGAGAGGGTATCGGGGTCGTGGGACATAAGCTGCTCTCGGACAACCGCTCCCGTCTCGGGCCCCAAGTCCTCGACGACCCGAACCCGCTCGAGGTGGGCCGGGTCGATCATGAAGGGGGAGTGGGTCGTGTAGATGACTTGGTGGCGTGTTGCCAGGGTGTCCTCGATGAAGGCCAGAAAATCCGCCTGGGCCCGGGCGTGCAGCGCCAATGCCGGTTCGTCGAGGAGGACGATGACCCTGTCGTCGGTCTCGAACTCTTTGAAGGCTGCCAAGAATGAGACGAACCATCTGAACCCGCTCGAGCGGACATCGAGGTTGTTCGTGAAGAAGTGGCGGTCGTCCATCACCCGGAGCTGCAGCATGCGGCGGATGATGTGCTGGTTCGGCGCCACGCCCTCTTCGATGGGCTCAATGTCGATCTCCAAGCGCAGATGCTCGTTCTGGTGCCAGTACCGGCGCACCTGTCTGGTGAGGTCCGCCGCGACGGCCTCCATCTCCGCGCTGCGCTTCTCGTAGTTGGGATCGATCAGCTGATCGCCGGCGTACCCGAGTCGAAGCAAGGCGAGGGTGGTTTGCTGAGCCGGGGAGAGCGAGCTGAGGTTGTCGTCACGTAGAGCTTGAAGGATGGGGGCGATGTCCATCCGACCCTCAAGACGGCTGTAGTCGTCGAAGTAGAAGAGGGGCGGCATGAGGGCGGCAACGGTCTTTCCGACGTCGAGTTGCACCTGGCCGTCTGGGTACAGCTGCTGGGCAATAGTCCTGGCCGATGCCGCCTTGTTCGCCCCTTCCGTTGGGACCTGGGCGCCGGAGGCATCGGGTTCGGTCTCTGCAGCGGCGGTCTCAAGCTGTGCGAGAAGGGCCGCCAACTTGATTGCCCCGGTGCTGGTTCCCGCGCGCGCTTCGACTTCGCGGCATGCAGCCTCCTCATCAACTTCAACCTGCAGGATCCGGCTTCCGTCGTACCGCTTGCTGATCGTCCAGATCGGTGATGTGAGAACGCCCGCGCCGTACCGGGTGTGGACCTCGGCTACCTCCGAGGGGTCGAGCTCGAAGGTGACTGAGATGGGTATCGCCCGCGCGTACTGGCCGGTGCGTTGGTGCTCCTTCTGGAGCCAGCGGGGATACTGCTGCTCATCGAAGGTGCGATCCTTGAGAGCCGGGTTGATAGCGTGGAGGGCGTGGAGGAGGTTGGTCTTACCGGACTCGTTCTTGCCAACGAGGCAGGTGATGGTCTCTGGGGTTGGGATCTGCCCGCTGTCCAAGATGTTCCGGAAGTGCCCGACCTGAAAGCTGGTGAGCTTCATCCATCGTGCTCCGTTGAGTGCCGGGGGTGGGCTGGATTCCGGGGAGCCACCCCCGTGAGGCCGATCCCCGCATAAGCGTCCTCAATTCCTTCATCCACGAGGTTCGCCTGATCCTGCATCTCCCCACCGAGGGTGGGGCTATCGGGGCTCAGCATGGCTTCGAGCACCGGCAAGCCCGGGATCGCCGCTCCGAGATCTTCTAGCGCTGCTCCGTGGTCACGAAGGAGGCGCGCGCGGTCGCCCAGAGTCTTGAGAGCGGCGCGGCCCGTCTGACGCCGGTAGGCCGCGAACTGATCGAACAGTGCAGATACCTCAGAATTGGCAGAACTGAACAGCCATTCTGCGTCGGACGAGGTCACGGTTCTCCCCTCCTTCCTGAGGCGGATGAGGCGCGGGGACCAGTTGGGAAGAAGTAGTTTAGCGAACATGCGTACCCTGCTGCTCGCTGGTGGCGTTTGCCGAGGGCTCCGGGTTCGACCTTGGTCAGCGATCGCTGTCCCCAAGACCGGGCCGACGTCCATGCCGAGGCGGTGAGTGAGCTTGAGAAGGACCTCCAGGCTAGGAGGGCTGAACTGCCTGCTCGATCCGCCGGAGGTAGGTGCGCCCTCCGAGGCCGAGGGAGGCGGCGTCCGGGGTCAGGCCGAGCTGCCGGCGACGACGACGCGGAGGCCCCGCGGTTGTCCGCGCCAGCGAGAAGCCCAAGTTCAGATGCAGGTCGTTGCAATACCGCTGGAGCGTCGAGAGGTGGGGTCACGAGTGATCGTCGCGCCACTTCTTGCCGGTCTTCCGGGGGCGCTGGGCGAGGTCGCTGGCCGCAGCGCGGTTCTCGACGACGGTCGACTTCTTGTCGCGGAGAACATTCGAAGCTGCCTTGCCTGCTTTCTTACTCGTCGGCATCAGGGACTCCGATGAGCCGGCCCGTGAGGCACGGCTCGGGTCGACGCGGGACACGCCCGCAGGCCACACGCCTGTTCGGACAGGTCTACGTGGGGCCGGGCTCTCCCAACAAGCGGCGATCGGGAACGGTCCAGCCGGCCGGGTAGACGCGGCCGGCGCTGAGCGGTAGCGCGGCATTGCTTTCGCTCTCGCAACTGTCCGAGCTGTGGGCCGCTGGTCAGACCGGACGGGCACGGCAGGGAGGGAGGAGCCTAGCCCGAGGAGTCCACTTCGCGTCCACTTCGACTGGCCGGACCGGGCCACCTCAGGCCGCTCCTGGCAATTCATTAGGCGGTTTCAAACGTTCGATTCCCTTTCCCGGCGCCAGTTCCCGAATACGAATCCCAGGCTGAGGTGTGGCGGCCGAGCCCGCTGGCCCCCTCGATACCCCACCGGGCCACCGGGCCGAGGCTCAGTACCCAGGCCTTGGTCATCGGTGGGCGGGGGGAGCACCGCCCTCGGATGGATGGCCCTGGCGGCCCGCCGGTGAGAGGGGTCGTGGTTGCTCCGACCCAATTCTCTAGTCACCTGCTCGGCAGACGAGAGGGTTGGGAAGGGAACGAACCTGCCATGGGTGGGGCGTGCGGGGCCGTCAGTCTTCCTCAAACGACTGGCAATGGGAGACAAGCCGGTGGACCCGGTGGCAGCCCTCGGCGGGGGCGTGGTGCTCGCTGGAACAGACCGTTCCGTCCTCATGCGCAAAGGCCATTCCGCCTTGCTCGTTGGAGCCATAGAACTCACACTCCGAACCGAGGACAATCCCGTTCTTCCAGTACGTATCGTGATGGTCGTGGGCGGCGTGACCGCAGATGCAACGTCGGTCCCACCAGTCGATTGGGGCATCGCTGCGATCAGATAGGTGATCACTCATAGCGCCTAGTCCTCCGTCAATTGGCTCCAGAGTAGGTTGGTCTCCGCCATCACACCAGCCCGCGCGGCAACGGCGCACTGCGACGCAGGACGCCAGGAGGATAGTGTCTCGGGTTCGAGCCCGCCTTTCGCTTCGAGAACAAAGGTAACCGACCAACCTCACCGAGGAGTGAGCGATGCCCATTACTGAAGCGGATCTGTACGAGTACCGGAACATGTGTGTAGGGAGATATGGTCCTCAATGGACGGCCATCCGCAAACTTCTCGATGAGGTACGTAGGCTCACACGCGACCTGCTCGCGACGAAGCCAGCGGGCGTGGTGCGCAACGAAGAGATAGACTCAGTTGTGAGATCCTCTTTGGAGCTTCATCGCAGCCTGACCTCGTTGATGAGCAAGCTTCGCCCCATCTCCATTGACAGTGCCGAGCCGATTGTCGATCCATCAGTTCCAGTTGCGCGGCCTCAGGTGGCCTCGCACCCTGCGTTGCGGCCCGATGCACAGCGTCTCACCCTGAGCGTTGGTGAGGCTGCCGGCCGTCTTGGGGTAAGCAAGGCGACGCTTTGGTCCCTGGTTCATCGAGGGGAAATCAGATCCATCCTACTGGGCCGCCGCCGGCTGATTCCCGTTGGTGCGCTCGACCAATGGATTGGGGAGGCGGAGCATCTTCGCTGAGGAGTGGGCGCCCTCGGCGAGCAAAAGCCGCGGGCGTCAGGGCGGAGCACAGGGATCCTGTCGCCCGTCGGCAACGGCGCCCAGTGGGCCGCTTCCGACTGACACTGAGGGTTAGGTGGAAGCGGGTGGTCGTTGCGGGCTTTCCGGGCCAGGGGTGCTCATTGGCGCCGAGCGGACCCTGATCCGACGGCCGCGGACGGGAGTACTTTGTGGGATGGTTAATGGGATGGACAAGTCAAACGAAGTGAAGGCGGCAAATACGGCAGACGGATGATCCAGGAATATCCCTTGTGCTCTCAGCGATTTTGGCGGAGGGAGAGGGATTCGAACCCCCGAGGGCTTGGCGGCCCTTGCGGTTTTCAAGCTCCAATCGGATGCCCTTGCCGTGGTGGATCTGGTCTTGACCTCTGGCGCAGGGATCCGCCGTCCGGAGCGGCGATCGGGTTCCCGGTGCTTCAAGAACCACCCAGCCTTG
>Ga0187864_10004436_pt1 | contig 10997 bp, 6 predicted proteins | sample June2016WEW_11_4_FD_132985 | JGI IMG/M metagenome (GOLD analysis project Ga0187864, IMG submission 132985) | Peatland microbial communities from SPRUCE experiment site at the Marcell Experimental Forest, Minnesota, USA - June2016WEW_11_40 | ecosystem: Environmental > Terrestrial > Soil >... | reverse complement strand
GCAAGAGGGCGACCTGTGTCTCGGCCGGAAGCTCGCCGATTTCATCGAGGAAGAGAGTGCCTCCTTCAGCCAGTTCAAAGCGGCCAATGCGACGCTGCAGCGCTCCAGTGAAAGCGCCTCTTTCATGTCCAAATAATTCCGATGCGATCAGATCTCGTGGGATGGCGGCGCAGTTTACGGTCACAAAAGGACGATCCGCACGATCGGAGCGCTTGTGAATCGCGCGGGCGATCAATTCTTTGCCGGTGCCAGTTTCACCCGTGATCAGGACTGTAGAGTCGGTTCGCGCGACTTTGGTGACGCGCGCCAGTACCGCCTGGAGACGCGATGAGGAGCCGACAATTTCTTCGAACATCGACATCGTATCGATTTCTTCCCGCAAAGCAAGATTCTCGCGCTGAGCCTCTTCTTTAGATCGCTTATGCTCATCGATATCGATCCGGGTGCCGCACCAGCGGACAACCCGGCCTTGTTCGTCGCATAAGGGAAAAAGTTGGTGCAGGAACCAGCGGTACTGGCCATTCTTGCTCCGAACGCGCGCTTCGGCTTCGACAGGTATTCCGTGCGCTATGGCATCCCGGTATGCTCCCAGAAGCGCTTCGAGATCCTCAGGATGAATAATTACGCCGAGCCGCTCTGTTGGAGTGATCGCGTCAATCCGCCCGAGATATTCCCGCGCTGCGCGATTAACAAAAGACAGGGTTGCATCCGGCTCGAGGATGAACATGTGTTGCGGTACAGCGTCCATGACCTGCTCAATGTGGCGAGCGCTGACGGCGACAGCCGAATCCGCGGCGATCAGATTCTCGAAAACATGCAGATCCACGGGCGGAGCCGTAGGATAGGCAGAGTGGGTCAGACCAAATGACTGCAGTTCCCCACCGGGAATCGAAGCCGCCTCAATGTCCGGAACCAAATAGCTCATTGCAATTCTCCGCAAGCCTCAAATCTTCGTGCTTGATGGAGGTACTATGCAGGCTATCGAGCTTAGACCGCATCTGGCGATATGCAGTTTTTTCAATACGACCGCGGTCTACTCGTCCAATACTACTTTTCGGATATTTCGGATGTAAGGTTGGGGGAAAGAGTAAGAGTGTAGCGCCACTGGAACAGAGAAAGAAGGAGGGGGAGGTTTATGAACTGACTGCGCCAGGGATGATGATCTTGCGCCGGCCGAAGAGGTAGGCATCCAGGGAGATTGCCCCGGGCCCCAACAGGAGAATCGCGATCGCCACCGCAATCGTGTTGACATTCAGACAGCTCAAGGAAGAAACCCACGCTGGATGCCACAGCCAGACTGCTATGCCCGCCAGTGCTGAAACGCCAGCCACGAGCGGGGTCAGGAAACCAAGCACAAGAGAAGTTCCAGCGACAAGAGCGAGCACGCCGATGGCTAACCCCTCCAAGTGCACCTGAGAGGCCTGCACGCAGGCGAGACCGTCGACAAGCAGCCTTACGCCGATGGCGCTTCGCAACAATAGCAATCCTATGGCGGGCAAGCCAGCCGGGAATTTTGTGTACCGCCGCTTCAAGCTCTCTTTCCCCTCAGTCGCGAGTGAAGCCACTCGCACAAAGACTACCGGTTAACAGGCTGACGAGAATCTGCCGAATTTTAGATTTTCGGATACTACTAAAGTGGTACTTTCTTGAATCTCGAAGGGCTGAGCCCGGCACGGTGTGATTGGCTTACAGGTGGATGATGCCGCGGCGGACCGCAATGGTAATCGCTTGGGTGCGATCGCTGGCGCCCAGCTTCTCCATAATATGTTGGATGTGACCCTTGACCGTGCCTTCGGAGATGAAGAGGCGGTCAGCGATGTCGCGATTGCGATTGCCCTCGGCAACATGCTGTAAAATCTCGATCTCGCGGGCGGTGAGTGCTTCATCGCTCATATGGTTTGCCAGGCGCGCGGCGATCTCCGCGGGAATTGCCTTCTTGCCTGCATGCACTTTCCTGATCGCCTCGATTACGTCATTCGGGGGCATGCTCTTGAGCATGTAGCCTCTCGCTCCACCGCTCAGCGCCCGCTGCATTTCAACATCGCCTTCGGACGAGGTAACCATGATGATTCGAGCTTCAGGGAACTCGCTTCGGATCGTGACCATGGCATCGATTCCGCTCATATCGGGGAGCCGCACATCCATGAGAACGACATCCGGTTGACACTCTCGAAAGCGCTGGATTGCCTCATGGCCCGTCGAGCCCTGGCCCACCACCTGCATGTCGGCCTGGTAGTTGATCAAGGCAGCTAGTCCCTCGCGCACCAAGGGATGGTCATCAACGCTGAGAACACGAATTTTCGTCTCGTCGTTCACTTGTGTTGTTCCTCACCAGGTTCCTTGACGTTCTTACTGAGCCTCTGTGGATACAACCTGGTCAACCAATTCCATGATCGGCCTGTGGAGGCGTCTTGAAATGTCACAGCGCCAACCACCGAGAGCAGGACCTCGGTTCCGGCGTTGGCGCGGCTTAACACCTCGAGTTTTGCACCGATCTTTTCCGCTCGTTCTCGCATGCCGGTCAGGCCCCAATGTCCTTCGCGACCCACTCTCAACAGGCCAGATTCCATGCCGCACCCATTGTCTCGCACCAGGATGCGCAAGTGACTCGGGGCATAGTCGATTTCCACTTCAATCTTAGTGGCGCGGGCATGGCGGAATGCGTTAAGGACCGCTTCGCGCGCGATGAGGTAGGCCTCATCTCGGACCAACGGGCGCAAGAGTCGCGGCTGGCCCTCCGTAGCCACCTGAAAATCAATGCTTGGCGGCAGCGAAAACTCTTTGGGCAAGCGGGACAGAGCGTGTTCCAGGCCGTCGGACGTGGCCTCGGAAGCGCGCAGAGAGCGAAGGGCATTGCGGCCCTCCTGGCTCACCTGGATTAGCAGCTCCGAGCCACGTTTTACCGCGCTCTTCGCCGGCGAATCTTCCGGTAAGCGAGCGTCTGCCAAATTAAAGTGGAGCGAAGCGCTGTAAATTCCCTGCAGCAGCGTGTCATGGAGGTCTCGAGCGATTCTCTCGCGCTCCTCGAGCCGTTCCTCGAAACGCGTTTGCATCCGTGCAGCCAAGTGACGCAGGCGAAGCACATAAATCAGCCCGAGGATACCGGCAGCAGCGAAGACACACAGGATTCGAAACCACGCCATCTGGTAAAACGCTGGAAGCACTTCAAAACCGACCTCGGCGCCCGCCTCGTTCCACACACCGTCATTGTTGCTGGCGATAACATGAAATCGGTAATTTCCCGGTGGCAGATCGGTGTAAAAAGCCTGGCGGCGATTTTGGGGGTCCTGCCAATCTGAATCGTGTCCCTCAAGTTTGTAGCGGAAACGAACTTTCTCGGGAACAACGAAACTGAGCGCCGTATAATCGATCTCAACATCTTTGGTCCGCACCGGCAGATGAACGTTCTCACGCGTTGAATATTTCTTTCGATCGGCAACAATCTGTTCCACACGCACCGGTGGCGGAATACCATTCCGATCCAGATGTTCCGGATCAACCATCTGCAGGATGTTTTCGTTCGCAAACCATAGCTTGCCGTCTGGCGAAGCAGAAATCTCCGGGCGAAAGTTGGTCAGGCCAGGCTGGGCCCCGTCAAACACGTCCAAAGTCTTGACGTTCAACTGGACATCCGGATGCTCGCGCCACCGATTGAGTTCTGCCGCAGCGATCACGACGAAGCCACAACGCGTATCCAGCCAGAGAGATCCGTGATTGTCCTTTGCGAGTGCGTACACGTCATCGCAGGGCAAGCCATTGCGCGAACTTAAGGTTTGTTCCTTTTCTTTGTCCCACAGAAACGTTTCGTCCGAACTGGCACCCCAGATCGCATCTTCGCCGTCCACGAGCAGGTTGCGAATGGGCTGTTTCCTCGACCGACTGCTGGACAAAATCTCCAACTTGCCTTGCTGGTATCGAGCCAAGTCTCCAGAGGACAAGCCCAACCAAATGCCGCCCTTGGGATCTGCCGCGATCGACGCCACGCGCGGAATACGTGGCGGAGGAATCTCTTCTAGCACGCGAAGATCCCGGATGCGAAAGAGAGCTGGCTGAGTCGTGACGGCCCAGATATTGTGATCACTATCCTCTGTAAGTGCGACGACGACTCCAATGGGCTTGCCGTCTGGCTTGCTCACTCCATGAAATTGACCGTGCTCATAAGCGGTCAACGTGTCGTCAACTCCAACCCAGAGGCGCCCCGCGTGATCTTCGAAGAGCGAGGTGATTAGTCTCCCGGGGAGCCCGTTCTTTGTCCCTATGGCAGATAGCTTTCCCTCGCGAAGGACATTCAATGCTTGCGTATTCCCGATGAATATTGTGCCGTCTCGAGTAGCGAGGACCGAATCGGCGTCCTCGGCGGTCAGCCCCTCGCGGATCGAAAAGCTGATCACGCTCGTCTCGTGAAAGCGATCGATACCCCTAGAGGTCGCCACCCAGAGATCGCCTTCTCTGTCTTCATACATTCCCTGCACCGAATTGCTCGACAAACCGTCCGCGCTGTCAAAATGATCCGCTCGACCACCATAAATCCGATAAATCCCCCGGTTTCCTGTACCAACCCATATTCCGCCATTCCGATCCGTCAGCAGGGCCGATACTTCAACTGCGGTACTGTCCATTCCCGCGACGACGTAATCCTTCCACGTCCCATCTTGCAGGAGCCGCTGAAGGCCCAATCCCTTCCCCGAACGCTTCATCCCAACTAACAGGGATGCATCGTCGCCACCAGCGATCGCGCCGACTCCGGCAAGCCCTTGGAACTTGCTCAAGGCGCTGTCGATATAAGTCTTCGTGTCGCTTCCGGATTTCCAACGACATAACCCAAGTGAACTGCCAACCCACAAGTGATCTGAAGCATCGCTATAAAGTGGCTGCGCATAGGCAAACGGGATCCCATCCGAGGAACCGTGGCAGCGAAGGGTGTTCCCGGTTACTTCGCAGAGGGGACCAGTATCATCGCGGACCTGGCTGCGCGTAATCCAAATCGCGCCTTTGCTGTCTTGCACAATGGTCTCTATGAATGCAGGTGACTGCGAAACATTGTGAAGATCAACTTCATCCCAATTCGCCAATCCTCGCGTGGTTCCGATCCACAAACTTCCATCGTTTGCGCCGAGAAGCGAATGAATGCGCGAACTCGGAAGCTGCTTGCCGTCTGGCGCAGTCCACGGCACGAAGCGCACGCCGTCAAAACGAACCAATCCTCCTTCAGTGCCGATCCAGAGATAGCCATCCTTTGTTTGCGTGATCGCTTGTGGCGTTCCCGTGAAGAAACCATCTTGAATCCGCCATGCCGTATGCGCATATTGGGAGATTTGCCGGTCCGGGTCGAGAGCGGCAGCCGAGATCGTGAGGTGAGCGAGCGAAATCCAGACTAACAGCGTTCGCGAATAAAGCCGCATCATCATTGTCGAACAAAAATCAAGTGTGGTGGGACCATGCGCGGTCAAGCGCCGCAACCTCAAGCTCTTTTTCTCGGTCCTGGGGCCGATCTCAAACACAGCTTCAGTTAAAAGCGCGTCGCTACGTCTGGCTGGAGCGTCCTTGATTATAAGCGCTCGGCAGCAACAACGATGGCAAAGCCTTTGTTGAACTGAAGGTCAAATCCGTAGCTCGTATTGTCTCTGACAGCTTCGATCAATGAACATGTCCTCGTCACGAACTTTCGTGATTTTCTGGCCGGTCACGATCTTTCGATGCCTCCAAACACACTAGCTGTCAATGAGTTGCAACTTGGCGCGAAAGTTGCATTCGCGAGACTGAGATCAGTTACTCACGAAAAGGAGGAGATCAACGAAACAACGATGGGGCCAGGCAAGAATGAAGTTTAAGAAGGCAAGTTAAGCCTGGCCCCTGCTAATCCTCTCGAACCGTCCAGTAACGGGAACGACAAACCGAGCTTGAACGCTTGTTACATAAAGGAGTCATGAAAAATGAAGAATGAAATCTGCCTTGCTCTCATAATTCTTGCGACACTTCCGGTCTCCGCCCAAAAAGTGGGTCCGAATTGCTCCCCAAATGGTGAAAGAGTTACTGCGCTGACCCAGGACTATGCTGCTCGCGTCGACGGATTGCTACGAGAGGTTCATGCGAGCTTGCAGGAAATTTCCGAACGCATGGAAGCCGGTCGCTTGACGCCAGAACAGGGGCGGGAATTGAAGTTGGCGGCAACGCGAGACGTGATCTCACGCCTGGATACGCTTTCGGCCGTCTATGATGTGCGGCTCGAAAGAAAAGACAAGGTCGATGGCGAGTCCGGACCCGTTTTGCGTGATGTCTCTGCCGAAGATAAATCCGGCACCGCACCTGGCACAAATCGAACGGTTAGCGTGGAAGAACTCCGGCAGGAAAGGGCGGTTGCGGCGCCGACGCCTTCCCTCATGAAGGTTACGCAATGACGGTTATTGAGCACGTGCAACGCGCACTGTCTCCGTCTGTCATCAAGAATCAAGCGGTGTGAAAGCGACGCTTATCGATTTTCAGACTCCGGATCTTGGAATCGAGAGTGGAAGGAGGCATGCCAAGTTTGGCGGCCGCACCCGTAGGGCCGGCAACGCGGCCCCTGCATTCTGCAAGTGCGGATTCGATGGACTCCTTCTCCTGCGCGACTAGCTCATGCGTCAACTGCCGAGCGGGGCGAGGCTGGGCGGAAAGCCAACTCTCATCGACCGAGAGATTCTCCGAATCACAGAGAATCACCGAACGCTCAATGACGTTCTGCAACTCGCGAATGTTGCCGGGCCAGGAATAGGACTGCAACCCGTCCATGCTCTTCTTTTCGATGTGCCGAAAATGTTTCCCCGTCCTTGTGGCATAGCGATCGATAAAATACTCAACCAGTAGACGGATATCTTCGCGTCGTTCCCGCAAAGGGGGCAGCTCCAGCGGAAACACATTGATGCGGTAGTACAAATCGTTACGAAATGTACCGGCGGCAATCTCCGCAGGCAGGTCGCGATGGGTAGCGGCAATGACACGCACATCAGCGCGAATCGACAGATTGCTGCCAACTCGCTGAAACTCCCGTTCCTGCAACACACGTAGCAGAGCGATTTGCGTCTCCGCCGGAAGCTCTCCGATCTCGTCCAGAAAAATCGTTCCTCCCTCGGCCAACTCAAAGCGTCCGAGGCGTTTCTGCAGAGCGCCTGTGAATGCGCCTTTTTCATGCCCAAACAATTCAGAGGCGATCAGATCACGCGGGATAGCCGCACAGTTCACGCTCACGAAAACTCTGTCAGATCGTGGAGAGCGTTTGTGAATGGCGCGCGCGACAAGCTCCTTTCCCGTCCCAGTTTCCCCAGTGATCAAGACAGTCGAGTCCGTTCCCGCAACTTTAGCTGCTCGAGCGAGGACGTGTCGCAGTGATGACGAAGTTCCAACGATCGATTCGAACATCGAGGCCTGGTCAATCTCTTCACGCAGCGCCAAATTCTCGCGTTCCGCGCGTTCTTTGTCTTGCTTCCGATCTTCAATATCCGTTCGCGTTAAGCACCATCGGGTAACTACGCCACCGTCCCTTAGCGGCGTCAACTGATGAAGAAACCAACGATATGGACCATCATGCCTTCGGATGCGCACTTCGATTTCGCTGGGTTGCGCGTCCTTCATCGAACCCAATAGCCACGACAGGAACCCTTCCAGGTCCTCAGAATGAGTGGTTTTCTCAACGAAATCGGTCAGAGAAGTAAACTCTACGCCCCCGAAATACTGGCGTGCTGTCTGATTGCCATAGAAGTGGCTGAAATCCGTCTCCAGAAGAACCATGTGTTGGGGAACCATGTCGACGACCTGTTGGAGTTGACGCTCGCGTCTGCGCAGTTCTTCTTCGGATTGATGAATTTTCTCAAAGGCTCGGGCATTCGTAATCGCCACTCCAACCTGCTCGGCGAAAACTCGCAGCCATGCAAAGTCCTGTTCGCACAGCGCGTCGCGGCTGAATAAGCCTAAGACTCCAAGAATTTCCCCACGGGTGACGAGCGGATAGCCCGCAAAACTCCGGATGCCCTCACGTTCAGCCCATTCCTTCCGGCGAATCCACTCACTCTCGGCTGCAGAATCAGGAATCAGGATCGATTTCCCGCTAGCTCCGATCTCTCCAACCTTGCGATGTCCGAGCGGAATCCGGCGAAATTGCCCCTCAAGACGAGACCAATCCTCTCCCGGAGAGTTTTTTCCAGAGCCGGCACTGGCGACTAAATGAAGACATCGAGTTTGGTCGACGCAGTCAGCTTTGCGAAAACAGGAGTTGCATAGATCGCCGGGCGAAAGCAGCCAAATACGCGCCAGAGCCACGCCCGGCTGCGCAGCCAGACCATCAACTATAGATTTCAGAACTACTTGAGTGGCATGCTCACCCGCCACGGTAGCAGCAAGGGAGAGTAGCGGTTCGGCCTGCACGGTCTTTGCCCCCTAAACGGTAAGAATTCTAGCATCGAACAATCAGCACATATAGAGGTCAAGTAGGTCTCCCCATATACATCGTCAGCTTCCCGGAGAATGACCATCCATCCTGTTCAGCGCGGCGCCTCACGAAGTCTCGTGAATTTCCGAGCAATTAATCAGCTCCAAATTGCCTAAGTTGCCCTCTTTCAGCTAATTGGCTTTGGTTGGCAACTTGCGATAACGAAACCTGAGTGATGACGGATGTACCGAGGGAATCAAAATGCTGCACCTTATTTCAGAAAAGATGCTGACTAAGCGAGCGCTTCGCCGCTCGATTCTCATGTTTCTTGTTAACGCCCTGATTAATGTCTTTGCTCTTCGCGCTTGCGCGCAGACTGTAGCAAACGGAGGATGGCATCTCTTGGAAGATGGACTGGGACAGAAAAATACCGGGCAGAGGCTAGCCGCGGTCCGAGTTTTGGGCCTGATCCCAGACGATCCTCATGCCACTGAACTAGCCGAGAAGGCGTTGACCGACAAGAACAGTTCAGTCCGTGCGGCGGCTGCTACATCGCTGGGCCAGATGCGCGCGTCCGGAGCGGACGCAAGCTTGAAGCAGGCGCTTAACGATAAAAACTTGTCCGTCGTGATGGCCGCTGCGCACGCCTTGCGTTTGCTGAATGACCCGGCTTGCTACGAAGTCTATTACGCGGTTTTCACCGGCGAGCGCAAGAACGATTCCGGCATGATGGCCCAGGAAATGAAAGCGCTCCATGACCCGAAGCAGGTGGCGAAGATGGGATTCAGCGAAGGAATCGGCTACGCTCCGTTCGCCGGCATCCCCTGGGAAGCCTTGCAGACGATCATGAAAGATCGAAAAAGCGGCGCGGCAGCGAAGGCTGCCTTGATCTCTGCTCTCGCGACAGACCCAGACCGCCGCACTAACAAAGTGTTGCTGGCCACAAGTCAGAACCGGAACTGGGTGTTGCGGGTAGCTGCATTGGAAGGAATCGCGAAGCGGGGAGATCTCACTCTCCTGCCGGACATCGAGCCTCGGCTTTCCGATTCCAAACCTGAAGTGAGATTTGCGGCGGCAGCCGCGGTCATTCGTTTGGGTGATCTCGCGAAGGCAGAAGATCCGAAGATTGCCCAAACAGCGATGTCTGCAAAAGCGGGAGAACCGCAGGCAACGAGCGCTGTCATGCAAAGCGCGAAGTGAGCACGCTTCTATGTTGAGCCTGATTCGCCAATTTCTCCGACCCTGGCGCGGGACGTTCTTCATCGTTGTTTTGATGGCCATGATGTTGGCGACCGCGATGAGCCTGGGAGCCCCGTGGACACTGTCGATCATTATCGACAAAATCTTCCGGCGGACACCAGCAAGCTCACTTGGCGAAGTCACGTAGCGGTTCTCTCGCCGTCATCCTTATTAGCATCTTCAAGCCTGACAGATCTCTCCGAGTCTCAGCTCCCTCGTCACGCGTGCTCGTTCTGAACACGGTCGCGACCCGTTCCCGACTTTTCTCCACGCAAAGGACGCGCACCCTTAACGACGGCATCCCCGGTCGCGCTTGCGCCCAGTCAGTCCCGAAATCTCGAAAATTCGTGAACGAATCGAGGCGAAGAAAGCCGGTAAGCCATTGGTTTTACGAAAGAACGGATTGGTCACGGCGATGCATTACCAGTGGACGCAGGGCTGGTCGACGAGGCCCACACATCGAAACAAAAGGATTACGAAAATGAAGTTACACAAAATCGCTCTCGCGTTATTCCTCGGAGCGGCTTCGATGGCCGCCTCCGCCGCCGATAACTCTACTTCACAAAGCCCCGATGCCTCGGGCAGCTTATCCTTAGCGAACCACAAGAAGGAGCACGAGTCCCTTCGGATCGTCGAACCCAAGACCGGCAAGCTCATCGCCGGCAAGATCACGGTGAAAGCCGAGGTGAGCGTGGGCGATGGGATCCGTCCCGAGTCGCTCCGAATCACTCTCAATGGAAAGAATATTACCCGTCATGCTCAAAAAGAGAATTGCGGCCCCTACGCCTGTCGGTGGACCATGGAACTCAGCAAGGCTGATCGCTTGTTGAGCGGTCAGAATCGGCTGATCGCGGCTGGTCGAGGCCGCGACAACAGTATCAAGCTGGCGACCTCGCGCTTTGACTACTCCGCGGGTCTCGGATCAGGCGAGAGCCTCCCAAACTATCTGCCTCCGTCGGTAGGACTCTCAGTGAATCCGGGAGGCGCTCAGCCGTGGGTCACGATGACGACGGGCACCCCGGCGAATCTGCAGGACAACCTTGACCCAACGCAGTACTCGCTCCCATATCGCGACACTACGTTCCCTAAAGCGAGTGACACGCCGTGCACGTCGCCCTATCAAATCGTACTCCTGAACCGGCGGACTCCAGCCGTGGAGGACGGGTACTATTGCGACGACAGTGCAGCAGCAGTCAAGACTCGACTTGCAGGTCTGACCAAAGGTGCTGAAATCGTGTTGGTGGGAACCACATTAAATCACAACGCCGACGCAGGTCTCGATACGACCAGCATCGGTGGCACCAACTATTCGAGCTATCCCGCCTCCTGGCAGCCTCAAGGCTACGCTGCGATTGGT
>Ga0187864_10004434_pt1 | contig 11003 bp, 7 predicted proteins | sample June2016WEW_11_4_FD_132985 | JGI IMG/M metagenome (GOLD analysis project Ga0187864, IMG submission 132985) | Peatland microbial communities from SPRUCE experiment site at the Marcell Experimental Forest, Minnesota, USA - June2016WEW_11_40 | ecosystem: Environmental > Terrestrial > Soil >... | reverse complement strand
TCGACCGAGCCATGTGTCATATATATATTACCTCTTACGACGCAGGTCAAGCACAGAGGACCTCGTTCGCCAACCCCTCACTACCCTCTCAAATTCGAAATTACCTTTTGTGTAAGGGGAGTGATTTCTCCACTGCTGTCAAACCTCGTGCTCGACGAACTCGACCGTGAGTTGGAGCGCCGGGGACATCGCTATGTTCGCTATGCGGACGACAGCAACATCTACGTTCGCAGCGAACGCGCGGGTCAACGGGTGATGGAAAACATCACGCGATTCATCACGCAAAAGCTCAAACTCAAGGTGAATGAGACGAAGAGCGGGGTAGCGCGACCGCAGGAGCGGAAGTTCCTCGGATTTAGCTTCAGTGCTGGTCCAGAGGTTCAGCGCATAATCGCGCCGAAAGCGCTGGAGCGGTTTAAGCACCGAATCCGGGAAACCACGCGACGGGCCAAAGGCGTCAGCATGGAAACGACAATCGCGGAACTGGCTCCTTATCTCAGGGGCTGGCGCGGCTATTTCGGTTTCTGTGAAACGCCCGATGTGCTGATGTACCTGACTCGTTGGGTCCGGCTGCGATTGCGTGCAGCTCTGTGGCGGCAATGGAAAACACCGCGCCGTCGCCGCGCGGCACTGCTGGAACTGGGAGTTCGTCCGCGACTGGCTAGCAACACGGCGGGTAGCGGACGCGGCCCCTGGTACCTGGCTCGGGCCAAAGCCCTCTCGGTTGGGCTTTCCAATGCTTACTTCAAATCGCTCGGACTTCCAACGTTGATCGATGGATGCTAGCGTAACCAACTCGAACCGCCGTGTACGGACCCGTACGCACGGTGGTGTGGCAGGGGTCGGCGGGTGACCGCCGCCCCTATGCCGATCTGACGGGCAACACGGAAGTTGGACGACAGGATGCCTAGTTCTCGTTCTGGACGTCTTCAGGCTCTGTACCTTGCTTGGCCAGAATCCTTTGTCGACCAGTTGTTGCAGGGATTCTTACCTGCTGAACACCCTGATGTTTATCATCTTCCTATGGTCAAGGAACGCAGGCTGGGCGACATCATCGCGAACTCCGTTACGCATGGCATCGGGGCGGGGCTCGCTCTCGCAGGCGCGGTCATACTGGTGGTCACTACGGTGGGTGGGACGGCTTGGCAGATTGCCAGTTGCTCGGTCTTTGGCTGCACATTGGTGCTGGTCTATGTCTGCTCTACTCTGTATCACTCGCTCGTTCGCACCCGCGCGCGTCACGTTCTGCAAATCATTGATCATTCGGCAATCTTTCTTCTGATCGCCGGAACCTATACTCCCTTCGCCCTGGTGTCGCTGCGCGGGCAGTTGGGATGGCTTCTGTTCGCCATTGTGTGGGGCCTCGCCATCCTGGGAATTCTGTTCAAGAGTTTCGCAATAGGACGTTTCGCCATCGCGTCGGTCGTCGTGTATGTGGGAATGGGTTGGCTGGGCGTGTTCGTGATGCGTCCTTTACTGCACGCTCTCACGTGGCACGGCATAGTCTGGATTGTGCTGGGTGGTCTGCTCTATACCGTGGGCATAGTCTTCTTCGCTTTCGACCGCCTGTCTTACTTCCACGCGTTGTGGCATCTCTTTGTGCTGGCCGGAAGCACCTGTCACTACTTCGCCGTGCTCTTCTATGTTGCCCAGCCGCGCACCTGACGCGGAAACGCCTACAACTCATCTCAACGGTACTTCAGTCGAGGGACCTGATCGGCTGACAAACCGGACAAGCGGAGCGGACCCAAGCGGAAATCGGCGCTTAGCTCCCAGTGGTCAAAAAGGAGTTTCCCGCAGCAGCCGCAAGTGAATGAATCTAATGCCCGAGAAATTCGCGTCTGTGCTGGTCACGCGGGTATACCTTACTGACCACGGGTGGCTCTACCAGAATCTTCGGTTCCACCCGCTCCCGCTTGCGCTGAAAACAAGCTGCGTCACGCCGCGCAAACTGCGGTCTGATGCTGTGCCGGAATGTATTTTACAGGTAGTGAGGTACGGTCCCTGCGCCAGTTGTATCCACGTTGAACACAACTCCCTCACCAAACGGAGGGTACAACGAAATTTCACCGCCGAAGAACGTGGTCCCATACGCCAGGCACTGGATATGACGTAGTAAACTTGTTTCGCTGGCTAGTGTCAGCGAGAACACGGGTCCAAATCGTACACCACAACGTGTATGCCGGAACAGATCTTCACCATCGTCGGGATCGGAGAGCTGTTGTGGGACCTGCTCCCCACCGGAAGGCAGCTCGGCGGAGCGCCCGGCAATTTTGCCTACATCACCAGCTTGCTGGGAGACCGTGGTGTTCCTGCGAGCCGCGTAGGCAACGACGAGTTGGGTCAGGAGGTCCTGGGCAAGTTAAGCACGCTTGGCTTGCCTACCGAGTATCTCCAGTTTGATCCTGCCCACGGGACCGGAACCGTAAAGGTGCAGATCGACGGCTCGGGACAGCCGTGCTATGAAATCGTTCAAGGCGTAGCCTGGGATTTCCTGGAGTGGACATCGCAATGGCGGATGCTCGCTGAGAAAGCAGACGCTATCTGCTTTGGCTCACTCGCGCAACGATCGACCCGATCCCGCGAGACGATACGAGCTTTTCTTCGCGCGTCTCGGCCAGGGACGATGAAGGTCTTTGATGTGAATCTGCGGCAGTCTTTCTACAATGCGGAAGTGCTGGCTTCAGCCTTTGCCGTCGCCGATATAGCAAAACTCAACCACGAAGAGCTGCCGCATGTGATGCGGCTATTAGGGTTGTCATATGACGGGGACGTTTCGTCCGTGGAACGATTGCGCGAAACGCAGCGCCTGAAGCTGGTTTGCGTTACCCGCGGCGAACATGGCAGTGTTCTGGCGGATGAATCGGGAACTGACGCCCATCCTGGATTCGAGATCCAGGTCGCTGACACCGTTGGCTCGGGAGATGCGTTCACGGCGGCCCTGGTGAACCGCTACTTGCGCAGAGGGTCGCTGGCGGATATGAACGACATGGCGAACCGGGCTGGTGCCTGGGTAGCGAGCAAAGTGGGTGCTATGCCTGCACCGGGCGATGTCAGGATCGAAGAAGTCTTGGCCGAAATCGGCTAGGATGGCCACGGACCACCCCGGAGATTTGTCGCCAGAAAGTGAAAAGCCGGAATTGATGTGGCCACACGCCCCTGGTGCTCACACAGTACTTGCGAGTCTCTCGTTTTTGCAGCCATTCGCCAGCTCTTGATGGAAGGAAGGAAATGGATCTGGCGGGCTAACGATTCGCCGTCGGGCATGTTGAAGTCAGACTCGACCCAGATGCCGCCGACTACGTCCCAGCGTTCTTGCCGCCTTTCACGCGCTGTTTGATCTCAGCGAACAGATCAGGATATTTGTCTTCCATCCAAGCGTAGGCTCGCGCGGAAGACATCAAAGGTCAGGTCGGGGTACACGTGCATGCGATCATTCGCCGCCTTGAAAGTCCTTTGGACGATGTCGACCGTCTCGGTCCGAGGCCAATACCAGGCCATATGAATGTAAGCGCTGTCACTCGCGCAGCGTGAACTGCCTGAGCTACGGTTTCAGCGGGGCTAGCTGTTCGTGTGCAGTGGTCAGGGTTCGGTCGAATTCAGCTTGGCCATTTTTCGCCAGAGCCTCAAAGTTCAATGCGCCGCGGCGCTTGCAATCACGTTGGCCCGGTCCGCATTGCCTCCGTCTTGAATAGACCGGTTTAGAATTTTCGTCGTGGCTCAGTTACAATCGCGTGTTGCGGTCAATGAGGTATTGCCTGCGCATGCAAACGCTGGTGCAGACGCTCCTGCGCGTCGATAAAAACTTTGCGGATGCGCTGGAATTGCTCGGGATCGGGACGGATCGCGAGATTGTCCAGCCATGTGAGCGAGCTTTGCAAGAGCTGCAGCATATACGAGGCCGCTGGCGGGGAAAACAGTTCCTGCCCGGATACTTTTACATAGACTGGAGAAGTATGGGCACACACGCGAAAAGGGTACCCATCCGATGCAGGAGCAGTTGAAAACCTGGATGAGCAGCGTGCAGCCAGCCATGCCGGGCCATCTACCTTTATGTTATCCTGCAGCTTCATCTCTCTCGTGCCGTTTCTGGCGTCGCGGCTTGCCACGACCTTACCGTTCATAACGATTTGCACGAGATGAAATGGAATTGCACTCTTCGCCTCTACGGTAATGTCAAGCGTAGCTCCGCCTGATCTCACCGTAATTTCCTCCCCAGGGTTGCGCCCCTCCACCTTCAGGAAGAGAAGCGGACCCGCACTCATGAACGTGTTCCCCCGCTTAAGCCCTTTGGCCCAGAGATCAAAGCTGAACTCGCCTTCGCCTACGTAGACGTAAGCCCGCTCGCCGCCCACAGGGTAGCCGGATTGCATCTTGTCCGTTCCGCCCACGATCGGCAGACGGTAACCACAGTTCAAGTACCGGTAGTACTCCTGGATATTCAGAGCATCGAACTGTTCTCCGAAAGCGGGACGAATCTCGATGGCATCAAGCTTGCCCAGTACAATGTCGGCTGCCAGTTCACCATTCGGCCATGGGAAATGCGGGGCCACAGCGAGTCCGTCACGTTCCCGTGCGGCATCGGCCCATTCGGCCATGCTTGAGAGAACCGGGTCGCCAATCCAGCTTTCCACGGGGCCGCCTGTGCACATCGGCATGATTGGCGAACGAGTTCCTATCAAGTTGATGTGACCCAGTATGTGCTGGTGATTTTCGGTACCAATCCAAACAATTGTTTCGCGGTCACGCGAGGTCAGAGGGCCCGCGTGAAAATCTCCCACGTTTGTGAACATGTCTCCCCATTGCGAGGCGAGCAGATTCACAAGATTCAGCCCTTCAGCCTGGCCTTCGCGGACTGCAGTGGACGGAGAAATGAAATGCACGTGTGTATCGCCACTGGACCAGCCCTGCGAACGTAGATCGTACAAATGCGAAATCTCCAGTTTGAGTTCTCGCTGGCCCGGCGCAATCGTTACCCGCCGGCGGATCGGTTCGTATTCGAAGCCTTTGGTCACCTCCACATAAACGTCTCCGACCGGTAACTCCACCTGGAACCTTCCATCTATGTACGCGAAGGAAGTATCACCGAGCTGGAGGTCTGCCCCGTAGTCCTGAAACCAGCCGGCATTGACCTCCCGGCGATGTCCGTAGGGCGGGATGTATTGCCCGTTCGGCGAACGCATGGACAGCCGCACTTGGGCCGGTTGCTTGTTCGCCGCATCGAGGATTGCCCCATGTATACAAACTCGTTGCGGATCCAGAATCTCTGCCCTTGCGCCCAGACGAGATACTTCCACCTCGCCGCCCCCGTTCACTTCTCCGACGTTGAACTCAAAGCTTTGCGAAGTCTTGCTCTCTTTGAGTACGAGCTTGGCTTCCGGACTGGCAGTCATTTCGAAGTACAGGTGGCGCCGCTTCTCGTGCGCTCACGCTGGCTCACCCAGACCCACCGCCGGATCCATCAGCCACTCCTCCGGACGGAAATCGGCCAAGGTGAAGGTTCGCGTAATAATCCCCAAATCCACTTCCAGCTTCCATCTGTCCCTTTCTTCGGCTGTAGCCTCAGGCAGCGTCACGCGATAGACGTGCAATTTCTCATATCGCAGCGGGCTGACAGTTCCGTGAAACAAGGTCACACCGCACAAAAACAGCAGATCGTCACTGGCTGATCGAAAACGGACAAGCCTAATCGGACTGTCCGGTTTCGGGTTCGGCAAGGCAGAAACCCAGATGATTCCTAGCATCCAACCAGAGGGGTACGGGTACGGGCCGAAAAAGGGCCTTAATCCTTGCTGGAGACCTCCCCAGTCTTCTCCCGAACGAAGCGGAGCATCCAGAGGGCCTGCTCCCCACTTGGTGTTGGGCATAGGGTTGGAACAAGCGTGCCCCGTAACAGGAATCGGGTCGTAGACTTCAAAACGGCGGCGAAACGGAAGTGTAGCTGTCGTTTGATCCTCATACACGAACTCGATATCACATAGCCGCTGGCCGATCTTCTCAATGACCTCAGGATTAGCCGGATGCTCTTCGTTCGCATCCCAATCGCAAAATGCCGCGACGCAAATGAAACTTGCTTTGCCCGCAACAGTAACTTCGACGGCCTGGGTGGACCAGGAACTTCGTTTGCCGCTCAGCGCGACTCATGATTTCTTGTTCACGTCGCCGGGACCAAGCCTGAAAGGGATTCCTTGCAGATCCCGATTTCCGGAATAGACGCGAACAAGGTGGTCTCGGCCAGACTCTCCTTCCAGAGTGGCCTGAGCATGCGGACCAAAGTCGAGCGCGGTAGCGTTAAACTTCGGGGCAAGATCGAGAGGGGTAAACTTCTCGGAACCAGGAAACGGGCCTTGTTCGGTCTTGCCTAACTAGTCTAAACCGCGCGCCTTAGCTTTACTAGGATCGATAGGGTTGGAACGCCTGCAGCCACCGTTTGCAGGAATCCCCGTCTGCTTGTTTTTCCAACATCTTTCGATTCCGATTTCATACGTTTCCCTCCCTGTCTCAATCCGTCCCCCGCAGCATAAATCGCCTCACAGCACCTCACAGGCACCGCCTCGCGTCGGCAAGAACTAAGGTGACGTCGCCGAAATTGGACGCTAGTCGCCATGCCAGCCAGGACCGCGAAGTGGTCGCCCGGACGTGGCTCCCGTGAGCTTGCCGTGATCGTATTCGAGTTGGCCGTTTACGATGACATAATTTACGCCCTGCGAGACCTGTGCTGGATCGGTGTATGTTGCGCGATCGATAATCGTCGTGGAATCGAAGATCGTGATGTCCGCGTAGAAGCCTACCTTGATTAGGCCGCGACCAGTCAAGTGGGTATGCTGCGCCGGCATTGACGTAATTTTCCGGATGGCCTCTGGAAGCGGCATCAACTGCTCGTGGCGAACGTAGTGACCGAGGAGGCGTGGAAACCCGCCGAAGGCACGCGGATGGGTGTGCGACTCGAAAAGAGGCCCATCGAGTGAAAGCTCGTTGGCATCGAGGCAGATCGAAGTCCATGGCTGCTTAAGTCCATAGGTCAAATCGTTCTCGCTCATCGTGAAATAGAGCGCGCCGGTCTGCGCCTTGTCGTCAACAATGAAATCAAAGAGCGCGTCGAGATCGTTTTTCCCTTGCATCTTCGCTATCTGGGCGATGCTTTTGCCATCATATTGTTTCAGTGCCGGATTAAAGACGATGGAGATTACGACGCCCGAGCCGTTGCCGCTGTCGTAATACAGGTTTTCCCAGTCTGTGTGGTCTACTTTCATCTCGCGCTTGATCCGCATGCGAATCTCCGGGTCGCGCAAACGTTCGAGAAGCTTGTCCACTCCGCCATCTGCCACCCAGGGCGGCAGCACCGAAGCAAGCGCGGCATTCCCGGCAAGGTATGGATACTGGTCGGCACGGATATCGAGTCCCGCATCGCGTGCGGCTTGAATCTTCGCGACAATCTGTGGCATTGTTCCCCACCGTGGCTTGCCAGCGACCTTGAGATGAAAGATTTCCACCGGCAAGCCAGCTTCGCGGCCAACGCGAATCGCTTCGTCCAAAGCTCCCATTTCCGTGGCGCCTTCGCTGCGCATGTGCGTCGCGTAAATCCCGCCATATCTCCCCGCAACCTTGGCAAGTCCGATCAGTTCGTCCGTCTTGGCATATTGCCCGGGTGGATAGATCAATGCGGTGGATAGCCCAAGGGCACCATCCTCCATCGCCTGCGCCACGAGAGACTCCATCTGCTTGAGTTCGGCCGACGTGGGAGAGCGGTCTTCATCACCGATCACCGCTTCACGAATCTGGGCTGCTCCCACGTATGTGCCCAAATTAAGAGGGCTGCCATTCCTTTCGAGACGACGGAAATAGTCGTTCAGCGTTGTCCAGTCGACGGCCAGATGGTATTGATCGAGATAAGGCCTGAGCGCAGCGATCGTCTTCGCATTCTGCGGCGCCACCGACCCTCCTTCTCCCGTGATCTCCGTTGTGATGCCCTGCGACAGTTTACTCAGCGAGCGATTGTCAATGAGTAGAGCTGTCTCGGATTGTCCGAGCATGTCGATGAAACCGGGCGAGACAATTTGTCCCATCGCATCAATCACCTTACTGGCTGGCGCGCCATTCAGATTACCGATCGACGCGATGTGGTCTCCGCGAATTCCAATGTCGGCCGCGTACCAAGGACTGCCGCTACCGTCAAGAATGTGCCCATTCTTGATGATGACGTCGTACAGCGCAGGCTGGTCCGGCGAGGTCGAATAAATGGCGGAGGCGATCTCTCCGAGTGCCTCGCCAACTACCTTCGGGGGCACGGTCGGATCGTCCGTCGGGAACGGAACGCCATTTGCGTAGGCCGCGAATGCAAGATGGCGGCCGTCGGCGGTGTCTATGTAGCCCGCGAGACCCTTGCCGTTGAGAATTGGGCCTTTGTTCAAAGCGTTGTAGGACTGGAAGGTCCCCGTTTTCGCAAAAACATGTCCCGCCGCGGGTGAATCCACTTCGATGTTCCAAAGAGTTCCATCGCGCCCAAGAACCGGAAGCGCGTTCTTAAAGAGGGGGAACTCCTTCTCTTTCGACATGAAGGCGAGATAGTGGACCATGAAATCCGGTGTGAAGTATGCGGACGGTGCACCGCCTGCGCCGTCCGCTTGCGAGGCTCCACTCAGATCAAGCCCGCATTTCACGAGAAAATCATGCTCCAAGTCGAAACCGGCCTGGTCAATATCCTGCGTCTTGTGTCCGAGGATGGCGCCAAGAATGAAAGGCATCATCGCCGCATGTAAATTCTGGCTTACCTTCAGAGTCACTTTCACTTCCTCGGAAAGCGGAGGAGAAACATGTTCCGCGATGGTGTTCCCCTCTGTGTAGAAAGAGGAAAGCACCTTGAAATCCAGCTTCTCGGTCGGCAATGGCAGATTCGCTTTGATTCCCCTCTCACGCAGCGCTTCAACGAACGTCACTTGTGCAAAACGCCCAGGCTCCGGAACAGGGTAGGTCAAGAGAGTTGGAGGCGACCCCAACGGAATCTTTCCGTTTAGCACTACCGTGTGCGAGCCGTCCGCGTTCATGACATTAGACGGAGGCTGCACGCTGGGCTTCGAGCCTGCCGGCCCGGTCGCGATGTGGTTGACGAATGTTACGTAGGAGGTTTCAGGCGAGATCGTCAGAGTAACGGGTGCACCCTCTTTGCCGCCGGCAGAAATGGTGAGATCGATGAGATTGTCGTTTAACGAGATCGGCGAGACGATAGTGTTCGTCCCCAATTCCCGATCACCCTCGGGAAACATCGTGGCATCCACGAGCACGCGCCCTTCGATCTGCTTAACGTGGTGGGCTGCAACCTGTTCGGCAAGATTTCCAATTACGACTAACGGATCTCCCGGAACCACCTTTGCGTCGGGGCTACTGTCGGAGTAGGAATGGTCCTCACGTTCGAATGCAAGTCTTCCACCCGGCTGGATCCGGTTGGACAAATTCGGATCGCCGCTTGCCACCAGAATCAGATCCCCTTTTAACGTGCCATCAGGCTCGATATAGCCCGTACGATACACCCGAGTGTGAAACCGATAGTCTAGCCCGAGGAGCTCGAGTCCAGCACCTGCAGTCAGAAGTTTCGTCGTTGAACCCGGAGTGAAGAGCTTCTCACCATTAAGAGTGTAGACAACTCTGCCCTCATCGAGAGAGTAGACCTCCACTCCGAAGATCGAATGCCTGTATTCGGGCCGATTCGCGATCTGGCGGATCTGCTCGGCCAACGCACTATCTCGGGAAACAGGTGTCGCATGGGGCCGCTCGGGGAAGGCGACGAGCAAGCCTAGCGCGAATAGAGAATACAAAATCGGAATCTTGTTTTTCATCATTGCCAGTGGCCTAGATTCGAAGACTTGCTCGGACGCACAGAATAGGTTTTGTCTTCCGAGCTAGAACGATTTATTGTCAGCGCTACCTAGAGCGTGTTTCAAAAATAGGTTCGGCCTCACGTCAGGTACTTAGGTGTGAGGCAGGTTAGGGGTTGAGCTTCTGTCATGAAGGATCGACAGAAGCTGTTGAGCGATGAGCAATGGGAGTTGGTAGGAGCTTTTCTGCCTCCGCCGCGACAGCGACCGGATCGACGGGGCCGCCCGCCAGCCCCCAACCGAGCTTGTTTCGAGGGTATCTTGTGGATTCTCCAGACCGGGGCGGCATGGCGATTTCTGCCCGACGAGTTTCCTTCGCCCTCCACCTGCTGGCGGCGTCTCAGGCAGTGGGAAGACGAAGGCGTGTGGCTGAATGCGTGGCGCGCATTGCTGGGAGGGTTGGACCAAGAGGGACGGTTGAAGTGGGACGAGGCTTTTCTCGACGGCAGCTTCGCCCCCGCGAAAAAAGGGGCTCTGCCGTCGGGAAAACCAAGCGGGGCAAGGGCACGAAGTGGATGGTACTGGTCGACGGTGAAGGTCTTCGGCTGGGAGTTCGGCTGGCAAGTGCCTCCCCCAGTGAAGTTAAGCTTGCGGAAGCCACGCTGGCCGAAGTCCGTGTCCCGCGAGCGAAAGGCCGCCCGCGACAAAAACCGGAGCGGGTGATTGCCGATCGCGGTTACGATTCCGATCCGCTGCGCCAACGACTGCGCCGCCGTGGAATCGACCTGATCGTCCCCTATCGCGAGAACAACCACCATCGGCGCTACGAAGACGGGCGCAAGCTGCGGCGGTACAAGCGCCGCTGGATCGTGGAGCGGACCCATGCTTGGCTGGGACAATTTCGTCGGCTGCTGGTTCGTCATGAACATCTACTCTGCACTTACCGCGCCTTCTTCTATCTCGCCTGCTTCTGGATTCCGCTTCGGAGGTGTTTTTGAAACACGCTCTAGACTCTCGGAAATAAAAGCGGGCGCGATCTCTCGCTGTGTCGCGGCCCTTCCTTCGGGTCAAAAGCATGTTACAAAGTGGATATTCGAATATTGTGGAAGTTTGCCGAGCCTTCGCTGACGAAGACACCCCAACTCCCATCTTTTAAATCGTAGAGCCGCGTATTCATCGCCACCTTGTCAT
>Ga0187864_10004433_pt1 | contig 11007 bp, 1 predicted proteins | sample June2016WEW_11_4_FD_132985 | JGI IMG/M metagenome (GOLD analysis project Ga0187864, IMG submission 132985) | Peatland microbial communities from SPRUCE experiment site at the Marcell Experimental Forest, Minnesota, USA - June2016WEW_11_40 | ecosystem: Environmental > Terrestrial > Soil >... | reverse complement strand
CCCTCCTCGTGGTGAATCAGCTCCGGAGCCAGGCCCAACCGCGCGGCCACGCTCTGGGCAGCCGCCTCGCTGCGGCGGTCGATCCCCAGGAGCGGCAGCTCCCGGCAAACCCGCGCCACCAGGATACCTCCCTCGCTTTCGACCCGGAAATTCTGATTGGTAATCCCTCCCGGCAGGGGCTCAATAGACGCCGAGGCGCGGCAGAGACCGAGCTCCGCCAGCTTGCTCAGCAATTGATGATCATATCGCATGTTTTCATTGTAAGCCACAGGCCCCGCCTCGCGTTGGTTCGCCGCCGGGGTCGGATCGGGCCTGGGCGGACTGGCTCGCGTGGGCGGCTCATGCCCAGGGCGCCCGCCTGAAGCGGCGCAAGCCCCATGGTAGCCGAGCGCGTGCTGCAAAGGCGATGGCCATCGCGCGGTGTGGACCACGCCGGCATTGATCGCCCCGCAACGGGACATTTCGCCTCGCCGGACTGTCCGGCGTCACTTCCGTCGCTTGACGGCGGCGGGTTTGACGCGTGGAGTTCTTGCGATGGCGGCCGGTTTGACGCTTGGAGTTCTTGCGATGAAGGTGGCAATGAACGGCGAACCCGGAACGCCGTTGCTCAAGCCTGACAGCAAGACGCCCGACGTGTTGATCAGCCCCCGGCCCAGGAGCGGATTGGCCAGTCCATTGATCGTGATTCGCTCGAAGCGATTCAGGGGCAGGGGGGTCGAGGGAATCACGGTCACGGTTGATGTGGCGGGATTGTACTGCGCCGCAGACAGCGGGATGAAGGTGTTGGCCGACGTTCCGAACACCCCGTTAGCCCCGGCGACATCGACGTAGTATCCGTAATTTCCCAGATCCGGGACACGGCTGGGATTGAGCGGCTGGCTGAACGAGAACAGGACGGCCGTGATCCCGGTCGGGCCGAGCACGAGTTGCTCGCCCGTGACCTGGGGCGGGACCGTATTCGTGCGTCCGCCCGGGTTGTAAGGTGACGACCCGGCCATGATGGTCAGCGTGGCCTTGTTTATGGGTCCAAGCTTCGCGCCTCCGGCGGGCCCGGATAGCACCAGGCCAACGGTCTTGGTGACTGTCGCGACGCCTCCGTGAAGAATCGGCACGGTGAACGTCGCCATGGTCTGGTTGGCCAGGAACGTGAGCGTCCCCGACACCGGGGTGTAATCGACACCTGCAACGGCCGAGCCTCCCGCCGTGGCGTAGTGGACCTGCACCGTCGTGCCGCGGCTTCCACCCCCGCGCGTGACAGTGACTATCGACGAGTTGGAACCCGTATAGGTGGTGTACGCGCTCGATGAGAACTGGAGAATCGGTGGCAGGTTGTTGTTGATGGTCAATACCGCGGTGCTTGGCGAGCCCAGCGTCGAGCCCCCCGTCGGCTGGCTCAGGGCAAGGTTTACAGTCACCGAGGTGGCTGCCTGGGACGGGTTGGGCAGAATCGTGATGCTGAAGGTCTTGTCGGTCTCTCCCGCCTGGAAGGTCAGGGTGCCGGAGGTTGCGGAGTAGTCCTGGCCCGCGACGGCCGTGCCGTTGCTGGTGGCATAGCTCACGGCGACGACGGCGTTGGGATTGCCGGTCCGCTCCACGTGCACATGGGCCGATCCGGCCGACACATCGACGGACATGGATGCCGTCAGGAACTGCTCGGTGACCGGCACCGCCGAGACGGCATTGGAGAATTCCGAGGTGTCCCCCGTCGCCGTGTTCGTGGCCGTGGCGGTGACCCAGATGTTTGCCGGCAGGCTGCTCGATGGCGTGAATGAAATGGCGGCATTTCCCTTGCCATCGGTCGTGACGGTCGTGGAACCGATCGGAGTCTGACCCTGGCCAAAGCCCGAGGGGTCGCGAATCAGGCTGGTGAAGAACTGGATCAGAAACAGTGTGCCTTGAATGCTGGCCAGCGTTCCTTGAATCGCACTGCTTGGTCCGCCACCGATGGCGGTGGTCAGGACCGGCGCGGCCTGAAGGTTGTTGGGGCCCGGCGGGACGCTCGGCGTCACCAGAATGATACCGAGCTGTCCGTTGGAGTAGATGCTGTTGGACAGGATCGAATCGCCCGTGCCCGACTCGACCCTGACGCCCGTGAGGACATTGAAGGCGATCGTGTTGCCAGCGCCTGACACGGTCCCGCCGATCGTGTTGGCGGACGCGTTGTTGCTGACGATCACGCCGTTCACTTCGTTGGCCAGCGGTGCCTTGCCGGTGATGTCGGTGCCGATGTAGTTGCCCTCGACCAGGTTGGCCGTAGCCGAGGAACCGTCGAGCCGCACACCCCAGTTGTTGCCCGAGATCAGGTTCAAGGCCGCCGCCGTCGTGCCGCCGATGGTGTTGCCGGCCGCCCCGAGAATCGCCACGCCCTCCTGGGCATTGGGAATCGCGTACAGCCCGGTCTTGTCGGTGCCGATCAGGTTGCCTTCGACCAGGTTCCGGGTTGATGTCGCTCCTGAGATGACAATACCTTGCAGGTTGCCCGAAATGACCTGCGAGCCCACGGCGTCGCCCTCGATGAGGGCATCGGTGGCGTTCTGAATGAGGATTCCCTCGGTGGCGTTGCCCAGATCGATCGCCCCGGTGCTGTCGGTGCCGATCAGGTTGCCTTGAACCACGACCTCGCTGGCCAGGGACCCGGAGATATTGACACCCCGGAGGTTGCCCGAGATCACGTTGCCTGGACCGATCGTGTTTTGCGGGGAGTCGACCTCAACGCCGTCGTCCAGGTTTCCCTTCACGCCCTTGCCGTCGGCGGTCAGTCCGATCATGTTGTTGAGCACAGCGTTTCCGGTCGAGGCCGCACCCGTGATCAGAACCCCGTCGCCGGAGTTCGAGGAAATGGCATTTCCCCAGGTCGAGTCGGGTCCGCCGATCACATTGCTGGCGGAGTTCTCGATCAGGACGCCGTCACCGCCGTTGCCGGGATTGCCCGTTCCGAAGAGATATCCGCCACCGGGCGCCAGGCCGATCAGGTTGGCCCCGATGATGGTCCGTGACGCGACCGGTCCGACGACACGAATGCCATCGCTACCATTGCCGGAGATCACGTTGGCCGCCGCGGCACCGGACCCGCCGATCGCGTTGCTTGACCCGAAGACCAGAATCCCCTCGGTGCCGTTTCCGACCTGGAAATAGAGACCATTGTCCGACGGTCCGATCATGCCGATCTGATTTCCTTCGATCACGTTTCCAGTCGCCGCCGCGTCGATGAAAATCCCTTGAAGCCCGTTTCCCGAGATGACGTTGTTTTCTTGCGGGTTGGTCCCGCCCACGGTGGTGTTTTGGGCATTGAGGTACACGCCCTGAAGCAGGTTGCCCTGCCCCGCCAGGATGACGTTGTTGGGGGAAGGCAACGGCGAGCCACTGACTGCGTCCACGGGATAAACGTCGTACTGACCGATGAAGTCGCCCTGGATCGAGTTGCCGATGTTGCCAGGATTGGGGACCGAGACACCGACATCAAAGCCGTCGATAATGAGGCCTCTCAGGACAGAATCCGAGGTGTCGATCTCGAACCCGGTCCCTCCTCCGGTTTGGCTGCCGTCGACGATCACCCTCACTCGCGCGTTGTTGCCATCCCGCGCTTGCAGGGTGTTCGGAATTGACTTGATCAAGAGCGGATCGCTGATCGGCATGCCGCCGACAATCACCGTCTGGACCTGCACGGTGGGATTGCTCCCTAGTAATCCCGCCGCGTCTCCGATCAGGTCGGGAAGGTCTTCTCCGGCGAAGGCCCCTCGGAACGACACGGTGTAAGCCGAAGGACTACCGGAGACGACGATGTTTCCTGCCATCCCGGGGATTGCGGATAGGGCTGCCTGGACCTGATCCGGAGTGGCGTTGTAAACGATGGGGTCAGTCCTTCCTGGCGGCAAGGGCACCTGGGTCTCCAGCGTGAAGTACCCCCCCGTGGGGTTCCCAAGAACGGCGACCTGCTGCTGGGCCGAGCTGACCTGTGAGGGATAACGGAATGGAACTCCTACATTTCCCTGTGTAAACCCATCAATGGATACGGTGTCGGTGAGGGCGGGCAGGGGAGTGCTGAGCGTGATGGTCCAATCTTGTGTAGTGGGATCAAATCCGGACACAGGGACGTCGAGAAGGGGGTCGGTTGCGGCCGGGATGTTGAAGGTAATGTCATTGGGCCCAGGAGTGGAGTTGGCATACAGGATTGCTTGCCGCAACGACCCGGGGCCTGAATCCAGAGTGTTGGTGACGGTCAAAAGCCCCGCCGTCCCCGATCCATTGTGGAAAATTCGGAGCACGGCGGTGGGCTGGAAGTCGATGACGCCCCCGGTTGGATTCGAGAGCGCGAGGTTGACGGTCTTGAAGCCTCCGGCCTGGTGCGTGTCAATGACCGTGATCGGGAACGTTTGGGTCGCCACTCCGGGGTTGAACGACAGCGAGCCAGAGGTGGCAGAGTAATCCTGCCCCGCATGGGCAGTGCCGTCGGCGGTGGCGAATTGAACCGTCGACGTGCCAGTGGTCAGGGTTCGAGAGACGGTGATCAGGGCCGTTCCACTGCTCTGATCGACCACGTAGGTTGCCGTCATGAATTGTAGAGCAACGGTTTGGGCGACGTTTTTCGCAAATTCCGACGTGTCTCCAGTGGCCAGGTTGGTCGCCGTTGCGCTGATCACCACCCCGGGGGGAAGAACCGAGGCAAACTGCAGGTCGAATGGGGTGTCTACATTGCCGCCAACGGTGGTCACCTGGAGCGATCCGAAGCCAGTCTCACCTTGACCAAAGCCGGAGGGATCGGGCGTGACATTGCTGAAGAACTGGATGAGGAACGTGGTGGGGGAAGCACTCTGGATCGTCCCGTGGACGTGAGTGATTGAGCCGTTGGAAGTGGCGTATTCGAGGACTGGGTATCTCTGGAGATTGTTCGGGCCCGGCGCAACGCTCGGCGTCACCAGGTCGATACCGAGCTGTCCGTTGGAGTAGATGCTGTTGGACAGGATCGAATCGCCCGTCCCCGACTCGACCCTGACTCCCGTAAGGACATTGAACGCGATCGTGTTGCCAGCAGATGCACTGGTGCCGCCGATCATATTGTTTGAGGCCCCGCTGCTCACGATCACGCCGTTGACCTCGTCGCCGAGTGCTTCCTTACCAGTGATATCAGGCCCAATCAGGTTGCCCTCCACCACGTTGTCAACCGCACCCGAGCCGTCTAGCCGCACGCCCCAGTGGTTCGCCGAGATCAGGTTCTGAGCCCCCGCCGTGGTCCCGCCAATGGTATTCCCGGGAGCACCGAGGATGGCCACGCCCTCGTAAGCATTCGGGATGGCATGCAGTCCAGTCTCGTCCGATCCAATCAGGTTTCCTGCTACCAGGTTGCCAGTAGCCGTCGATCCGGTGATGACGACGCCCTGGTAGTTTCCGGAGATGACCTGGGGTCCCGAAGCATCGCCCAGGACTTGCGCGTCGGTTGCATCCTCGATTCGAATCCCCTCGAGGGCATTGCCCAGGTCGAGCGTTCCGGTGATATCGGTGCCGATGAGGTTGTCTCGGACCACGACATCGGTGGCGTCTGGTCCGGAGATGCGGACTCCGCGCAGGTTTCCCGAGATTACGTTGCCCGGACCGATCGTGTTCTGGGGGGAGAACACGACCACGCCGTCCGCGTAGTTTCCCTTGACGGCCTTGCCATCGGCGGTCAAGCCGATGAGGTTGTTCTCCACCGTGTTCCCGGTCGAGGTGATGCCGTCGATCTCGACTCCGGCGCCGCTGTTGGACGAGATGACGTTGGCCCACGTCGAGTCCGGCCCGCCGACCTGGTTCTGGGTTGAGTTCTCGATCTGGACGCCGTCTCCGTTGTTGCCGGGGTTCCCAGTGCCGAACAGATAACCTCCACCCGGGCCAATGCCGATGTAGTTTGCCGCAACGATGTTGCGGGTCGCAGCCGGGCCGACGATCTGGACGCCGCCTTGTTGATTGGCGGAGATCAGGTTGCCCGAGCCGCCACCGGGACCGCCAATCGCGTTGCTCGAGCCGTAGACCAGCACCCCCACGCCCTGGTTGCCGACCTGGTTGTAATAGCCGTTCTCGGACGGCCCGATGATACCGATCTCGTTGCCCTCGACGACATTGCCTTGGGCATCGACGTCGATCAGGATGCCCTGCAGACCACTGCCGACAATGACGTTGTTTTCCTGGGGATTGGTCCCGCCGACCGTCGTGTTCTCGCCGTCGATGTAAATGCCCTGCTGGGAGTTGCCCAGCCCGGCGAGGACGTTGTTTCCGGGCGCCGGAACCGGGGTTCCTGTAGTGGGATCGACTGGGTAGAGGTAGTAACCACCAATGCAGTTTCCCTGGATCAGGTTGCCCATATCCACCGGCCGCGGTACCGAGACGCCGATGGTGAAACCGTCGATGATCAGCCCGCGCAAGATACTATCGGTCGTATTGATCACGAAGCCGGGCGCGCCGCCGGGAATCTCGCTGCCGTCCACGATCACCGGGATGTGCGCATTGTTGCCGTTCGTGGCGGCAATCGTATTGGTAATCGATGAAATCTGAGTCACAGCCCCAAGCTGGGATGAGGTGGTCACCACGACCGTGGGATCGACCCCACCGGTAAGCTCACTGGTCGGAACCAGGGCCGGAACGGTCTGGCCTTGATAATCTCCCGCGAAGGTGATCGTGAGCGGGGCCACATTGGCGGGTCCGCCGCTGACCGTCACGTTGTTCATGCCCAGCATCTGCACAAGCTGGAGCTGAACCTCCGATGCCGTGGCGTTGTAGGGCAGGTCACCGGTCGTCAGGAGGGGTAGGGGACTTTGTGCGCTGAGGGTAAAGCTACCCCCCGTCGGCGTGCCCGTCACGGTGAGGATCTGGATCTCCGTGAAGGCACTGGGGTAGCGATAGGGTATGGGGAATTCCCCCTGGGTATAGCCATCGATAATCACCTGGTCGGTGATCGTCGGCAGCGCGCTCTGGAGGTTGATCGTCCAGGTTTGCGTCGCGGGATCGAAACCTGGAACAGGCACGTTGAGGTTCGGATCAAGAGATGCCGGGATGGCGAATGCGATGTCGTCGGGCCCGGGGCGGGCGTTGGCGTTGAGGATCGCCTGGCGCAGCGATCCGAGACCGGAATCCTGCGTATTGGTAACCCAGAAGACGCGTGATGAACCCTGGGCGTGGTCGATGATACTGAGCACGGCCGTGGTCTGGAAGTCGGCGTAACCGCCGGTTTCCGTCGTCAAGGCCAGGTTCACCGTCTTGGTTATGTTCACGGACTGAGGGCTGTCGTTGATCGGAACGACGAAAGTCTGGGTGGTGACACCGGGATTGAACGTGAGCGTGTCGGAGACCGGGGTGTAGTCGATGATGGGAACGGCCGTGCCGCCGGAGACGGTGGCGTAGTTGACCGTGGATGTTCCCTGGCTCGTCGTCCGAACTACCGTGATGACCGCCGAGCCATCGGTCTCGTTAACCGTGTAGGTGGCGGCGGAGAACTCCATGGCCGGTGACTGGGATATATCCTTCGCGAACTCCGAGGTGTCGCCAGTGGTCAGGTTAGTTGCCGTGGCGCTCAGCCACATTCCGGCGGTGAACGGCGTCGTGAGGGTGGCGTCGAATACGACGTTGCCGGTCGCGTCAGTCATGACCGTGGCGGACCCGAACCGGTACTGCCCCTGTCCATAACCTGAGGGGTCGGCCGTCGGGTTGGTGAAGAACTGAATCAGGAATTCTGTGTTCGTCTGGCTGTAGAGCGTTCCGTGGATATGGGTCAGCGTTCCGTTGGAGGTGACGTAAGAGAGGACCGGGTACGCCTGGAGGTTGTTGGGGCCAGTGCGAACAGGAGGATTGGGTGGAACGGGATTGGGCGTGACGCCGCTGGGAGGATCTCCCGGCGCGACGAGGTCAATGCCAAGATGGCCGTTGGCCCAGATGCTGTTGGAGAGGATGCTATTGCCAGTGCCCGAGTCCACCTCGACGCCGGCCAGTGTGTGGAAGGCGATCTTGTTGCCCACGTCGGCGGTCATGCCACCGATGGTGTTCTTGCTGGCCATGGTGCTGATGACGATCCCAACGGTCTCGTTTCCCAATCGAGCGAGACCGGTGATGTCGGTTCCGATGTAGTTACCCTGGACCAGGTTTCCCGTTGCCCCGGCGCCGTCGATCGTGATCGCGATATGGTTGGCCGAAATCAGGTTCAACGAGGCAGCCGTATTCCCACCGACGGTATTCCCCGGGGCGTTGCTGATCAGGACGCCCTGGTTCTTGTTGCCAAGGTCGACCATGCCTGTCTTGTCCGAACCAATGAGATTGCCCAGCAGCAGGTTTCCAGTGGCCAACCCGCCGAGGATCTCGACCCCGACATCGTTTCCGGAGATCACCTGGGAGCCGGAGGGATTTCCCTGGATCGTGTTGTTTGACGAGTTGTCAATCAGCACGCCCTCGGTCGCGTTGCCGAAGCCGAACTCTGTACCGCTGACATCGGTGCCGATGAGATTATCGTCAACCAAGATCTGGCTTGCGCCTGGTCCGTAGATCCCGATGCCAAGCAGGTTCTGGGAGATCACGTTGCCGGGACCGATCGTGTTGTTCGGTGAGTAGAGTGCCACACCCTCCTGCCAGTTGCCGAGAACTTGCGACCCCGCTGCGGTCACGCCGATCATGTTGTTCGCGGCGACGTTGCCGGTGGCCAGGCCCGTAAGATAGATGCCGGCTCCATGATTCGAGTCAATCGTGTTGCCAAGTGCAGAACTGCTGCCGCCGATCTGATTCAGAGAGCCATCCTCGATCCGGACGCCGTCGCCGCGATTGCCGGGATCTCCGGTTCCGAACTTGTAGCCGCCCCCAGGCGCGACGCCAATGTAATTGCCCTGGATGAGGTTACGGATGGCCCCGACACCCACGAGCCGGACACCTGCGCCGGCGTTGGCCGAGATCAAGTTGCCGACCGAGGCCGATCCCACGATATTGCTCGACGAGAAGACGATGCTCAGCGGATCCGTAAGGTTCCCCAAAGACTCGATCAGAACTCCCTCGGCTCGATTGCCGTCCTGTGAATAGAGGCCGTTGATGGAGGGCCCGGCCATGCCGATCTGGTTGCCCAGAATCTGGTTGCCCGAGGCACCAGGCTCGACCAGGATGCCTTGCGCGCCGTTGCCGCAGATGATGTTGTCTTCCTGAGGGTTGTTGCCGCCGACGGTGGTGTTGGACGAGTTCAGGACCACGCCCTGCTGGGCATTGCCGTCGCCCTCCGTGAAGCCGACGTTATCCGGGGAGGGCAGGGCAGCTCCCGTCTCGGGGTCCACGGGGTAAAGGAAGTAATCGCCGATGGAGTTGCCCTGAATGAGGTCGCCGACCACGGGGTTTTTTGAGGTGTCCAGCGCGGAAACCGAAACGCCGACGTTGAAGCCGGTGATGATCAGCCCGCGCAGCAGGGAGTCGGAGGCGTCGAGCACAAAACCAGTCGCGGCTGACGCAGCCGGGATGTGGCTGCCATCGATGATCACGCGTTGCTCGGCGTCATTGCCCTGCGTGGCACCGGTTGAGTTGGGGACCGCCACGATGTACGTGAGATCGCCAATCGCGGCTCCTCCCGCCACCGTCGTCTGCACCAAGACGCCAGGGGTTGTCCCCCCCGTCAGGCCAGTACCGTCCGCGCCCAGATTTGGGATGGATTGCAGTCCCTCAGCGTTCTGAAAGGTGATCGCGAACGGCGAACCCGGCGAGGGGCCACCCGTGACGGCGATATTATTGATCCCGACGATTGCCCCCAAGGCCGCCTGGACCGTCGCGGCCGTGGCGTCGTAGGGAATCGGGCCAGTCTTCCCGACAGGCAAGGGCGCGGCGGTCGTCAGGGTGAAGGTGCCGCCCGTCGGGCTGCCGGTGAGCGCCAGGCTTTGCACGGCCGATGAGACGGCGTTCGGATAGCGATACGGCACGCCGACAGGCGCCTCGTTGTAGCCGTCAATCGAGACGGTGTTGGTGATCGGCGGTAGTGGTGTGGCAAGCTGGATCCGCCAGGTCTGTGTGCCCGGATCAAAGCCGGGAACCGGAACATCCAGCAGGGGGGCCGTCGAGGCCGGGATGTTGAAGACGATATCGACCGGCGACATGACGCCGCCGACCACGAGATTGTCCGCAGCCTGGATGGCCTGCCGCAGGCTGCCCGGGCCGGAATCGCTGCAAGTGGTCACCGGGATGGGCAAATTCGACAGCAACTGCCTTGTTTCAAGAGCCTCCAGGGTGGGCCGCCTTCTTCTGCCGACCACTGGTGACGTCGATGGCCGACGGCGTCGGTTGCGATTGAGATTCGTCGTGTTGCCAAAACCCGGGACGCGCGTGAGAAACATGGTGCCAGCCGCCTTCTCGAGGAGCCGGCTGGAGCTTCCCGCGGGAACTCCCTGGTTCCTCGAACTGTTGCATGCAATTACTTTGGTTTCGTCGAGTCCTTTCACATCGTTCCTCGCCTATGAGCACCATAGAACAGGGAGAGTGAGACGGGGGAAATTCGGTCGGAATGGTGGCCTGGGGTCAACACTCCGCCCACCTGGCAACATCATGACGATCGTCAAGGTCGCGCGGCGCTCCCAGGTTGACTCCCGGGGCGAGAGGCGCAAACTTAGGAATAGCGGCTGGTTAGGCCGGTTTGCGCGCAATCTCACTTGAGGAACATCCATGAGCTGGCGACCGAGATCACGCCGCTTGGCGATCCTGGGCTTATTTGCCCTCCTTGTCCTGATCTCGATCGAGGGAGCGGCGCAGGTCCGGAAGCGTCTGGACCCCGAGAAGCCCCGGCCCGACGTCGCCGACCTGCGTTACGGTCCGTTCGCGCGGAACGCTCTGGATCTTTGGAAGGCTCCGCACCGGCCCGGTCATTCCGGTCCGGCGCCCGTTGTGGTCTTCTTCCACGGCGGAGGGTTTGTCGGCGGCGACAAGAAGAGTGTGCCGGCGTGGCTGGTGGACCGCTGCCTGGCGGAGGGGATCTCGGTGGCCTCGGCCAGTTACCGGCTCTCAACCGAGGCGCCGTTTCCGGCCCCGATG
>Ga0187864_10004426_pt1 | contig 11013 bp, 7 predicted proteins | sample June2016WEW_11_4_FD_132985 | JGI IMG/M metagenome (GOLD analysis project Ga0187864, IMG submission 132985) | Peatland microbial communities from SPRUCE experiment site at the Marcell Experimental Forest, Minnesota, USA - June2016WEW_11_40 | ecosystem: Environmental > Terrestrial > Soil >... | reverse complement strand
TTATGGCGATTTATTATAACATATATTTTAATAAAAAATATGTATTATCCACACATTCAGGTAAAAATGTTCGATGATTTTGGCTGAAAAATAAGCAAATGCATAGGTTTAGTCACAAAAACTATGCATAAATGAATACAAAACAGAAAAGCAAATTGAACTCGAAATGGTGTCTATGTCCTGTTGATTCTTTAGATTATATTCATCCTAATTCATGATGCCTTCTTTATTTTCGTTTAACCACATCTTTTTTCTTTTCTATGCAAACCCACAAACTGCATTTGCTCAGCATCCCACTGCACTTTTGAGTTTTTCGATTTGTTTATTTTCTGCTAATACCCCATGGATGAAATTTCAGGGAGATGTACTCATAAGGGACTAAATCAAGTAGCAAGTTTGCAAAAACGATGTCATATATTACATTTTTGTATATATATTATTGTTATTTATGTATATTAAAATAAAAGTTTGAATTGTGGTATAGAAATGTATCACAAAGAACCCATAAAAAGAACGTTTACTGGGTATGTAATAGAAAAAAACTTATACAGTTCTACAGCCCTTGAATTATGAGTTCCTAAAACATAAGGAAGATACATCATAGCAAAAAAGAAAAACAGGAATTATTGATTCTTTTATATTTATATATATTAAATTATAATTTATTTTATATATCCATTTATAACTCAATATAAAAGTTGCAAGATTGAGTATGAATAGATAACTACTCAAAATAATTAGAAGGAGGATCTCAATTGAAAAAGAAATTAAATACTTCAATACGTGGAATTATGATGTTTTTTGTTGTGTTTTGTCTAGTGATAGTAACAGTTGCCGCATTACCTTTGATCCTTGCTACACCAACACATGAAACAACAAAATATCAAAATTCTCAATGGTCGACAACATGTGTAGCAGATAGGATACAAGTGGATAATGATATGAAATATCTAACTACTGCGGCAAAGAACTACGATACCACATCACTTTCTACGTATGCAAGTACTTTGTGTACAGACAGTCAAAAAGCTATAGATGATAGTGATTTATACAATGTGTCACCCGATTTACAAGATACAAAAAATGAATATCGATTAGCAATGTTGCAGGCTAACAAGGTAGCAGTTTATGCTAATTCTGGTTTAGAAGGATATAATAATGGAAATTTTGAAGCCGTAAACTCTGAATTGAAAAAAGCTACTGAATGTATCGAATCCTATAACCAACATATTAAAAAAGCAGCTGAAATAAAACACCACCACTCAGGTGAACAACACAAAGGCAGAAAACACTCAGGTGAACAATATAAAAGCGAAAAACACTCAAGTGAACAATACCAAAACGGGCAATACCCAGGCGTACTATTCACAGGTGAACAATACCTAGGCGAACAATTTCCAGGTGGACAATTCCCAGATGAACAATTTTAAAGCGAGCAACATCCAAGTGAACAAAACCAAAGCGGACAATCTAATGTAACTCACTGATAGCTTCGTAGATCATATGGATTTGCTGAAATAATTGACAAATTGACTTGTATAATCTACAAATAGTTTTATATAATCCACAGATCCTCCGGAGTAATATGTGAACCTACTAAAACAATCTACATATAGCCCTATTTAACTAGTGGATCGTATTTCTGATGAGAAATGAAGAAAAATGTTGGAGACAAAACTGCCGAAAAGGCTGAAATGAACCTCCACATGCATTTCTGAAATTTTAGTTTCAAAGTTTTAATCCTAAATAATTTTGCTTCAAAAACTGTTTTATTTATACAGTTGGTTGCTGTATAGCAAAAAAAGCTTAGACTTCTAACTTTAAGAAACTAAGAACATGTGTATTTGTTGCATAGAATAGACAATATATAGGACTTATACAGTTGAATTGAAAAATCAATTGCATTAAATCTTTAATGTTCTAAAATCGAAGTTTAATCGACAATTTCTATTGCACTTGATATTATACCTCAAGTGCATAATTCCTATAGATTACCGGTTTAATTGCACAGAAAAGCATAGATTAATAATTGTTGCCTTTGAGAATTTTCATATCGTGCAAAAGATTTTCCATATACTCTGGCAGCAGCTTAGTACTTAATCTATTATTCTTCGGAATTAAACATTGGATGTGAACATATTTGTTTTATGCGCAGTTTTTGTCCTTAACGCTACGCATCAGTAAAAAAAATAAATCCTTTTTGTGGTAAGGAAAATTGCAGGTAGTTCACTAATACCTGAGTGATATTTTCATTACATGGTCTAAAACATGTTTTTTGCTTGCGTTTACATACTCATACCGAAGGTTGGTCCCAGTAGTGCCAAAATTCCGAGAAAAAAGAGCTAGAAACTGTATTTCGATTATTTTGGAATAATATCATTTGATTACTGATGGACTACTCTCACTCATAGGGAGATGAAAATTAGCGAAGTGCTAAAAAATTGCCATGACACTAGCCTATATCTATACCTGCTAGTTAATTACAACCTTTTCTAAATATACAAGTTCAAGTTTGTTGCTCAGTAAATCTTTCCTGAACTTCTTATATCCTAATTTGTGGTATAGATTAAGATTTTTGGTGCTATGTGATCCGGTAAAAAGTTCAAACCTGGATACATTTCGGTACATGATCTCAACCTTTGTCATTAAATGAGTACCTATCTTTCGATTATGCCACTTCGGGTGCACAATCAGCTTACCTATATGGCAGTAGTACCTATCTTGTGAGCTTGTACAGATCCCACAATTGAATGCTTGCTGACGGCTTTGCGAAATATGTGGGTACTAAACTCGTCTTGGAGCTCTTCAACGGTTTGAAGTAAAGGGGTTATTGTCCAGTTATTGTAGATTTGAGCCTCACTCTGGTATGCAAGCTTCTGAAGGGCTAAGATTTCAATTGCACCCTAAATGCTAGCCCGAATAATTTCAGATTGTTCCACCATGTCTCTTATCCATTTAAATTCTGAAATTAACAAATCCAGTTAGGATTTGTGCACTTGAACTACAAAATCAATACTATAAACATAAAACTTTCCAAGATTTAAATTTTAACTGTGACATTCACCATACTTGATTTTGCATCGTAAGTGCTTGAGTCCTACTAATTGATTTTATTAAGTTCTTTCGTAACTATTCAACCTGCGAAAATTCTTTGATTGCTGCTGATTTTGGTAGAACAGAGATATCTGATTACTAATAATGGTAAATAAATAACTTAATCAATAGCTAACAGTTGAAGAAAATCAGCTCACTAAAATTTATCGATTGTATCTGGCTAAAGATGACTATTGATGTTTTTTTATCCAGCTGAATCGTTAAGATTACTGTTTTCCTAGATTAAGCTTTGAATATAGACAGCTTTTTTATGCATAGTTTTTGTACTAAAATCTCTGAATTTCCTAAATTCCATACAAAATAAGAAAATTTTGAAGAGCTGTTACTAATGAAGTTCATGGGACTCGTGAAACACTTGGAGTTAATTAACCTAAATCCCAATCATAAATAGAAACATAGGAAAAAAATAATTATATTGTATCCTCAACAAAACTAAAACTATGAAAAAACTGAATCAGAAACTCATTTTTTTTTGTATCATAGTCTCACTTGATAAGTTTCTAATAAATTTCATTAGCTTTTTACTTGCAATAAAAAATAACTTTTTAATATGTTTTACGATACTATTTACGTTTTTATATCTGGATATTAGGGAAATAACAATTTTTCATCCCAAAAGATTGTTGTCATGGTCCTTGGGATCAGGCTGAAGTGCATTATATACAATTTAGTTAGAGTTATTACTATATATTATAAACGCAAAAAAAGTACATTATATCACGTTCAATTCATATATCAAGATCCATAAATGCATTATTGCATAGATCCCCAAATAAAATGTTTGAGTGTAGTTATGTGTCTAAAAGTAAAAAATTCCCGAATAGCTCTTCGATAGAAAGTGTTCCTTATCCACAATATATAAAGTCTATTTTTATATATCGTTGATGCTCATAAAGCCTTAGTTATTCATTGCTGTCATGATCAAGGATTAATATCCCATCTCTCTAATAACCCTGCGGGATCAGAGAGCGCAGAATCGAAACGATCAAGAATGATAGCACTCTTTCAAATTAAAGTGCGTTTTAATATTAAATAAACTTGTACAAGTGTATACTGAGTAAATTTGACTTTAAATGTAGATAGGAAATTATTCCAAAATGCACACAGGGATTGCTATCAATTCATATTCTAGTAAAGTTGCTCTATATACTTTATTTATACCTTATTTACAGTTTTTATCATTTGCAGTTTTTGTTTTCATTGAGATGCTATTAACATGTGACCATGTGACATATTTTCATGTTCAGATATACGGATAACCGTATGCGGGGCAAACCCATGCACCGTTTACCCAACCATATCCAGAGTAGCAACCATAGCTACCCCAGTCACCATAGCCACCATAATAACTATAGCATCCATGACCAAAATCGTGGCCAAATCCACCCATGCGCCCGCCGCCTCTGAAGCCCATCATTGTACTAGCTGCCATAGCTGTCAACGACACTACAAAAAGGACTGCTAGCAAACTAGCCAGTACCTTTTTCATTCTACTCCTACTAGATGATTGTTTCAACATTTATTTTATTCATCTTGTTATACCCATAACATAATATTTTGGATCGTGATATTGAATCATTGCTCAATCAACGAATTGCTCATATATCATATAAATACCTACCAAAAATTGGAGTTTATCGAAATTCTTTTGAGTATAACATTAGCAAGTCTTTATAATTTTAGTCTGTGGATTTATATTAAGAAGATTGGATTCTAGTATATTTATAAATAGTTAGGTATATTCTTAACATGTATATATTTAGAACAACATTGCTTTATTTATATAGAACAATCGTAGTAAATATACTTATTGGAGTAAATTATGGCATATAAGTTTAAGAAATTTGGTTTCTAGATCAATAGTAGAATTACTCTACCTTATTAGCAATTTTTCTCAAACTTCTTGCCAAGACGGGGGGTAAATGAACAACAGTTTCTTGGGTGTTTCTTGGGTATAGGTTCCGTATATTGTAATTAAGCTAAAACATAATATTATAAAACTTTACAAAATATTAAGAACTCTTCCCAATAAATAGTTTCTTTTTGCATTTTTTTAGAGAAACATATATTTGGGCAACATATCTCGTAGAAGAAAATATCTCTATTTTATAGAAAACTATAGAGGAAATAGATCTAAAAGGGAGAAAATACATGATACTTAAACAAAAATGGAATTCAATAGCTTTAGTTTCAGTAGCTATAACTTTGATGTTGGTAAGTACCGCAAGTGCAGCCGGATTTGGAAATGTAATATTGAAAACAGACCCTTGCACTCAATCGGTGAATTTCTTAAAATTCCCAGCCTGTGGAGATGACTGTGGATGTGGATGGGATCCTAGTTCGTGTGACAATACAAAAGACAACCATGTAAATAAGGATGCAAAAGAGGTTATAAAAGACCCAGTTGTTGTCAATCAATACAACTACAATAATAATAGTTGTGACCAGTGTTCAAAAAGAGATTCGGATAAAAAAGATTCAGACAAAGCCCCATATTTGACAGGAAACATCCATATCGAAAAGGATCCAAGCGGGCAGACTAAATACAACTACAATGTAATAAATACAGGTGATGCGCCTCTCAAAGGAGTAGCACTTCTTGACCACAAAGTCATTAAACATGCTGCTCTTGCCCCAGGTGAAGGTGTTGAATTCCAGACATTAAAACCATTACACCTTTCCGACTGAAACCAAACCATTCAATTAAATTTGATCTAGCAAATAACAACAGACAACATGAATGCTGATTCTGTGAACCAATGTAGCGGAGACACGAGCATTCTATGATCTAATTCGTGTTGTTTCAAACAAGACTATAACTACAGAGTATTTCAATAAACCCAATTTTTGGCTGGTCGTTTATAAAGTCTATATAAGTAATTTGTTAAAATCGAAGGTTTATCAAAATACTCTGCAATTAAAACTGCGCTGACGCACCCCGCTGCAAGCAATGGGGTGCGTCAGCGCTGTAGATTACTGTTTTTCACTTAAAGGTAATTATTTTCATTTGCACATATGCTTGCTTTTCTTCCTGTTTTCCCTGAACCTGAAAGTAGTTTTTGATAATATCGGAATTTGTTACATTTCTAATTGTTCCAATGGATCCTCTCCTCGCTCCACAGTTTGCCACCAAAAGGCTGTTTTCTGATTTCAAGGAAATCTTTAAAAATTTTCTTGCTGTTGTATTTCTTATGATCTGCCCCACTCTTGAAGGGGAATACTTTGGCTCAGCCCTAATAAAAAGATGGAAGCGATCACCATCGCAACTAGTTGCAAAGAATCAGAAGCAATATATCTTAATTTGAAAGTAAAACAAAAATTTACCGAATAGCAGCAATGCCATATTTAAGTAAAGTATACCACAATACAAATTAAATTTATTGTGATATTAATTCATTTTGGGATAAACAATGTACAGAGCCTGATATTGCTCAATTTATAGTTATATAATTAAGAAATAATATATATAAACTACTGATATTTATAACATATTAAACGTATTATCAGATACTTTTCTAAAAAAAGCATACACCGATTTTTTATTAATTTTTTCTATATGAATCACGAGTGTGAGTTTTAATCATATGAAATTCATATTTATATTCATATTTTTTTTATTTAAATTAGTATTTATACCATAAAATGATTCATATATGCTTAATTAGTCCAGCTTTGTGATTATAGTTATTAACTGTCTAATATATTAGACGTGGGTTATATAATTTCAGTGAGATTAGCCAACATATACTCCAATCTCATGATCACCGATTTTCAAAGATACTTCTGCGCTCTTGCAGCTTCAACAAAAAACATTTTTCGCTTCAACGCACAGAACATAGCAATAAAAAGCAGAATGCTCATAGATGCATGGAAGACCCACTTCCGCATAAAAAAAGTTGATATTCGCGTCCGTTATGATGGTAGCTGTTCCACCACAAAACCGAGTCTTCAGGACCTCAAAGTCCATATCCTTATTTAAAAAGCATGGAGTTCAACAAGGCCTCTTTTCCACATTATAGTTTTTGGTATATTTCTTGGAATAGATAGCTTCTGCATGAAAACCAACTTTTTGCAAACATTATCTATGGATATTACCATGCTCATGATTTTGTTTGTTATTATAGGGAACTTTTACTTGTCATCGTTTAATAAATTTTATCCACGACTTCGAGTACCAAGTGTAGCGATTTTCCAACATAATTATCAGATATTTGCATAAAAATAATACTATTTAGATGTTTAGTATCTTAATCAAATACAAATGAGGGGAAATTTGGCTTCAAGGTTTCTCAAAGCATAATATTAATTGAGCGACTTGCTACCTGGAATTTCTACAGCTTAAAAGTAGGACCAAACTTATCTTTACAAATAGTTGGAGCGTACAGGAAGAAGCCTATATCCTAAAATTTCCCTGCATGATGCGTCAAAATAATACTAAGAGACCAGAAACTGGGGCTGTTGGTGCAAATTTTATAGTATTAAAAGAGAAAAATATAGTAAACTGTAAAGAAAAATGATTGAATTCCATTTGGGAGTAGGAAAATTCCTATGGAAACGAAGATACTGCAGAAACAAATTCTTCAAACAATTTAAGGGATTTTTATTTATGGATATCAGCCTTTTACAAAATAAATCAAATATTTTTATCATCATTTTTCTTGTTATTTCAACTTAAGCATTTATTCACCTTGACTTCAGAAACGGAATGAGTTTCAGATCTCTAACATCTTCCAATCGATAATCTCTATACAACAACTCTTCCAAGGCCTTTCCAGAAGGAACATCTAATTCAATCTCTCTTCCAGAAGCTCCCCTACCTTTTCTTATAGACACTTCTTTAATCATTCCAATCATGGTTAATTCACCGATGGAATTAGAAATCGTTGTTCGGTGTCTAGGAGTTTCACCAATTTCTTCACATATTTGGAAATATGTATTTGTAATATCTTTAACAGTTGTAGTTGGTCGATTATAATTTACAAGTTTTAATATAGCCAGCAACACCAATTTTTTATGTAACGGCATAGCAGGAGCAAGAGTTAAAAATCGATCTATATCTACTTCGTTAAATGCTCCATCTATATGTTCAGGAAGTACTTGCAAAAAACCATGTTCTTCTGCATATATTGCTGAAGCCCGTAGCAACTCAATTGCTTTCCGTGCATCTCCATGAACCCTAGCTGAAATAGCAGCAGAGAGATTAACAGTTTCTTCCAGAATCGCTCCTTTGTAGAAAGCGAGTTTAACACGGTCACATAGAATCATCCGTATTTGATCTACGTTGTAAGGATCAAATATATGATCCTTAAAGTTCATTGAGGATTTTACACGGTTATCAAGATCCTTACCATAATGAAGATCATTTGATATTCCAATTGTAGAAATGAAATGACGGTTCGGGAGTAATCTAGACTCTCCTGCTCTACTTAAATAGTATAGAAGACCATCACTTTTTAGATAATCAATTTCGTCTAAAACAATTACAAGAGAAACATTACATTTTTTGATAACGTCCCATAAAGCAGAATAGTAATAATCTAAAGAAAATCCTTTCATTGGGATTTTAGTTTTCGGATCTACTTGTTTTATTATTTCATATAGTATGCCATTTGGAGTAGGTTTTATCTTACATGAAATGTACACCCATCTTAAAGGATGATCCAATATTTTTTCGTTTTCCAGTCTTTCCATTAGTTTACTTAATAAAAATTTAGTTACTACGGTTTTCCCTGATCCAGGATATCCCAAAACTAATGCATTCGATGGATATCCTTTTGAGTCCAGTGGTTTGAAAATCCTTGCCAAATCAGTAATTTCGTTTTTCCTTCCAATCAATTGAGGAGGTAGATAGTCTGGAGAAAGAACCTGAGAGTCTTTCAGGATTTTGGATCGTTCTCCCCCAAATATTTCTTTGTAGTTTTTCACTACATCTTCATCTGATTGCATAAAAAGTAATGTGTATTTAGGTATATAAATATGTGTTTGATAATACCCACAATCAATAAACACTTAAGCACTGAATATCTTCTCTCATCCCAAAATAAAAAAGACCACAATAGAAGGATACATACACCACTAAAAACATTAAAAATTAATGTCATTATGGATGGATTTAATGGGTTACATACACCATTGCAAACATTAAAACATATATTTTAAGATGATTTTCGCAAATTCGGATTGGGTAACTATAAATAAAATAAACTTAATAACAAAACAATATTGCTTTTGTTTTTTTTGTAAGTAATAGCTTATTTTTTAGAGTCAAAAACACGCAACATAATTATATGTTTTAATGTTTGCAATGGTGTCTCTCACCAAGTTAAATATGTTCCGCTATCTTTTAGAATCATTATCTTTTTCCATACTTCACTTGTTTTGAGTGTCTAATATCCGAAAGCAAGGTCATGAAATTATTGAGCGTTGGTCAAACTACTTTGAAATAATTATGAAAAATCTGAATTGGGGTATACAAATGGATCAAAAAAACCATTAAAAATAACGTTAAGCGGGATACTTCGTTGGATATTTGGATTGTTCTTTATATTAATCGCTTTAGGGATGGTTACAGAACGTGGATGGTTCCGTTGCAAAAATTATAGTGTCAAATTGCAGAAATATTATTTTTGCACCACAACCATAAATTATGAGATTTTCATTTTTGCAGTGGAATTTCATGTCGTTGAAATATACTTATTGGGACCTACACAATTGAGATGTAAAATTAAGTACAATAAACAATATGGTTTAGTGCTATTGATTTTTCAGTTCAACTGTGTAAGCCCTATTGCTAGCAAATTAGATTTCTTTGATATATGGCTTAATTACTCTTCTGTATGCGCTACAGAAACCGCAAATGCTTTTCCACATTCTGTGCACACAAGATCTTTCTGTGGCACAGAACATGTGTTAGTTGCTTCACAGTGCGGGCATTTACATTTCCATTCTGAAGGATACCAAATTGTTTCTTCCATAATCTCAACTCCTACTTGGTGCGAGAGGTACTATTTGAACACAGAACTCCTACAAAACCAGATTCTAAATCTGATGTATTTGGACTGGCTGTGCTACTCTCGCACACTATTTGTAATTTAGCTAATTTAATGCAATTATGTGAAACGATGCGCATAGAATGCATATTTTCAAAAGTGGTTCCCAGAGAGTTTACTCCCTGGTAAAACTGAATTTTTTGGCGAATTTTATTCTTCAGCAAATGCTGCACGTAGTTTTCCTTCCTCTTCCTTGGACAGGTTGGTAGCAATGATTTCAAACTTGGATTGTTTCATAGCTTCCACTACCCTATCCTCAACGGCATCACTAGTCATCAGAAAAAGAGCTGAAGTTCCTTCAGTCACTTTGCTCCGGATTGATTTTATAAAACCTTCATCGATTCCGATATGGTTCATTGAACCAACTAGCGCACCTAAAGCAGCCCCGGCGACTAGACCAATTAAAGGAATAAAGAAGATAATACCAAATAGTAGACCCCAAAAAGCGCCTGTCAGTGCACCTATGCGAGTTAAATGGGTCAAATGCCTTATTTTTGGTTTATTTTTTCCCGCAGGCCAGGTGACTATAGCTGCATCGTGTAGTTTTATCATTTGTTGCTTACTTAAATCTTCAATTACTTCAAGTTCATTTTCTGCACCATCAGCGGTGTCAAACTTCAGAACTGTTAAAGTTGCCATTACTCAATCTCCTTTTCTGCGTTCATATTTATTTCTCGGTTTATCTTACAAATCCGCCGATATTTCTCACTCTTTGTGATCAATTCGGTATATGCTACAATATACTATTTACTATTACGTAAGTAGTTATTTTAAATTTTTACTCTTGGTTATAGATACCTATTTTCTCTGATGATCTTATCCCTCCTTCTGAGTTAATTATTAAAAAAGC
>Ga0187864_10004425_pt1 | contig 11016 bp, 6 predicted proteins | sample June2016WEW_11_4_FD_132985 | JGI IMG/M metagenome (GOLD analysis project Ga0187864, IMG submission 132985) | Peatland microbial communities from SPRUCE experiment site at the Marcell Experimental Forest, Minnesota, USA - June2016WEW_11_40 | ecosystem: Environmental > Terrestrial > Soil >... | reverse complement strand
CGAATTCGGCCTCGATGAACTCGTCCAGCTTCAGACGGCGTCCGTGGTCGGCCGGGCCGATGCGGAGGGCGGTCAACGTCGGAGTTGCTGTGGCCATCGGCGGTTTCTCCAAAAGACGGGCTTACGAAGGGCCGGTTGCATCAGGACGAATCTCGGGTCGTCACGGGTTCAAGTTCATTTTAGCGGCCTTTTGGGGGCCAGGCCAGCCGGATCAGCTCTCCCCAAATAGGGGGGCGCGGGGTCAGGCCATGTTTTTAGTTTGTTCGATGAATTTCCTCGGTGAAGAAACTTATTGAGGATTTGAGTTCGCTGTGCCGAACTCGAGTCCTTAGTTCAAGAAGCCCGTCAGCCTACGAAAGCCCGAGCCTCGCGCGTGCGCGCGAACATGGGTAACGGTTCCACGCGTTGCAAGGAGCAGAGGCTTCGACGGGGCGAGGACAGGGGAGGAAGTCGGGTGCAGGTGAGCAGAGCGCGGTGACCCTCGGGTCTCGGCCGGAGGCAAATAGACAAGGATCGTCCGGGCTGAAGTGGCTGTCAAGGCTCTGCTGAGGACAAGGGCATGGAGGATGGGGCCGACACGGCAACGGCCGACACACGAGCTGAGCGCCGAGGGCCCCCCGCCGCGCAGCGGCTTACTTGAACTAAATTAAAAACATGGCCTGACCCCACGCCTATGCAAAGGGAAGGGGGCGCCATCTCGTGAGCCGTTGAAGGGAAACATGCCAGGTACATCATGACCTGAGTGATGTCCACGCAACGACGACGGATCGCGCTGGTCGCGAATTCATGAGATGAGGAACCGGGTGCGGGTGATCTGCACGCCCGGTTTGATGAGCGGGGTGTGGAGACGGAGCATGGTCGAGAGGGTGGGACACCCGCAGACGAAAGGACAGGCCCGGAACTTCCGGAATTCGGTATGGTGTCCCCGGAACTCGCGCGGACATCCTTAAACGGGGCTGGATCGTTTCATGCGTCGTGATCGCGTCCGGCGACCGCTCATAACTCATGCAGCGGTGTCCCCCGCTCCAGTTGCTTCGCCGCCTCTTGGAAAGGGGAGTTGACGGATTGTAACGACTCCCAGGCCGCGCGCTTGATCCGTCCGCCCGGCTGGACCAGCAGACCCAGGCCCAGCCGCTGCAGCGCGGGGTTGGCCAGGATCAGCGATTGCAAGTCCTTCGGCTCGGCAATCCCCAACTCGGCGGCGATCTCGTCCAGCCCGAGGTCCTTCAGGTAGAGCCGCGCCACAGCGTCGATCGGCTCGGGGAAGTCGCGGATTGGCTTTGCCTTGTCGTCGCCCGTCTGGAGGATCGAGCCGGTCGCCTTCGTCAGGGCGGCCAAGAAACGGTCTTCGTCTTGGCTGAGCAGGCGGTCCATCTCTCCCCTCCGGGGATAGAGACGTTCGACCTTCCCCCGCGCCTCGCCCGCGACGGCGTTCCCCTCGCGAACTTTGTCTTCGAATCCGCCGATCATGCCGTTCCGGTGGCAGCTGATGCACGACAGGCCATCGACGACTGTTGCCGTGCCCAACGTCCGCAGCGCGCCGGCGACGACCTCAATCGGTCCCGCCTCGATCCGCTCGTCCTTGTTGTTGACCAGCAGGTAGCCTTGCAGGCCGTTAGGGAGGTTGAAGATGATCTCACTCCCGGCGTGTTCGAAGGCGTGCCGCTCGAACGGGTTGCCGTCGAAGACCGGCCCGAGCGGGAACTGGAGTAGATTGGCGGTCCCATCGTCCGTCTTAAAGTCGTAGCTCTTCCAGTAGGCGCCGAAGGCTGCCTCGTGGCGCTCGACCATCCGGTTGTGGCTGGAGACCCTGCTGGTGACGAAGCCCGCGCGCGCCAGGCGGTCGCGGAGGAAGTCGCCCTCCACGTCGACGCCGAGCCTGCGTTCCAGGACCCGGGAGTCAGCCGGCAGGTCGAGGATCGTTTCGTAGAGAGGCGGCCGCGACGCCGTCGCGATGAACCAGTCGGCGCGGACAAAGCAGAGTTCGCAGCCCGTGAGCCCCCCGACCTCGCCCGCGAGCCGCCGCACCTCCTCGTCGCTCGCTTTCTCGTAATCCAGCCCGTACGGATAGCCCCGGTGCGTCTCATCGCGCGCTCCGACGAAACGGGCCGTGTCGTCGGCCTTCTCGAACCGGAGGATTTCCGCCCAGAGGTTCCTTTCCTTCCAGAGCGCGCCGAGGTCACGCAGGTCCACAACGTAGACCGTCTCGTGCGGGTCGATCGACCGGGGCACGACAATCTTCGGCTTCCAGCTCAGGCTGTTGAACAGCTTCGCCAGCGCCGCGCGCGCGAGCCGCAGATCGTGGTCGAGGACTTTGCGGTTGTTGTGCAGGTTGGCCAGCGTGAAGTAGCGCTGGAAGGGCCGATCGGTGAGGGGGGTATTCACCAGGTTGTTGCGAATGGCGGCGAGGATATCGCGGTCGCCGACGAACGGCCGAGGGGCATCCGGGACCGGGACGGGGGACCCGGCCTTCGGCGAGACGGGCGGCGGCTCCGAGACCAGCCGCTCGTTCCTTTTCGGCGGACGCACCTTGTTGCGGGCTATGTAGTTGCGGGCTATGTAGGTGGCCACGGCGAGCAGGACAAGGAGTCCCCCGCCCATCACGACAAGATTCCGCCAGGTCGAGGAAGGGCGCGACGCAGCGCTCCACTTCGGACCGCTGTTGCCGCGTGCCGCCTCCCCGGGCGATTTCTGGTCCAAGAGAAGAGTGTCGGTCGCGACGTCCGCTTCGACGTGGGGCTGCACGTCGCGCGGTTTCAGGCTGGTTGTCGCGCCCTTCTCCGCGGCGAGTCGGGCGTCTTCCGCCAAAGCGGCGGACTCCAGGCCGAGCACGAACGCCCGGCAGGTCGGCCAGCGCTCCTCGGGGCGCTTCGCCAAGGCCCGCGCCAGGACCGGCCGCTCCTCGGGAGCTAGGGCGGTCAGGTCGGGCGGGTCGAGCAGATGTGCCTTTATCATCTGGTTGATCGACTCGGCGTTGAAGGGAAGCCTCCCGGTGCGGAGGTGGTAATACGTCACGGCCAGCGAATATTGATCGGTCCAGCGCGCGACGCGCCCTTCGAGCACCTCGGGCGCCACGTAGTTCGGCGAGAGCCAGAGGGAGCAATCAGCGACGGTCGTCTGGATTACCTTCGCCAGCCCGAAATCGGCCAGGCGCGCCGATCCACCAACCAGGAAGATGTTCTGCGGCTTGATGTCACGGTGCTGGACTCCGACGAGAGTGCCATCACCGGCCGGGTGGCGGAGCTCATTGAGGAAGTCAATCGCCCGAGCCAACTCGTTCATGTAGCAGAGCAGCTCGTCGCGCGGCAAGCCGGGAAGGCTTCTGTCACGACAGGCGCGGAGGCGGTCCCATAGGCTCTCGTCGCACAGAGGCATGCCGATCACGAGGCAGTCCTGCGCCCGGACGGCGAACTGAACGTCGAGCAGATGGGGATGCCGGATGTCGCGGATGACCTCGAGCGCCCGCTGCTCGGGACCGGCCTCGGCGGTGTCGAGACGAATGAACTTCAAGGCAACGCGGACGCCTCCAGGAGCCGTCGCTTCCCAAACCTCGCCGAACCCGCCCCGTCCCAGCCGGCGCACCAGCACATAGCCGGGAACAGGCTCCACTCCAGCCGCCAATTCGAGAGACATGCGGTTCTCCGGGTCAAACAGGGCTCTCCGGTTCCCTCGAGGCGGTTCGGAAATGGGGGGAGCTCAGCCAGCGGGAGATATCAGGTGAAAACAAGGCTCCGGGCATGTTAGATGCGTAACCACGGCCGCGATGACCAGGCGCCTGTGGAGAAAGGCGTAAATGACGGCCGCGACCGAGCCGAGTTTCTGTCGCTCGGCGGTGGAGCGCTCAAAGGGGAAGACGGGCACCGTCTCCAGCGCCGCCAACGCCTCCAGGACGTTGTCCCAAGCGTTGCCCTTTTCCAGAGCGAACAACAAGCCGAGGACTTCGGAGGTGAGGTAGATCCGGAGCAACACCAGAGCCATCAGCAGCCGCGAACGCTTGTCGTGAGCACGCGACTGAACGACCCCTGGCGCAAGACACGTGCTTTCCGGCCGCGCATGGCCTGCGTGACCGCTTCGCGACGCTACGCCTGCGCCGGAAGGAAAGCGTCGAACAGAATATCGAATTCGGCCACGGCCACGCCGGTCATGCTCGCGTAAACGACGGGCTTTCGGCGCAAACGCTCGTAGCTGGTCATCAGGACCCTCCGGTACCGTAAATTAACCGGACGACCCATATTGATGCTATTGCGGAACAACCCTATTGTCAACATGGCCTCGGCTAGTTACGCTCAAAGTGCATGGGGTGACTCTTGTTGATGGCGACTCAACGCTCGATGGTGTCCGAGGTATCCGTCATTTTCGAGTGAGCGCCATTCCGAATTCCATCATTTCGCTTTCTGTCCTGTTTCATAGGCTTTGGGCTACTGACAGCCTATATCAATCGTCCTATTACGCTTGTTTAGGGACTAAATCTGGCTCCCGGGCACCGCGAGCCCCCGCGAAAACCGATGCTCTTAGCTCAGGACCTCGCCATGACGCACCAGCCAACTGGAAACGTCCAGTCCCTCGCCACGTGGCTCGTGGTCCTGCTCGCGGCCCTACCGACCGCCCCTGCTTGCGGGGACGACTTGAACGTCGCGATGGGGAAGTTGGCCGAACGGATCGAGCAACGCCTCGACGCCGAAGGCGAGTCGACGGTTGCTCTCAATCAGTTTACCGCTCCGGCACGGCTGGCCGCCAATGCCTCGTCGGGGATCCGCAAGGCCCTCGAGAAGGAACTGAAGAGGCGCGAGATCCTCGTCAAGAGCAGCGCACGGTTCGAGATTAACGGGGAATATCGCCTGGTCGACGACCCCGTCGAGCAGAAGACCGTGGTCCGGATCATCGGTCGCATGGTCGACCAGAACAACGGTCGGATTCTGAGTCAGTACAACATGGATGTGAAAAATCTCACGTCGATCGCCGGCCTGGTCGGCGCCACGATGGTGGTCCCGCTCGACCCCGTGTCCGCGGATCGCGAGCGGGCGATCCTCGACGGCCTCCGGAAACCGAGCGCACGAGTCGATTCGACCCGGATCTCGGCCGGTCCCAAGAGCCCCTTCGCGCTTGAGATCCTGGTCGGCCCCTCCCCCGACGGGGAACTCCGACCCCGGGGGGCCACGGTCGCCGACGGCCAAGCTTTCATGAACATCCGCACCAACGAGCGCTACGCTATCCGGCTGATCAACGACGCGCCCTTCGAAGCGGCGGTGACCCTGACGATCGACGGCCTCGGTCTCTTCGCCTTCAGTGACAACCCGGAATACAGCTACGTGATCGTTCCGGGACGTTCCAGCGGCCTGATCATGGGCTGGCACCGGACGAACGAGGTGGCCGAGGAGTTCGTCGTGACCGAGTATTCCAAGAGCGCCGCCGCCTCGCGGTTGCTGGCCCCGTCGGCGGACCTGGGCGTGATCACAGCCTGCTTCGCCGCCGCCTGGCCGGCCAACGGCAACCCGCCGCCCGACGAGGGGATGGAGGGACGCTCGATCAAGGCCACCGGGCGGGGCCCGAACACCAGGACCAACTTCACCGAGGTCGAGCGAAAGACGGGGAGGCTGCGGGCGGCGATCAGCGTCCGCTACACCAAGGAGGACGGCTCCAAAGACCCACCGAGGCCCTGAGCGTCCACGCAGCGTGCGCCCCCCCGGATCGACCGGCCCCGGCAGTGCAGCCCGCCTCAGGGGGCCTTCAGGCGGGGGTCGAGTTCGAACGCCTTGCGGAAGTCTCGGGCGGCCCCCGCCTCGTCCTTCTTTGCCTCGCGGGCGACCCCCCGGTTGAAATACGCCTTCGCGTTCCTGGCGTCGAGCGCGATGGCGCGGGTGCAGGCCGCGATCGCTTCATCCCAGCGATTCATCCGGGTCAGGATCGCACCCTGGCCGACGTGGGTGACGACGAGGTCAGGGTTGATGCGGGCCGCCTGTTCATAATCGGCCAGGGCGGCTTTGAGGTCGCCGCCATCCCCGAGCGCGATGGCCCGGCCGACGAAGGCGAGGGCGTTGTTAGGGTCGGTCTTGATCGCCTCGGAGTACTCTCTGAGGGCCTGGGGGAGCCGTCCCCTCGCGTGATGGAGCCTGGCCAGCCCGAGATGCGCCCTGGCCGAGCTCGGGTCGGTCCGGAGAGCTTTGGCGTATTCGCGCTCGGCCGCCGCGTCGTCGCCTTGCTGCCGCAGCGCGTCGGCTCGATCGAGGAGGTCAGCGGCGTCGGCGCCGCCGGGCTCCGGCCGCTGGGCCGTTAGCGACGCTACCACCCATCTGTTCGCCGTGCTCCGGTCGGCCTGGAACACCGGCGTCTGAATGGACGAGAGCGCGGCACGCGCGTGGGTCTTGGTCTCCCGGCGGACGAAGCCTTCCAGCTCGTCGAGCGTCAGTTTCCCGTCGCGATCGAGGTCGGCGGCCCCTTCCCAGGCCTTGATGACCTGGTAAAAGAAGATGCCGTGGCGGAGCACCGGGTCTTCGAAGCTCCTCTGCTCGCTGTTACAACTGAACAGCGCGGCCATGCCCTTGGGTAATGGGCCCTCGGCCATCCCGCGGGGGGGCTGGAGCGAGACGCCGGCGCTACGCGCGTTGTCGGCCTCGGGATCGTTGCGGCAGGCGTCGACCAGGAGCAGCTTGCGGCCGACCTGGGACTGCTCCATCTCCTTGTAGATGTTCTTGATGTTGATGAGCGTCGCGGGGTTCTTGAGGTCGGCGTCCGCCGGGAGGAAGTAGTTCTCGCCCGCGGGCCCGATCTGGACGCCGTGCCCGGCCAGCGCGACGATGAGGAAGTCTTCCGGCTCGAGGGTGGCCAGCAGCAGGTGGAATTCCTTCAGAATCTTCTTGCCGACCGGCTTGAAGCGGGGGATCGACTGGCGATCGTGGAGTACAACAATGTTCTTCGCTGGAACCCCGCTGTTGCGAAGGACCCCGGCAAACGAGATCACGTCGTCGCAGGCAAATCTCAACGCCTTGAGCTCATCCTTGCTTTCGTATTCCGAAATCCCGACGAGGAAGGCATAGGTGTCACCATTGGAAGCCGGAGTCAATTCGAGCAGGGCGAGCAGGCCGAGTAGCAACCAGAAGAAGCGAGGCCGTCGAGATCGTGACATGGCGGTCATACCTCGGGGTGCAATTCGCGACGAGAGAAGTCCGGCCAGTGTCGTTCGTCGCGGTGGGGGGCCGAGCCTTCCCCATCTCAACAATACGATGACAGCCGGGTCAGCGTGGCCTTGCATGCCGCGCGGAGATTAGACCTAATACAAGTTTAGCATTAACACCCTTGGAGGTCCCACAGAAAAAAACAGACAATTGGAGATTTGAATTCCCAGGAGAATCGTGCCGGAACCTGGAATAATGGCCTCGAATTCTGGGGTAAACGTCCTGGAAATCGGGTCAATTCTCTCAGGTTTCGAACGATCACCTCCAGTTAACAGGATCATCGCAGCCCGAACCAGGTCCCCTATCATTATCTCCACAAATGTCTGAAAAAAACATCACGTAGCTTTGTCCGAGGGGAATCTGTTATATAATTACTTGGATCGGGGTCTAGGTGGACTCGGTGCTCGCGGGCGGGCCGACGACATTTCCCCGGATGTCTCCGGGACCCTCGACGCCGACCGACATCGAGAGAGAGAGGCCTGTTATGTGCTCGCTCGGCCGGGCTGGCATGATGATGTGGGTCGTGTTGACGTTTGGATACCTCGCGTATCCCGGCGCTACACTCGCCCAGCGACGGGACGGCGGCTTCGGCCAGGGCCTCAGGTCCAAGGCGTTTGAGTCGGCACCGGGCTTCGGCGGGAGGAGGGACGGCGAGCCGCCGGTGATGAACCCCGTGCCGTCCGGCGTCGGGCCGGGCAGGCGGTTCGGTCGCGGGGATGGCATGCCCGGGGGTCCTGGCGGGCCTTCGTACAACCTCAATCCGCCCTATTATCTCCCCGGCCAGACCTACGGTGGGCCCTATCCCAACCAGTCCCTCCCCAACACCGGCCAGCCCTATCAGGCCGCCGACGGCAACTGGTACTACCCGGACGGAAAGCCCTACTCGACCGCTTCCGCTCCGACCGTGGCGAATCCGGGCCGCCCTTACCTGGCCACCGACGGCAACTGGTACTACCCGGACGGACGGCCTTACTCGACCGCTTCCGCTCCGACCGTGGCGGATCCGGGCCGCCCTTACCTGGCCGTCGACGGCAACTGGTACTACCCGTACGGACGGCCTTACTCGACCGCTTCCGCTCCGACCGTGGCGGATCCGGGCCGCCCTTACCTGGCCGTCGACGGCAACTGGTACTACCCGGACGGACGGCCCTATTCGACCGCCGAAACGACGGCCTCTCGCCCGACAACCGCTGCGGCGGGGGTCACGCAGGCCGTGATGAACGTCCTCCCCGATTCAGGGCGGCCCACGGCGGCGACGCCGACCGCCACGGCGACGGTCACGCCAGCCGTGAACGTCCTCCCAGATCTAGAGCGGCCCCCCGTGGTTGAGAAGAATAACATCGTCAGGACCCAGGTCTCGGCTGCCCCGCCCTCGATCCGCAACGACTTGGCCCAGGGACTGGCCCGTGCGCTCGAAGAGGGGATGGACCGGCTCGAGAACAGCCTCCGCGAGGCCCTCTTCAGCGAGGCCGACGAGGCGGCCTTCCTGGCCATCTACAAGAGGTCGTTCACCGACGACACCCCGCAGTTCCGGCTCGCCCGCAAGAACATCAAGTATCTGGACGCCGATGAGCTTCGCCAGGGCCTGATCATCGACGGGATCGTCGATGCCGGAGCCCGGGTCTATCCGGCCAAGCTCGAGCTAAGTGCCAAGTTTGGCACGTTCAAGAAGGCCGTCCTCGACGATCGATCGGTCGCTGAGTACGATCGATCGGCCAGGGGGCTGCTCAAGACCTACCAGCAGGTGGCTCAATCACCCGACTTCAATGAGCTGAAGGTCCCGGACCACGACCAGATCCAGGCTGAGTTGGTCAAGTTGCGGCACATCGTCGAGCTCCGCCAGCGGCTGGTCGAGGCAAAAGAGACGGCAACCGGGGGAATGATCACGTTGGACAAGCGGTTCCGGATCGTCTCCTATCCCGGCTTGACCAGGGATACGGTCCAGGCGATCGATTCTCAGGTTTGCCTCTGGGGGACGGGCTCGGGTATGGTCGAGGTGCGAGACGCCGAACTCTTGGATCTGGGCGTCCCCCTGCTGAATAGTGCAGCGTCGCCCCTGCCCGAGACGCCCCGGCCGCCCGCTCCCACCGGCACCGTGGTTTATAACCCGAAAGACTCGCCCGTCACGGTTCACTACGTGGTCGACGGCGCCCCCTTCCAGCTAAAGCCGGGCGAATCTCGCTCGCACGAGGTCAAGGCGAACTCCCGGTTCACCTACAATCGAGGCGAGACCCTGGGCAACGTTACCTACCAGTTGCTCGCGGGCACGTACAAGTTCTCGATCCAAGACCGCGCCTGGCAGGTGACGAAGGGGTCCTTCTCGGTTGTGATCGACAACTCGGCCAATGGCTATGATTTTCATTGCGAGGTGGACGGCCAGCCGCGGGTGATCCCCCCACAGAAAACGTTGGAACTGGACAGCATCTATCCGATGTCGATCCGGTTCGACCGGGGTCATGGTCAGGGGATGGCGTGCAAGCTTATTGACGAATCCCTCAAGGTCACCGTCGGCGTCGCGCCGGGGTCGGCCGGGCTTGACCTGTTCCTCGGAACCAGTCAGGAGCTCTGCCTCCATCCCACGGCCTCCGAGCCGATCGCGTCCCAGGCGCAGCCCGGTTTGGCGATGCCACCGAAGCTCGGTCGGCAGTCGGTCTTGCCGACAGTCGACGACCTGCGATGAGCCCTCAATATTCCTTGGTGCGCCGGCCGTCCTACCGGGTCGAGGTGGTCGGTGTAGATGTTACCCTCCGCCGCGTTCAGCGCCAGGGAAATCGGTGTCCGTCGACATGCAGCCATGCTGCACCCGAAACCATGAAATAAGCTCCTGCCCCGCCTGGACTTGGCTCCGCTTCCGTGTGCGCGCGATTCATGGCTGGAAGGGTTATTTCACAAGAGCTCATATTTCCAGGCGGCGATTATATAAACTGCTCCGAAAATCCGGGGCGGGATTGGGGAAGTGGCGCGACAGACCTCCCTTTCCCCGTGGGACTCGGGGGTTGCACCGCTCGTGGGGGGGCGTGCTTCCCTGGTGCCAAACCCGGTATGATGGCACAGACATCGGCGCGCCACGTTGCCCTCGATTTTCATTATTCCGGGTGCCGCCAAGCGGCATCAGCGACAGACACCAATTTCCCCTCAAGAGGCAACACCGATTATCCCTTTGATACCGACTATCCCCCGCCCAGTTTGGCGGTGCTCTGGGTGGGATGGCTGGCGGCGGCGTGGGTCGTGCTGGTGGTGCTGGTCGGGTTAGTCGTGTGCGTTACCCTGTCGTTCTTGCTGCACGCTCGGATTCGGGAACCTGCGGGGACAAGGAACCCGCGGGGACAATGCTAATTCTTGTCGTAGACTACGCAAGATAGGCAATCAGTCCCGCTGTGTGGGCATCGCCCACCCTCCCTCACGTATGAATTGGTTGGCGGTGCCCGCCCTACGTGAGACTCATTCGCCCGTCACTTCCTCCGGATCGGGCGTCTCTGGCGGAACGAGGGCTTCGCAATGTCAGACTTTGTTCTTGGCGTCTCGACCGCCTCTGAGCGATCTTCTCATCGCTTCGTGAAACCGGAAACCGGGTCCTACTCCGCGCGGCCAGCGAGCCTAAAGCGATCGTTGCTGATTCTCTCGGGCGACTGGCCCTCAGAGCGATCGCCTGGTTCGTTCCGTCTGTCCGCCCGGCTCTCATCGGTTCAGTCGCCCCAGTCCGAATACTGGTCTGGCGCCCTGCCGTGGCTCTCCAGGATGCGGGGGGCTTTGAGCTTGGCGTCGGGGTGCTCGATCCGGTCGAGCTTGACGGTGAAGATCCAATTGTCGCCGAAGTCGTATGTCAGGGCCATCGTTTCTCCGG
>Ga0187864_10004423_pt1 | contig 11020 bp, 7 predicted proteins | sample June2016WEW_11_4_FD_132985 | JGI IMG/M metagenome (GOLD analysis project Ga0187864, IMG submission 132985) | Peatland microbial communities from SPRUCE experiment site at the Marcell Experimental Forest, Minnesota, USA - June2016WEW_11_40 | ecosystem: Environmental > Terrestrial > Soil >... | reverse complement strand
TTGCGGCCCTCGAGCACTCCCTCCTCGAGCACCATCAGGCTCTTCTCGAGCAGGATGACATCGGCCGATTCCTTGGCGATGTCCACCGCGTTATCCACCGAGATGCCTACGTCTGCCGCGCGCAGGGCCGGGGCGTCGTTGATGCCGTCGCCCATGAACCCGACCACGTGCCCCTTGCGCTGCAGCGCCTTGACAATCCGCTGTTTGTGCGCCGGCGAGAGCCGCGCAAACACATGCGTCGTCTCCACCGCCTCGGCCAGTTGCGCGTCGGCCATGCCGTCAACCTGGGTGCCCAGGAGGATCTTCTCCGCGTTGATGCCCACCTCGCGGCACACTTTCCGGGCCACCAGGTCGTTGTCGCCCGTCAGCACCATGACCGTTATGCCGTGCTGGCACAGGACTTTAATCGCCTTGCCCGCCGTGTCCTTGGGCGGGTCCAGGAATGCCAGGTATCCGGTCAACACCAGGTCGCACTCGTCGGCCTTTGAATACGCCGGCCGGGCATCAATCTTCTTGGTCGCCACCGCCAGCACCCGGAAGCCATCCTCGCTCAAGTCATTGACTTGCTCGATCAGATTGCCGACCAGAATCGGCTCCATCGGGAAAATCTCGCCCTCACTCTCAAAGCTCGCGCATCGGCTGAACACGGCCTCGGGGGCGCCCTTGGTCAGCAATTGCCGCTGCCCATTGGGCCCCTGGACCGCTACCGACATCATCCGCCGTGAAAAATCGAACGGGATCTCGTCCAACTTCGCGTATTTGTCCAAGGACAATTCCCCGTGCAGTTCCTCGTGATGCAGCACCGCCCGGTCGAGCACGTTCTTGAGCCCGGTTTGGAAGTGGCTGATCAAATAAGCGTCTCGCAACACCTCCTGGTTTTCGTTTTTGAACACGTCGCAATAGAGCTCGAGGATCACGTGGTCCATCGTCAGCGTGCCGGTCTTGTCGGTGCATAACACGTCCATCGCGCCGAAGTTCTGGATCGAGTTGAGGCGCTTGACGATGACTTGCTTGCGCGACATGGCCAGCGCGCCTTTGGAGAGGCAGACCGAGACGATCATCGGCAGCATCTCCGGCGTCAAGCCCACCGCCACGGCGAGCGAAAAGAAAAAGGCCTCGTGCCAGTCATGCTTGGTCAGCCCGTTGATCAGGAACACCAGCGGCACCATCACCAGCATGAACCGGATCATCAGCCAGGTGAACTTCTTGACGCCGCGCTCGAAGGCCGTCTCCACCTGGCGGTTCGACAGGGTGCGGGCCATTTTCCCGAAGTAGGTCTGCGCGCCCGTGGCGACGATGACCGCCGTGGCCGTGCCGCTCTCGACGCTGGTGCCCAGGAAACAGGTGTTGGTCCGTTCAATCAGCGAGACCTTCTCGCGCGCGTCCCGCGCGTCGGTCTTTTCCACCGGCATCGATTCGCCCGTGAGCGTCGCCTGGATGATGAACAGGTCCTTGGCCGAAATCAACCGGACATCCCCGGGTATCATGTCCCCCGCCGAGAGCTTCACGATGTCCCCGGGCACCAGCTCCTGCAACGGGATTTCCCTGGGCTGCCCATTGCGCACCACCGTGGCCGTCACTCGAATCATGGCCTTGAGTTTGGCGGCTGCCGTGTCCGCCCGCGTCTCCTGCACAAACCGCAAAGCCACGCCCAGCACGACCATGAGCAGCATTACTGTTCCGGCCCGAAAATCCTGCGTTGCAAAGGACAGGCTCGCCAGCACGGTCAGCAGAATCACCAGCGGATTGCGCGCCGCCAGGTAGAGGCGTTGCACCCACCCCTGCTGCTTCTCGGCAGCCACTTCATTGGGCCCGAACTGCGCCAGCCGCGCCGCCGCTTCCTCCTCCGCCAAGCCCGCAGGGGAGGTGCCCAACTCTTGCAGGACCTCGCTGCTCTCCCACATCGCCGCCTCCTGGACAGGCTCCGCCGCGCGAGGGCTAGTCGAATTCTTAGGCTCAGGCATAAAATCTTTCCCGGACTGTCGACCGGCGCTATAAATTGTCCTGCCAGGCCCCGCCCGTCCATCGCGAAATTCGCCGGTAAGGCCCCAGTGACAGCGGGAGTTCAACCACGGATGGACACCGATAAACACAGATAAGGCCCAAATCCGTGTTTATCCGTGTCCATCCGTGGTTGAAAAGACCAAGCCCCGCCATCACTGACCCATTACATTCGCCGCCATTTTACGCTTGTCTTTCGGCCTTATCAGGTTATGCTCTCCCGCAGATCACTGCGGCCGGCTGGGATCTGCCAGATTTCAGCCTGAGAACGAGTTTGCCAACTCCTTATGAAATTGGTCATTTTTACCGCGCCCGCGATTCTCTGCGCCATCATCGTTTTTCCGGCTCTCCTAAGCTCGGCCCACAAAGAGCATAATTGGCCCCAGGCCCTGCTCTGCGCTTTCCTGCCCGGCTGCTTTGTCCTCGTGGCCGCCGTTCTGATCCGAATGAACCGCGACCTCTCGCGGCTGCGCCGGCGCATCGCCAGACTCGAGGGCAAGGCCGCCCCCGCTCAGCCGCCCTCGTCGCTACGCTCGGCTGACAGTGCCGATTCCCTCAAAATTGCCGGCGACGACTAGTGCCGGGCAGTGACTATTTCTTTGCCTTTTCGGCCGCTTGGCGCTTAATTTGCCGCTATGAAGATTGTCCTAGCCTACTCGGGCGGCCTCGATACGTCGGTCATCCTCTCCTGGCTGGCGGAGAAGTATGACGCGGAGTTGATCACTTTCTGCGCCAACATCGGGCAGGAAGAGGAGCTCAAAGGTCTTGAAGCCAAGGCCAGGAAGACCGGGGCTTCGAAGTGTTACATTGTTGATCTGCAGGAGGAATTCGCGCGCGATTTCATTTTTCCGATGATCCAGGCCGGGGCGATTTATGAGGGCCAGTATCTGCTGGGCACCAGCATCGCCCGCCCGCTCATCGCCAAGGGCATGATTGAAATCGCCCGTCTCGAGCAGGCCGAGGCCCTGGCCCACGGGGCCACCGGCAAAGGCAACGACCAGGTCCGCTTCGAGTTGACTGCCGCCGCCCTGGCTCCCGATCTCCAGGTCATCGCCCCCTGGCGCGATGCCCGGTTCCGCGACCAGTTCCCCGGCCGGGCCGAGATGATTGCCTACTGCGCCGAAAAGAAAATCCCCGTCCAGGCCTCAGCCAGGAAGCCCTATTCGATGGACCGCAACCTCCTCCATATCTCATTCGAGGCCGGCATCCTCGAAGACCCCTGGATGGACGCCTTCGCCCCCAATAACAAGGAGATGTTCAAGCTCAGTGCCGCCCCCGAGGACGCCCCCGACAAGCCGGAGTATGTCACGCTGGATTTTGAAAAAGGCAACTGCGTCCGCCTCAATAACAAACCGCTCAATCCGCTGGGCGTGATGAAGGCCCTCAACCGGCTCGGCGGCAAACATGGCATCGGCCGTGTCGATATGGTGGAGAACCGCTACGTGGGCATGAAATCGCGCGGCGTCTATGAGACGCCCGGCGGCGCCATCCTCCATTTCGCGCACCGGCAGATGGAGACCCTCACCCTGGACCGCGAGGTCATGCACCTGCGCGACTCCCTCATCCCCCGCTACGCAGAGATGGTCTATTATGGCTACTGGTTCTCGCCCGAGCGCCTGGCCTTGCAGGCCCTGGTGACCGAAAGCCAGAAAGACGTCAGCGGCACCGTCCGCCTCAAGCTCTACAAGGGCAACATCATGGTCGCCGGCCGCAAATCTCCCGTGAGCCTTTACAACCCCGCCATCGCCACCATGGAAGCCGACCCGACGCGCGCCTACAACCAGGACGATGCCACAGGCTTCATCCGCTTGAATGCCCTGCGCCTCAAGGTCGCCGCCAAAGTCCACGGAAAATGACCGCTGGAGCAGGCTCGGCCATTCAGACGCTCAGCGCCCTGCGGTCTTTCATGTCGTAGAGTTTGCGTTGGGCCTGGCGGTTGATGCCCAGGCGTTCGCGTTTGCGATTGAGGATTTCCATAATTGCGGAGGCGGCCGCCAGCGGGTCGGGGCAGACCTGGAAGGAGGCGCCGAAGAGGCCGCGGGTTTCCTGGTTTAAAAACCGGGTGACGTTTTCAGAGCCGCCAATATGGAAGGGATGGCCGAGGATGACGTCCACGCCGGAGGCCACGAAGTAACAGCCAATGGCAATGGCCTTCTGGCTCATCCACTCGGGGGCGACCCCGACGGCGGGCACCTCGGAGAGGTCGTCGCCGAGGCCGCCTTCGAGCACGATTTCGGTGGCGGCCTCGAGGAGGCGCGAGTTGTCCACGCAACTGCCGATATGCAGGACCGGGGGGATGCCGAGGGCCTCGCAGACTTCGCGGAAGCCGGGCCCGGCCAGTTCCAAGGCGGCCTCGGGCGTGAGCAGGCCCTCCTTGGCGGAGGCGATGGCGGCACAGCCGGTTTTGAGCACCAGCACGTCTCGCCGGACCAGTTCACGGGTCAAGGTGTTGATGTAGGAATCGGTTTTGGTTTTCGGGTTGTTGCAGCCGACAATACCGGCGAGGCCCTTGATGCGGCCCTGGATGATGGCGTCGTTCAAGGGGCGGAACGAGGCGCGGAATGTGCCGCCGAGCAGGTATTTGATGGCCGGGACGCTGAAGCCGGCGACCAGGGGTTGGGACACGCTGGGGATGGACACCTTGGCCGGGTCGCGGCGCTTGAAGTTGGCAATGGCGCGGCGGATAAGGGTCTTGGCATTTTCGAGGGCGTCGGTCTCGTCAAAGGGGATATGCCGGCTCCCAATCGTGCGGGCCATGTCGCTGGTGGAAACGACTTCGGTATGATAGGCCCTGGCCACCTCGGGCAGGCTCGGCATACAGCATTGCACGTCGGTGATGAGCATTTCCACCGCGCCGGTGATGAGGGCCAGTTCCTGCTGCAGGAAGTTCCCGGCGACCGGGATGCCGTGGCGGATGAGGACTTCATTGGCCGTGCAACAGATGCCGGCAAGGGTCAAGCCCTCGGCCCCGGCCGCCTTGGCCTCGGCGATCATCTCCGGCTCCTGCGAGGCGACCGCGAGCATCTCGGAGAGCGCCGGCTCATGGCCATGCACAAGGATATTGACCGTGTTGGCGCCCAGGACCCCGAGGTTGGCGCGGCTGCGGATGGGGGAGGGGGTGCCGAAAAGAATGTCCGAGGTTATCGAGGCCACCCGCGAGCCGCCCCATCCGTCCGCCAGGGCGGTGCGGAAGGCCTGGAGCAGGAGGTTCCGATAGTCGTGGTCAACGCCGATGTTTGTCCGGTGGAGGCATTCGACGATCATCCGGTCGATGCCGGAGGGCTGCACACCCCGGTTTCGCCAGAGGGCCTGGCGCCGAACCGGGGCGAGTTTCAAGGTCTGAAGCGCCTCTTCCTGCCGGTTGAACTCGGAGATGAAAATGCCGGCCAACTCGAGAGCGACCGGCTCCTTGGCTCGGCCCTGTTCCTGGAGGCCGTAAAGGCGGGCGGCGGCGCGCAGGGCGCGCTCATCGGCAATCCTGTAAGAGCCGCCGCGGCCCTCGGCCACTTTCTTGAGCAACAAGACCAGGTGGCGGCCATGGTCGGAGTGGGCGGCGGTTCCTCCGGCGACCTCGAGCAGGTAGTTGCGGGCGACAATGGTGTCCGCGTCGGCCCCGCAGACGCCGCGCGTGGCCTTGGGGGTGATGCGGCAAGGGCCCATGTGGCAGAGGCGGCAGCAGAGGCCGTTTTTGCCGAACCCGCATTGGTTGCGCTGGGTTTCCATGCGCGCGAAGCAGGTGTCCACGCCGTCGGCCGCCGCCTTGTCGAGCATCTGGATGGAGGCGGCATCGCAGGCCAGGTCTTGGGCCTTGAAGGGGCGCATGGCGTTGGCTGCTGCCGGCTGAAGCCGGCGTTCCGGGCGCATGTTGTTGGCTGGTGGCTGGGTCATATCAGGTTGGGAGTTGCCCGTTTCAAGGTTGGGGCGCCGGCATCGAAGAGGAGCCGGTCCATGGCCTGGACGAGGCGGTTGGAGGGCGGCATGGCCTGGAGAGGGCCGCCCTCTTCCGAGAGGCGGCGCAGTTCTTCATCCTCGGGCAAGGCGACCAGGAGGGATGCGCCGGTCTGGGCCTGGAGTTGGGCGGCGGCCTGGGGCAAGCTCTCCTGGCGCATACGGTTGATGACGAGGACCAGTTGCTTGAGCTTAATGTCCATCTCGCGGGCCAGGCCAAAGAGCCGCATGACGGTCTCGAGGCCCTGCTTTGAAGGGTCGGCCACCATGATCATGAGGTCCAATTGCCGCACGATGCGGCGCGAGAGGTTCTCGAGGCCGGCCTCATTGTCAATGACGACGTAGGGGTAATCATCGGCAATCGCTTTGAGAGTTGCCCGCAAGGCGTTGTTGGCAAAACAATAACAGCCGGGACCCTCGGGCCGGCCCATGGCGAGCAGGTCGAAGTGCGGGGTCTCGACGAGGCTCTGAGCGACCTTGAGGCGGAGCAAATCCTGTTTGGCCACACCGGTGGCGCTGTTCTCGGCGGCGAGCGCCCGGGCCTCCTCCCGGATGCCTCCCACGGTGTGCGCCACCCGCACGCCCAGGGCAATGTCCAGGCATACGTTGGGGTCGGCATCCACCGCGAGAACCGGCCGGCGGCCGCTGGCAACCAGGCGGAGGACCGCCAGGGCCGCGATCGTGGTCTTGCCGACGCCGCCTTTCCCGGTGATGGCAATGGTATAAGACATCAGAACTCGTGCCTGGCCTTGAGCGTCTGCGAAACCGAGCGGAGCGTCCGGAATACCTTTTCGGCATCGGCGACTTCCATCGAACCGGTGCCGCAGGAAGGGGTGAGGATGGCCTGTTGGAGGAGCAACTCCCGGTCAATCCCTTTGGCGGCGAGGTGGTCCGCCAATTTCTCGAAGCGGGCGGCGAGCGACTCGGGCGTTTCCTGGCGGATGGCGGTCGAGGTCGGCACGAGGCCCCAGGCGATGGCGCCGCCCCGTTCCAGAAAGCCCTTAATCGCGCCCGGATAGAGGGCCAGGGTTTCGCCGAAACCGAAGGCGTCGCAATTGAGAATATCGACTCCGGCATCGGTGAGGATGCTCCACTCGGTGTTGCCGCAACAGTGAATGCCGGCCAGGCCGCCTTCGGCGTGGACCGCCTCGATTACCTCGCGCAGGCAGGCGACAACGTCTTCCCGTTTCACCGAAACATAAGTCGAACTGCCGAACCCGGAGAGGATCGGCTCATCGATGAAACAGAGGGTCTGTTGGGCGCAGGGTTTGAACTTCCGGAGCTGCCAGCGGCACTTCATGGCCAGGGCCTTGACGATGACATCGCGGAATTCCTCGTTGTAGTAGATGGCGCGCTTGTTTTCATCGGTGATCGTCAGGGCGAACGAACACGGCCCGGTGGTCTGGACCTTGACGAAGGGCTTGGTTTTTCCATCGGCCTTCAAGCGGCCCTCGAGGGCGTAGAGGCCCTGGGCGAAACTCGGGCTAATGGCCATGGATGAAAGGTCGCCGGCGCCTGCCGGCGCCTCGGCCGCAGCGAGGCTGGCCTCGTAAAACGCGGCAAAAGCTTCCGAGTAATCCGTCGAGGTGTCGAGATACATGCGGCCCTTTTGGCGGTCGATGATGACACAAGGGATGCCTTCGGAGTACTGGACTTCCATCTGTTCATTGAGGCCCAGGCGCGGGAGCTGCGGCCAGACAGGCGCCTCGGGGAGGTTGGCCAGGACCACCTCTACCGCTTTGGCCGCATCGTCGTGGGGCAGACTGCCGATTGCCGTGGCGAGAAACTTGGGTTGGTTTAGCATGCAGGGTCCGTTGGATTAGGTTGGTTAGTTGTTCATGCGGCGGGTTCCAGGCCCTCGAGTATGCTCTCGAAGGATTGCAAGAGCGCAGGCCCCGCACGCGCAAGCACAGGTTGGCCCTGCCGTTCTGCCAGGAGGATTTCTTCCGACCAGGGAATAACGCCGGCGATTTCCCGCCCGGGGAGGGCGCGGCGGACATACTCCTCGTCGGCGCGGGAAGCGATCTTGTTGGCGACAAAGCGGACATCGCGCAAACCAATCTCGCCGGCCAACCGCGCCACCCGGTGCGCGGAATCCAGGGCGCGCCGGCTCGGCTCGACCACCACCAGCAAGGCATCGACTCCGCGGACCGTGGCGCGCCCGAGATGCTCGATGCCCGCTTCCATGTCCAGGATGACGGCGTCCTTTCGACGCAGGACCAGGTCCGCGACGAGGGCGCGAACCAGGACATTCTCGGGGCAAGCGCAGCCGGAGCCGCCGGCCTCGATGGCGCCCAGGACCAGGAGGGTGAGGTCGCTAGACATGGGTTCACAGGCAAGCCGAGTGTCGAGGGGCGAGGGGCGAGGAGCGAGGGGTAAGGGGCGAGTGTCGAGTGTCGAGTGTCGAGTGTGGAGGGGCGGCGCCTCGTTCCCTCGACACTCGACACTCGACACTCGCGCCTCGGTGCCTATGAACTGCGGTCTGAGCCGCAACCCGTAGCCCTCGGTAATGTCCGAGACCTCCGGGTTGAGCTTGAACATCTGGCCGTACTGCTTGACTTTGGCGCCGGTCCGCTCCTCGATGAGCGCCTTTTGCTTGGAGATCGGCACAATGCGCGCCATTTCCTCGGCCGAGGCGCCCAGGGCGGCCGCCAGGTTCCCATCCGGATCGGCATCCACGGCCACGACCCGCCATCCCTTTCGGGCCAGGAGCAGTGCCAAGGCCGCTGCCAGGGTCGATTTGCCTGTGCCGCCTTTGCCTGAGATAGCCAGTTTCATTCTCGCTCAATGATACCGGGGGGTTCTGCCGGCTGAAGCCGGCGCTCCGGTTTGCCTGAGGCGGCCAGTTTCATTGTCGCTCAATGGTACTCCTGGAGGGTCTTGACGCCGTAGCCGCGCTTGCGCAGGGCGGCGATGCCCAGGGCGGCGGCCCTGGCCCCGCCCATCGTGGTCATAATGGGCGTGCCCGTATAGACGGCAGTGGTGCGGATTTTCACCTCGTCAGCGCGCGGCGTCTGGCCGGCGGGGGTGTTGATGACAAGCTGGATCTCGCGGTTCTTCAACAAGTCCAGCGTGTTGGGCCGGCCTTCGGTGAGCTTGAAGACGCGCCGGACTTTGAGGCCGGCCTTTTCCAGCACCGCCGCGGTGCCGTCGGTGGCAATCAACTCGAAGCCCAGGTCGGCGAAGAGTTTGCCCACCTCCGGAAGGCCGTCCTTGTGGGCGTCGCTCACGCTGATGAAGACACGTCCGCTGAGAGGGAGCGGGCTGCCGGCGGCCATTTGGGACTTGGCATAAGCGATGCCCAGGTCGGCATCCAGGCCCATGACCTCGCCCGTCGAGCGCATCTCGGGCGAGAGCAGGATGTCCTGCCCGTGAAATCGGTTGAAGGGGAAAACGGACTCCTTGACCGCCCAGTATTTGGGCCAGATTTCCTCTGTGAACCCCAATTCTTTCAAGGTCTTGCCGGCCATCACCTTGGCGGCCAGTTTGGCCAGGGGCACACCGATGGCCTTGCTGACAAAGGGGACGGTGCGGGAGGCGCGAGGGTTGACCTCGAGCACATAGACGACCTTGCCTTTGACGGCGTACTGCACGTTCATGAGGCCGATGACGCCCAACTCGCGCGCCATGGCGTGGGTGTAGGCGCGGATGACCCGGATGACCTCCGGCGAAAGCGTGTGCGGGGGCAGCACCATCGCGGCGTCACCCGAATGGACGCCGGCGAATTCGATGTGCTCGAGCAGGGCGCCGATGACGATGGTCCCTTGGGCCGGCTCGGCAAAGCGGCCCACGTCCGCGATGCAGTCCACGTCCACCTCGATGGCGTCTTCGAGGAACTGGTCCACCAGCACCGGGCGCTCGGGTGAGGCCTCGACGGCAACGCGCATGTAGTGGCGCAACTCGGCATCGGAATAGACAATCTGCATGGCCCGCCCCCCGAGCACGAAACTGGGGCGGACCAGGACCGGGTAGCCGAGGGTCTTGGCGACGGCGACGGCTTCGGCCTCGCTGGTGGCAATGCCGTTGGGGGGTTGGGGGATGTCCAGCTTGCGCAGCATCGCCGCGAACAGCTTGCGGTCCTCGGCCACCTCGATGCTCTGGGGAGAGGTGCCGATGATGTTCACACCGTTCTTCTGCAAGCCCAGGGCCAGGTTGAGCGGGGTTTGGCCGCCGAACTGGGCAATGGCGCCCCAGCATCCCTCCCGCTCGTAAATGTGCAGCACGTCCTCCAGCGTCAGCGGCTCGAAATAGAGCCGGTCGCTCGTGTCGTAATCGGTCGAGACCGTCTCGGGGTTTGAATTGACCATGAGCGTTTCGAAGCCCTCTTCCTTGAGCGCAAACGAGGCATGCACGCAGCAATAGTCGAACTCGATGCCTTGGCCGATGCGGTTGGGGCCGCCGCCCAGAATCATCACCTTGCGCCGCTCGCTTCGGCGCACCTCGTCGTCCCCGCGGTCGTAGGTCGAGTAGTAATAAGGGGTGTAGGCCTCGAACTCAGCCGCGCACGTGTCCACCAGCCGGTAGCTGGGGACCAGGCCATATTGCTTGCGCAAGGCGCGGATTTCGTCCTCGGTCTTGCCGACGAGATTGGCAATCTGCCGATCCGAAAACCCGAGCGACTTGGCTTTAGCGAGTTGTTCTTCGTTCATGCATCGAATCAAACCCGGCAAAGCAAACCGCACCTGAAACCGAATGTCGAGCGCCGACTTCGAGCAGGTTGAACACGTTCACCACGTCCGACGCGGCCAGGTTGCCGGAACCGTCTATTCAAGACGGCGTGATATTGTTTGAGTTGAGAAACCGTTGGAAACGGTTTCTGCGGGCGCCTGCCGGTCCTCCACCGCGCTGAAGCGCTTGTCATTACCCAGATCTTCGGGGAAGATAGTTGCGAGAAACTGATTGATGCGCATCGCCCGGAGTTCGTGCCTCCAGACCACAGGCAAAGCTTTAAGGGCCAAAAACCCCGTAGGGGTGACCTGTTTATAGAGAGAAGCGCGATTAACCACCCTTCTTTTTGTTTTTCAGTCCCGACTTGTCGGGAGGCGGGCAATTCGATAGGCGGGCCAGACCC
>Ga0187864_10004422_pt1 | contig 11021 bp, 6 predicted proteins | sample June2016WEW_11_4_FD_132985 | JGI IMG/M metagenome (GOLD analysis project Ga0187864, IMG submission 132985) | Peatland microbial communities from SPRUCE experiment site at the Marcell Experimental Forest, Minnesota, USA - June2016WEW_11_40 | ecosystem: Environmental > Terrestrial > Soil >... | reverse complement strand
ACAATAATTGGAAAGGAACGACAAAATGAAAACTCTGCATTTTATATTTTTGGGATTGCTGGCCGTGACACTGGCGGCACACGCGCAAGACGACACTGATCCAGGGCGGATTCAACCCAACAACACGATACCGATCTTGACGCCGGATACCAACATCATCAGCCAGGGACAGGCGCAATTTCAACCGGCCAATAATTCGCCCGGTTCGCCGGGCTACGCCGAGGCGATCACGCCGGACATTCAGGCGCTCGCTGCCGGGTTGCAGAACGACCCGGTGAAAATCTTCAATTATGTCCACGACCACATCCGATTCGTGCTTTACTACGGCTCGATGAAAGGCGCGGAACTGACCTTGCTGGAGCAAAGCGGGAATGACTTTGACCAGTGTTCGCTGCTGGTGGCCTTGTTGTCGGCGGCGGGCTATTCGCCCGGTTACGGCTTCGGTATGCTGCAAATGCCCTATCAGGCCACCGACGGCACCGCCAACGACTTGCAGCATTGGCTGCAATTAAACCTGACCAGCAACAACTGGAGCAGCGTCAACGGTTATCTCAATCAGTTGGTCGCCAACCGGGGTTATTACATTTATTTTGACATGGGCGACAACAATCATGTGGCGTTTCAACGTGTGTGGGTGACGCTGCCCATCGGCGGCACCACCTACCTGCTTGACCCGGCTTTCAAAGTGAGCCAGCCGGTGGCGGCCTTGTCAGGTTTCTCGCTGACCAATGCTTTTGGCAGCGGCACCATCAGCAACGATTTGCTGACCGCCGCCAGCGGCACGGACACCGGCAACTACGCCAAAAGTTTGAGCGAATCCGCCGTGCGCGGCAAGCTGACGGCCTACACCACCAACCTGCTTAATTATCTGCAAAACAATTTTCCCAACGCCAGCGTGCAGGACATCATGGGTGGCTCGCAGATTGTGTCGTCCACGAACACGGCCTTGAGCCAGTCGCTTTTGTTTTCGACGTTCACGGACAACAACGCCTATCCGCTCCAGACGTGGGGCAGCGTGCCGACCAACTTCATGTCCACCTTTTCGGTAAACTTCGCCAGCACCAACCAGACTTGGTTTTTTCCGCAGTTACAGGGACAGGGCGTGTCTTTGAGTTTTGACGGCGGCGGCACGGCGAAGCTCTGGCTCGGTGGTTCGGTGGCGATGCAGGGCACCAACACCGGCTCCGGCCTGTCAACGACCGTGACCTTGACGGCCAAGCATCCGTTTGGCGGCTGGGATTCGGTCAACAACGTGCCCACGGACTCCGGTTGGGCTGATCAATCCGCGTCACGGCCTTATCAGCGCACCAACGCCAATTACGCCGTGATGTATGGCTTTGAACCCAGCCTGAAATGGCTGAACGCGCAGGAGCAGCAACTGGACATTTACCGGCAGCAGGGCTATTCCAACACGTCGCCCCAAGTGGTCAACGCCACCCTGAATGTCATGGGCATGAACTGGCTGGCGCAGACCGAACTGGCGCAGGAACTTCTTTGCCAGCAGGCGGGCCAGTTGTCGGAATATCATCACCGCATCGGGCGCATGTCGCAGGAAATCGGCCACGGTTATTATGTGGACGTTTATATGCAACAGGACGAGTCGTTTCCGGCCACCGGCATCGGGACGGCGGACTATCAAAACGAGAGCCTGGTCTTTGACGTGAGCAGCTATATCTGGAGCGCGCTGGAGCACGGCACCATTGAGCAGATGCAGAACACCAACCTTGTCGGCGCGTCCACGGTCAAGATGCTGGAAGTGGCCAACACCAACGGGCAGGCGGTCTATCTGGCAACCAGCACCAACTGGTCAACGATTCAGGGCAGCCTTACCAATTACGGCAGCTTGATGAGCACCTTCGCCTCATTGACCAGTCAGGGCTACTACCTGCTGCTGCCGCAGAATGGAGCCAACCTTGTCGCCGGGACGGGCAGTTGGCAGGGTGACGGTTATGTGGAATTGTATGCCACATCCACGCAGCGTCTCATGGGCATGATCATCGGCGGTGGTTACAATGGCGGTTACGTTTCCGACCCGACGGCGGTGGTGAATGTGGATTATACGGAATTAAGCGTGGTCAACCAGCCGACCTACTTTGACACCACGCCGGTTTATACACCCGCCCCCAGCACTGCCGACCCGGTGGACACGGCGAACGGGACGTTTCAAGTGGAAAACACCGACCTGTCAATCGGCCAGTCCGAGCCGCACGGCATCACCTTGTCGCGCTATTACAATGGCACCCGCCGGTTCAGCAATCCGGCGGGCATGGCCAGCGGCTGGATTCATAATTACTGCGCCACCGCCAACAGCGTTGCCGCGCCGCAGGCCGGGCTGGGCGGGACAACCCCCGCGCAAATGGCCGCGATGCTCGTCACCACCTACGCCACCTTGAACCTTTACAACAACACGCAACCTGACCCCAAGAACTGGCTGACCACGGCCTTGATTGCCAAGTGGGGCGTTGACCAGCTTACCAAAAACGGCGTGTCTGTCTCGCTCGGCAAGGACTCGGTTCAATTTGTCAAACAGCCCAACGGCGTGTTCACGCCGCCCGCCAACTGCACCATGACTTTGCTCCAGACCAATTCGTCTTATTGGCTGCAAATGCGCCACGGCAACACTTTCAAATTCAACGCCGCCGGTTTCCTGACTAACATCGTGGATCAATACAGCCAGCCCTTGACGGTCAGTTACAACGCAAGCAACTGGGTCAGTTCCGTCAAGGATTGGAAAAATCGGACGTTCACCTTCACTTACAGCGGCACACCGTCGCGGTTGGCTTCCGTGTCAGACGGCACCCGCACCGTCAGCTACGGCTATGCGACCACTTACAATTCAAAGGGCGACCTGACTTCGTTCACCGATGCCGAAGGCAAGACCAGCACCTATCAGTATGATACTAATCACCAAATCACGGCGACACTAGACGCGCAAAGCCGACTGGTTGTCAGCAATGTCTATGATGGTGACGGGCACGTTGCCACCCAATACACGCAAGGCGACCCCAATAAGGCTTGGCAAATTTTCTGGTCGGGCTGGCAGACCATTTCTCAAGACCCGGCGGGCGGGCGGCAAACCTATTTTTACGACGCCCAATCCCGGCTCATCGGCCAGCAGGACGCTCTCGGCAACTTGACGCAAACTTTTTACGACGGCCAAAATCACATCGTCGAAACCATTTCGCCGTTGAACGAAGTCAATCAATTCGTTTTTGATGGCAACAACAATCTGGCTCAAAAAATTGACCCGCTCGGTTTCACCAACCAGTTTGTTTATGACAATCAAAATAATTTGGTGAAGGCGATTGACCCGCGCGGCAACGTCAGCACGTTCGGTTACAACACCAATTTTTCTCTTATCGGCCAGACCAACGGAGCGGGCGATTTTGTAAATTACAGCTACACTGCCAGCGGCGCGCTGGCGGGCACGCTGGCCACCAAGACGGATTCCGGCGGGACGACCACCTATGGTTACGACAGCACTTACGGACAGTTAATCAGCATCGCCTATCCGAGCGGGCTGGGCACTAACACTTATGCCAACAGTTCGTTCGGCGACGTGACCAGTCGCACCGACGGACGTGGTTTCATTACCACGTTCAGCTACAATAATCGTCGCCAGTTGACTAATTCTGTCGCGCCGACAAATCTTGTGACGAAAATTGCATTTGATGCAGTGGGTAACATGGCAAGCACGACCGACCGGCGCGGCAACGTCACAAGCAACTCTTGGAGCGCAACCCGCCATTTGCTCGCGACTGCTCTGCCTTCGACTTCGCAAGGGACGCCCATTGTCACCAACGCTTATGATAGCCGTGACTGGCTGATACGCTCAACTGATCCGCTTCAAAACACAACGCTCTATACAAATGACGCAGCCGGACATCTAGTTGTCACAACCGACCCCCTATCTCGGACAACAGCTTTTGGTTATGACCCCGACGGGCACAGAACGGCCATTACCAATGGAGCAACTGAAATCACGCGACAGACGTGGGATGCTCGCGGAACATTGATTCAGTTGATAGATGGAGCAGGACATACATCATCCCGCGCTTACGATGGAGCAGGAAACCAAATTATATTGACCAATCGAAACGGGAAAACATGGCAATTCCAGTTTGACGGCGCAAACCGTCTAACCAAAACGATTACACCGCTCGGAAACTCAACGACACTTACCTTTAATCATCAAGGCTTGCTTGCGTCTCTCAAGGACGCAAAGAATCAAACGGCAACCAACAGTTACGACGGCAAAGGCCGTTTAACCAGTCGCGCGGACAGCATCGGCGCGACCGCCTACGGTTACGATGCGAATAACAATCCCACGAGTATTTCTGAAAATGGCAATACCAATACTTGGACTTATGATGCTTACAATCACGTTTCCAGTTACAAGGATGTTTATGGGAATCTTATTCAATATAAATATGACGCCAGTGGGAACTTAACCAACCTTGTCTATCCAGGCGGAAAAAATGTCTATTACACTTACGACAGTAATAATCGCGTCACGAGTGTTGTGGATTGGAGTGGTCGCAGGACAACGATGACTTACGACTTGGCTGAACGACTAATCGGCATCACGCGGCCAAATGGCACTTACCGGACAATTGGTTACGATGCTGCGGGCGAGGCCACAAACATTCTCGAACAAAATGCCTTGGGATTTCCCATTGCTTTACTCCGGCAAAATTGGGACGCGGCGGCGCGGATGCAATGGGAATTTTCCGCGCCACTGCATAACACCAACTCAATGCCGACACGGACAATGACGTATGACGACGACAACGAGTTATACACATTTAACGGAAACAGTGTTTCAGTGGATGCCGATGGCAACCTAACACTCGGCCCACTGACCAACAGCACCTTTGGTTCTTATACTTATGATGCCCGCAACCGCCTGTTGAACGCGGGTGGCGTAACCAATGCCTATGACGCGATGAACAACCGCGTCGGTCAAACCTTCGGAACGAATACGTCAATTTTTGTGGTGAATCCAAACGTAAAACTTCCGCAAGTGCTGATGAGAATTAAAAATGGCGTGACTAATTATTACATTTACGGCGCGGGATTGCTTTATCAAATTACCCAGACAGCGACGGCGACAAATACGCGCTCATATCATTATGATTCTCGCGGCAGCACAATCGCATTGACTGATGACAACGGCAATGTCACCGACCGAATTGAATACAGCGCCTACGGCTCGACAACCTACCGCGCTGGTAACACGGATACGCCATTTCTGTTCAATGGACGCTATGGCGTGATGACCGACCCGAACGGTTTGCTTTATATGCGGAATCGTTTTTACAGTCCGTATCTTTGCCGGTTCGTCAATCCCGATCCGACGGGGTTTTCCAGTGGAATGAATTTCTTTGCTTACGCCAACGGAAATCCTGTCAGCTATCTTGATCCGTCGGGCTTGGGTGCGATTGGTGAAAATCAAAACTTATCTTGGCTTAACACCCCCACAACGACGGATGGAACTTTGTTCGGAAATAATTACAATTTGTCCTCTTCAACAGGAACCTCGTCACTTTTTGATACGACTTCGACTGCCCTTAATATTGCTGGCATCGCCCAATTTGGCGCAGAATATGGTTCGGGATCGGCTGTGCTCGGACTTTATACCGATGCCGCTACGTCGAGCGGACTCTATTTTAATAGTAGTTTTTGGGGCGGAAATCAGTATGTAAATACAATGCAAATATCGGATATTGCACATGGAGCCGGGTATGTTCTTTTCGGCGCAACTGTCATCAATGATGTTTATGGCGCGGCAACTCAGCAAATATCGCCGTTAGCAGCTGAAGGGGATGTTAGTGCCGGTTATATTGGGCTGGTTGGTGGTCCGGTGGGAGCAGCGGTTGGTGTGACGTATGGTTTATTCCATAACGATATCAATGGCGCTGCGGCGGGAAGCTTTCAGATTCTCACCGACTGGTATTACAATGCGCCGTTCGGGCCAAATTTTGCTGATTTGCCAAATAATCCTTAAATCATGCCCATTGACACAGCTTGATTTTTTACGAGACTATGTAAGCAAATGATTCGTTTTCTCAAAGAACTTTATTTGGCGGAATTTACGTTTTTTTATAGGGCTTCCAGTAAGTCATGGTCGCATGGCGCTAATGCCGGAAAAGGCGCCGCTGGCGTCTCTCTAGTCTTATCTTTAATCCTCATGGGCATAAGCTTGTGGATTGAGATTTTTACCAGAAGTCAATTTTTACCAGTCCTCAACCGGTGGGAAACTTGGATTGCCTCCCTCGCATTTATTGTTGTAAATTATTACGTCCTAGTAATTCGTGGACACGGTATTAGATTTGAACGTGAACTTAACGACCTTAAAAAATCCAAGCAAACTTTTCTGCAAGTGAGTAGTTTAGTTGTCAGCCTGGCTTCCGCAGCGTTTTTTATTTGTTCGCTTTTTGCTTACCAGCACTTTTTCCATATTATCCCTAAAAGTGATTTTTGAGCAGGCCATCAATGGTTCAATTTTTCAAACAACTTTACCTTACTGGATTTGTCCTCGTCTTCAAAAGCAGTCGCGCTAGCGGAAGGACTGCGGGGGCTGTTACTCTTGTTGCGCTGATCGAATGGCTCATCATTGCTGGAATTTCATCATGGATTGACATATTTATCGGGACAAGGTTTTTACTTGGCAACGTCAATTCGCTTGCCTTCTCTAAAATAGCAATTTTGTTTCTTTTCTTTGCGCTTTACTTGGCGAATTACCATATCCTAGTCACTCGCGGCCACGGCATCAAATTTGAGCACGAGTTCAACAATCTAAAAAAGTCCAGAAAGATTTCTTTGGTGGCAAGTTCTTGTGGGCTGATTGTGGCCGCCGTAGCTTTCTTCTTATATTCACGTATCGCCTATCGTCATTTCTTCAATTTGTGAATTTTCGGACACAAGCTATCACAATGTCGGCTCAACTGCCCATCAGCGTTTTTTCCATATCATTCCCAAATATTGAACGGCAACCAATGATCCGCTTTCTCAAAGAACTTTATCTGGCAGAATTTACGTTCTTTTATCGGGCTTCCAATAAGTCGTGGTCGCATGGCTATAATGTCGGAAAAGGCGTCGCTGGTGTCTCCCTATTCGCATCGTTAATTCTCCTGGGCGTAGGTATGTGGATTGCGATTCTCACTGGAAAACAATCTCTTCTAGTGTTTGATCGTTGGAAGGTTGCAATTGCCTTTTTCGCATTTTTCTGCGTGAATTACTACTTTCTTGCAATTCGTGGCCACGGAATTAGATTTGAGCGTGAATTTAATAATTTCAAAAAATCTAAACAGACTGTTTTGCAAATAAGCTGCGTGGCCATACAACTCATTTCCGCAGCGTTTTTTATTTACACGGGTTATGTCTATCAGCACTTTTTTCACATCACTCCTAAAAATTGATAGCGAAAATGCTAACGGTGCAGTCGCGGGCAGTTTTCAAATCCTGACCGATTGGTATTATCACGCACCCTTTATTTTTTATTCGTTTTACGCCTATCAACGCTTTTTTCACATCGTTACTAAAAGCGGTTTTTGAGTAGGCGTTCGCCTTTGGCCACCCAACTGAAAATTTGACGTAAAAATAAAAATTGTCAGCGTCCGTAAATTCGGTATTCTCACAACATCTGTGAAGGCACTGCTTATTGTGGGCGTTATTTTGGCTTCCGCCGCTTCGCTTTGGGCGCAAGGTCAGATTGTCACTGGGTCTATGACAGTCGAAGCGGCCACTGCCACCCAAAACTCTGGTCTCGTCACCGAGCGCGAATTGCCGTTATCCTCGACGCTTGCGCCATCGGACTGGTTGCCGCCATCTCAAAGGGCGCCGTCCCCATCCGGTGATGTATCATTCACGGAATTATCCTGTGAACTCATAATGTATGTGGCACCGGCAATACCAGTGCTCGCCCCCACGCCGACTGCGGCTTCATCTTCAAGTTTAGTGCCGGATGTTCAGTCGCAATCGTTGTCAATTCAACCCGTGCCAGAACCTTCCGCGTTTGCGTTTGGTGGTTTGGTTTTTGGACTGGTTGCAATCAGGCGCTTATCGCATTCAAAAGTATTTGCCGCTGCCTTATTCCGCCAGCGGGAGTCAAGCTCTCAGAGATGAGGCTTACTTTTTGGAGACAAATTTGATTCGTTTTTCTTCGCAATGCTGACATTTGACGAAAATTGGAGAAGCGAAAAATCGCAAATGTTTACGGGGTCAAAACCCCCTTTTTGCGAACGATTGCGAAGCGCCATTTAAGGGTTCATATCCCTACGCCTCTTGATTGGGCTTTACGAATTGCGGGTTTGTGAAACCAAAGTGGCCGTGTTTTTTGGGCAATTTGCTCTTGCTCATTTTCCGCAACCTTTGCCGCTGCCGGTTTATTGATTTCCGTTTCACGGACAGATTCGGAAATTTCCTTTTTCACCAAATCCGTGGCCGAAGGCCGGTGCGAGGATTTCCGAACGGCTTCAAGCAACTGGTTCTTGTCGTCCGTGTAAATTGTCAGGGCTTCCTTGAACCGGCTGGCGGAAACATAAAATTGCTCGCGGTCGGCGGCGCGGAATGATTCTGAACTTTCGGCCACAAACACGCAGTCCACGCCCTTGCTCTGCGAACTGTATGACGTGAGGCAGTAGCCGTGCGCCAGATTGCCGTAATCTTTTGAAACCACCCACCCGTTGGCCAGTTTGATGTCCCCGTCTTTGGTGAATCCCTTCACCTGTTTCAAATCGCCGTTGTTAAGCCGCTGCTTTTCCTTGGTAAAACCGTTTTGCTTAATCCGAAGCCAGTCACCGGCAGCCAGGGTAATTTTTCTGGCTTCATAAACTTGGAACCGCGCCGCCACGTCCAACGGGAGCGATGCCGTCCCGCCATTCCGCCGCTCGACCATGACGCCGCTGGTATCATGCGCTTTTACCGTGACCCGCTCCCCTCGCTGGAATCCGACGAGGTTTTGATGGAACTGGACAATTTGCCCGGCCTGATAATTGCGGCCATCGCTGCGTTGCGCCTCCGTCCATTGCAAATTTTTCAGTTGAATGAATTCGTATTCGTCAGCAGCGAGCTTTCTGGCGGCTTTCAGCTTCGCCCGGATTTCCCGCGTCACCCGCTCGCCTTCCGCGTGCGTCGGCGAAATAACCAAGGCCGACTTGCCTTCGCTGACGGCCGCAGCGTAATCCGTCGCCAACGCCTCATGCCGCTTGTCGGCATCCATTTCCCGCAGCATTCCAAGTTTGTCCAATCGCTTGAAAGCACCTTCGAGATTGCCGCCCTGCAAATCGGCAACAATCGCCTTGTGCGAGTCTGCCTTTTGCCGCCAGATTTCTTTCAGTTCAACGGCGGGCAGATTGGCGTGTTTTTCCAAGAGGCGAAGCGCGTCGCCACGTTCAACGGCGCGATGTTGCGCGGTGTCACCGGAAAGGATAATCCGGCAGTTTTCCTTTTCAGCCAGATCAGCCACCCGCGCCAGTGTGCGGACGCTCAAAAGCCCGGCCTCATCAATCCAAATGATCTGCCCGCGAACCTGCGCTTGCAGTTTTGGATTTTGCAGCAATGCCTCGACTGTCTCGGCATTGGCAAACCCGGCGTCCGACCGTAAGACGCCCCGCGAGGCTTCCGCTGACGGTGCGAAAGTAAAAACTTTCGCGCCACCGGATTCAATGGCGGCGACGGCTTCTTTCATCATCGTCGTCTTGCCCGTGCCAGCCCCGCCACGAATGGCCGTGACCCGCTCCGTGCTTTGCAGGACGTGCCGGACGGCGTTGCGTTGCTCCTCGGATAGCTTTGGGTTTTGAAACTGATATTTGCCCGAACCGAACGGCTTGAACTTGCCTTTTCCATCCGCGACGAAATCAACCAGCCGTTTTTCTTCCGCCAGCACGTCCTTGGTGGTAAGCCATTGCCGACCGTCCACGTTTTCCTTTATCAGCTCATCCCGCAAAAGCTGGCGTTTGGTTTGGGCCACGTCCACGTCGCCCATGCCGAAGCGCAGCGCGTGTCGGAGCAGTTCCTTGTCCGTGACGATGGAGGCGCGTTCGTAACAATGCTGCATGGCAAAATCCATCGCCTTCATTTCGGAAATCTTTTTTGGTGCAGGTATCTCGTTGCGCGGGTTGTTCTGGATGTTCGCCCGTTCCTCTGCCGAAACCCGCGCGTTCCATAATTCTCTTAATTCCGGCTTGGTAAGCTGCTTTTGCTTTCGTTCGCGTGTCAGTGCCGCCAGTCCGTCTTTTCCCTTCGCTGTCGTGATGCCCAATTCCTTTGCCTTTTGTTCGACCTGCTCCGTGCGCTTGGAAAATTCATCCAGCACCCGTTGCGGGACACCAGCCAACTCCCACCCTTTGGCCGTCCGTTCGACACGATAACCCAAATCCGCCAGTTGCCTTGAAAACCGCGCATGGAACGCCGCTTGAAAATACGGCGCATCGGCCTTCAAATCCCGAAACTGCCCGGCCTTCCATTTCTTTTCCTCGTCATCCCAGGTCGTGTTGAAAGTGTAGCAGTGCGCGTGTAAATGCGGATCAGGTATGCCGTTGACTGGTCTCGCGGTGAAGTGAACAAACTCCGCCCAAATCATGTTGCTCGTTGTCCGGTTTTCATTGGCTCCCTGTTTCCGCACCCGTGTTTTGATTTCGGATTCAATCTCGCGCATGGTCTGGTTCACCGACATTTTGAACGCGCCTAAAATCCGTTCATCCTGTGTGAACTCGTATGCGACCGAAACCGATTTTGGACAATGAAAATTAAAATCGTAGCCGACCGTGCGATTGGTTTTATTCCGTTGTGTCAACCGCTCTTTCGTTCCCGGCTTCTCATTGTCACACAAGGATTCAAAAGCAGCCGTTGTTACCGCTCCTGAAAGTCCCAAGCGTTCAGCGGCAATCCCGTTCCAATCGCCGCTGATTTCCTGCCCTTCACTGTAATAATCTTCACGCTTCAAAGATTCAGCGAAGTATTCTTTGGCATTCCGACTCGCTATGACTCTTAACATAGAGGCCACTGTAACCGGAATT
>Ga0187864_10004420_pt1 | contig 11024 bp, 7 predicted proteins | sample June2016WEW_11_4_FD_132985 | JGI IMG/M metagenome (GOLD analysis project Ga0187864, IMG submission 132985) | Peatland microbial communities from SPRUCE experiment site at the Marcell Experimental Forest, Minnesota, USA - June2016WEW_11_40 | ecosystem: Environmental > Terrestrial > Soil >... | reverse complement strand
CGGGAATAAGTAATGATCGGGACACAGGAAGGCGGGGATGAGAACCACTCCCGAACCGTCGCCGTGAGGTGTTCCTAGTCCGTAATAGATGGGCGCGGCATGCAGCATAACTAACTCGGCCGCGCACAGCACTTCACTCAAAATGGGGAGATTAGCTGCATGATAATCGCGGGTGAGAACATTTGGGCCCCGATTCTCAGATCGAACGTTCGTTCTTCTCATGCAGCCTACTGTCTTGTTGTGGGCGCCCTGGCGGCCCATTGGTCAAAACTATCTTACTTTAGTGGCGGAGACGCATACCAACCGGTGCTCTTCCAAGTCGCTCTTGGCGCGCTCCATATCGACGTTCTTGTAGGCCGCAAGCTCGGTGCTGACCCGATAATACGCAGCGGAAAGGGCCTCGACGTACATGCTACGCCTGGATTCAAAAACTCGTTCCAGATCTTTGCAGATTAAGCAATCCATGGCTATCGCTTCAGCCGTCCAGCAGATTCACAGGTGGCGGCAGATGTGGTTCCTTTACTGCTGCCGTTTGTTGTGGAGCTCCTGCTCGGCGCGGAGCCAGTCCTGTTCGTCTTGGCCAGGTTCACGACCCCGGCTTTCATATAACTCATAGGCCCGCCCTCTTATCCTGTCTTGTGATGGGACAGTGTCTGGCATCATCGCCACCTTGCCAGGAGAGCTTTTCGGGCCGACGACAATCTTTGACTGCGGCTGTTTGTTAGCCTTGGTATCGATCATTAGGAAAACCTCTGTATGCTTCGGACTAAGAGGAGGGTACTTCAGATGAACTGACTTAGTTCAGGGGACCTGAAAGAGGAGAAGAAGTGCTCACTCTACTTTGACACTACTCTTAACCCTCACGCGCGTCAAATGTCGAATCCTGCACCTCCACCGTTCTGCCACCAAACGCGCGACCTCAAGGTCCGTGGCATTCTCAGCCGAGATTAGAAAAGGAAGCCGTGGCCGAAATTGGGTGATGGAGATCACTGCGGAATCAGTTCATATGGAGCTATTATTTGAGTTAATCCCCATGCTGGATGCTTCGGTCATTGAAGCGGGATTGCGCCAGCTCCCGCCGCAACAGTTGCGCACCGCCATTGCCCACTTCCTGCCCCAAGGTGCCACGAAGGACGACCGGATCAGCGCCATCGAAGATGTGCTGCGAAGCCCCGCCGGCCAATCCTTGCGAGACGCGATGGCGCGGTGGATTGTCGACGAGATTGTTCCGGTGGAGAGGCTGGTTCCGGAGGCTTACGTGAAGTGGCGTCCGCCGGTGCGGGACGCCATGATGTTCGTGGTGGCGCGACTATCTCCGGCGCGCCTCGCCCCGAAGCTGCTGGAGCAACTCGAGCTTCCCGAGAAGACATCGGCCGAAGAGCGTTTGCTGCGGCTGATTGCAAAAGTTCCCGGCCTGCAGAAACTGGGACAAGTCATCGCACGCAACCAGCATTTGCGTCCCGGTCTGCGAAATGCGCTCGCGCGGCTGGAAAATGGAATTCGTGATGTTAAGCCCGAGGACATACGCGCCATCATCCAGCGGGATCTGGGGCCACGGCTCGACACCTACGCGGTTAAAATCGCGCCCGTCATCCTGTCGGAGGCCAGCGTCAGCGCGGTCGTGCGCTTCACCTGGCGAAATCCCGCAAGCGGAAAACGGGAGCGCGGCGTTTTCAAAGTCCTGAAGCCGCATATCCCAGAATACTTTGCCGAGGACATGGACTACTTGCAGGGATTGGCCCAGTACTTCGGAGACCGGCACCACAACTATGGATTTCCCGCCGGCCTTATCCCCGATACCTTCAGGAAAGTCCGGCGGTTGCTGCGGCACGAGGTCGACTTTGTCCGCGAGCAGAAAACGCTAGTCGAGGCGTGGAATCTTTATCGGTCCATGTCTGGCGTGCGCGTGCCGCAACTGATCCAGCCGCTGTGTGCGCAGAGAATTACGGCGCTCACGGAGGAACATGGAATAAAGGTGACGAACGCAGCTGCCCGCCTGTCGGCGTCTGGCCGCAGGAAGGTTGCTGAGCAACTGATCGAGGCGCTGGTGGCTGTGCCTCTTTTGTCGGCGCAGGAGGATGCCATTTTTCATGGCGATCCGCATGCCGGCAATCTCCTCTATAACAACCGCACCGGCGAACTGACTATCATTGACTGGGCCCTGAGGGAACGCTTGAACCGCGAGCAGCGCCGGCATCTCGCGCTCCTATTTCTGATGGTGAGTTTGCGCGACCCGGTGGGCACATGCAACGAAGTGTTGGCGCTCAGTCAGCAGCGCATCCAAACTACTTCGCCACGCGGGCGGATGATTTGCCTGTTGGTCACGCGTTTTCTTGACGACCTGCCGGTAAGGCGTCTGTCCAGCGGTGTGGACGCCATGCTCCTCCTGGAACACATCGCGCTGAAGGGCATCAAGTTTCCCGGTCCGCTGATCATGTTGTCCAAGGTGATGTTCACGTTGGATGGGATCCTGGGCGACATCGGAGGCGGCGACATCGGGATTAATTTGACCATCGCCCGTCACGTTGCCCAGCATTGGATAAGCAATCGCAAGGAGTTCCGTTCCCCTCTGGAGGCCAGGGACTGGATCACCCTGCAGTGCAGCGCGTTACTTTATGCCAGCCGTTTGTGGCTGAAGGGCGAACAGGCAATACTCGATCGCTTGCTGCCAGCCGGTTCGGTGGCTCAACTCGCATCATGAGCGAGGACGGAAGCCGCATCGTTCCAGCGCGTCTCCGCCTTTTGCGGGATGAAACTCATAGCCCGCTCGGCCAGCGCGGCAATGGTGAGGCTGGGGTTGACGCCGAGATTGGCCGCCACTACCGATCCATCACAGATGTACATGTTCTTATAGCCGAACACGCGGTGTCGATTGTCCACCACGCCGTGGTCGGGTGAATCGGCGATCACGCAGCCTCCAATACAGTGCGCAGTGCCGGGAACGTCGAAGAGGATTTCCGGCAGCGTGCTCATGGCAGTTCCCCCAGCGACCTGCGCGAATGTCTTGGCAAACTCATTGGCCTGTGGAATGTACGTGGGCACCTTCTCACCGTAGCTGACGAGAAACTTGTTGAAGGGCCAGAACCAGGGACGTCGCCAGCACATCTCGATTTGTTCATCCAGCGCCTGCATGCAAAGCAGAATCACAGCTTCGCGCGCCCAGCCCCAGGGCTGCAACATGCGCAGAGTCTTGAACGGGTGGCGCAGCAGAGAGCCCGTTACATTCTTCAGCCAGAGCGCAATCCGCTGCGCACCGGGGCAACCATCGGTCAGCATGGTGGTGAGAAGGCCCATGGCGTCGGAACCACTGGGATAGCGGACGGCTTCAATGTGCAGATGCTCGTCAATGTAGATGCCAGAGCCGATGGCGATGCCTTGCGACAGGTCCTGCTTGCAGCCCGGTACACGCGCACCAATGAGCGATTCGGAGTTGGTGCGTACGTGTTTGCCCAGTTCGCTGCTGATGGCCGGCAATGACCCTCTTTCTTTGAGCTGAAACAGAAGCTCCATCGTCCCGAGAGAAGATGCCGAGAAGACCACCCCGCGGCAGGTGAACCGGCGGGACTGGCGGCGAATCCATGCGGTGGACTTCACGGTCGAAACTTCGTATCCCGCGCTGCCATCGCGCGCAACATCTAACCGTCGCACGTTCACAACTTTCGTTTCCGGAAAGACATGCGCCCCGTGTTTTTCAGCCAGGTAAAGGTAGTTAAGATCCAGCGTATTTTTGGCGCCGTAGCGGCAACCCATCATGCAGCCGCCGCAGGCGATGCACGTGGATCGCGGCGGACCTTCTCCCTGGAAAAATGGATCAGGACAGGTCTGGCCGGGCGGTTCCCCTTCCGCCGACTGGAGGATGCTCACCTTCGTAGGGTAGAAGGTGTTCCCAACCCCGGAGATTTCTGCAACTCGCTTCAGCAAGAGGTCGGCAGGCCCGAGGATCTTGTTTTCCGTAACCCCCAGGACGCGCGCGGCGGTATCGAAGTGCCGGGGCATTTCCGATTTCCAATCGGCCAAGCCACTCCACGATCCCGATTCCCACACTTTTTCGGGAGGCGGAAGCAAGGTGCCGGCGTACGTGATCGATCCGCCGCCCACCGCACAGCCATGGAAAATGGCGACATGCCTGAACAACCGCATGTTGAAGAAGCCGCGCAGGCCGAGTCTTGGGCGCCAGAACCAGCGATGGATGGACCAACTGGTGCGCGGGAGATTGGCCGGCGTCCAGCGGCGGCCCATCTCCATGACGGCAACCTTATAGCCCTTCTCCGCCAGTCGATGGGCTGAAACACTTCCTCCGAAGCCCGAGCCGATGACGATAAAGTCGAAATCGAATTGATGTTGTTCGTTGCGGAGCGTCATATAACTATCTGCCTGCTGCGATCTCCGGTGAAAACTACACCGCCGTCGCGCTGGACTTTTCCGTTGTGCCAGATTATGGTCAGTGCGCCGTGAGAAAGCTCTCCGAAGTCGAAGAGGCCAAGGCGCTGATGATTGAAGCCGTGGACTGGTCGGTTTTCAGGTGGCTGTTTGAAAAGCGCAGAGTACGAGAGACTGCAGACGAAGCCAATGCCGCCTTGGACAAATTGAACCAAGCGGTTAAGGCGCGCTGGAGCAGTGACGTGAAAGCCGCCTACAAAGCGGCGAAAGCAGGTGGCGCTCGAACGCGCCGCCAAGGCGAACCCACATCTCAGGCCATTGATCCTCAAGTTAGACTCTTCGCTAAGAAGGTCAAAGAAGCGGATGACGCAGCCTACCGGGCCAGAATGGCCGCGGAAGACACCTTCGACGAAGCGGAGAGACAACTGAATACGGATCTGGCGCGAGAAGGATGTCAGAAAGCCATTCAGTCGTGGGAGTTGCACGAGAGGGCGATACGCTTGGCCGAAGCAGCTCAAGGTTCCAGCAAAGCCACAACTTAAGGCTTGGCGGTCCAAATTTGTCTCCCCTTCAGCACGAAATAATTTCCTTTTTCTCCCGCCCTCGGGCCCGGGCCTCGATGACTTCTCCAAACCGTCGCAGCGCATCGACGCTCTGCGGCGCCTCGTGTCCGAAGATCTGGAAGACATGCGTCATGTCTTCCCAGCTTTCGAGGACCACTTCCGCTCCCTGATTCTTGCCGTGATCGGCGAATGCCCGAATGCTGTCGTACAGAATCTCGGCGGACCCAGCTTGTATATAAATAGGTGGAAGGTTGCGCAGGTCAGCCCATAGCGGCGAGACGAGCGGGTCGCGACGCTGTGCCGGTTCACAAAACCAGTCCCTCCACTGCAGGAGCGCTGGCTTCTCGATCCAGTCAAACTCATTGCTAACGATTTCAGCGTCGAAGTTGGTTGGCGGAGAGAGAGCAATGACTAACGCCGGCAGCGGGAGCTTCAAATCGCGTGCCTGCAAGAGCAAAGCCAGCGCCAGGTTGCCACCGGCCGAGTCTCCGGCAAGGATCAGATTGTCAGGATCGGAGCCGCTCTCCAGCAACCATTGGTAGGTGTTGAGCGCATCGTCGAGCTGCGCTGGGAACCGATGCTCCGGAGAAAGACGATAATCGAGGGCAAACGTCCTCGATTTTGCCGCCAGTGTGATCTGCGCGATAAAGCTGGTATAAGCCTGAGGGTAAAAAGAGTATCCGCCGCCATGAAAATACAAGACAGTGACCGGCGACTCCGCGTTCCTGCAGGAGAACCAGCTTCCTCTGAACTTCTCATGCACAGCGTTTCTGATGGTTACCTCTGACAACGCCGGTGAGCTGAACGCCACCGAATCCAAATAACGGCGTGCCTCCTTTACATCAGGCATTTTGAAGGCGCTGTTTACCTGCTTCTTGGCCATTCTCGTGGCCACTTCCACAAACCAGTTCCAGCCTGACCGCCGCGGACCCTTGAGCATCCGGCGGACAAACACTTCGAGGATCGATGCGCCCAACTCCGCCATGCTCCTAAGCCGGTATCGAATCGGGCCACGGAAATGGATCTTCGAGGACATGCATCACCAGCCCTCTACGTGCACAGCGCAACCCTGTCGGATAAATAAACCGGGATCTTCAGGGGAATCGGGGAATCCGGTGGTGAATTGGCGACCACAGTGCGCAAGATGTTATCAGTATGCTGCCACCAGCCATGAAAGATCCGGCCGTTGGTGTAACGAACCTGCAACCGGCTCCAGCCGTTGAGGTCGAATGACTCGTCGTCGGGGCTCACGATCACACTCCGGGTGTCGAGTCGAAGTCCGGTGCGCAGTGCTTTGAGAGCACTCTCCTTCCCACTCCACAGCAGCGTCAAAAACCGAGCCCGGTCCATGGCAGGCGCCCGCGCAACCAGCGCCTGCTCTTCGGCCGTGAAATAGTCGGAGAGGAAGGCGTCGCCATGCGGCTCAATCACTTCCAAATCACAACCCAACTCGACGCCGGATGGCGCCACCGCGCAAATAGCTCTGCCGTCCCGGTGGCTGAGTGAAACAGTCACAACGGCTGGTTTGTTGGCGAGAAAGGCCTCGGGTGCACCGGACGTCGCCGGACGTATTTCAATTTCCTTAAGCACGTGGGGATGAGCCGGCAGATTCAGGTAAGAGGCCAAAGCGCGTTTCGCCGTCCAACGTCCCAGCCGCCAGCTGTCGCGCCGTTTGGCAAAGCGCATGCCGTTTAGTCGCGCTATCTCGTTAGCGCTGAGCCAGGCATTCTCTGCCGGCAGATCTGCTTCAGTCTGTTCGAGCCAATATACCTCCATCAAATCCACCTAGGCCGCTGCTTCAGCCGGAACTCCTGGCTCCCCGAATTTCGCTTCCTCTTTCCGTCCCATGCCCCGTTCCACTGCATCGATGAGATAAGGCCGCAAGTTCGCGGGCGGAATGATGTAATTCAGCGCGCCTACGGCGAGGGCCCGTTGCACGCTGTGCACGCGGTCAAACTCGGCGGCCATCTCGCCCAGCTTCTCGGAGTGTACGACTTTAAAGAGTTCTTCCCACTGGGCGCGCAACCGTCCTTTTTCCGCGCCCTCGGCCTTGGCCATCGCCCCAGTCAGTTCCTGGAGGCGCGGGTCTTTGCGGGCTCGGGCATCGACTTCACCGGCGAAAACAACGGCCGCCGCCGGCGCGCCGCCGATGACGGAGGCGTACGTGCCCTCCAAAGCTGCTACTTCGAGATTCTCGTTCAGCGCCCGTGAGAAAACCACGTAAGCACCGCCGTGATAGCGGGAAATCACACAAAACACGATGGGGCCTTTGAAGTTCACTACCGCCCTGCCGATCTCGGCGCCGTACTCCAGTTGCAGCCTGCGCATCGACTCAGGCGAACCATCAAACCCCGACAGATTAGCCAGAAGCACGACCGGCCGGTTATTACTGGCCGCGTTGATCGCGCGCGCCACTTTCTTGGACGATTGCGGAAAGAGCGTTCCCGCGCACCACTGATCCGGCCCGTCGGCGGGGACAAATCCTAGCCGTGGCACCGGTCGGGATTCGATGCCGATCAGACAAACGGGATAGCCGCCGAGATGCGCATCCCAAATCACCGCCGTCTCCGCTGCGCGCATGCCGGCCCAGCGCTCCAGGGGTGCATGGTCCTGGTCGATGGCCGCCATCATCACGGTACGAACGTCGAAAGATTTCTTGCGCCCGTGGTTGGTCGCGTCCGACATTATGTCGCCCACACATGTGAAGCCTTCCTCGCCGCTGTGAGGATAGGCTTGCACGTCACGGCCGATGGGATCGGTCGTCTTCGCCCGCCGCGGGAAGCGCTCACCCGGCGCCACATAGGTGTGATCGTAGTGGCGGAACAGGAGGTGGCAGGCTTCATCAATGTCCCGTGCCCAGTACTGCGCCTGACCGTTGATGCCCATGATGCGGTCGTACCCGCCAATGCCCTGATTGTCTTCGGCCGAGACGCCGCCTGAATAATCAAGGGCGCGCTTGCCCGTAAGCACCATCGCTGCCTTCGGCGTCATGACCAGAATGCCCCGGGTGTGCATGAGCATGGTGGCCTCGGCGTTCCAGTAGGGCTGCGCCCCTACGTTGATCCCATTCACAATGAGATTCACCTCCCCGCCTGCCTGGGTGAACTCCACCAGGCGGCGCAGGACCTGGGCAATCCAATCCATGTTCTCCACGCCGCTGTCCATCGAAATCTTGGCGCCGGCCGAGATGGGGAACCACTCCAGCGGCACACCCATTTCCTGGGCCAGATTAATGGCTGCTATGATGCGCTGGCATTCCGGCTCGGCGAGCGCCCCGAGATCCTTGCTCGGATCTCCCAGCAACATGACCCGCGTTAGGCCCTCGGGATACCTGGCCGTAAAGTTGCGGATCACGCCAATAATGACGTTAGCTTTGTTCTGACCATAGGGACGCTCGACAGGGACCAGACGGCCGTCGGCGCCGAGATCGTATTCCACAAAATCGCCCGGAGGAAATTCGGCCCGCGTGTGTTTCTGGGCGGGTGTGAGCAGGTTGATGATTTCGTACGGATAGATGAGTCCACGCTGGCGCATGCGCACAACTTTTTGCTCGTATTCGGCCAGCGGTTTGATTGGCGGTAATTTGTCTGCGGGCCGGAAGGAAATGAGCATCCCGGTGCCGGCCGGACTCGAAATGCGCACCACCATGTCGCGCAATTCCCCGGTCGCCGGACTGGGAATACGGACACGCACTACTACTTGTTCCAACCCCAGGCCTTCGATCGCGGGCGCCAGTCTGCGCACCATGTCGCGCAATTCGTCACGCTGAAGATTGAGCGGCGGACGCACGTATAGGAGTATCCGGTTCCAATAGAGGCGCTGATTGGCTGGCCGCCGTGACTGAAACAGCCGGATGCCGGCAATCGCTTCCGTCAACATGCGCTCCAAATGCGGCAATTTCACGATACGCCCCGTCTCATCCCGCCACGGCGTTACATCGCGCACTTCCGCGCACGCGATGAGCCGCTCATCCTTCGGGTTATCGCGGGCGACAGCATGGAGCAGGTAAACGTCTTCCACCGAAGGCAGCCGCTCAATGTTGAAGTTGCTGAGCCGCGAGAGGTGCAGCCGTTTGGCCATCATCGGATGCAACCCGCGATAGAGTTTCTCCTCTTCATACGCATTCCCGCTGAGGCGATAGGTGAAATGCTGCATTCCGCCCGCGCCTTGGGCGTGGACGGGGCCAGCGACTTCCACCACGATGCGCCGGATGGAACGGGGAAAACCAGCTTGGTTGAGCGCTGACTGAACTTCCTGTTGCGTGACATCGGGATCGTCCAGCCGGCCCGAATGCCAAGCGTAGAAGTCAATAACGATGTCATGGTCGGCGGGCACATTCGCGATCAAGGGAAACAGCGCGCGCATCGCTTCAGAGAGCCGCGAAAACTCCGCGTGCGTGGTAAAGGCATGAATACGCTTGCCCTCATGATCGTATTCGGCCGATGCGAAGCACTGCCCATCCATCTCCAGAAAGCGGAAGTTTTCAAGCGTCCGGATCCGATAGTAGCGCCGCGTGATCACCTCCAACATCAGCCTGCGCATGGCGGGGTCGGCAGCCGCGAAACGGGCGGAAAGCAATGCCACTAGAGGCTGCGGACATTCCAACAACACACGGACTCGCTCCTGGGGGTCGGCGGCATCGGGATGGGCAGCCAGGTAAGCAAGTTGCTCCTCCACCTGCTCATAGACCTGCTTGCGCGCCTGCTCAAACAGCGGCTGATCAAAGTAGCGATAGCGTATTTCCCGCGCCAGGTCGCTGACCGCCGGGAACCGCCCGTTACTCATAACTATCATCCGGTCGAGAAGCGTCCGCAGTGATTCCTCGGCCTGCGGAGCAAGGCTCTGAACGGACCGCAGACGCCGTTCCAGCACTCCCATGACCGGGGCGATTTGCTGCTCCAAGCGCTGGTGCGATTTGTATATCCAGAGCAGGCTCTCTTCCAGTTCCGGCGAGCGCTCCAGGCTTTGAACGCCGTAATGTGACAGAGCGCGGCGAAGCGCGCTGACAAACGCCGGTGGCAGTCCTTCGCCGCCCGTCTCCAGCATGCGCAAGTACGAAAACAGATAGGCCTCAGCGCTCGGCTCTTCACTGCTGGCCCGATGGTTTACCTCCGGGTCGCGCTGGAACAATGAGCAGATGTCCACAAAGATGTTGAGGATCTCGTCTTCTGCCTGCCTTATTTCGTCGCTGTCCGCGGGGCAGCTCTGGTCCCATTCGGCAAGCAGCCGAGTGCTGTGCTTGGGGTCCACGTCAAAACCCAGCATGAGCTGGCGGAGTTCTTCCAGGCTCTGGCGGCGGCTGGGTTGGATGGCTTCCTCGTTTCCTTCCGAGCCGCGTGACGCGCCAAAAACTACACGCTCCCCTGCGGCCACCGCATCATCGCCGGCATCGGGTTCAATCTGCAGGAGCGGCGCTCCCGTCTCCACTTGCACGTTGCGCATGGTCATCACTTGCCGAACTTTTCCGGAAAATGGGGCGACGACTGGCATCTCCATTTTCATCGCTTCCAGCACCGCCAGGCGGTCTCCGACCGAAACTATGTCACCTGGTTTGACGGCAATGGAAACTACCACCGCCGGCGCCGGCGCGTGCACGATACCTCCGTCATCGCGGTCGATCTGGTGCGATACGCCGTTAACATCGATGCGGTAACTCAACCCCTGGGGCACGGATACAACGTGGAAACGCCGCCCGAAGGCGGTGAGCCAATACTCATACTGGCGCAGACGGTCGAGGTGGGCATTGATGCGCGATCCATTGACGTCGACGCGATACTGTTGCGGGCCCAGGCGGTACGCCTTGGCCGAGTAGGAATGCCCGCGATAGCGTAGTTCCGTAGTCCCGCCTACCTCACTCCGCACCTGCGGCCGTCCGCGCACGGCTGAGGCATAGAACTGGGTCTGCTCGACGGCCAACTGGGTGTCGTAGGCCTCGATCGCGGCCTGCACCAGAGCCACGTCGGCGTAGCGCCTGGAGATGTGGGCTCCGGTCGCTGCCAACTGGTCCAGCCACCCGATATGGACTTCTCCACGCTGCACATCAGGGTGACTCAGCAATTCCAGCAAGAATGCCTTGTTACT
>Ga0187864_10004417_pt1 | contig 11029 bp, 7 predicted proteins | sample June2016WEW_11_4_FD_132985 | JGI IMG/M metagenome (GOLD analysis project Ga0187864, IMG submission 132985) | Peatland microbial communities from SPRUCE experiment site at the Marcell Experimental Forest, Minnesota, USA - June2016WEW_11_40 | ecosystem: Environmental > Terrestrial > Soil >... | reverse complement strand
CCCTCGCGTGGCGAGCAGGTCGGCCGCCTCAAGACAGCGGGCCAGGAGCGTCCCGACGCCGATCAGCGTGACGTCTCGGCCCTCCCGAATCTGGGTTGCCTTCCCGATCTGGGGCGCGTACTCAACGCCGAAGACGTCGGGTACCTCGTTGCGCGAGAAGCGGAAGTACACCGGACCTGGCCAGGCGGCGACCTGGGGCAGGAGGGCTCGCATGGCGGAAACATCAGCGGGAGACACCACTGTCATGCCCGGAAGGCTGCGCATCACCGCGATGTCCGTGATCGCATGGTGGGTCGGTCCCTCCATCTGGGGCGAGATGCCGCTGTACCCGGCCATGAGCTTGACGTTGGTGCGGCCGTAGCACAGGTGGGTCAGGATGGGTTCGAGTGCCCGGCTCGCCATGAAGACGGCGAAGGTGTTGACGAAGGGGATGAAGCCACTCTGCGCGAGTCCAACAGCCACGTCGACGAGGCACTGTTCGGCAATTCCGACGTTGAAGTAGCGGTCGGGGAACTCGTCGCCAAAGAGGTAGCTGAAATCGGACGTTTGGACGTCGGCCGTGAGGGCGACCACCTTGGGATCGCGACGCCCAAGCTCAAGGAGGGCGTCGCCGTACGCCTTGCGCATCGGGCTCAGGCCGACCATGCTGCTAGGCCCTCCTCGAGCTCGGCAAGCGCCAGCTCATAGTGCTCACGATCGGGTGCGCCACCGTGCCATCGGTGGTCGTACTCCATGAAGCTGACTCCTCTGCCCTTCGTAGTTCTGGCAAGGATCACGGCAGGTCGAGCGTGGACGTCGTCGGCCTGATGGAGAGCCGATAGGACCGCTCCCACGTCGTGCCCGTCCACTTCCTGGACATGCCAGCCGAAGGCTCGCCACTTATCGGCGAGCGGTTCCAGCGGCATGACGTCCGCGGTGGCCCCCGTCTGCTGTACGCCATTGCAGTCGACGATGGCCACGAGATTGCCGAGCCGGTACTTCGCCGCTGTCATCACGCCTTCCCAGACGACCCCGGCGTTGAGCTCGCCATCGCCGAGGAGGACGTAGACGCGGCCGTGCGAGGCGCGCCCGGAAGGAGCCGTCAGCGCGGATGGCTTGCCAACGCTCATGCGCAACCCGAGTGCCAGACCAGCCCCCACCGCCACGCCATGGCCAAGCGGCCCGGCGACGACTTCGACACCGGGTACGTCACGGTCGGGATGCCCGTTGAGGCGGCTGTTGAGATGGCGGAACATCGGCAGTTCATCAACGGGAAAGAAGCCCCGCCGAGCCAATGCCGCGTACAGTAGGGCCGACGCGTGACCCTTTGATAGGAGGAAGCGATCGCGCTCGTCCCAGGTCGGGACTTGGGGATCGATGCGGAGGTGGTGCCAGTACAGGGAGGCGACGATCTCGGCAGCAGAGAACGCGCCGCCGAGATGCCCTGACTGGGCACCGTAGACCATCTTGAGGACGTCGAGCCTCAGCGTCTGAGCGACACGCGCGACCTCCTTCACCTCGGCCTCCGTGTGGAGGTGCAGAGAGGCTGCGGGCCCCGCCGACGCTTTCACGTCGTGCCTACTGCCGTGTCCCCGGGGACCTCTGCGGGCGCGGCGAGTGCCGCTGTTGGCGGGTCATAGGTACCGGGGAGCACGGGGGGTGAGAATGAGCAGATCAACTCGAGCTGGGCACCTTCGTAGGCCACCGTAGCGTGGCTGACGCCCGGCGGTATGTAGACGGAGACGCCGGGCTCGAGTTCGACCGCGCCGTCAGCGGCGACCAGTCGGCCTCGCCCTGCCACGACGTAGACGATCTCCTCCTCTCCGGGATGGACGTGCCCGGCAGGTGCCGAGCCTGCCGGAAAGATCGAGAGGCCGACGGAAAGGTTCTTTGAACCTGTGAGCTCGGGACCATGCAGGAGAACGAACGACCGCCCGGGAAGGGGGTAGCTGGGAGCTGTAGAAACTTTCGAGCCGATGAGCATGGGTTACTCCCTGCGTTCTTGGGTGGCCACCAGAAGAGTCAGGTCGGATGCGGAGGCTTGGTATTCCGACGTCGAACGGCGGACGTGGAGAGTCGGTTCCAGGGTCTTGCGAACGGGTGGGGCGACCTGGTCCCCCATCTGACGGAGCAGGAGATGGACACCGGCGCTGCCCATCTTGTCGATGTGCTGCGCCACGCTCGTGAGTCCGATGATCGGCGATCCCACGAGGTCAATGTCGTCGAAGCCGGCAACCGCGATGGGTAGGAGAGCAGCCCGATCGAGCAACCGGCTGATTGCGCCAAGCGCCACGGTGTCGTTGACTGCGGTGATGGCGGTCGGCATGTGCCCAGAAGCCAGCCAGACGTCGACCGCCCTCGCGCCGCTCGCCATCGAGAAGTCTCCGTCCGCGACGACGGCGTCGACCCCCAAGTCCGTGGTTGCCCGGAAGAATCCCTCGAGCCGCTCCCGAGCATTCGCAGCCCAACTCGGGCCCCCGATGAACCCGATGCGTCGATGGCCCCTGTCGACAAGGTGACGCACGAGAATCGCCGCCGCCTTCCTATTGTCGGCGACAACGTAGCTGACGTCACGCGACCGCGGGCGCCGGTTCAGGAAGACGATACGGCGCCGATCGCGGACCAGCTCCAGCACGCGCTCTTCATCCGGCCCAACCGACGCGTGGATGAAGCCATCCACCCCTTGCTCGAGCAGTCGGCGGATGTAGGCGGCTGATTCACCCACCGAGTCGCTCGTGTTGCAGACGGCCATGGCGTAGCCTGCCTTGCGCGCCTCCTGCTCCACGCTCTTGGCGAGCTGTGGATAGAAGGGGTTCGCGATGTCGCTGACGAGCAGGGCGATGGTCCGCGAATAGCCGGTGACCAGCGCGCGGGCCACTCCGGATGGCTGGTAACCAAGCTCTTCGATGACGCGGCGGACCCCGCTGCGCGTCTCGTCGCTAACATCGTCTCGGTTACGCAGCACGCGAGAAACCGTCGAAACCGACACACCTGCCGCCTCGGCCACGTCGATGATGGTTGGTTGGCGGCGGCGCCGCGAGCGCCTAACCGGAGACGGGACGAGAGGGTCAGGCATGGGCTCGAGCTCCATTGCCGTTTGCCCGGATACCCGCAAGGGCGTGTGGTTTTGTCACGTGGAGCTCGTTATACGGGTGCCTTTGCGGTCAGAGTGTCGGGCGCGAGCCCGGCCCGGACGACGTCTGCAATCGCCGCGCGGTAGGCACCAGCCACGGCTTCAAGGTCGGTGCTCGATAGCGCCGTGGACAGGTTGAGCATCCCGCGTGGTGCTGCGTACACGCCGTGGACTAGCAGGGACAGATGGAGGGCGGCGGCGGCCGGCGCCGACTCGGCCCGAACCTCGGCCGCGTTCTCTGGGAGACCGTCGCGGAAGTGGACGTGCATGATCGAGCCATACCGGGACACGACAATCCGCAGCCCGGCGTCTACGCCCGCGGCTTCGATTCGGGACGCGAGGTTGGTGGCGGCTTGATTCAGGGAGGCGATCGCAGGTGCATCGAGCAACCTGAGTGAGGCCAAGCCGGCTACCGCGGTCACCGGATTCCCATTGAACGTCCCCGAGTGCTTGAGAGCGTCCGCTCTGTCGCCGGCAGTCAGCGCCATGAGCTCTCTCCGCCCACCGAGCGCTCCCACCGGAAACCCGCCGCCGATGATCTTGCCCATGAGCACTAGGTCGGGCAGCCGTCGAAGGGACGCTTGCACGCCGTGTTCCGCTGAACGAAGGGACTGGACCTCGTCGAGGACAAAGAGGGCTCCCGCCTCGGCGGCGGCGTCCGCCGCCGCGTCGAGGAAGCCCGGCGACGCCGGCACCACGCCGCCGCTCCCTAGAAAGGGCTCAGCGAAGACCGCTGCAGCCGGGTCGATCAGCGCCGAACGGAGCGCATCAATGTCGTTGAAGGGAACGCGGGCCGTATCGGGCGACTCGTCCGCGAACTCCGCCGCGGTGCCGTGATACCCGCCATCGAACACGACCATCCGACGGCGCCCGGTCACGTGACGCGCGAGGCGGAGGGCTAAGGTCGCCGCCTCGGTACCGGAATTCGTGAACCTGACGAGCTGCGCGGCCGGATACCGCGTGCTGATGGCCTCTGCCAGCGCCAGCTGATGCAGCCCTGGGGCCGGATGGGCGGTTCCGTCGGCCAGGGCCTCTCGCACCGCTTCGACGAGCGGCCCGGCCGCGTGCCCATGGACGAGGGATGTGTAGTTGTTGAGGACGTCTAGGTACGGGTTTCCGTCGAGATCCCAGACCCGGGCGCCGGCACCTCTCGCGATAACCACGGGATAGGGGGGGTAGAAGGTGACGGACCGGGTCTCCCCGCCCGGCAGGACCCGCTGAAACCGCTCGACAAGTTCCGCGGACCGCCGGGTGGCCGCCCGATAGGCTGTGACGATCTCATCCATCTCCGCCTCCTGGAGGGAGACCAATCTGAGTTCCGGCAACGTTACCGCGAACGCTACCGGAAGTCAAACAGCTTGCGCAACGCCTGCCTTCAGCGGTCCTTCCATGGCCGGCCCTTGACCCGGAGCCTACCCAGACCGCTCCGGGACCGTTCCCCGGCGGCGCCACGACTGCTGCTGATCTCTTCCCGAGCCCCGCGACATGAGCCAGGAGCCCGAGCCCCGAGTCGTCTTCGGTCCCAGGGACCAGCACGGGCTGATCCTCGGGCTGCGCGCGGGACAGATCGGCATCCTGCTCTGCGGGGTGTTGCTGGCTCTCGGCGCCATCACCGCCAGCCAGGCGAACCCGCTCGCCATCCTCGCCGTGCTGGCGCTCGCAGTGCTCTCCGGCGCCGCAGCGCTCATGCCCGTGGGCGGGCGAGGAGTTGACGAGTGGGTGCCGGTGGTCATCCGCCACCTCCTCGGGCATCCGGCCACCTGGCGCTCGATCCAGCCCTCGCGCGGCCAGCGGGTCTCCGCTGGTCCCACGAGCGAGCCGCGCCTCATCCCGGCCCAGCCCAGCTTCCCGCCGATGCTGCGCCACTGCAGCGTGCTGGCGGTCCCGGTCCCACGGGGCGAGCTCGGGGTGGTGCGAGACACTCAGCTCGGCACCTGGACAGCGGTGCTGCGCGTCCGCGGCTCCTCCTTCGCGCTGCTCGACTCCAGCGAGAAGGCGCGGCGCATGGCGGCATGGGGCGTGGCCCAGGCGGCGCTCGCTCATCACGGCTGCGTCCAGGAGAGGGTGCGGGTGATCTCCGCCATATGCGGCGCGTCGCTCTCCCGTCCGCTTGTCCCCGAGGAGCGGGTGGCCATCGAGCTGGCTGTGCACGCCGCGACGCCCCGCGTCCCCTGGCAGGCACCCACCCTGCCCCGGGTGGTGGATGCGCTGCTCTCCCCCTCGGAGCGGACAGCAGGGGAGGTGCACCTCAGCGCCGATGAGCTGCGCACCGCGTCGCGGTCAGTGGCCCTCGAGCTGCGCCGCCTGGTCGACGGCGACCTGCGCGGGATGTTCGACTCCGAGACATCGGGGGACATCGACCTCCAGGCGCCGCTCGTGAGCTTCGACCTCTCGGCGGTGTACGGCACCGCGGCGCTGCCCATCCTCATGGCCTGCGTCGGCGCCTGGTTCCAGGGGGTGCTGACCCGGGACGACCAGACCAAGCGGATCGTGGTCCTGGACGAGGCCTGGGCGGTGCTCAGCAACCTGGAGACGGCGAGCTGGCTGCGGGGCTCGTACAAACTGGCCCGCAGCTACGGCGTCCAGTACCTCGCGGTGCTCCACCGCCTCGCCGACCTCAGCGCCGCCGGCGACGCCAACTCGGCCCAGGTGCGGATGGCCCGCGGACTGCTGGCCGACACCGAGACCGTCGTCGTGTACGGCCAGGCCCCCGCCGAGGTGGACAACACCCGAAGCCTCCTCGACCTCAACGACACCGAGGCCCGGCTGATCTCCACCCTGCCGCGAGGCACCGCTCTCTGGCGGGTGGGGAGGCGCTCCCACCTGGTCGAGCACCGGGTCGGGCCGGATGAGCGGGACCTGGTCGACAGCGATCAGAGGATGCGCGAGGGGAGGCGATGAGCGCCCCCATCCGACGCCGGAGGGGTCGACGGGTGGGCGGCATCGCCGGCATCTGCCTGGTGGTGTTCGCCATGTTCGCGGGATTCCTGGCCGGCGGCTACGAGATCGCCCGCGACATCGGCGAGAAGATCGAGTGCCACGCCTTCCAACTGGTCGCCGACACCATCCTGGCCCGGGGCGGCCCCGGTGCCACCACCATCGAGGACCTCGGCGAGCAGGACCTCTGCGACGAGTCGTACTCCATGGCCCAGGCCATGTGCCAGGACCTGCTCGACCTCGAGGTCTGCAACCCGAAGCAGCTGGCCGCCAAGGTCTGCGGCGAGGTCGAGGCGTGCCAGGCGGCCGCCGACTGGTTCACCGACACCAAGACCGCGATCACCGCCTGGCTGCAGAGCACGCTGAAGGCCCCCGCCACCTGGCTGATGGACCATGCCAAGCTGGCCTGGAACTCGGTCCAGGCGGCGGTACAGGGCACCAACGCGGCGCTCGACGGTGATACCGGCCCTGATGCGTCGGCCGCCGAGGAGTCGGAGGCGGGCGCCGAGCTGGACTCGGAGATCGTCGAGGCCGAGGGGGGCGGCGACCCCGGAGCCGCCCCCAACCCCGGGGTCCCGGGACTCGACACCCTGGAGTCCGACTCCGACCTGGAGGCCGGCGAGGCCGACTGCGGCAGCTCGTGCACCGCGGAGCAGCTCGCCGATGACAGCGCCGACGCCCGGGACACGACCGTCGCCGACGCCGTCGAGGAGGCAGCGGAGGCGGCCGAGAAGACGGGGGCGATCGCCGGCGCGCTGAAGGTGGTCAGGAGCGCAGCCGGCCTGGGACTGAAGGTCGCCGGGTGGGTCGGCGTCGCCTACATGGCCTACCAGCTGGTGAGCGAGCTCATCCAGGGCTACCAGGTCTCGGCCCAGACCCAGGCGGCGGGCTTCCACGCCTACTCCCCTGAGGACCTCTGGTACCCCAACTACCCCTCGTGCGCCGACGCCTACGACACCTGGGCCGAGGTGCTCCAGGACCCCACCTCGCTCGCCAACTCGGAGTTCATAGGGGAGATCGCCGGCAACAACGACCCGGAGGCGCAGATCAGCTCGTACACGGAGTCCCTGTTCGTGATCAACGCCTTCCTCAACGCCCTGACCGGCGGCCTGGTCCAGGCCACGAGCGACGACATCACCTTCCTGCCCCCCCAGACCATGTCGCTCTACGAGATGTACGAGCAGGCGGTGCAGGGGGTCGCCCCCTCCGCCCCGGACTGTCCCGACCCGACCACCGGGGCGAGCGCCGCCGACCAGCAGGCGATCACGGCCGCATACATCCGCGACCTCGACATCGGCGGCTACGACGGGCAGTGGCTGCTCGCCCATCAGCAGAGCATCACCACCCAGGACGCCGCGCAGCAGCCGGTCTGGTGCTTCCCCGGCGGCTACGCCACCATCTCCGACCTCCAGGCCGTCGACGTCGCCAACGGGGACTGGGGCGACGTCGCCGGCGATCTCTCCAGCCGGGCGGACTGCCCTGTGGGACCCACTGAGGCAGACGTGCAGGCGTCCTCACTTCCCACCTTCCAGCCGGCCGCGGCATACACCGAGCTGCTCGGCGAACTGCGCGCGGGTGACGACGGCCCGTACGACCAGCTGCTCAGCGAGGCCACCCAGGTCGCCCAGAGCGGGGACAGCGCCAGCGCCCCGGACGGGGTGGGCACCGTCTCCCAGGAGGCCGCCAAGGCCGAGCAGGCCCTCGACCAGATCGCCGCGGCCGCCAAGGACCCGGTCACCCCGCCGGCGCAGGAGGATGCGGGAGAGGCGGCGCCGATGAGCGAGGACGACGCCATCGCCCTTCTGCTCGCCGCATCGGACGTCCTGGGCGCCGGCAACCCCAGCCAGGTCGCCACCTCGTACGTCGACACCGACAGCTCCGCCAACGGCGACAGCGGGGCGCCCGCCGGGGGCGTCGGCGGCAACGTGGGGGCCACAGCACTTCTGGCCAGCCAGATGGTCACAGGTTATGCACAAGCAGCCCCGGGTGCGACGCTCAACCCGACGGACCCCGGGGACCAGTACCTGGCCACCGCGGCGGTCCTCGCCGACGACCTCACCAGCTCGGGGGGCGACCTCAACCAGGCGTACGCGAGCTACGTCGCCGCCAACCACCTCCCGCCCTATGCCGGGTCGTGGGCGGGCGGGTATCCCACCGCCCCCTCCCAGGCGCCCTCCGGCATCGACCAGGGCTCAGAGCTCAACGTCGGCAACTGGGGCCTGGAGGCGGGCGCGTACCAGGGCTCACCGCCCGAGGTCCCCACCGCGTACCTGCTTACCACCGCCGCCGCGGACTGGGAGGGATACCTGGACTCAGGCGACCTCGGCAACGACCCGGTGGTGCCGCCGGCGGACCTGCTGGACGGCCAGCCGGTGCCCGCCTCTGACCTGCTGACCGTCTTCGAGGACGCCGCCCAGACGTACGACACCAACCTGGCGCTGCTGCTCGCCACCGCCGCGCAGCAGTCCAGCTTCACCGCCCAGTGCGAGCCGATCGGCTCGGGGCAGGCGGGCGAGGACTTCGGAGTTATGGGAATGGTGCCCGCGGCGTTCACCGACTCGGGCCCGCCCGCCGGCGTGGACATGGCCGCCACCGCCAGCGACGCGGACGGAGACCCGCTGACCCTCGCGGGGCAGACATGGGCCCGCGGCGCGAGCCTGCGCTCCGACGGCACCTGCCCGCTGGACGGCGAGCCGGCCGGGATGCTTGATCCGACCGCGGAGGTGGACACGGCCGCGTACCTGCTCAGCGGAATGGGGGCCACCCCGAGCGCCGGCCCCGACCAGCTCGAGACCGCCCTCACCTCCTACTACATGGTCGCCGTCGGCGGCCTCCCCTCGCCGTCTGACTCCGCGTCCGCCGCCGCGTCCGCCTCCTGGGTCCAGTCGGTGCTGCCGGTCCGCTACCCGGCCTACGCCGCCTGGCTCTCCGGCGGAGCGACCGAGGTCGGGTCTCCCGCCTGCAGCGGGCCGATCGGGACCATCTGCCCGGAGCCCGCCACCCCGGTCTTCCCCTGGGTCCCCTCCGGCGGGTACCCCGACGCCTTCCCCTGGGGCCAGTGCACCTGGTGGGCCGCGTACAACTCCTGGGCCATCTCGGAGTACGGGGTGGGCGGCGACGCCGACGGCCCGGGCTCGGACAGCTGGATCACTAGCGCGGAGAGCAGGATGCCGGCCGGGAGCGTCCAGCTCGCCGCCCAGGGAGCGGTGCCGGCGGTGGGCGACGACGTCGTGTACTGGCCCGGCGGCAGCTACAACGCGACCGACGGCCACGTCGCCGTGGTGATCGCCGTCGACCCCGACCCCGCCGCCTCGTCGGGGATCTCGGGGTACTGGATCTCGGAGGCCAACTTCCTCGGCCTGGGCGGGGTGGACGAACGCCACATCGCCTGGCCCGACCCCCAGGTCCGCGGCTTCATCCTGGCCAGCCCACAGGGGAGCGGAGCATGAGCAGCCAGCCACGCCCGGGCACGTGGGGACAGAGCGCGAGGTACCCCGCCGGGCATCCGGGGGAGCCGCTCTGGGCCCGCGTGGCGCTGCCGCTCGTGGCGCTGACCGGCGCGGGGACCTGCGTCATCGACCTGGCGGCGCTGCTCAGCAGCCTGCTCTCGGGGCACGGCATCCCGGCGCTCGCCGGCGGCTGGCTGCTGGGGCCGCTGGCACTCATCACCCACCCCGCCGATCCCGGCGCCGCGTGGCGCAGCCGCGCGGCCGCTCCCCCCGCGGCGCTGCTCTGGGTGATCCTCGGCCTGCTCCTGGTCGCCACCGTGATCTGCGTCCTCCTCGCGCTCTCCTGGTGGGAGCGCCGGCGCGAGGCCGGCGAGCAGCGAAACCCGCTGCGTAAGCGCCACGGGTTCCTCCCCCTGCACCAGGCCCTCGCCGCGTATGGCGAGGCCGCGGCCCGGCGGCGCGCGGCGCGGCTGCACCCCAGCCTCACGCCCGAGGAGCTGCGCCAGCGGCCCATCGCCCAGCTGGCCATCCCGCTGGGCAGCTCTGGCGGACAAGCCATGTACGCCTCTCACGAGGAGGCGGTGGGGATCCTCGGCGGCATGCGCCAGGGCAAGACCAGCGCCCAGGCTCGCATTGCCCTCCCCCACGTGGGACCCGTCGCGTTCACCACTACCAAGCCCGCCGACCTCGAGTACGTGTGGCAGCCCCCCGGCGCACCCGGGCGGCCCATCCTCTTCAACCCCGAGGCGCTGAGCGGCCTCCCCAGCGCGGCATACGACCCTACCCTCGGCTGCGAGGACCCGACGCCGCCCGCCTCACCGCCCAGGCGGTGATGGCCCAGCAGCGGGCTCGGGGCCGCGACCGCGGCCTGGACTGGGCGCTCCTCGCCGAGAAGATGCTCAAGTACCTGCTCCACGCCGCCGCCCTCGAGCACCTGGATGGCTCGCGGGCGGCGGACCCCCAGCGCCCGGTGGGGATGGCCCGGGTCGTCCAGTGGGCCGCCAGCGAGCGCCTCACTGCGGCGGCCGACATCCTGCGCACCAGCCCCCAGGCCTCCCGCTGGGCGGAGCTGGTGGAGGACATGTCCCGCTCGGCGCCGGAGACCTTCTACTCGATCAAGATCAACCTCCACGAGGCGCTCGCCTGCTGGGAGGACCCGGGCATCCTCGCTCGGATGGCGCCCGGACGCTCCCCCCTCGGCGACCTCGACCCGGCCGCCCTGGTCCGCAACTCCGACCGCCTCATGGTCATCGCCCGGCCCTCGGGCCACGCCATCCCGCTGGTTACCTCGCTGGTGTCGGCGGTGGTCGAGGCGGGCCGCCAAGAGGCCCGGCGAGCACTCGCCCAGGGCGGGCGCCTGGACCCGCCTCTCCTGCTCCTCCTCGACGAGGTCTGCAAGGTCTGCCCGCTCCCCCAGCTGCCCGAGCTGGTCACCGACTGCGCCTCCCAGGGCATCGTGGTCGTGTACGCCCTCCAGTCGCTGGAGGACGGCAGGACCGCCTGGGGACCGACCCGCTTCGGGGGGATGTGG
>Ga0187864_10004416_pt1 | contig 11029 bp, 11 predicted proteins | sample June2016WEW_11_4_FD_132985 | JGI IMG/M metagenome (GOLD analysis project Ga0187864, IMG submission 132985) | Peatland microbial communities from SPRUCE experiment site at the Marcell Experimental Forest, Minnesota, USA - June2016WEW_11_40 | ecosystem: Environmental > Terrestrial > Soil >... | reverse complement strand
CGCTGCGGCAGGTCGGCCCGGGAGATCACGCGGATGTTCTTGGTGTCGAGTTGCTCCTGTTCGCCGGTCTCGCGGGCGCGGACAAGAAACGACTCGTAGACCGCGCGGCTCGCCTGCACGTCGCGCTCGATCTCGCGCAGCGTCACCATGGCCTCGTTGGTAGTGACTGCGGTGTGCTTGAGCGTTTCCAGGTTGCCGGCAAGCGCCTCCTCGTTGGCGCGTGCGCTCTCGTATTCGCTACGCGCCGAAAGCGCGATGCGATGGACCTCGTCCTCGATCATCCGCCGCAGCCGCCCGGCCTGGGCCTCGATCTCGATAACCGCCGGGTGGCGCTCGCCGAGCGAGGTCATCTGTTCGGCCTCGCGGCGCATGATCTCGGCGTATTGGCTGCGCAGGGCGGTGACGGTCTGCGACTGCACCGCCTCCGTGAAGCCGCCGATCTCTTCTTTGGACACCTGCAGGTGCTCGACTTGGTCGAGACGCGCTTTTGCCGCCGCCGTGCGGGCGCGAGCCACTCCCAGTTGTTTGTTCAGCTCCGAGAGCTGCTGCTCGTTGACGAGCTGTCCGCTGGCGCCGAGGATGTTGTTGCGTGCCTTGAACGTCTCGACTCGATCCTCGGCCTCGCGCACGCGGTCCTTGAGCTCGTTGAGACGGGCGGATAATGACTGCGAAACCTGACGGGCGGCATCGGACCTGACATCCGTTTGTTCCGCCAGATAAGCCTGCGCAATCGCGTTGGCGATGCGCGCCGCTTTTGCCGGGTCTCGGCTGCTGACGCTCACGTCCACGACGTAGGTGCGTTCGGCGCGTTTCACCTGGACGCTGCGCTTGAGCGCATTCAGGGCGGTAAGGGTGATGTCGGCATCGCCGTCGCCGCCGAGCCCGAAAGCGGCCGTCAATCCGCGCAGGGCCGAAGATTGGTCGACAAATTCCGGATCGTGGTCGATCGATTCCGCGTTGATCGCGCGGCGCAGCACGCTGTCGGACGTCAGCACCCGAACCTGACTCTCAACTTGCAGCACCGCCGCATCGTTCGCCTGATTAGCCTGAGTAAGATCGTTTCCTACCGCGCGCAAATCCGTCGGGTCGATGAGTATCTGCGTTACCGCCGTGTATCGATGCGGCACGACGAGCACGAACAGCACCGCCAGGAGGAGCGAAGCAGCCGTCGTCCACAGAATCGTTGCCTTGTCACGCCAGATGACGGACAAGGTCCGGTGAAAATCGATCTTGGCGAGGGGAGCAAACCCGACTTTGATGTCACCGGCCCCGACGACTGCCGACTGGATTTGGCGCGGCGCTTCGAACATTCGCTACTTGACCCTCTTCACGCGAGGCAGTGCTGGGCGCGCTGGTGACGCCAAGCAATGCCGTCATCGACGCAACAAGCGCGCCAAAATCGCACTCAAGGACACGCTGCTCGGCATGTCCAGGCAAGTCTGTATGGTTAATCAATTCATAAGGGATTAGTATTAATGCGCGGTGTACGCGGCATGCCGGGCGACTGGTGCTCATGATGCGCTGACGATTGCGCAAAAATATTGAGGGAGGACGTCATGCGACGTGCGGCTTTGCTAACCGGCAGAATCCGCGGCATCGGCCGCGCGATCTCGTTGGCGTTCATATTGGCGGCGGCGCTCGCCGCTTTTTCCCAACCAGCCTTCGCCCAGACCAAGGTGATCGTCGGCCTCACCCAGTTCAACGAGGTCGCGCCGGTGATGATCGCCAAGGAGGAGGGGTTCTTCGCCAAGCACGGTTTCGACGTGACCATCCAGCTGATCCCGCTGAACTCGACCATGCCGGCGGCGCTGCAATCGGATTCCATCCAGATCGCGGGACTGACGCCGCCGGTGCTGCTGCAGGCGGTCGACGGCGGCCTCGACCTGGTCGCCGTCGCCGGTGGTGCAGTGGGCAGCAACACCGACACCAATTTCGGAGTGGTCGCGCGGCCGGAAGCCGGCATCAAGAATGCCGCCGACTTCATCGGCAAGAAGGTCGGCGTTCCCGGAATCGGGGCCACCCTGCAGGTGATGTTCCGCAAGTGGCTGACGGTCAAGGGCGTCGACTATAACAAGGTGACCTTCATCGAGACGCCGTTCCCGCAGATGCCGGACATGCTCAAGGGCGGCTCCGTCGACGCGGTGGTGAGCGCCAATCCGTTCATGGGCCGCATCATTGAGGGCAAGATCGGCACTTTGGTGACCAACATGGCGCCCGACATGCCGGCCGGCATGGCGTCGTTCTTCTATAGCTCGACCCGCGACTGGGCGACCAAACATCCCGACGCCGCCAAGGCCTTCCGCCAAGCGGTGGCCGAGGGCGTGGCCTTTGCCGGCTCCAATCTCGACGGCGCCAGGGCCGACTTTGGCAAATACGTCAAACTGCCGCAGCCGGTGCTCGCCACCATCGTCTTCACCGGGTTGAACGCCGAACCGACGGTGCCGTCGCTGGCCGTGTGGATCGACACCATGAACGAGCAGAAGATGCTGAAAAGCAAGGTTGCAGCGCAGAATCTCATCTTTCCCTAAGGCCGGTGGCGGTGCAACCGCTGCCTTCCGAACGGCCGGTCGGGCAGCCGCAAGGCAACCCTTCCCGGCCGGCGATCACTTTCGATCGCGTCGACTTGGACCTTGGCGGCCGGCGCATCATCGAACAGCTATCGCTCAGCGTGCCGCGCGGGCAGTTCGTCTGCATCGTCGGTCCGTCGGGGTGCGGCAAGACCACGCTCCTGCGCATGGTGACCGGACTGATCGCGCCAACTTCCGGTTCGGTGCGGCGCGAAGGGGTGGCGGTGACCGCTCCCTCGCGTGAGGTCGCGGTGGTGTTCCAGGACTACGGCAAGGCACTGCTACCCTGGCGCACCGCCGCCGGAAACGTGGCGCTGGCGCTGGAGGCCATGGGCATGCCGAAGCGGCAGCGTGCACCGCGCGTCGCCGAGCTGCTGACGAAGGTCGGCCTTGCCGCCCATGCCGAGAAATACCCGGCGCAGCTTTCCGGCGGCATGCAGCAACGCCTGCAGATCGCCCGCTGTCTGGCGCAGGAACCCTCGATCCTCCTGATGGACGAGCCCTTCGGCGCGCTCGACGCCATCACCCGCCATGGCTTGCAGGACGAGGTCGCCGCCCTCGTCGCCGCCACCGGCGTCACCGTCATGTTCGTCACCCACGACCTGGAGGAGGCGATCTATCTCGGCGACCGGGTGATCTCGCTTCGAACGAATCCGGGTCGTCTGGCGCAGGATATCGACGTGCCGCTGGTGCGCCCACGCGACCAGCTTTCGACGCGCGAGAACGCCGAATTCCTCCGCCTGCGCCATCTGCTGTTCGGCTTCATCCAGGAGATGCTGCAGTGAAGGCGCGCGGGCGCGGCTGGGCGGTGCCGCTGGCGCTGCTGATCGCCGCTGAAGCCGTGATGCGGGTGAACGGCACCCATAGCGACGCTCTGGCTCCTCCCAGCGACATCGCCATCGCCGTCTGGACGGCACTGACCGATGGCACCATCGTCGCGCAAAGCGGCGAGACCTTGGGCGCAGCGGCGGGCGGGATCGTCATCGGCGGCGGCCTGGGACTGGCCGTCGGCCTGTGGCTCGGCCTGTCGCGCATCGCCGCGCGCCTGTCGGTAGTTTCCGTCGAGCTGTTCCGGCCCATTCCGTCGGTCGCGCTGATTCCGGTCGCCATGCTCGTCTTCGGCTTCGGCTACCGCATGGAGATCGCGATTGTCTCCTTCGCCTGCTTCTGGCCGATGTTGATCCTTTCACAAGCAGCGGTGGCGGGGGTCGAACCCCGCCTGCTCGAAGTGGCTCACATCCTCGGCATGGGGCGGTTGCAGCAGATCGGCAGGATCGTCCTGCCGGCATCCTTACCGCGGGTGTTCGTGGCGTTCCGCCTCGTGGTCGGCATTGCCATGGTGGTGGCGGTCACGGTGGAGATCGCCGCCAATCCACACGGCCTCGGTTACGGGATGATCCTGGCGCAGCAGAACCTGAGGCCGGAACTGATGTTCGCACTGCTGCTGTGGGTGGGAGTCCTCGGCTGGGCCATCAACGCCGGTCTGCTCGCGCTTCAGCGGCGCCTGTTCGGCCGGTTCACGAGGATGGCATGACACGTCCGTCGGCGGCATGGATATGGCAGGCGGGCAGCGTCCTGGTCGCCTTCGCCATCCTGCTGCTCTGGGAAGGCGTGGCCGAGTGGAGGCTGGTGTCGCCGGTGTTCCTGCCGACGCCGCTGGCGGCGCTCGCCAGTCTGCGCGACGGCTTCGCCAGCGGCGAGCTATGGCCACTGATCTTCGGTACGGTCGAACGCATGGTGCTGGGGTGGGTTCTTGCCTCGCTGGTCGGCGTCGCCGTCGGCGCCCTGATCGGCGTCTCGCCGGTGGCGCGGGCCTGGCTCCAGCCCATGCTGGAGTTCATCCGGCCGATCCCTGCCTCGTCGGTGATGCCCATCGCTATCGCCATCTTCGGCCTGAGCCCCGGCATGGTCCTGGCGGTGGTGGCGTTCGGATCGGTCTGGCCGGTGCTGCTGGCCACCGTGCACGGCTTCTCGGCGATCGAGCCGCGTCTCGACGAGGTGTCGCGAGTGCTGCGGCTGTCGCGGCCGGCGTTCATCTGGAAGATGGGCCTGCCCAGCGCGCTGCCGGACATCTTCTCCGGCCTCCGGCTGTCGCTCACGGTCTCGCTCATCCTGGCGGTGGTGGGCGAGATGCTGAGTTCGCAGCACGGCCTCGGCCTAGCCATCCTGCTCGCCGCCCGCTCGTACCACAGCGCCGATTTGTTCGCCAGCATCGCCCTTCTCGGGGCCATCGGCTACGCAAGCAACGCCCTCCTGCAGGCGCTGGAGCGCCGCGTGCTGGCTTGGCGGCTGGCGTAGAATGTGATGGGCGGCCGAGCTGAGTTGAGGAACTGAACTTAGGTTTGGAGGACGTGCGCACCTTCGAAAATTTCACCTGGCAAATCCGAACGAAGATGGAGCTGCGCCGCGTGCCGATGAAGCGCAGTCACCGGCGCAAGAGGCGGAATATGGCGCCGGCGGCGACCAGCAGCGCAACGACCGGTATCCAGATCAGAACCGCGCCGATTACGGCGAGAAGGATCACGGCGGCGAGGACGCCGACGATCAGCATGAGCAGGGCGATAGCGAACGGCCCGAGCCTTGCGACGTAGATGCGATGCGTCCGATCCGCCGCCGCTGACACGCGCCAAGTGTGTTGCCGCCAATCGGACTGTTGGGTTCGGTCCGGTGGGATGATTTCCGGCTCTACGCGGGGCCGTTCCGGCTGGTTTGAATCTTCCACGATGGCGTGACCGCTGGATGCTTCGTTTTCGTTGCAACGTTATGTAAGGTTTGCGGATGCCATCACAAGCGGCGCGTTGCCGCTCCAGCCTCAAACGTGCTGCGTCCGCGCGTGATGATCGTGGAGGAATTTGGCCAGTTGCTCGCGCAGGCTTTCGTCGCGCTCGCTTTTGTGGCCGAGAACGACGGCCCGTTCGAACAAGGATTGTTGAAGCTCCTGCGGCAGGTCGCTCCAAAGGTCTGCGGCGGCCACTCCGAGGACGAGAAAGTAACGGTTCTTGTCCGCAGCGACGTGATCCGATGTTCCACTCATGAAAAACCTGACCGGCGCGCACGCCAAGTTGTTGGAAGCTGCTAAAATCTGCCCTTGGGGGCCGAATACCGGTAGCAGAACGGCGCAGTGGGGTCCACCTTCCGCCCCTTGCGGAAGGCGAGCGTCAGACAGAGCGGCTGACATCCAGGCTGAGACAGCCTGCCTGACGGGTATCATGACGGCGCGCCGTGTGCGTGCTAGCGTTCATGCATGAGCGCGAACTGTTTCGGCATGGGTCGTAGCGCTATCATCGGCGTCGCCGTCGCGGGGAGCCTTTGCAGCGGTGCGCTGGCGCAGGACTCGCCGACATTGAGCGATGCCGCCAGCGCCATGATCGGCGCCTGGGAATTCTCCGACGCCGATCACGACAAGATCTGCCGCTTCATCTTCCACGCCGATGCGATGGCCGGTGGCTATAAGCTCGACATCGACAAGAACTGCGCCAGCCTGTTTCCTGCGACCAAGGATATCGCCGCCTGGGCCGTGGACACGTATGGCACGTTGCGTCTGCTTGATGCGCGCGGCAACGCGATGATTGAGCTCACCGAGGCCGAGACCGGCATCTTCGATGGCTTCCAGCTTGGCGAAGGCCGCTACGTGCTGCAGAGCGCGGCCGCAGCGCCGGTCCGCTCGGCCGAGGACCTGGTCGGCGATTGGGCAGTCGCGCGCGGGACGGGTGAGCCGATCTGCAGGCTCACGCTGGCGAACAATCCTGCCGGCGCCGACAGTTTGGCGCTCAAGATCAAGCCCGGCTGCGATCCGCTGGTCACCCGGTTCGGCCCGACCTCCTGGCGTATCGACCAGGGCGAATTGGTCCTGCTCTCGGGGCGCGGGCAAATCTGGCGCTTCGAAGAGAACGACGCCAATACGTGGCTCCGCGTGCCTGAAAGTCCCGACCCGGTCCTGCTGGTGCGGCAGTAGTGACGACACGCATCCGAGGATGAAGCATGAGTGAGGGGGCCGCCGCCTTTCGCGCCAAGCAAATCGGATTTCTTCCCGATCATTTGGCATTCGATTGGGTCGATGTGCGGCGGGGTTTTGCGCAAGGCCGGTTCGCGATCGGCAAACAGCATTTAGCGCCAAACGGCTATCTTCACGCCGCGGCGGTTGTCGCACTTGCGGATACCGCATGCGGCTACGGTTGCCTGATGTCGCTCCCGGAAAATGCATCGAATTTCACGACGGTCGAGCTCAAGGCCAATTTCATGGGCACTGCACTCGAGGGCGGCGTGACCTGCGACGCGCGCTTGGTGCATGCCGGGCGTACGACGCAAGTGTGGGACGCGGAGGTGAAAAGCGAGGCCTCCGGCAAGACCATCGCGTTGTTTCGCTGCACCCAGATTGTTCTCTATCAAACCCGCGGCTCATAGTTTGGGTTCGCCCCGGCGAATTTCTTCTAAGCTTATTTCGTTGCAGGCACGCAGACACGATGAACCAAAGCCGCACTGCTGTTCTCGCCAGCCGGCGAAAAGCATGCGGGCGCCGGCGACGTGATATGATCATCAAAGATGTGCCCCTGCCGTACAACGCAGCAACATTGAACCTCCAGAAGATGATCTCCCAGTCCTCCGTTAACCGCGTCGTTATTAAGTTCTCGGCAGGAGGCTCGAATCCATGGTTGAATATGGCGTCGTCCTCGCAGATCGTGACAATTTGGTCGTTGGCGATCGGCTTGTCCCGGAGCGTGGCGTCATTTCTCCCGGAGCTGCGGAGTGCCGGCGCATACAGGTAGCAAGCCGATAGAAGTCAGAGAGAGCGTGCTGATGCCGTGCCTCGAAATCACGACGATGGTTGGGTGCCCTCTCAAATGCACGTTCTGTCCGCAAGACGAGTTGCGCGGCACCTATGGCAAGAATGAAAAGTACCTTTCATTCGAGAACTTTAAGCTGGTCCTCTCGAAGATCCCTCATTACGTCCGCATTGACTTTTCCGGCATGGCCGAGCCCTGGGCCAATCCCGACGCTACGCCGATGCTCGCGCACGCGCTCGAAAAGGGTTTTAGTATCAGCGTCTACACGACTCTCTATGGCATCACTGTAGACGATGCGGAGCGGATCGTTGCTCTTCTGACCAAACACGCGAAGCAGGTCGAAATTCTCTGTCTGCATCTACCCGACCAAAACGGAAATATGCGCGGGTTTCGTCATTCAAGCGAATACGAAACTGTGCTCGGCGCCTTCATTAAGCTCGGAAACAGCGGCGTGCTGCGCCGTTTCCACGCTATGACAATGGATAAGGGTGGTTCGGTTCACCCGCAATTGCGCAATCTTGTTCGCTCGCTGCCGCGGTGGTTCGGCCACACGCGCGCAGGCAGTTTGGATACTTCAGAGATCGGAACTCAGCCGGTTGAAAACACGCCTCGCCATTCGTCGCCGGTCAGTTGCGGCTATACGCCATTCTACGATCACAACGTTCTACTTCCGAACGGTGATGTGGTGATTTGCTGCATGGACTATTCGGTAAAGCACAAGATCGGAAATCTGATCGCGAACGATTATTTTTCGCTGTTCGCGTCGAAGGGAATGGCGGAGCTGCATGCCGAGAACGCCACGCCCGGCTACAGCGACAAGTCGATTTGCAAGAGTTGCAGCCGCGCAATCAGATACGAGCTTGCCGCTGAGCAAAGGCAATTTTGGAGAGCCAGAGGTGGTCCCGCTTTACGGGACAGAATGGCGGCTTGGCTAAGGGGGAGGTTATCATCAACGTTGTCGTTGACGACGAGTCATAATCATCAAGAACAGGAAAAAACTTGATTGGTCCGTCTCCTCGGTATGGTACGACCTCGTCGTATGTCATTATTTGCTTCGGGTCGACTGGGATGCACGGGTTGCCGATTACAGCCGCGTCCGCGATGCGATCGAGCAGACCTTCCCGGACATATTCCGCGCCGAGGCTGTCGCGTGACGCTGGTGCGATGACGTAGCGCCATGCGCACGTGATCCGGACGGGATCAGCTACCGATTACGGTCGTCTTGTCTCCGGGAAGGCATTGAGGGTTGCATCCCGCCCGCGGTTGCTGCCGCAAAAGTGCGATGTGATACGATCATCGGACGTGTTTTTCTGCTATGGGATCAATCCGGGCGCAACACCGCGCGAGTGCCGGCGGTTTTTTTGCGCGCATGGCAGACGCTCTGATCAGGTTTTCAGCGCAGCAACAACGTTTCGAGTACGTGCGTCAGCTTCGGAGGTTCCGGCGGTGCGGTGCGCAAGGCGCCACGATCGCGGAAGAATGGCAGAGATGATCACGTGAGCGTCAGGGCGGCACCGGCGGGAGGATTCGCGGCAAGCGTCCCCATCGCCATCGTCGGAGCGGGCGCGGCGGGACTTTGCGCCGCGCTGTCGGCGCACGAAACGGGCGTTGAGGCCGTCGTTCTGGAGCGCGATTCCGTGCCGCGCGGCTCCACGGCTTTGTCGGCGGGATTGATCCCTGCCGCCGGCACGCGCTTTCAAACAGCGCTCGGCATCAGCGATAATACCGCGCTGTTCGCTTCCGACATCCAGAACAAGGCTCATGGCGAAGTGGCCCCGACGATCGTCGACCTCGTCGCGCGGGAAGCGGCGGCGACGGTCGAATGGCTGGCGGGTCGCCACGCCTTCCCGTTTTCCGTGGTGCATGATTTCGATTACCCGGGCCATTCCGCGCGGCGGATGCATGGCTTGCCGAGCCGTTCCGGCGCGGAGCTGATCGACCGGTTGCGTCAGGCGGCGGAGCAAGCCGCAATTCCGCTCATCGTCAATGCGACCGTTACGGCGCTCTATGCCGATGCCGAGCGCGTCGTTCGCGGCGTCGAGATCACACGGCCGGACGGGACGCGGGACTCCATGGGTTGCCACGCGCTCGTCCTTGCCTGCAACGGCTACGGCGGCGCCGCCGATCTGGTCGCGCGGCACATTCCTGAAATGCGCGGCGCGAATTATTTCGGGCATCCCGGCAATCGCGGCGACGCGGTGATCTGGGGCGAAGCGCTTGGCGCGAAACTCCTGCATATGTCCGGCTATCAGGGGCATGGCTCGGTCGCGCATCCGCATGGCGTGCTGATCACTTGGGCCGTGATCATGGAGGGCGGGTTTCAGGTCAATGCGATGGGCCGTCGTTTCTCAAACGAAAGCCGGGGCTATTCGGAACAAGCCGCCGTCGTGCTCGCCCAGCCTGCGGGCAAGGCCTTCGACATATTCGACGAGCGTATCGCCACAGTCGCGCGGCAGTTTGAAGATTTTCGGCAAGCCGAGGCCTGCGGCGCGGTGATCGAGGCGGCGACGATCGCACTGCTGGCGGAGCGACTGCGCCTGCCGCCGGCCGCGCTTGCCGAAAGCTTCGCCGAAGTTGAGGCGGCCAAGCGCTCCGGCCGCGAAGATCGTTTCGGGCGCGCCTTCGCCGGCCACCCGCCGCTGGCGCCGCCCTTCAAGGCGGTCAAGGTCACCGGGGCGCTGTTTCATACCCAGGGCGGGCTTGCGGTCGATGGCGAGGCCCGCGTCCTCAGCGCGCAAGGCGACCGTTTGCCGAACCTGTTCGCGGCCGGCGGCGCGGCGGCGGGCGTTTCCGGTTCCCAGGCGAGCGGCTATCTGTCGGGAAACGGCTTGCTCACCGCGACAGTTCTTGGCCGTATCGCCGGCCGAAGCGCTGCCAATCTGACGAAACGCCTCAAATGAGCCGTAAGGCCTTACGCCTCACACCAGCTTCAACCCCTTCAAGCTCGCATGGCCTTCCTTGCTGACGATGATGTGGTCGTGCACGGAAATGCCGAGCGGGTTCGCCACCGCAATGATTTGTTGCGTCGTCTGGATGTCCGCGCGGGAGGGCGTCGGCTCTCCGGACGGATGATCGTGACGCGTAGCCCGCGTATCAATAATTCATTGGTGTTTGTTTGCGATGTGGGGATTTTAGCAGACTGCGAAGGTGGAAGCGGCGGTCGCGGGGGCTCACGACTTCGCGTCTTGATGCTCAGTGACGCGCAGCCTGTGAACGGTCAATTCATCGACTTCCAGCGAACCAAAACGCGCCCTCCTGATCACGAGACGACCGACGGCAAGCTGGCCAATCGCCAGCGCGCCGATGGCAACCGCGCCCACCGCCGCAGCTCCGAGCGCAAGTGCCAATAGGCTGGCCGGGGGCATGGCTATGTGTCGGCTCGTTATTTCGCGCGCCATCGGCGAACTCCATCCTGCTAAATCAGCTTTAGCCCATACGCTTTACAACTCAAGAGAGATGTACCTAAACTTCTAACAAAGGCTGTGACCAGCAGGACGAGGCGCTCATGCTGCCGCTAGTCGGAATTGCCGCCTCGTTATTGCCTGACTCGATCAAATTGATTTTCCGCTCTTGGGTTTCAAACCTCCGTCTTCAGACGGAGACTGGCTTGAGCCGTAGTTTCATACTCTTCTCTCCAAAAAAGGGCGCGCACCCATGAGGTGTGCAGGCCCTTTTTTG
>Ga0187864_10004415_pt1 | contig 11032 bp, 8 predicted proteins | sample June2016WEW_11_4_FD_132985 | JGI IMG/M metagenome (GOLD analysis project Ga0187864, IMG submission 132985) | Peatland microbial communities from SPRUCE experiment site at the Marcell Experimental Forest, Minnesota, USA - June2016WEW_11_40 | ecosystem: Environmental > Terrestrial > Soil >... | reverse complement strand
GGCAGAAGGCAGAAGGCAGAAGGCAGAAGGCAGAAGGCAGAAGGCAGAAGGCAGAAGGCAGAAGGCAGAAGGCAGATCTCTCCTCGTTGGCGGCTCTTTCAATACTTGGAACCTGTAAGGAAATGGTGACCGTGTCATCCTGAGCAGAGCGAAGGATCCCAGAAGTTGTTCGGCAGTCGTTAGATTGGGAAATCAACTGCAGAGATCCTTCGCTTCGCTCAGGATGACAAAGACCGCCCACTGCCGACTGCCCACTGCCGACTGCGGACCGCCCACTGCCCACTGCGGACCGCCCACTGCCCACCGCCTACCGCCTACCGCGAACTACCCGCTCCCCGTCTGCCGACTGCCTACCGCCAACTGCCCGCTGCCCGCTCCCCATCTGCCGACTGCCCATCTGCCGACTGCCGACTGCCCACTGCCTTTCCCCTGCTACGTGTTAGAATGCACTTCTATGCCTCTGAGCCTCTTCGGATCCAGTGATAAAGAGAAAAAGCCTGGCTTTTTCGAGCGACTGAAACAGGCCGTTGCTTCCACCAAGTCCCAACTGGTGGAACGCATCGAGGAAATTGTTGAAGGGAAACAGACGGTCGACCAATCGGTCCTCGACGACCTTGAAGCCACGCTCATTACGGCCGACCTGGGAGTAAAGACGACGGGCGAGATTCTCGACCGTCTTAAGGAGCAGGTAAGCTACAAGAAACTCACCGAGCCCCGGCAGCTTCGCGCCGCCGTCGAGCAGGAGATACTCAAGATACTCGAGAATCCCGCGCTCGGCCGGCAATCGGGCGCCCCCGTGGCGAAGCAACCCCCGGCCGGAATGCCTGCCGTGATCTTCGTGGTGGGCGTCAACGGGGTGGGAAAGACCACCAGTATAGCCAAGCTGGCGAACCTCCAACTCCAACAAGGCCGCAAGCCGCTGCTCTGCGCGGCGGACACGTTTCGCGCCGCCGCAACTGAACAGCTTGAAGTGTGGGCAGGCCGGCTGAACGTGGATATCGTCAAGCAGAAGTCGGGCGCCGATCCCGCCGCGGTCCTTTTCGACGCCCTGAGCGCCGCGCGCACCCGCCATTACGACATGGTGATCGTGGACACAGCCGGCCGCCTACACACGAAGGACAACCTGATGGCGGAGCTTCAGAAGATGTGCCGCATCGCGGGGCGCGAAATCCCCAATGCCCCGCACGAGGTTCTGCTGGTCATGGATGCAACCACGGGCCAGAACGGCCTCGCGCAGGCTCGCCAGTTCATCGATCACGGCGGCGCCACCGGAATTATCTTGACCAAGCTTGACGGCACTGCCAAGGGCGGGGTGGTCATTGCCATCGCGCGCGAGCTTGGATTGCCGATCCAGTATGTGGGTGTCGGTGAGAAGGTGGATGACCTTCTTCCCTTTGACCCGCGCGATTTCGTGAATTCACTTTTCGAATCGTGATGGCGTATAGGAACGGCCGGACATTCGTTGTCATTCCGAGCGGTCATGGGCCTGCGGCCCAACCCGCGAAATGAAAGTCGGCCATCGTCACCCCCGCGGAAGCGGGGGTCCATCGTCGGCGGGGAGGCCAATGGATTCCCGCTTTCGCGGGAATGACGTATTTCTCGAGGAGAGCGCAGCGAAGAATGACCGGCTGCCGGGCTAGTTTCCATTTTGAACAGACGGACATGAACATCACCACGGCGATTTTCGATTTCGGCTATGTGTTGAGCCTGCCCCCGCGGGTGTCAGACTATCAGAACCTGGCGAAACTGGCGGGGATAGGTGGTGACGTATTCGAGGGGATCTATTGGAGCCAGCGCGCCGACTATGACCGGGGAACCATCGCCGGTCCCGCCTATTGGCATCGCGTTGCAGAAGTGGCGGGCGTGGAAATCACGCCGGCCCAAATCGGCAGCCTCATTGCCGCCGACATTGACATCTGGATGCGTGCCAACCCCGTCATGATGGAGTGGGTCCGCGCGTTGAAGAATCACGGCCTGAAGATTGCCGTCCTCTCCAACATGCCCATTGAAATCTCCACCCACATGCGGCGGTACGCTCCCTGGTTCAGAGATTTCGACTACGTGTGCTTTTCCGCGGAAGTGCAACTCGCCAAGCCGGAAGCCGCCATTTTCTATGCCTGCCTAAACGTAGTGGGCTCGAAGCCTGAAGAGTGCCTTTTCATCGACGATCGCGCCGATAACGTGGAAGCGGCGCGGGCCCTGGGCATGTGTGCGGTGAAGTTTGTTTGCGTCGAGGAGTTAGCGGCCGACGTGAAGCCCTACAATCTTCTTGCGCCCTTGAGCGCTTCTTAATTCAGTTCGGTCTCTTCCCCGTCGGCGGCATCATCGAACTTCGCAACGTAGAGATAGATGACCATTCCGCAGATGACCATGAGCGCTGCCAGCCATTCAATCTCCGTCCGGTCTACGTTCTTGAGCCAGTCGGCCGGAAGGACGGGCCCGTGTGCTCCCGCATCGTGAATCTCCAAGTAGATGCGGGCGGAGAAGTAGCAACTGACGAGAAGAGCCAGCAGTCCCGTCAATTCTTGCATCAAGGGAAGGACGCGCTGCTGCTGCGCGGGTGAATAGCGGCTGAGGCGCCACGAGCCGAAGTGGATGGATTGAGGGGCAAGGTAAGGGGAGCCGAGCAACAACGCGGCAATAAAGACCTGCAAGAACCAAGTGATGTGCACCCCTAAGCTCAGTACATGACTGACCGGGACGGTCGCGCCCCTATGGGTGGTGATGTGCGCGGCCAGCAAAGGCAGGCCCGTCTTGATCTCGAAGTAGGAGTAAACGGCCAGTGCCGCTGTCAGCACCGCCAGCACAAGTCGTGACATTGGGAGTTCAGCCCCTTCCAGAACCAAGGCCGGAATTCGGTGGCCACGGAGGACGCTCAACCCGCAGCGCTAGCCCAACGACTCGCCCACCTCGCGCAGCCATTCGGGGCGCTTCAGGACCTCGCGCGGCCTGGAGCCGTCCGGGGCGCTGACGATGCCGTCCTTCTGCATCATGTCGATGAGCCGCGCGGCGCGCCCGTAGCCGAGGCGCAGGCGGCGCTGGAGAAGGGAAGTGGAGGCCTTTCCGGATTCCACCACGATGCGCACAGCGTCGTCGTAAACGGCGTCGAGTTCCGCGGCCTCTTCCTCGTCATCGACTTCAGCGGCTTCGTCGCCGTCCCGGTCCTTCACGGGTTTCAGGAACTCCTCGTTGTATTGAGGCTGCGACTGGGACTTCCAGAAATCAACGACCTTGCTTATCTCCTGCTCGGTCACCAGCGGCCCGTGCAATCGCTGCAGGCGGGCGCTGGCGGGGGGCAGGAACAGCATATCGCCGCGGCCCAGCAACGCTTCCGCGCCGTTGGCATCGAGAATGGTTCGGGAGTCCACCTTGGAGGCCACACGGAATGAGATACGCGCCGGCAGGTTGGCCTTGATCAGTCCCGTGATGACGTCCACGGAGGGGCGTTGCGTAGCAAGGATCAAATGGATGCCCACGGCGCGAGCCATTTGAGCCAGGCGGGTGATGGATTCTTCCACTCCCTGAGGCTCCACCATCATGAGATCGGCCAACTCGTCGATGATGATCACGATGTAGGGCAACGGCCGCTCGGGTTTGCCGTCGTTGTCGAACAAGTTCATCGTCGAATCCGGAGCGAAGATCTCGTTGTACTGTTCGATGTTGCGCACTCCGTGCGCGGCCAGCTTCTTCAGGCGTTCTTCCATCTCGAAGGTGGCGCGGCGCAGTACGTTGGCGGCCTGCTTGGGCTCCGTGACGATAGGCGTCATCAAGTGCGGTGTGCCCTGGTAAAGCCCCAATTCCAGCCGCTTGGGATCGATCATGATGAGCTTGACTTCCTCAGGGTTCGCCTTATACAAAATGGACACGATCATGGAGTTGAGCGAAACGCTCTTGCCCGACCCTGTCGAACCCGCAAGCAGCAGATGCGGCATCTGCGTGAGGTCCGCGATTTTGATCTTTCCGGTGATGACCTTGCCCAGGCAGAGGCTCAGCTTGGAAGGCGATGTCAGAAACTCGGCAGACTCGATCCCTTCGCGCAAATGGATGATCTCGCGGTGCAGGTTGGGCACCTCGATGCCCACGGTGGATTTGCCGGGGAGACGGTCGATCAGAATGGACTCGGCCTTCATCGCCAGGCAGAGGTCGTCCACCAGGTTGGTGATCCGGCTGTACTTGATTCCAGCCTCCGGCTTGAACTCGTAGGTGGTGACGACCGGCCCGGGATGAATTTGGGTGATGGTTCCGGTGACCCCAAACTCGCCGAACTTCGCCGTGAGGCGCGCGGCGCGGTCTTTGAGTTCGTCTTCGTCGATGCCTTCCGAATCGTCAGGCGGACGCAAGAGAGCGGGGCTGGGGTACTTGTAAGAGGGCGTTTCGCGGCCCACGATCTTGGGCGACCCCGCAGTCTCCGCTTCGGCCTGGCGCGCCCGAGCCGCGCGGACGGCCGCTGCAGTCACCGGGCTCTCGACATCGAGGCCAGGCACTTCGTGGGGAGTAGCGAGTTCCGCCACGGCCTCTTCGGCCGCCGCTGCGGGCTCAGGTAGAGTGATGAGGTGAGCGGCCGGGCTCGGCACCGGCCTCTGCGTTACGACGGTCAGCTTGCGGCGTGACCGCATTTCCTCAGCGCGACGGCGGCGCCGCGCTTCGGCAGCCTCTGCCCGGGCTTCCTGCCACTTCTGCCAGCGCGCCACGATCGGCCGTGCGATTGCCTGCCATCGCGCCTTCAGGAAAGCCGCCGCCCAGGAAAACGAAAAGCGTGTGACCAGGAAGAGCGACGAGAGGAACACGGTGGCGGCAACAATCCCCGCCCCAAGGTGATTGAAGGTATGCACCAGCCCAGCCGCCGCCAGATAACCCAGCATGCCGCTGCCGTGGATCAGGCCTCGAACCGCCGGGGTGTAAGGGAAAAGCTCGAGCAAGGCGGTCAGGGAGGTGACCAGCAAGGCCGCGCCCAGCGCTTTGGTCTTGGGCGTTGCAAAAGGCCGCACCAGCAGCAGGCGCGAGCCGACCACCAGCAGGAGCACGGGAATCAGGTAAGCCACCCAGCCGAGTCCCTGGAAGAGCAGGTCCGCAGTGTAGGCGCCGACCGGCCCGACCCAATTCCGGGTCGCGGCCCCAAGTCCGGCAGAGGTATTGAGAGAAGGATCCTCGGGCAGGTAAGATGCCAGGCTTAGCAGGATGAGCAACCCGGCAACCGCAACCAGAAAGCCCAGCAACTCCGAGCGGCGGCGGGAGTCGAGGAGAGGTTGCTTCTGATTCTTCGCGCCCGCCTCTTTGGATTTGGACGGTGCGGCAGCGGATGAGTCGCCCATGCTCTACCTTCCCGTAGCGGCTTGTAGGGGCAACCCTTGTGGTTGCCCGCGAGCGGCCACGAGGGCCGCCCCTACGCGGTCAGAAGCCGCCGCTACACCGGCCTTCCGGCGCGAGGGAATGATCGCTGGCGCGCAACCCTTGCTCCCTCGCCTAGCCGTGAAACGATCCCCATCCGAGGCCCAATAGTATCACGCCCAGCGCAAGCCGGTAAATAACGAAAGCTTTGAAGGTGCGCCGCTCCAGATAGCGGATCAGCACGGCGATGACCAGGTAACCGACCAGGCCCGAGACGAGGATTCCGCCAAGAAACGGGAGGCGCATCTCCGGGGGCAAGCCCTCATGGCGGATCTCCAGGCCTTTCTTCAGGGCCGCTCCGGCGATGAGGGGCGTCGAGAGGAGGAACGAGAAGCGCGCCGCAGTCTCTCGCTTCATCTTCTGAAAGAGCCCGGCGGTCATGGTAACACCGGAACGGGAGACGCCGGGGATGACTGCGAAGGCTTGCGCCACTCCGACCAGAAATGAATCGAGAAACCCCACCTGGCCGAGGTCGCGCTCGCGCTTTCCGAACCAGTCTCCCGCACCCATGAGCAGCCCCACGACAATCAGTGCCACGCCGACGACTATCGGCGACCGTAACTGCTCCTCTGCCGCGCGCTCGAACCGCCAGCCGGCCAGTGCCCCCGGGATCGTGGCCACCGCCATATACCAGAGCAACCGGGGATTCTGCCGCAGGTCCTCGCGCGCGGAATGGCTTCGAGCGCCGGCACCCTGCGGTGCTGAGCCGCCGCTCAAACCAAACCCAAGGAGTATGATCTCCACCCAATAGCGCCAGAAGTAAGCCAGCACCGCAATCAGCGTGCCGGCGTGCAGAGCAACATCGAAGGTTAACCCGGGGTCTTTCCATTTAAGCAACCACGGCACGAGCCATAGATGCGCCGTACTGGAAACGGGGAGGAACTCTGTGAGACCCTGAACGATTGCTAGCACGATGGCTTGATAGATAGGCATGGTGATTTTGGATTTCAGATTTTGGATTTTGGATTAACTGATTTCAGATTTCCGATTTTGGATCTTGGATTCATGCAGTCTTCCTCTTCTTATTTGCCACCGTGCTTGTTGACCATTGAACTCATATTCCCCAATCGCGACGCCCAGTGCAGATCCCAAGATCTACAACCCCAATTCGCCAAATCTTACGCCGGTCGCATGTTGCGAATCCGTAACGTCTTGATCGACGCTACCGTCATCGCCAGCAATTCATTTGCTTCTTGCTTCAGTGCCTGCGCGTTATTCGGCGCGATGAAGCCGGCCTCTACGAGTAACTCGATCCAATAAATCGATTCGTCCGCTTCCTCTTCTACAATGCCAAGCTTGGCGACGACATCCGAGGCGGATCTGCCGCGGCACGCCGCGCGGTAGTTGGCTCCAACCGACGTGCCAGCGCGGAGCAGTTGACGCCCGAGAACCTCCGCGGTGCGGCTTCGCGGAAGTGTCTCCACCAACTTTATCACCGCGAGTCCAAATCTCTTCGTTCGTTGCTTGAAAGTTGCTTCGTCCATCGATTTTGGGTTTTGGAGTCGACAGCACTCGTTGGTGCCGTTTCCCCCAGCCCGTCGAAAAATAGCTGAGGCCAGTTATATATTAAGTAATACGTTATCTAATATCAATTATGTAAGAGCTGGCATATCGTAACCAGTCTGACCTGCGAATTTAGAATCAACTGTTCTCCAATTGAAGTGTACGGCGTCGGATGTCTAATCCAAAATCCGAAATCCAAAATCCAAAATCCAAAATCGTCACACCTCGAGGATTACCGGCAAAATCATGGGCCGCTTGCCGGTTTGTTCGTTGAAGTGCTTGCGGAGGCCGGTGCGAATTTTTTCCTTGATCACACCCCAATCACCGACTTCTTCGAGATTGGATTTTTCGATAGTCTTCAAGATGACCTCGCGGGCGCTTTCCACCAGATCCGGGGCTTCCTCGAGCGGCACAAACCCGCGCGAGACGATTTCCGGCTGGATTTCGAGCTGGCCGGTGTGTTCGTTGATGGCCAGGATGGGGATGACGATGCCGTCGGCGGAGATGTGACGGCGCTCTTTGAGAATGATCTCCTCGACCTCATCGAACGTGCCCACGTCGATGCACACGCGGCCCACCGGTACGCGGCCCGCCCGCCGGGCGCCTTGCTCGTCGAACTCGAGGACGTCGCCGCTTTCTATCAAGAAGCCCTCTTCGGAGACCGCCGCGAGCTCTTTGGCCAGTTCCAGGTGACGGTAGAGTTGCCGGTACTCGCCGTGAATGGGAATGAAATACTTGGGGCGCACCAGATTGAGCATCAATTTCAACTCTTCGGCGCTGCCGTGCCCGGAGACGTGGATGGGCGGCTGGCTGCCATCCTGATAGTAGACGCGAGCCCCGCGGCGATAGAAGTGGTCGATCATGCGGAAGATGGGTTTTTCGTTGCCGGGAATGACACGCGCCGAGATTACCACCTCGTCGCCCGGTTCGACACTCACCCAGCGGTGGTTGTCCACCGCGACGCGCGAAAGGGCGGCCATGGGCTCGCCCTGGCTGCCGGTGAGGACCAAAGCCACCTTGTTCCGGGGCATTTTCTTGATGTCCTGAGGCGGGATGAGCAGGCCTTCCGGGATCCGCAGTTTGCCCAGGCGCATCGCGATCTCGGAATTCTGGAACATGCTGCGCCCTACAAAGCAAAGGCGACGGCCGTGTTCGAGGGCGAGCTCGGCGACAATCTGCAAACGGTGCAGCGAAGTGGCGAAACAGCTAATCAAGACGCGGCCGGGCGCCTCCGAAATGATGTCTGACAACCGCCCGCGTACCGCACGTTCCGAGGGCGTCAGGCCCGGCCGTTCGATGTTGGTTGAATCGGAAAACAGCGCCAACACGCCCCGGCGTCCGTAGTCAGCCAAGGTGTGCAGGTCGCTCACCCGCTGGTCGGGTGGGGTCGGGTCGAACTTGAAATCCCCGGAATGGATGACGGTGCCCAATGGGGTTGTCAGGGCGAGCGCCCCGGATTCGATGGTGCTGTGGGTAAGGTGGATGAATTCCACCTGGAAGGCGCCGACATTAAAGGGCTGGCTGGGTTGCATTTCTACCAGACGTGTGCTGTCTGCCAGGCCGTGCTCCTCGAGTTTGGCGCGAGCGAGCGCCAGCGTGAAGGGCGAGCCGTAAACAGGTGCGTCCACTTCGTCGAGCAGATAGGGGAGCCCGCCGATGTGGTCCTCGTGCGCGTGCGTCAATATTATGGCGCGGAGTCGTTCCCGGTTCTGCCGAACATAAGTAAAATCCGGCACCACGATGTCGACGCCCAACAATTCAGCGTCGGGAAACATGATGCCGCAATCGACCACGATCATGTCTCCGTCGTACTCGTAGGCCATCATATTCATCCCGAACTCGCCCATACCGCCGAGGGGGATGGCCTTCAACTTAGCATTAAGCGGTGGAATATCAGACCTCCTAAATCTGCTCTCATGCTAGCACATCTCGGCGTCGAGATTGTGCCTGATTGCCCACTGCGTCACGGCGACAACGCGCAAATCGGGAGTCGAAGAGTCGAGAAGTCGAGGAGTCGAGAAGTGAACCCCCGTCCCCCGCAGTGTGGCCGGCTCTTGTAGCCGGCTGTTTCTTTCCATCGTCCGGCTTTTCAATTCTTCGACACCTCGACTTTTTGACCTCATCCTTTGTTTTCATAGACATTCTCGCTTTGTTCGCTCAAAACTGTAGTCCAGGAGTCGAGAAGTTGTGGAGTTGAGAAGTCAACCGGCGTTTTTCGGGCTGCGGCTGAGACTTCCTGTCGGTTCGGCGGCTCGACTCTTCGACTCCTCGACTTCTCAACTTTCTTGGCGTTGTGCCACACTCGTTGCCGGCAGGCCGCGAAGCCCCGCCGGACGCCAACGTACAACCATAGCCTATTTTTGTTCCGTTGTCAAGAGGACAAAAGGACCGAGCAGGGGGCGGCAACCCTCCAGCCGGGTACTGCGGCAAGTCGACGGGGTTATACCCATCGAAGGTATTGTACGCGTCGGCACTCAAACAAGACTTGATTTCCAGCGAATTTCCAGCCGACAATTCGCTGCTGACGCCGTCGGCTTTGAAGCGGCTAAAGCCGCTCAGCATTCTGGTTGTGGATGATGACCCGATCGTCCGGAAGGTTTTGCGGAGTGTATTCGAGAAGTTGGGCATGAAAGTGGTCACCCTGGGCCGGGGAGTCGACCTGCGGCCGGATCTCCTGGCAAAGCAAAAGGTTGACGCCGTGATTCCGGACCTCCACCTGCCGGATGAACAAGGCCCAAGTGTTAGAATACGGGACCATGATAAGTTATTGGTGACCCCATGAAATGCGACGGGTACCGACTATGGCGGAACAACTGATTTTCCGGGTCCACGCGCTACAGCGAATGTTCGAACGGAATGTCAGCGTCGAGGACGTTAAGCGGGAATTTGGTTCGTGATCTCCGCTTCCTTGCGCACCCCCTCGGCCGAATCGGCAAGCAAGTAATCGCGATTTAATAATATGCAAGTAATGAATTATCTGAAGGCAGGCCGCGCGCCGCCTCTCGCAGGTCTATTCGACCGTAACGCTCTTTGCCAAGTTCCTCGGTTTGTCAATGTCGCAGCCGCGTAACACCGCGCAGTGATACGCAAAAAGCTGCAACGGAACGACGGTGAGGACCGGCATCAGAAGTTCGTGGTTCTGGGGAACCTCGATGACGTCATCCACCAGGGAGCCGAGCTTTGTATTGCCGGCGGTGGTGAGGGCGACAATGCGGCCTTCGCGGGCGCGAATCTCCTGGATGTTGGAGATGACCTTCTCGTAGGAGCCATCTTCCGGGGCAATCGCCATGGTCGGGAAGGCCGGGTCGATGAGCGCGATGGGGCCATGCTTCATCTCACCTGCAGCGTAACCCTCCGCGTGGATGTAAGCGATTTCTTTGAGCTTCAAGGCGCCTTCGAGCGCAATCGGGTATTGGTATTTCCTGCCGATGTAAAGGAAGTGAGAATAGCTGCAATACTTCTGCGCCATCTCCCGGATGCGCTCGGATTCTTTCAAGGTTTCTCGAATCTGGTCAGGGAGCTTTTCGAGCCCTCGCAAAAGAGTAGCTCCTTCCTCATAAGAAAGGTCCCGGCTTCGTCCCATCAAAATCGCCATCAGGGTGAGTATGGTGATCTGCGAAACGAAAGACTTCGTGGAAGCCACCCCCACCTCGATGCCGGCATGCGAGTAAACGCCGGCGTGGGTCTCGCGGGCGATGGTGCTGCCGACCACATTCACCAGTCCGAGGACCAATGCCCCCTTGCGCTTGGCCTCGCGGAGGGCGGCGAGCGTGTCTGCGGTTTCTCCTGACTGGCTGATGGCCAGCACCACAGTGTTCTGCCGCAGGTTCAGTTTGCGATAGCGGAATTCCGAGGCCAACTCCGTCTCGACCGTCAAATCCGTGAGAGTTTCAAAGGCATAGCGTGCAAACAGGCCGGCATAGTAGCTGGTTCCGCAACTGACAATGATGAGATGGCGAGCCTGTTGAAGTCGCTCCTGCACCGACTCTAACCCGCCGAGCTTGGCTACCGCCTCCGCGTGATTCACCCGTCCCCGCAGCGCGTTCTCGACCGCCTCGGGCTGCTCGAAAATCTCCTTGAGCATGAAATGCGGATAACTCCCACGCTCCATCGCCTCCGGGCCCACCTCCAGCGTGGTTGC
>Ga0187864_10004410_pt1 | contig 11036 bp, 7 predicted proteins | sample June2016WEW_11_4_FD_132985 | JGI IMG/M metagenome (GOLD analysis project Ga0187864, IMG submission 132985) | Peatland microbial communities from SPRUCE experiment site at the Marcell Experimental Forest, Minnesota, USA - June2016WEW_11_40 | ecosystem: Environmental > Terrestrial > Soil >... | reverse complement strand
GCCTCCATGGCATTGCTCCTGTAGGACGGTAAGTGCTTCGCAACACGCACCGTACCTTAACGAGCAATGCCTAATTATTTGGGTTGCGGGCGAAGCCCGCGCCAGGCACTCTGCGGTTCAATTTGGCCTCAGAATAAAGAGCTTGCGCGATTAATGAAAAATGTTGCTTCAGTCGGCAGGTTCTCATTGCGCAGACGCAGGCGAAACCCAATTCGGCAAAACCTCTTTCCGCAACTCCTCAAATTTATCGTGATATTTCGCCCCTCCCGTCCCGTCGCGCCAGATCAGATATAACACCTTCAAAGACTTACCCACATCGGCATCACTGGTTCCAGGATCTCCGGACTTAGCCAGCATGTGCATGCACTCCAGAAGTTTATACGCCGCCTCCCAATACTGATCGTTGTTCTCGCCAAGCTTCTCATCCTGAATGAGCCGGCCAAGCGTGGCTTTCACCGTGTGGCAATCCCCTTGGTCGTAGGCGATCAGGCCAATGCCGAGCGTAACCAGCGGATCGGGATAATCCTTGTCTTCGCCCGGGGCCAAACTTGCCTGGTAAAGCGCGAAGTTCTCGGGAGATTCGAGGCCCTTGTACAGTTCCAGCGCCGCGGCGAGATCGCGCTGACGAACGGCGGGATCGGTCTCCAACTCCGCGGCCAGCCGCTTGGTGTCGGCGTCGAATCGGCCGTAAACGTACGCATAACCATGGATCTTTGGGTCCTTGCTTTCCGCCGCCCATTTCACCAGGAATCCGCTGAGCATCGCCCGATTGTCCGCCAGTTGGCGAATGTGCGCCTCGCTGTCGCCCTGTCGGCGCGATTCATCCAGCTCGGCGTTCAAAATCGCCAGCAGATCGTGCACGGTTTGAGCCCCCTCGTTGGCGCTGGTCGTGCTCAAATACTTCACCAGCGTCTCCGTGGCGTCGTCGTTGCGGTTGAGTTGCATATCCGCCTGGACGCGAAGGAACAGCGCTCCGCTGATCAGGGATTTGGCATCGGGCAAATCCCGCACCGACTCCTCAAATCCGCTCAGCAGTTGCAGGACGCGCCGCGGATCGTTGTTCTGACGGCGCGTGATGTCCGCGGCGATCAGGGTCATCCGCGCCAAAGTCGATTTCGCACGGGATTTCTCCGCTGCCGGCGCGGAACCGTCGATCACATCGCCCGCCAGTGAAGTGACCGTCCGCGCTAATGTTTGAATTCGATCGATCCACCGCTGCTTCTGCTCCGGCTGCAAACCGGGCGTCGTCTCCAACAGGTTCTTCAGGGCAACCATCTCGCCATAACGGGCCACCAGCAGCCGGTTTGGCGGTTCGGTCTCGGGGACCATTCGGTAATATTGGATCGCAAGCTTCCATTTGGATTCGGCAAAAAGGCTGGCGGCATATTGCAAAGCGAATTCCCGGCGGTTGAACGGCGGATTGATGGCGATGGGCAGGAAGCGGTCTTCCAGCCGCTGCACCTGGGGATCCGACGGCGAGGCTTGCCGCAGCTGCGCGAGGATCGACCGGGCGCGCTCCAGGGCCACATCCGCATGGGCGCGCGGATCCTGCCCGAACCGGGCGATGTGATCCAGCAGCGAATCCACCGCGGCTACTTTCTGGCCCAGATATTCCTGGAAAATCCCCAGGAGAAACGAAGCGTCCACCGCTTCGGCGCGCGGAAAATTACCGGCGGCGAGCCGGTTGAGGATTTCCTTGGCCGCGTCGGCTCCCTCCTGAAGCTCAATCCCGCTGGCCGGATGCACGGGGCTGGCGGCCACCATCGCTTGCCGGCCCTGATCCACCAGCGCCAGCAGCAACACCGGATCGAGCTTGCCCAGCTCGGGATTGGCCGGGAGTCGCGCCGCAAGCTGGCGGAAAATCGCGTCACGAAGATTGGGAAAATCGCGCACGAGCTGGGCGAGCGCTTCAACGGCCGCGGCGTTGGCGGCATCCTTTTGCGCTCCCGGCGCCGATTCGTCCGCTACCCGCGCCAGCAGCCGAAAATGCAATAGCCGCAGCGCCGCCGCCTGGTCCCGGTCGTCCGGAAAATGGCTCTGCTGATACGCCGCCGCTTCCTTCAAAGCCGCCTGAGCCGCCGCGATATCGTTCGAAGCCAAAAGCGCAATCACGCTGAAACATCGGGCCTCAAAAACCATTTCCGCAGACGGCGCCGGGGAAATCTCGTTGTTCTGATTCTGAACGATCGATTCCAGCAGCTTCAGCGAAGAAGCAATTTCATCCTTCTCGCCGATCAGCACGTGCAGCTTGGCCAGCAGCAGACGCACCTGCCCCTGGATTTGCGAATCGGCGTTGTCCCACGCCTGGAACGATTTTGCAGCCTCGTCAATAAGCTGCCCGCGCTGCGAATCCCCCGAATCCAGCGCCAGCGCCAGCGCGTATTGCATTCGAGCCTTCTGATATTCCGCAGCCGCGGCAATTTCGCTCGTTTTCCGCCACTGATCGGCCAGCTTGTCATCCGGGCTGGCAATGCGGTTGGCCAGATCGGTCGCCTGCGCGCCGGCGGTTTGGGCCGCCTGGTCGTACATTTTCAGCGCCGCCTGCGCCAGCGGGCGAAGGCGATTTTTCTCCACATCGCTGCTGCCCCAATATTCCAGCAGGCCGGTCAGCGGATCAACGCCTTGCTCGGCGATGATGCGCGCCTCCTTGACGATCAGTTCCGGATCGCCATGGAGAGTCGCCAGGATGCGATCCAGCCCGCCGACGACGGTGTCGAGCAACGCTTGCCGCTGGTCGTCGCTCAGGTTCCTTTCGATTTCCAAACGATGCAGCGAAGACATGCTGGCGATGGCCGAGCGCTGATCCGGCGCAACGCCATCGGCGTCCATGGCCCGCTGGAGAAGTTCGTCCAATCCGCGGTCGGCCAATTCGCTGTACAGAGCGTTCTCATCAAGAGAGGCCAGCCCCTTATTCGGCGGCGCCGGGTCGGCGGAGCAGAGAAGGCAACCGCTAAGCGTACAACACAGAATTCCCAACAAGCGCAAAGAATTCCCTCCGTGCCTCCGTGCCTTCGTGCCTTCGTGCCTTCTTCCATTCATTTCGTATTCAATCCAAACCCAACCTTGGCGAATCCGGCGTTCTGGGCGGCTTCGAATGCCGGCACCAACCCGTCCAGCGTCACGTTCTGCTCCGGATAAATGATGATCTGCACGTCCTCCATCTTCACCCCGGCGTCCTTGAAGTTCTTGTATTGATCCTTGAGCTGAAGGGTCAAGAGATCGCACGCCCTTCGCGGATCGGCATCCTTCACCGACGCGAAGTTGCCCGCCTTCACGATGTACTCCGGGCCCCGCTCGCTCACATTGATCGTGAATTTCGTGGGGAAAACCGCCCCTTCCGGCGGCTTGGATCCCACCCCCTTGGCCTGCAACGGTACGTCGCTCACCAGATAGTGCTCCAGCGTATTAAAGCTCCCGGCCAGCATCAGAAAAATCAGGATCACCATGGTGATGTCCACCAGCGGCGTCATGTTCGGGCCGGAGTTGTAATGAATTTTCTGCGCGCCTTGGAATTTCATCGTTCACGCCGGTTGCTTGGTGTCGAAGGCAAAGGATTTCACATGAGCCAGGTTGCAATCCATCAGCACCGGAGCGAGGAATCGGAATGACAGCGATTTATCGCCCCGGATCACCACCTTGAAATCAGGATTCGCCGCCAGGCGCACCGCCGGATCGCCCTCGCGGAAGAGCTTCAGCGTGTTGAGCAGTTGGTCCTGCATCTTTCCGTTGTAAAAATCGCGGAGTTTCAATTCCTGCATCTGCCCTTTGACCAGCGCGGTAACGATGGGCTGCGGGTCCGGCACGCCGCTGGGGCCGTTGACGACGTTCAGCACCAGCGTGTTGCCCATGTCCTTGATGTCCGTGCCCAGGATGCTCGTGGGGATGTCGATGTTGCGGTCGGCGCCGGTGTCCACGCCGATCTTGGCCACCAGCATAAAGAAGATGATGAGACACATGACGATGTCGATCAGCGGCGTGACGTTCACTCCGCCTTCTCGAATCGCGGGCATGCGATATCTTGGCACGGTTTCTCCGCTTGCTTTAGATTTCCGCGCCGGGGATGGGAATCGGCTGGGCGGGCTTGCGCGGGACTTGCGGGGCCGGCGCCGGTTGCGGCATCGCGCCAGGCCTGAGCGCGCCCATGGCCGCCGGGCGCGCCTCCGCCGGCTTGATCATCAGCAGCAATTCCTCCGCGATCATCGACGCACGCACGGTGTATTTATCCACCAGCGTCCGCAGAAACCCGAACGCCGCCAGGCACGGCACCGCCAGCATCAGCCCCAGCATCGTGTGAACCAGCGCCTTGGATATTCCAAACGCCAGCGTCGCCGGCGAGGCATTCCCGCCCGAGGCGTTCAGCGCCAAAAACGCGTCGATCATCCCGATCACCGTCCCCAGCAAACCCAGCAGCGGGCCGAGGTTGCCGATGATGTTCAGGTATTCGATCTTGCGGAACTGATCCGCGGTCTGTTCCCCGATCGCCGTCTCCATCGCCTCTTTCATGCTGCTGAAGCTGGGAGCGCGCTTCAGGGCGGGGTTGAGCGCCCGGCTCACGAAGCTCGGGTCCGTTTCCGTGAAATCGATCAACTCCTTGAATCGCCGCTGGGCGATCATTTCCCGAATCGTTTCGATGGTCCGCGGCGGCATGATGATCGACGGCCGGTTCACCAAAAACCCCTGGATGATCAGGGTCAGCCCCCAAATCGACAGCCCGAGGATCGTGAAGAACACCGGATCGCGGTTCTCCATGATGAGTTGGAACACCGACGTGGACGGGACAACCGGATTGCCCTTATCGCCGGTGGACTGGGCAAAGCCCGAACCCGCGACGACAAACAACGCGGCCAGAAAGAACATCACCAGCATCGCCAGCCGCAGGCGCGAATTCGCATAACCACGCATGAAGATTGCCCTTTACTGTTTAGCCGCGTCCCGGCGCGCCGGGACGCGCGATCCGCGCCACAGCCACCAATCCTACAGAAACCCAATCACAAATCATCACTATAAAACTTCTTGTACACACCACCGTTCTTTTCGGCGATCTTCTTCATTATCCCTTCCAGGTCCCTTCTCTCAAAATTCTCCTTGCTTCTTTCTCCAAGGAGCAGAATCGTATTCACATGCGTCTTTTTTTCACCGTTCAACTCCTCGATCTTGGCGAACACCTCCGCGTTGTTCGTCGTATTGTACCGATTATTGAAGTCTCCGTGGCTCAGCAGGAACAAGAGTTGCGGCTGTTCCCGGAAAGCCTCCTCCAACGCGGGAATCGGATTGTTCACGCTCGAAAAAGGCAGCCTGTCAATGAAATCAAACGCAACCGCCTTGCTGCTCGGCGTGCCCATCAGCAGCCCCTGGGCCATCTGCTGGTAAAGCGATCCCGTCCGCGTCTCGTGGAAAATCAGGATGTTGAACTGCTGAATCGGCGAAAGATTCGCGATGTCCCTCTTCAATTCGGTTTTCAGGGCATCGTCCCCCTGGCCGACCATCGAGCCCGAGGCGTCGCATACATAAACAATGCTGCGAACATTGCTGCCATGACCGAAGATTTTGCTTTTGGGACCCACTCCCTGGCCGCCGCCGCGCGGACCGAAGCTGGCCATAGGCCCGCCTTCGTTGCCGAAGAGGCTGAAGATGGTGTTGTCCTTGCCGGCGGCGTCTTGTTTCTCATCCCCCTGAGCGACCACGTCGCCCGTGGCGAGGGCGCTGCCATTGAGGGCCTGGGCAAGGTCATCGCTGCGGCGGTCCGCCCACCCCCGGGTGTCGTTCTCCGTCGCATCATTTTCCTGAGACGCATCACGCGTCGGGTCATTTCCCATGCCGGGGTTGAGGACCCCGCCGATGTCGCTGTCGTCGGCCAGCATGGCATCGGGGATCACCACCTGTTCCTGACTGGTCTCATGTAATCCGCGAACGATCGGCGGAAGGACAATGATGGCCGTGGCGAACAAGACGGCATGAAAGCTGATGGACGTCGCCCAGGCCAGCGTCGCCGCCGACTCCGGCGAAGAAAAAAGCGTCCGCAGCCGCTTGGGCAATATCTCCGACCAGCGCCGCCCGCCACCATCTTGTGTTGTGACTTCTTCCATTACCTGCTCAGGAATTGTACGCCGCGACGGCTCAACCTCAATCAATTCATCGGATTTATCGGCGGTGGGGGGATGGATGGATGAAGAAGAAGATGAATGAAGAAATGGAAGAAGAAATGGAAGAAGAAATGGGAAATGAATATGATCGGTTGCGGTGTTGGTGACGCCCGAAGTCGCCGGCTCGTATATCCATGAAAGGCCATCTCCCTGCCGGAAGTTAAGATTCCGGTTGTTTCAATTCACTACAAGGAGATAGCCATGAAGATGTGCGACACGGTAACTCAGGTTGGCCTGGACGTCCATCGGAAGTTCTCGTCAGCCAGTCTGCGCGATGCAACTGGGAAGGTGATTGCTCGTGAACGTCTGGATCACGTGGATCGCCAGAAGCTCAGAGAGAGAATCGCCCAATGGCCGCACCAGACGCCGGTGATTCTGGAGGCGACCTTCGGCTGGGGATGGCTCAGCGATGAATTACAGGCCTTGAACATGCAGCCGCACCTGGCCTCCAGCGGCAAGGTCGCGGCATGGCGTGACGGACGGGGGATAGCCAAGAGCAACAAGATTGACGCGGATTTGCTCGGCGAGTTGTGGAATGAGAAGCCGACACCGCGGCGAGGCGTCATGCGACGCTGGTGGGAAGTGTGGCTGGCTCCCCAGGAGGTCCGCGATCAGCGGGAGCTGCTGCGGCATCGGATGGCCCTGGTGCAGGCTCAGACGCAGGTGAAGAATCGCATCCATGCCACGCTGCATCGTCACGGGGTCATCATCGAACTGACCGATCTGTTTGGCGTGGGAGGCCGGCGGTTTCTTTCGCTGCTGTCAGAGGACAAGACCCTGCGTGTCTCGGGACGGCAGACGCTCAAGGAGGACCTGATCCTGCTGGACGCGCTGCGTCGCCTGATCGCCCGGGCCACACGCCGGTTCCGCTTGACGATGCAAAGATCAGATACAGGCCAGCGTTTGACGACATTGCCGGGCGTCTCGACGGTGCTGGGCTATACCCTGCTGGCGGAGATCGGCCGGATCGAACGCTTTGCCTCCTGCCGCTCGCTCCTGCAATACAGCCTGCTGGCGCCGCAGGCCAATGACAGCGGAGAAGAGCGTGATGGCAAACCCATCGGCCGCCGCATCGGCCATGCCGGCCGCACCACGCTGCAGTGGGCCTTCATCCAGGCGGCCCATTCGGCGGTGCGAAAGGACAAGTTTTTCCGAGACCTCTTCAATCGCCGCACCCACGGCGGCAAACAAGACCGAGGCCGCGGCTACATCACCGTCGCCAACCGCATGTGCCGGATTGCCTATGCGCTGTGGAAGCGGCAACAGGATTACCAGGAGGTTCCGCCCCCAAGACCAGGAAGTCACAGACACCAGGAACTGATCTCGTCCGGAAGTGGGCCAGCCCTAGCTCGTATTGGCCACGAGCTTGAAGCCGTTCAGGCTTGAGAGGCCACCTCCTAATTGGGCCGCCCGCGCCGGATGAAATCATGTGCCGCCCGGCCAAAATGAGTTGATTGGGCCCGGCCAGCACGAATGGATATATGGACCGCCGAGAAGGCCAGTCACGAGCCGGCGGACGGACGAAAAGAGTTCTTGGAAGTAAAAAAGAGACGCGATCTTCGCGGAGAGAATTTTTTTGTTGACCGGGAAAGCCTTTCATGGATATACGAGCCGGCGACTTCGGGCGTCACCAACACCGCAACCGATCATATTCCTCCTCCATTTCCTCTTCTCCCATTTCCTCCGACCGATCGCCTCGCACTCCCCGGAAATCTTCAAAAATACTCCCGGCAGAACGGCAAAGGTCCAACCGCCAGTTCGTCCAGCACCCCGGCCGCTCCGGGCGTGTTTTCTCGGGCCAACCCCCACCGAACCGCCTCACTCGCGGGCATATCTCCGGTGGCGATCGCCGCCCAATGCCGATCCCCGCATTCAAAGTCCGCGGCGCTGCCGCCGGCTCCCACCCTCGCCCGGCCTGCTTCAAATTCCAGAGAAAAGCGCGAAACATTCCCCTCGGTTTCAAGAACGGCCGCCGAAACCCGCCCCTTCGCCCTTGCCGGCAAATTCAACGACTCCAAAAACTTTCGATGGTCCAGAATGCGAAGCTGCAGCCGCGTGTACGTGCGGACTTCCGGCGTCGCATGGTCCACCGGCCGATGTGGGACCTGCGGCTCGCGCAGCAGCCGGTTGATCGGCCAATCAACCGGCCCCGTTATTTTTGCAGCCGTAAATTCATCTCGCAATGTCCCCAGGAAGCACAGCAATCCGCCAAACGCCGCCGGCGATTCCACCGACCAGTTCTGCACATTCAATATCCTTCGATCGTTGGCCGTCTCCTGCGTGATAAAGGCCATTGCCCGGGCCGGTCCGTCGCATGCCGGGCGGTCGATGAAAACCATGCCTTCTTCCGCCGCGGCGAAAGCATGTTCCCAACGTTTCGCCGAGCGCTCGACATCACATTGGCCGGATCTGACGGCAGCCTGCCATTGCTCCGCCTGGGCGGTGCGGTCGTCAGGCGTCATGAATCGCCAACCGTCACAATCCCCGGACGGCAGCACCGACAGTGGAATCGTCCACTGGGCGCGACGCTCCACCAGGCCGTATCCAAAACGTTCGTAGAACGACACGCGGAAGGGCATGAGCGCGGAGACGACATGCTCGCGCTCGCGGGCGAAGCGCAGCACCTCGCGCATGACCGCCGAACCGACGCCCGGCTCGCAGCCGCCTCGCCGGCGAGCGGATTTGATTGTGCCGACGTATGCCACGCCCTGGCACGAAACCGGCGAGCCGCGCACCCACATGGTCAGCGGCAAACTCGTCGCCGTGCCGACGGCCTGAGCGTTGCGCTCCGCCAGCAAATAATCGCCGGGGCTGCCCCAGGGATCGGCTTGGAGAGCCTCCTTGTAGTGTGCCAATTCCTTGCCGGCATGGGCATAGCATTTCCAGCGCGTCTCAGCGACGCGATCCAATTCCTCCACGCCGACCCAATTCATATTCAGAGCCATGCCCATAAAGATCACCTCTTTTAACATTCAGATCAACCCAGTTGCAAACGCGCGAAAATGGAGCATTTTAATTAAGAATTTAATTGACCTCGCTATAAAATAAGTTAGACTATTGCCGTTCAGCAAGCGATTGCTGATGGCGTCATGCGTTTCTACGCGGAGACGGTCGCCTTTCCAAGTCAGTCTTATCAAACCGTTCTAGTTCAGAGGAGGAAAAAGTGAACAGTGCACGTCGAACGAAAATGTTGGCTGCCGCTGCCAGCCTAGGTATTTCCGGCGTTTGTGGTGGTTTCGCACACGCCCAGGCCATTTTTAACACTCAGGACGATTTTGCCGCTTGGAGTGGTGCGGGCACCGGCGGTACGGTCGTCACCAACGACAATTTTGACAGCGACAAGAGCCAATACAATGGCTTGGGCACTGCCGCGGCGGCGGGCGCCGGCGAGACGGGGCCCTTGGGCAAGGGTTCCCAGCAGGTAACCATCAACGCGCAGAACAATGCCACCAACCCCGGTTCAGCCTACTATGAAATCGGGTTGAGCAACAACATTTTCACAAGTCCGGACGCCGCTGCCGCGCTCAATGGCGCCGACTATATCGCCGTCGATTTCAGCGGCCCTCCAGCAAATAGCACCACGAACGGCTCCTATTTCGAGCTAAAGCTCATCATCAATTTCGATGGCACTTATGCGACCTACGCCCAGCTTGACAATTACCAAAACCCGAGCGGCACTTTCAATCCGATGGGAATCGCCCAGAACGGCGCCGGACAAATTAATAACGGCACCTACACGACCGAATATTTCCAGGATGAATTCATTACCGGCACGGCTTACGGCGGCACCACCCCCACCTACGACCTGAATCTTGGCTACTATTTCAATTCCAACTACAACGCAACCGTAGCCGATACCTTCAGCATCGATAACGTCCGAGCCGTTGCGCCGGCCTGGAATCACCCCGGCAGCGGAGATTGGAATAGCTCCGCCAATTGGGACACAACAGACAGCGGACAGGCTCCGAACTATCAGGGGCTTGAAGCCGACTTCCTCGGCTATGTCACCTCCAACACCACGGTCACGACTTCCGAAACCGTGAACATCGGTACGATCCGTCTGGACGACTCCGCCAACTCCTACACCCTGGCGGCCACCGGCAGCGGCAACATCACCATGAATATGCCGGGCGTGGAACCGGCCCTCATTAACGACGCCGCCGGCGCCCATTTGATTTCCGCGCCAGTCATCCTCGCCAGCAGCACCTGCGTCAACGTCGTCAATTCTGCGGATACCCTCACTATTTCCGGCGCGATCAGCGGTACCGGCGGGTTGATGATTGGCGGGGCTGGAACCCTCGGATTGGACGACTCCGGAGAGACCGGGACACTGGCTGCCCCATCGATTGGCGTCACCACTGTCGTCAACGGGCTCGGAACCGTCAAATTGACCTCAGCCAGCAATACCTACGGCGGAGGCACCACCATCAACAGCGGTACCCTCATCGCCGCGGTGACCGGCGCGCTGCCCAGCGGCACGCACGTCGTGAACAACGGCGCCCTTATTGTCAACGGAAACGCAACCCTCGGATCCCTCACCGGAACCGGCACGCTCTCCATCTCGCCGGCCTCGGGAACCAACACCGTGCAGTTGGCCGTCAACAGCGGCGTGGCCACGGAAGGTGGCTTGACCATCGCCGCCAATTCGGCGCTGGACATCACCAACAACCACATGTTCATCACCTACGGTGCGAATCCCGATCCGGTGGCGGCGATCCGCACATACCTGATCAACGGCCGCAACGGCGGATCATGGAATGGCACGGGCGGCATCGACAGTTCCATCGCCGCCCTGCCCGCCAACAGCGCCTACTCCCTGGGCTATGCCGATTCGGCCGACCCCGGCAACCCCGCCGGACTCTCCTCCGGAACGATCGAAGTCAAATACACGCT
>Ga0187864_10004409_pt1 | contig 11036 bp, 8 predicted proteins | sample June2016WEW_11_4_FD_132985 | JGI IMG/M metagenome (GOLD analysis project Ga0187864, IMG submission 132985) | Peatland microbial communities from SPRUCE experiment site at the Marcell Experimental Forest, Minnesota, USA - June2016WEW_11_40 | ecosystem: Environmental > Terrestrial > Soil >... | reverse complement strand
AGGGCCGGTTGCCCACCAGGGGATCATAAGGCCAATTGTTCGTGTAGGAATAGTCCTTGCCCGGCCGGTTCGCCGACGCCGCCCAGGCGGCCCACGCGAAAAAGGCGGTCAGCGCCTTGAGCTCCGTGGGTTCCTTGATATAGCTGGCAGGCAGTCCAGGAGCGCCGCTTTTCTTGGTGAAGTAATCGCTCCATTCGACTGTCTGGGTGCGATAGGCCGCCACTTCTCCGGGGGTAAAGAGGAGCGTCCGCGAGGCCGGTTTGTAGCGGTTCTCCTTAAGAACCCGCCGCACCTCCGAGGACGCGACGATTTGCTCGTCCTGGGAGAGCTGCGCGAAGGGCTTGCCGTACTTCTCCGCGGCAATCGTATCCCGCGTCACCTCGCTGAGCCGGTGCAGATACTCGGCGCTGTAGTCAGGACCCAGATAAGCCCCGTGACCCCAAAGGGTCCCGTGTTCCATCAGGCCGTATTTAAAGAAGACGTCCTGGCCTTTTTCGACATCGGCTCCTGTGAACACCACATTTCCCGCTGCATCCACGGCCTTGTCGGGAATGGGAGGAGCGTTTGTATAGGTTAAGACCGTTACGAAAGATAGAACCGAGAAACCACCGATCATGACCAGAATCGCAGCGTGTCGCCACCACGGAGAGAGACCTATAGCACTACCGGACGTGTCTGCCATTTCATGCCCCCATTTGATTGTTAGGCGGGATTTCCATTTTCGATCTCAAGTACATCGCACCCTAGGTTAGAATTCCTGTCAGTGTGCATTTTCGAGCGCAATTGCCCGAGGAAACAGAATGTTGTTTTCAAGGTGAATGTGCTGGTGCAGATCCGCCTCAAATTCCGCCAAAGTCTTGTAGAGGGTCTGATAGCTAACGCAAGCGTCGGGTGGGGCTGTATAGCTATTGCTGGATGCCCGTAGGGCACGCAAAGCATTGCCGGCCGATTCATGCTCATCCTCCATCATCGACACCGGATTTCGTACGGTGCCGAAGGGTGCTGGCAGGATGGGCTCCTTCTGGATAACGGATTCCTCCATCCTTTCCATATACGGGAACAGGGCCATCTCCTCTTTCTTCATGTGCGTAGTCAGATCCTGAGCCAAACCCTGGAAGGTCTCGCGAAGCTCGAAAAGTTCGGGATGGTGCCCTCCGTGGACTGAGCAAACCTTTTCGAAAAGAGGGCCGAGACGCGCGATCTCTTCGTGCGTGTACTTATGGTGTGCATTTTTGATGTGGGAGATCAGGTCAGCGAGTGGCACCGTTTGCCAATCGCTGTCTTTTGGAATGGCTTGTGCCGAACGGGGTGCCACTTCGAGCGCGTCCAGCACCTTGTCAACCGGTATACTGGCACTGCGACAAGCATCTTCGAGTGTTTGCTTGCCGCCGCAGCAGTAGTCGATACCTAATCTCTCAAAAACTCTCGCAGCGCCCGGTTTTTCCAGGACCAATTCCCGTACCGTTTTTTCCGTAGTCACGCTCATCGCTTCCTCCTCGCGGGCAAAAGTCTATGCCTTATGGCCGCACTTGATGTGTTGATGTTAGGGGAGCAACGGGCTCATGACGATGACTTTTGTCACGGCGTTTACAATAGGCGGCCTAAGGGGGGAGATCACTCAGTTGAACGGTTTTCGTCTTCGAGAGCCTTCAAGTTATAGATGAGGAGGTTGCGCCCGTCGGTCTTCAGCATGCCTTCAGCCTGTAAGCGGGAGAGATTCCGGGAAACAAGCTCGCGTACCGTGCCAATTTGCGCTGCCAACTCCTGGTTGGTGATGGGGAGGATGACTTCCACACCCTCGGCGGTGCACTTGCCGGACCTTTGGGCGAGGCGCAAGAGATAGGAGGCAAGCCGGTGGCGCACGGTGGTGAATGACAATTCTTCAATGATTTCCACCAAGCGCCGGAGGCGCGTGCCTACGACCCGCAGGACCTTGAGAGGAACTTGGGGATGCGCGAGACAGAGCGCCTGAAAATCCTGCTTGCTCACAAAAAGCAGGGTGACATCGTCGATCGCGGCTGCCGACGCCGGATATGGTCCCCCATCGAAGACGGGTAGCTCGGCGATAGAACTGCCCGGGCCGTCAATACTGAGCACTTGTTCGCGTCCGTTGGCGGAACTCTTGAATATGCGGACATTGCCGGACTCAACCACATAAAGCCCCGAGCAAGGCTCGCCTTCGCCAAACACCGTCTCGCCCGCCGAGTAGTGGCGGGGAACCGTACGCTCGGCCAGGAAACCCAACTCGCTTTCCGTCAGCCCGGAGAAGATGGGAACCTTCGCCAGCGTTTGCCCAGGTTTGTACGAAGACTCCAGCACGGTTGGAATTGTACCAGAGCACGTCGGGCAAGGAGAAATTGTGTTCAGTTTGACAGCGCCCCCCGGCAGCCAATGGGAGGGCCACCTTATGCCATCACTCAGGCGCCCTAGGCTGGCCGCCTTTTTTGGTCGTCGTACTCACGCAGGGAGGGAGCCTTTGGCTCGCAGCGGGTGGTTTCCGAAGCCTTCCTTTTCGTTCACCCAGCGTCGTAAGCACCGCATATCAGAGGCTCGCGCCACACCGATTCCGAATCATCGAAGAATGAACCAAACTGGCTACAGCAACTTCAAGAATTCGACCACGTCAAGGACTTGCTGGTCATTCAGACCGAGCCCGAAGAAGCTGTTGTAGTGCTGGACAACATCTTTGAGCGTTGCAAAGCGCCCGTCGTGGTAAAAGCCACCCGTCGTGTGAGTCCGGAGCCCCTTCAGGGGGGCTGTGCGGTAGCGCTTGTCCGGAGCGCGATTGGCCTGAAAATCGCCGACTCCGATCTCTCCCGGCATGTGCAGATTCCACCCTGGCTCGGTATAGAGCGGCGCAACGTGGCATGTAGCACGCTTGGCTTGGCCTTCGAAGAGCTCCTTGCCGCGAGCCGCCGCGTCTTCGTCAAAGCTCCCCTTCGGCGGCTTCGGAGCAGGAATGCCAAGCTGATAGAAGTGCAGAGCGGCAAGCTTAGGTGTGATCAAATCAGGAGTATTCCGTACGTTGCCAAAGCCCGCTGCCGCGGCCACTGGGAATTGAGTGGAATCGTTGAGCCGCGGATCGAAGAACGTCCCCTTTCCGTGCATCTCCAGATTCGCCACGAAAGCATTCCAGTACGTCACCGAACCCCATCCCGTCCAGGTATGCAAGTTGACGCCCGCAAGTCCGAATGCAGGTGGAATTAGTACGGCGGATGTCTTTCCATCCGGACGAAAGGCTTCGCCATCCAACAGCAACTCGGCGTCAAAATGCCCGGGGCCCCAACTGTTCAGCACCGCCCGCACGGTCGCCTGACTCACCCCCAGAAGATCAGCGTCGGGCTGCAAGTTGGGGGCTAACGCCACGATGGCGCCGACATTCAAGTCCCGGTTCGCCCATCCGTCGAGCCGATGACCTATACCCGGTGCAAAGGAATTGTCCACTGTCGAATGGCAAAGAGCGCACTGAATCCCGACGCTGCGCAGGGTTCCTTGCTGATTGAAGAACCCGGTGACTCCCACAAAGCCCTTAAGGCCGAGCTTCAACGCCGGAAGCATCATCGCACGGCCGACGTCGGTGCATGGCTTCGCCAGGCTGTGCTGGGTTACTACCAATACCATGCTGTTCCGGGCAACTCGGCTCAGTTGCCCACCTTTGCCCGGCGCGTTTGTCGGTTGTGGCGGAGCGTTCTGGTCCGCCGCAGCCAACGCGCCCAGGTGCGATGGGCTCGTCTCACCCCTTTGTTGACCCGCTGGATTCCACGCCCTCGCGTTCTGCACCCTTACCCGATGGCCCGCTTTGCCGCTCGACATCCCTGGTAAGAGCCGTATGCGTAAACGCGCTTGTACGGATCTGTGCGGGGGGCGATCAGCAATGGTCGTCCCTACCGCGACAGCTGTTCCGGACGACCCCAGAAGGTCGACAACTTCTCCAGGGCACCGATTACCCGCGATCAACGGCGTAATGGCGAGTAATCGGTTGACGCCGGGCGCAGATGCACCGCACCGCAGGCTGGGTGGTTAAAAAGGATAGCTGCCGGACGGTGTCCAAGTGCCGTGTTTTGAGCGGAAGTGTCGGCACGTCGGGGTGGTCAATTGGCTACAGGCTTTTGACCACGACCTAAGCAGCTTGAGGGACCCGGATCTATCAGCCGAAGAGATCTAGCTACGGCGTCAAATTGCTGACCGCAACGCCCCGCATTGTAGTTCCCGCAAATACCTGGGGCATACCACCCCACCCAGGGGTACCCATCCCTCGCTACCTAAAGAAAGGTCTTTCTTCTTTCTTATATATGTCGCGAGGGGGGGGTGGGGGGGGGTGGGGTGCCTTGGGATTTCACAATCGGCCACGAGGCGAGCCAGCCAGCCGAAGGGTGGCAAGGGTGGATGGCGGACAGGCAGGCAGGGCAGGCAAGGGTGGTTGGATGGGCTAACAAGACCGAAGAAAAGGAGACAGGCGAGCGGTTCGAGGTCTCGCAGGTCAAGGACAAGTTCGGCACACTGCGCTTCTATGGGAACCACCACACTGATGCCATCGACGGGCGTTTCGAGCAGGCCGCTGTGGAAGCCCTCCACACATGCGAGACTTGCGGTTGGGAGGGACGGCAGCGCGAGCCGGGCGGTGCGAACGCATGCGACGAGCACGCACAAGATCTCGGCTGATCGCCAGAATCGCGAGTGATTCTCACACACTATTCCTCACCCTGATATCTCATCCCTGAAATCCGCTCAGGGCTGAGCACTCGCCTAGCCCGTGGCAAGGGCGCAACTCGGTCCGCCGCATCAGCGGCTCCGAAGCGTGCCTGCTTCCTGGCGCCTGGCGATGACTCCGACGACGGCAAGGTTGTAGTCAGTGTAAGTACGGTAGGTGCCGCGCAACCACAGCAACACCGTGTTGTCGCCAGATCCATCAGGCACTATGGGCCTCAAATTGTCCGCGGAAGAGTTCGCAGTAATCGAAGTCCAGGACCACGAAGCGCCGCCATCCGTGGTCGTCCCCCGGAAGATCTCATAGTGCCGCTTGCCATCTGCCCTGCTGAGCAGCGGCGCTCCCGATTTGGGCTCCACATTGGCGGAGATGTAGACGGCGTCAGGATCACCGGGGTCTAAGCTGATGTTGCCGGTGTAGTCCAACTCCCTGGAATAGAGGCAACTCCCCGCGTAGGCGATCTCGTGATCGACCCATTGCTTTCCGTTCCAAAGTGCGTAGTGATAACGGTGATCGTCCCCCGCAGAATTGGGCGGGGCGCCCACTGGCACTTTCCGAACCGAGTACGCCACGTACGGACGGCCAGCGGGGTCAAGGCGAATGTCGCTGGTCCACGCGATGTCCGCAGTATCCCCGGCGAAAATTCTCGTTCCCTGCTCCGGGGTTCTCAATCCCTGCTTGAGCCCGCAGATCGGAGTGCCATCCGACTTGTAGAGCATGCTGCCTTTGTAATAGATGTGGTAGTTGCTATTACCATTGAATTCGTTGGGATGTCCGTCGGTATAAAACATGTGCACGACGTCGACGCCGTTGGAGACGTATTTCACGTAAGGCCGGTGCGGGAATGAAGAGGGAACATCAATGAAAACACCGCCAATCTTCCAGGTCTCGCCCGAGTCATCGGACCAGGCGTAGGAGGGCTTGTTCCGACCGTCGAGGCCACGGAAGAAATCGTATATCCGGCCCTTGCCGCCATTCTCCGCAGCGATCCAAACCAGATTTGAGTAGGTGATTCGGGAACTCGCGATAGGGATGAAAGTGCGCTCCGCTTGCCACGTGGCTGGATTTCCCGGCTCGGCAGAGATCCGATAGTAGAAGCGGTTCTGCGACCCATGTTTGGAATAGACTGCGAGTATGCGACCATCGGGGCGCACGAGGAATGCCGGCGCGTTGTGGTCGTCATATTGGCTTTTTTGCCCGTCGGAGAGTTTTGGGTGCAGGACGGAGAGGCGTTTTCGCCCGCTGGATAGATCATAGGCCACCACCTCGATATTTCCCCGGCGGGCAGGATCGTGAACGCCTGCTGCCACCGAACCGATCACGAGCGTGCCATCGGACACTAAGGCGCGTTCGTCCTGGAACCAACACCAACCTCCGTCGTCGTTGAAGACGATGACGGTCCGCGACTGTCCACCGTAAAGCCCCAGCGGTGAGACGGCGATCACGCAAATCAGCAAGCGGCATGCTCTCCTCAACTCAACCCACTCCCTTCGTAGACTGCCTTGGCCCAATTCTGGCGGCAGTTGGGGCAGGGGTGGAACGTAGACGCCGGGATTACGGCTTCCGCTGGAATCCCGGCACGCCGAATTGCCACAGCAGGAAGCTCCATTGATCGGCGAGCAGTTCGTCCACCTGAGTTTTGGTCCCGCCAATGAGGCCGTGCCCGCCCTGATAATCGACGCGCAACAAGACAGGTTTGCCGCCGGCGGTCGCGGCCTGAAGTCGAGCCGCCATCTTGCCCGGTTCCCAAGGCACCACACGCGGATCGTTCATGCCGGTGGTCAGCATCACGGCGGGATAATGGGTGCCGTCCGCAACGTGATAATAGGCGCTGATCTCCAACAGGTTCTTGAAACCATCCTGGGTCTTAAGATCTCCATACTCGGGAACGTTCAGGGGTCCGTCGGGCGAGAACATGTCCCGTATCATGTCGGAAAGGCCTACGTCATCCAGCGCCGCCGCGAACAGGTCCGGACGCTCGGTAAATGCCCGTCCAATCAGGATGCCCCCGGCGCTGCCACCTTCGCCGGCAAGCTTTCCCGGCGAAGTATATCCATGCTGCACCAGGTATTCTGCGCAAGCGATGAAGTCACGCCACGTATTGGGCTTGTTCTGCTTCATACCTCCCTGATGCCATTCTTCTCCGTATTCGCCGCCGCCCCGCACATGTGCCACGGCCTGCACACCGCCGCGCTCCAGCCACGCGAGGGAAATCGGGTCGTAGTATTGGGACATGTTTATCGCATAAGCGCCATAGCCGGAGAGAAGCGTAGGATGTGAACCGTCCAGCTTCAGCCCTTTCTTGGAAACGATGGACAGCGGAACCAGCGTCCCGTCGTAGCTTCGGACCCTGACTTCGACCGCCTCGACGTCAGCCGGATCATCAAAAGGGCCGAGGGGCTGGAGCCTGGTATCCTTAACTTGCCTCGTATCGGGGTCGTACTGGTATATGCGGTAGGCTTTCGTCCACGAAGTGAGCGCCAAAAGAAGGCCCGGCAGGCTTGGGTCTCCGCCAAAGAGCGCCAGAGTTCCTTCAAAAGGCAGCGAAAGTAGCTCAGCAGCACCGCCGGCATAGGGCAGCCGAAGCAGTTTTCCAATGCCGCCGTCGAGTTCCTGCACATAGAGGGCGTCCGGCGCTGCCGTGACGTTGGTGATGACAGCCTCACTCGCGGGAATAACGACCCGCGCCGCAGCCAAGTCCGGGCGGGAGAGACTGGTGCGAATCACCTTGAAACGGGGAGCGTTCTTGTGCGTGACCAAATACAGATCTTCGCCGTGCCAGTCGAAGGCGGTGACCGCGTCTTCCGGGCCGCAGAGCTTCCTCCAGTTCGTATCGGGCTTGCCCAAGGCCGCGAGCGGTGTCACATAAATCGCCAGTTCGTTCTGGAAGCCGCGGTTTACGGAGGCAAGGGCATAGGTCGTACGAGGGTCGGTGATGACGGAGGCCGCGTCAGTGGGGTCAAGCTCGATCTCGGGTCTGACGCCGTAACCGAAGACCGCCGCATCGCTTTCGGGGTCAGTCCCCACGCGATGGAGGTACACACGGCTTTTCAGCCTGCGCTGCGCGGGATCGGCACCCGGACCGAGCTTCTGAAACCGGATATGGAAGAACGATCGGCTGTCCGGAAGCCACGAAATGCCGCCATACCAACTGCGATCAATTGTTTCCCCGGTGTCGCGGCCCGTGGCGGCTTCCAGGATATGAATCACCGCATCCTCTGACCCTCCGGGGGAAGCGCCATAGGCAACGTATCGCCCGTCATACGACGGCACATAGTAGTTGAGCGAGTAGTGTGTCCCGGGAGCGGTGACGAATTTCCCGGGGTCGACGAGCAGTTTTTCGTTTCCGTTGAGCCCCTGGCGCTCGTAAAGTTTCCCCACCTCTTCGCTCGCCAATCTCTTCCGGTAGTAATACTTTTCGCCCTGGTATCTCTGGACGTCACCTACTTGGAACGGAGCGGATTGGTCGAGCTGCTTAATGCGCTCTAAGAGCTGCTGGCGGCCAGGAATCCTGCCCAGAACCGCACGCGTGTAGTCATCCTGGGCCTTGAACCACGCCTGTACTTCCGGGTCCCGCAGATTCTCCATGTAGCGATAGGGGTCTACGACCTTCGCCCCGAAGTAATCCTCGGTGACCGGCCTCGCCGGCGCCACAGGCGGGGAAGATGAATTGGCCGACTGCGAACGTAGGTCTAAAGAGTGCGCGGTCAACAGGAGCGCCAGGGAAGCGAATGCATAGAGCAATAGTCGCTTTGCGGTCATAACTAGCCCCTTGTTTGTGGGATGTCCTACATGCTTGACTTTACCAATGGGATTAGTGCGCGTCAAGGCGTGATGGAACGCATGAAATGCAACTTTGCGGGGATCCTGCCGGAGATTCCCATGTATCGTACAAAGGCGAGCGCCGAGTGGGCCGGCGTCCCCCGCCGACCTGCATCTTCCTGGAGACTCGCCGGCTCGAACGTCAATAAGCGACCGTCACGACCTTTCGGCATTGAGCAGTAGAGAAGATTCGGCAGAGCGGTCTCTTGCGGTGGTTTCAAGCACTGCTGAGTAGTTACTTAACAACCTGCCGTCGGTCAGCCCGTGTGCTCGAAGAAGTTCCATGGCCTGGTGGCAGATCTCGAGGGAAGCTTTCATGAGAAAAGATTTTGCGAGAGACGATATTTTTCCGGAAGCGGTCCCACGGTTGACAAGCTGAGCGCCGGAGCGGATCACCTGCCCGGCCACCCACAGTATAGTACCCAGGTCTGCAACCTTAATTGCCCTGGATTGCGAACCCGAAGACAAATCACCACAACCTTCAGCCTTCTGGATTTGTTCGAGTGCAATCCGGAATGAATCGCTTGCAAGTTGAAAGGCATGATGAGACGGGCCGGAGGGGGAACTCGCAGGTCCGCCTGTCAATCCGACATCACTCTCAAGGCTCTCCAGCGAAGGCATGAGGTCTTCGCCGCCAAACCCAGGCTCTCCCAGATGCCTGGCAATGGCGAGCCGCAGGATTTCGGAGGCGCCTTCCCCAATGGTTAACAGGCGCAGGTCACGGTAATTCTGCTCGACCTTGTAATCCCTCATGTACCCGTAGCCGCCGAGGAGTTGGATAGCCTCGTCGGCAATGCGCAAGGCAGTCTCCGTAGCAAACACCTTGGCCATGCCAGCCCGCACTTTGAAGGGCTTGGACTGATCAGCCAACCGGGCTGCGCTACGCACGGCTTGCCACGCCGCCCACAAACTTTCTTCCATGGCGGAAAGTTTCGCGCGTGTAAGCTGTTGCTCAAAAAGGGACGCGTTGCCGATGTTTCGCGTCTTCGTGTAACCGGCCGCCCGCTCGAGCGAGTCGCGGGCAAGGCCCAGGGCAAGGGCCGCTACACCAATTCTTGCCCGCAAAAGGACGCGTCGCGTAACCTGTCCAGCGCTTCCAACTGGACCCAGAATAGAATCCTCAGTAATAAAGACGTTATCAAATCTCAGAGCCGCGGTATCGGTGCGCCACATCCCCATTTTCCCATGGAGCGGCGTGGGGGTGATTCCGTTTTGATTACCTTGCCTTTCCACAAGGCAGCCGGTTATGCCTGCATCTTGCCCGTCCTGGCCGATGGCTCGCGCCAGGACGACGTAGAGATCAGCGTGACATCCGTTCGTGATGAAGGTCTTCTCCCCATTAAGTATCCAGCATTTCGAAGTTCTCGAGAGCTTTGTTCTCATATCATTAAAGATGTTGCTGCCCGCCTGAGGCTCAGTGAGACACCACGCGCCGATTTCCCTACCCGTCGTCAAGTCAAGGAGGTATTTCCGTTTTTGCTCGCCGCTCCCTGCCAGTAATACATGCGTTGTTGCAAGTGATTCATGTGCAGCAAGCGTGAGGGCCAACGACCCATCATAAGCCGCGATACCCTCGATGATAGGTAGAAACGCTTCCAGGGTTCCATCTTGACCCCCGAATTCACTAGGGATGGCCGTGCCAAGAAATCCACTCCCGGCAGCTAGCGGAAGGAATTTGTCTGGAAACTCCTCCTTGTCTAACTCTCTAAGGTATGGCACAAGCTCGCGCTCGCCGAATTCACGTACTGCCTTGGCAAGTAGCAATAGATCGTCGTCCTGAAAGATTTCCGCTAGAAGGCCGCGCGCCCCCATCGAAAGCCACCCCCATACTTTATTAGAGCATAATGTGGGAGAATTGGTCTAACGGATGGATTCGTTATGATATTAGAGTGCGCTTGCAACAGTGGGTTTCTGTCAGGAAACGCTTCAGGAAGCTGTCTGATCGGATCTGGAGGGGTCCAGCGCGGGGAAAGCCGTCGCTGCGAGAGGCTTAACAGGTAACTGACATGCTCTCGGCTAAAAAGCCACTCAAGGAGGTAGCATGAGCGAGCTGAGCTGTGGGTCGGGTCCACTATTTATGAACCCTGATAGCGAAGCCGCCCGCGCCTTTTTTCGGCAAAAGAACAGGGCACTGACGAACAAGCTGATGTCTGTGCAGGAGGCGGTGACAAGATTCGTGAAAGACGGCGACTACATAGCCTCTGGAGGCTTCGGGACCAACCGAATCGCTACGGCAATCCTGCACGAGATATTACGACAAAAGAAGCGGAATCTAGGGTTCGCGGGACACACTGCGACGCACGATTTCCAGATCGTGGCCGCAGGGAACATGCACGGGGAGAGGCTTATAGCGCGCCTCGATTTGGCGTACGTTATCGGGCTTGAGGCGCGTGGCCTGTCCCCTCACAGTCGACGGGTGATCGAGAGTGGTGAGGTCGAGATTTGTGAATGGACAAACTACTCCTTGGCCTGCCGGTTTCGTGCCGCCGCTGCGGGAATCCCCTTT
>Ga0187864_10004407_pt1 | contig 11043 bp, 9 predicted proteins | sample June2016WEW_11_4_FD_132985 | JGI IMG/M metagenome (GOLD analysis project Ga0187864, IMG submission 132985) | Peatland microbial communities from SPRUCE experiment site at the Marcell Experimental Forest, Minnesota, USA - June2016WEW_11_40 | ecosystem: Environmental > Terrestrial > Soil >... | reverse complement strand
GCGGGATATGCGCGCGTGGTTGCCTCAGGGAACGACATCTATAGCAGGATGCGTCAATGGCTCGCGGATGTTACGGAGTGGCGCGATGAAAAGCGGCTTGCAAGTAAGTTGCCAGTAGCCTCATAGGCGCACAGATCATGCTTTGATTCATGTCCTCGCAGATACCATCGCCGCTCGACTCGCCTGCTATGACAACTTACAGATCCGGTTCCGCATTTATCGCTGACAAATCGCGGATCGGAACAAAGCCATTGCTGAAAGTCGGATTCCTGACCTACGATCTGCAGCGCGGCACCGAGGACGCGCTCTTCGAGGTTGCTCAATCGGCGACACTCGCTGTAAAAGCATTTCCGCTGTACGAACATCCGGATCAGGAGCTCTCGCGAGTTACTTTTCGCCCGGCCAGAGCGCGCGGCAAGCATTTCGGTGTCAGCGCCAAGGGCGGCACACCGGAAGGACTCGTCTCCAATCCTGAATGGCGTGTGGGTCTGGCATGCGCGCGCGAGTCCGATATCGTCATTCTGAAGGGGCTGTTGGGATTGGGAGCGATTTGGTGCGCGTTTTGCGCGCGCCTCTTGGGGCGCGTTGTGATCTCAACCAATCAAACGCTCCCCGTGAATTGGGAAAGGAAGCGGCGCTGGTGGATCAGGCTGTCGAAACGTTTTTTGCTTCGCATGTGTCGCTACCATATCTATCAGAGTCCCGCGGCATTCCAGGTCCTCACCGAAGTTTATGGCTGTGCGCCCGAACGCTTGATCTCCGCCCCGTACGAGGGCGGCGCCTCGTTTTTCAGAAGGATCCTCGGCGAACTCAGAATGGATCGGGATACTCGGAGCGATCTCGGTTTCCGTTCCGCCGTGGTCTTTCTCTACGCGGGAAATCTCCATTCCTTCAAGGGAGTGGCAGACATCGTTAACGCGGCCGCGCTCCTTCCTAGAGACGCATCTTTTCTGTGTGTTTTCGCCGGACCCGAGGAGCCGGCAAGCAAAGAGGGCGCGACGATCGAGCATTTCTTGAGACTAGCCCGGTCAAGCGGAGTTGAGCATCGCGTGCGCTTTCTTGGACCTGTTGCGCCAGAGAAACTCGCGGAAATCTACTACGCGGCCGATGCCGTGCTGCTTCCAACGCACAAAGATTGCTTCCCGAAGGTTCTGGTAGAAGGCGGCCTTATCGGGAAGCCGCTAGTAACGACGAGCGCTTGTGGGTCGGCGGGGCTGATCGTGCAAGATGGCTTGAATGGGTTTGTCATCGAGCCCGGCGACATTAAGCAGTTAGCTCAAGCAATGACGAAACTCTTCGATCCTGAGCTGCGCGCAAGAATGGGCGCACGCTCGATTGAGATCGTCAATCAATATTGCAGGATGGATCTCGAAGTTCAAGGCTATCTCGAAGCAATTGCGCGCGGCGCGGAGTACCTGGGAATACGCGAAAGAGCCTGAGTTTACGAGTGTTCCGCCTTGATTGAGTAGCCGGGTCTCTTCTCTTTCCTTTGAGCGACATGTCCAGTTCGCAATTTCGACTAGCCGTCCTGACCAATTCAATCTCGAGGATGAACGGCGGTATCTTCGATGCAATGCGCAATCTTACCATCGCCATTTCTGCGGAGAAACGATATCTCCCCGTGGTTTTCAGCGCGCGTGATGCTTATACAAGAATTGATGAGCCGCTTTGGGGTGACGTCTCCACCAGGACATTTTCCGTTCGCGGTCCGCGAATCTTCGGTTACGCACCGGGGCTCGCAGCTGCATTAGAAACATGGAATGCGGACATTCTTCACGTCCATGGCATCTGGATGTATCCGTCGGTCGTGGCCCCTCGTTGGTCGCGGGGGACGAGACCCTATCTAGTCAGCCCGCACGGCCTGCTCAAGCCATGGGCGCTGCGTAATTCCCGCTGGAAGAAGCGAATTGCGGCTCTGCTCTACGAGAATGAACACCTGCGCCGCGCCGCCTGCCTGCACGCTTTGAATCCGGCCGAGGCAGAGGCATTGCGGGAATTCGGGTTGATGAATCCAATCTGCATCATACCCAATGGCACGACAATGCGGGATGATACTGCTCTTCAGGTCTCGCGGAAGGACCGGTCAATTCTTTATCTCGGCAGATTTCATCCCTCGAAAGGGTTGCGCAGCCTGATTGAGGCCTGGAGCGCTGTCCGCGAGGAAGCGACGGCGGGAGGTTGGCGCCTTACGCTCGCCGGATGGGACCAGAACCACCATCGCGCTGAATTGGGGCGGCTCGCGGACCAGCTTCAGGTTCGATCGAGTGTCGACTTCCTCGGTCCGCAGTTTGATGCGGACAAAAATCGATGTTTTGCCGCGGCATCCGCGTTTATCCTGCCCAGCAAGAGCGAGGGCCTGCCTGTAAGCATTCTCGAGGCGTGGTCGTGGAAACTGCCGGTTCTGATGACTCGCGAGTGCAACCTTCCCGAGGGGGCTGCGGCTGGGGCCGCAATCATGATGGAGCCGGAGGTAAACAGCATTGCGGCGGCATTGCGTCAATTATTCTCCTTGACGGATTCAGAACGCGAGGCCATGGGGGGCAATGGCAAAGGCTTGGTTGAAACGCGCTACCAATGGCAGCGAAATGGTAAAGCCATGACTGATGTGTACGACTGGATTCTCGGCAATGGACCCAGGCCGGACTGCATATTGGTTTGACAACATCGGCGTGAAAGATGATCTCTCGTGCGAGGAACACTAAGTAGATTCGAGACCGCGCGCTCTTCAATGGGATTGACCTCTCGCGCAAGAATCATTGTCATCAGTCAGTTTTTTGGCCCGGACCAATCGGCGGTTGGGCAGTTTCTGGCCGACTTCGCGAATGGCGCCTCAGAGGTGGGTCACGATGTTCGCGTGGTCTGCGGCGCCGATGATTATGCCTCAGAAGAGGTTGCGGCGCGCGGCAGCACTCAACGCGAGAATTCCGAATCAAATGCAGAACAGCCCTCAGGCCGAGGGTCAATTCATGTGGCGAGAGTCAGAACTGCGACATTTTCGCAGAGCAAACTGAAGAAACTGCTTTCCTATGCCACCTTTTATGCGGGGGCAGTTTGGAGAGCGCTGCGGATCTCAAAGCCCGATGTTGTTCTGACTCTCACAGCGCCGCCGGGGTTGGCATGGATTGGCTGGCTGGTGCAACAGATACGCGGATGCCGTCACGTGGCGTGGGAGATGGACCTGTATCCGGATATTGCCATTGCGTTGAACATGCCCGTTGCCCGATGGACCTCGATGATGTTGGATTTTCCCCGGCGAAGGGCGGACGCGGTGATCGCCCCCGGCGATTGCATGAAGATTCGCCTGTTGCAGCACCGGATTCCCGAAGATCGAATTGTTGTGGCGGAGAATTGGGCCGATGGGCGGATGATTTTTTCATTGCCGTTTCCCGTGCCACGGCCGCTGCGCATTCTCTATTCAGGGAATCTGGGGTTGGCTCACGATGTGGCGACCATTCGCGCAGTGATGGTGCAACTGGCGAATCATCCTGATTTCCAATTTGTTTTTGCCGGGGGCGGTCTCGCGCGCAGAGAATTGATTGAGTTCTGCCAGAAGCGCAGGATCGAAAATGTTTCCTTTCCGAGCTATGTTCGCCTGCAGGATCTGGGAGCAAGCCTGGCCGAGTGCCATGTAGGCCTGGTGACGCAGAAGCCTTCGACTCTCGGCGCTGTTGTACCAAGCAAAATCTATGGATTGATGGCGGCAGGAAGGCCGGTCCTCTATATTGGCCCGGCGGAAGCTACCCCTGCTCTTCTCATCCGGCGCTTCGACTGCGGCTGGCACTTTGATTGCGGCGATGAAGCCGGAGTATCGGCTTTCCTCTTGCGGCTTGTTGAAAATCCGGAGGAGCTGCGCCGAAAAGGACGGAACGGCCGCGAGGCGTTCCTTACGGGTTACGACAAGCCTGCCGGGGTAGCTCGAGTGATGCGTGCCTTAGGTTTGGAAGCGCAGAGCGATTGCTGAGCTAGATTCCTCACTTTTCACCGTTTGACCCGCTGCATTGAACAAGATGTTTCTTAATGAGCCCGCATGAACGAGCGAGTATTGGTCACAGGCGCGGACGGATTTGTGGGGAGGTATGTTTGTCGAAAGCTCATTGCATCGGGATTTATTCCGCAGGCCGGAGTGCGGACTCTTCAACTGTGGCCGGAGTTGCAGCGTTTGGTTCCGGGACTAACTGAGCATTCTCTGCTGGGAGATCTGAGCGCAAATCCGGAACTACGAGGTCCGCTCGCTGGCGTATCTGTTGTTGTGCACCTGGCGGCTCGCGTCCACGTTATGAGGGAATCCGTCGGCGATCCATTGCAAGAGTACAGGCGGGTGAATGTGGACGGCACGAAATCTATCGCTCTCGCCGCTGTTGCAGCCGGTGTTCGACGGTTCATCTTTGTGAGCACGGTAAAGGTGCACGGTGAGTCAACTTCCGAGAGGCCATTCCGCGAGGATATGGCCCCGATTCCTAAGGACGCGTACGCGGTTTCGAAATGGGAAGCCGAAGAGACGCTTCGCTCCCTCGCATCAGAGACCGGACTCGAAGTGGTGATTGTCCGGCCCCCATTGGTTTACGGTCCGGGAGTGCGAGGGAATTTCCTGCGGCTCATCAAGCTTGTCGATCGCGCTCTTCCGCTGCCCTGGCCCAAAAGAGAAAACTGCCGTAGCCTGCTCGGAGCCGACAACCTTGCCGATTTCCTGGTGCGTTGCGTCGACCATTCTAAGGCTGCGGGCCAAAGTTTCCTTGTGAAAGACTCCGAAGACATATCGACGCGCGAGCTGATCACGCGGTTGGCGCGACTCATGGCTCGGCCCACGCGGCTTGTTCCCGTTCCTGAGGCTTTGATCCGGTTGGCAGCGAAACTGACTTTCAAAGAGGAGGCGGCCAACAGAGTTTTGGATTCGCTCGTAATTGATTCCCGTCACGCTCAACAGGACTTGCAGTGGGTTCCGCCCGTGCCGCTTGACGATGGGTTGGCGGCAACATGCCGGTGGTATCGGGATTTCACTCTTGCAGAACGAGCGAAGGCCTCCTAATGCGACTTTTCGTTTTGGTCTTCGTCGCTTCGGCTCTCATCACTGCCTGCCTTCGAATGATTCTGGTCCGGCATGGCGTGATGGATCTCCCCAATTCCCGCAGTTCCCATGCGGTGCCTGTTCCTCGGGGTGGCGGCGTGGCGATCGTAGTGGTCTTCTTGTCAGCGGTCGTCTGGATTCTTTTGAGGCATGGCATTCCTGCCCGGCTGGCTTGGTCGCTTGTCGGAGGCGGGCTCGCGATCTCCATTGTCGGCTTTCTCGACGATCGCTTCAGGTTGCCTCCCTGGCCGCGGCTCGCCGTTCACTCACTCGCGGCCGCGTGGGTTCTCTGGAGCCTCGGCGAAACGCAGCCTTCGCAGTTTGGCAACAGCGATTTCCTTTGGAGTTGGGCGAGCCGGACCGCCGAGTTTGCCGGATTGGTCTGGCTTACAAACCTTTTCAACTTCATGGACGGAATCGACGGGCTGGCGGGAATGGAAGCAGTCTGCGTGAGCATCTTCGGCGGAATCCTCTTGTCCCATGATGGTTTGCCGTCATATTCGCAGCTTTCCTGGTTGCTGGCCGCCGCGAGTCTTGGCTTTCTGCTTTGGGACTGGCCGGCCGCCAAGATCTTCATGGGTGATGTGGGAAGCGGATTCCTCGGATTCACGCTGGGCACGCTGGCGCTCTTCTCCTCGAATTCGAGTCCAGGACTCATTTGGCCCTGGCTGATCTTGCTGGCCGCTTTCTTTGTGGATGCCACCGTTACTCTCCTGCGCCGCATGTTTTCGCGCGCACGTTGGTACGAGGCTCATCGCAGCCACGCCTATCAACATGCTGCCCAAGCCTGGGCCAGTCATACGAAGGTTACGCTGGCGGTTGCCGCAATCAATATTGGATGGTTGTTTCCGCTGGCATGGACCGCGTCCCGGTTTCCGCAAGCCGCACCCGCATTTGCCGCCGTTGCTGTCGTGCCACTCGTGTACATAACACTCCAATTTGAAGCAGGCCGGGAGCAGCCTTCTTCAGATGTTCCCCTTCAGGATTGATTTGATCGGCAAATCATCCATGGCTCCGCATTAATCTTCTTTCCCGTCTGCGTCACTCTAGAATGTGAGTCTTCAATCATGAGCAGGCAACCAGGTTTTCTTATTCGGAACATCGCTGTGCGCCGGATTCTTATCTGGGCGACGCAGACCGGAATCTTTGCCGCCTCGGCCGTGGCGGCATTTCTGCTTCGCTTCGATTTCAGCGTGCCGCAGTATTATCTCCGCTATATTCCTTTTGCTCTTGCGATCTGGCTGCCTGTCAAGTTCGTCGTTTTCTACGCGGCAAAGCTTGATCGAGGCTTTTGGCGTTACGTCTCCGCGATCGACCTGATCCGGATTTCAGTTGCCAACGTCATTGCATCAATCATTGGCTTTTTCCTCATTCGTTTGCTGGCGCCGCCGGGATTCCCGCGATCGCTCTATGTGCTCGATCTGATGGTCTGCTTCTTCGGCACGTGCGGCCTTCGACTCTTGGCTCGCGCATCGTCGAGGCTCAGCTCACAATCGCGCAACAGTAAAACGCCCATGAAGAGGGCTCTGATTTACGGGGCAGGCGACGCAGGAGTTTCTCTGCAAAGGGAAATTCGCAACAATCCGAGACTTGCTTATCGAGTTTGCGGCTTCATTGACGACGACCCCGCCAAACTGGGTCTGCGCATCGCCGGCGTGCCGGTGCTCGGGGGAGGCGAAGCAATCGCCGCGCTTGTTGCGCGCCACAGAGTAGCAGTGGTTCTCATCGCCATTCCGTCCGCGACGGGCGGAGAGATGACACGAATTCTGGAGTTGTGCCAAGCCGCGGAAGTCGAGTTCAAAACTGTGCCCGGATTAGGCGAGGTGATCGAGGAGCGCGGGTTAGCGGGCCAGATCAGGGAAGTGGCGGTTGAGGATCTTTTGGGGCGCATTCCGGTGCACCTCGAAGAAGACTCAATCAAAAGCACGCTGGAAGGGAAAGTCGTTCTCGTTACCGGCGCGGCCGGATCGATCGGCTTCGAACTTTGCCGGCAAATCGCGCGCTTTCGCCCTGCGGGGATTGTCGGATTCGAGGTTGCGGAATCCTCCCTCTTCGAAATCGATCAAGAAATGCGTCAGGCCTTTCCCCTCGTTCCGTTCTATCCGGAAATTGGAAGCATTCAGAACCGTGATCGCCTGAACGAAATCTTTCGAAATTACAAGCCGTCAGTGGTTTATCATGCCGCGGCCTACAAGCACGTTCCTTTAATGGAAACGCACGTGTTTGAGGCCATCGAAAACAACGTCTTCGGAACTTACAACGTCGCCGTCGCGGCCGCGGAGCACGGCGCGGAGGATTTTCTGCTGATTTCGTCGGACAAGGCCGTCCGGCCGACAAACGTGATGGGCGCGACGAAGCGCATTGCCGAGCTGATCCTGTTGGCGTTGCAGAACGGCCACACCAAATACGTGGCCGTCCGTTTCGGCAACGTGCTCGGTTCGAACGGCAGCGTTATTCCGATCTTCAAAAAGCAAATCGCGGCCGGAGGGCCCATCACTGTCACGCATCCAGAGATGCGCCGCTTCTTCATGACCATCCCCGAGGCCTGCCAGCTTGTGTTGCAAGCTTTGGCCATCGGTAAGGGCGGCCAGATTTGTGTTCTCGACATGGGCCAACCCGTGAAGATTGTCGATCTCGCCAGGCACCTGATTCTCTTGTCAGGGCTGAGGCCCGAAGAAGACATCAAAATCGAATTCACGGGTATGCGCCCTGGCGAAAAACTTTCGGAGGAACTCAGCACCATGCTTGAGGACACGGTGCCGTCGAAGCATGACAAGATTCGAATCTTTGTTGGCGATGGGTTCCCGGAAGAAGACATGAGGATTTGGCTCGAAGCGCTGCGCGAAATTTGTGCGGCGCGAGACATCGGCCGTTTGGTCGTCGCGCTTAAGGAGCTCGTGCCGGATTACAGTCCAAGCGTCCACTTGCTCAAGCGCATCATGGCGCGACAAGAGCTCAGCCGCGCCGCATTGAAGACGAATTGACTCCCGCGAGCGCTCGAAGTTGCGCCCGGCTGCGAGGCGTTGCAGATTCGATGGCTCGACAAATCAGTCAGATAAACTAGACGTTTCCCACTTCCGTTCTTGCGCCATTCGGCGCTTGCGTCCTGCAAGCTGCGGCGCCTCATCCCTTTCATTCAAGAAAGCTCAACTCGCTACGTCTTTGCGGCGTCGAGAGTGTCGACCTGCGCCTTGCCGCGCATTCAATGACATTGCGGGCTATTGGGTTCACACGATGATTGATTTCCACGTCGTAAATCTTGAAACGGGAGACAAGCGATTTACGGAGGGTCCTGGGATATACTTGCACTGTCGCCCAGATAACGTTGATCAGGGCGTTGCTGAGATTCAGCGACTCCCGTGGCTCGCATTGCGACCGGAATGTTTGAGGCTTTTCTTGATTCGGACAGTTCTCATCGGAGCGTGCGATGTTCGATAGCCCCTGGCGTGTTCTGCATGTTGTCGCAAATCATGAAAAGCGAGTCGTACGGCATTTAACGGCGCGTTCCCTTGAGCACTACCTTCCCCTTTATGCAGTCCGCTCAAAATGGACTGACCGGGTCGTCGACCTGGAGCGCCCGCTCTTTGCCGGATACGTCTTCGTGCGCTTTCCCCGCGAGGAACGCCTTTCTGTCGTCAGTGCGCCAGGCGTGCTTCGCCTGCTCGGAAGCGGTGTGGGCGAAACAGTGAGCGCCGCCGAGATCGAGAGAATTCGCGAGGGCCTGGCCAGCGGATGCATCTTGCGCCCACATCCCACGGTCTCTGTCGGAGAGTTGGTGCGCGTGCATCGAGGCGTCTTCGCAGGGGTGGAGGGAATTGTCACCGAGCTTCGACATCAGTGCAAAGTTATCATCGCCCTCGCGGCGACCAGGCAATGCTTCTCCCTTGAAATGGATTTGGATGACATCGAGGTTCTGCGCAAGCCGGTTGTCAAGGAATTGGTTGCCGCGAGCCAGAAGTCAGCAGCGACTCGCTCATAGCGGAACGAACGCAAAACTTTTCGATTCCTCGGCGCCATCGTCGACTGAAAGTTCACGTCTGGAAGGTTCAGAAATGAAAAGCGGGCATATCTCGAATGAGATATGCCCGCGCGTTCCTTTGATTCAAGAGCCACTCGGTCAACCCGCGCTTACGCTGCCTGCTCGCCGCCCTCAGGTTCTTCTGCATCCTTCTTCTGCTCTTCGAGCTGCTTCTCGAGTTCGGCGCGCTTTTTGGCCTTGAGGTCGGCGCGCTTCTGGCGTTTGACTTCGAGCTGCTTTTCCGCGCCCAACAGTTCGATGAACGCCTTGGCGGCGCCGTCGCCTTGCTGGAAGCCGGTGCGAACGATTCTCAAATAGCCGCCGTTGCGGTCGCCGTAGCGCGGAGCCACAACATCAAAAAGCCGCTTGACGGCATCGTCAGTGCAGAGAAAAGCGTGCGCCTGACGGCGCGAGTGCAGATCGCCCTTCTTGCCCAGGGTGATCATCTTTTCGACGAGCGGACGGACCGCCTTGGCCTTGGCCACAGTGGTCTGCACGCGGTCTTCTTTGATAACGGACGTGACCAGGTTGCGCAATAGCGCGCGGCGATGGCTGGTGTTGCGTCCGAGTTTGAATCCTGCATTGCGATGGCGCATGATGAAAAACTCTCTTTCGATGAACTCTTTTCGTGTTGACCCACCCTGGCCGCAAGAACAAAAGCGCGGCAAGGGTGGGGCACCCAAAATTACTGCACGCGAGCCTTAGAAATTCTCCGTCTCCGTGGGCAACTGGAGATCCACTGAATCCAGCGGCTCCTCTTCGTCGTCGAAGCGGCCATAGCTTGCGGCCAGCGCCGTCTGCGGCGGAATGCTGGTTGGCCCCGGAACCGCGTTACCCTGCTCGTCGATCTTCATTCCCAGCGACAGGCCCATCTGCGCCAGGATTTCCTTGATCTCGTTCAGGCTCTTGCGGCCGAAGTTCTTGGTCTTCAGCATCTCCGCTTCGGTCTTCTGCACCAGCTCGCCGATGGTCTGAATGTTGGCATTCTTCAGGCAGTTGTAGCTGCGAACTGAAAGCTCAAGCTCCTCCACGCTCCGGTTGAGGTTGTCGTTGCGCAGCAGGATGCGGCTTTCATCGCCGCGCGCTTCCGCCTCGATCTCCTCCTCGAAGTTGATGAAGATGTTCATGTGGTCCTTGAGCAGCTTGGCGGCCAGGCCGATGGCATCGGCGGGCAGCACGGCTCCGTTGGTCCACACTTCGAGAGTCAGCTTGTCGAAGTCGGTGATCTGGCCCAGGCGGGCGGCGTCGACGGCGTAGTTTACGCGGCGCACCGGCGAGTGCACTGAGTCCACGGGAATAAAACCAAGCCCCAGGTCAGCGTCGAAGTTCTTGTCCGCCGAGACATAGCCGCGGCCACGCTTGAGACGCATCTCCATGTCGAGTTTGCCGCTTTCAGAGAGCGTAGCGATGTAGACGTTCTTGTCGAGGATTTCCACATCGCTGTCGGCTTCGATCATGCCGCTGGTCACAGGACCAGGCTGGTCAGCGCGCAGATACAGCGCCTTGGGACCTTCGCCCTGCAGCTTAAAGGGGATCTGCTTGAGGTTGAGAATGATGTCGGTGGCGTCTTCTACCACGCTGGTGATGGACTGGAACTCGTGCAGCACGCCTTCAATGCGGACTGCAGTGACCGCTGCACCTTCAATGGAGCTGAGCAGCGTGCGCCGCAGGGCGTTGCCGATGGTGGTGCCGAAGCCCCGTTCAAAGGGCTGGGCGCTGAACTTTCCGTAGGTCTCGGTAAGCGTCTCGGCATCAACTGCAAGGCGCTTCGGCTTCTGAAATCCTCTCCACAACATATTTCTCTCGTTTCCCGCGCGGCATGTACGTCGCGATGCATTTTGCGGCGGCCGCGCAAGTTCTCCTTGGTTTGAAATGCAGCCTCGAGCTCCCAGCTTTTAGCCTCTAGCTTCTTCTTGCGAAAGCCAACATCGTTGGTCTCACTCGGAAAAGCTAGAAGCTC
>Ga0187864_10004405_pt1 | contig 11046 bp, 9 predicted proteins | sample June2016WEW_11_4_FD_132985 | JGI IMG/M metagenome (GOLD analysis project Ga0187864, IMG submission 132985) | Peatland microbial communities from SPRUCE experiment site at the Marcell Experimental Forest, Minnesota, USA - June2016WEW_11_40 | ecosystem: Environmental > Terrestrial > Soil >... | reverse complement strand
TTCGGGGCGGCGTCATCGCGCCGCGCAGCCGCCCAGGTTCGCCAGGTGGTGCACGCCCAGACGCTCGGCGACTTCCCGCAACCGGGCTCGGCTGGCGGCGAAGAAACGGCCCAGCAACCGGCCTGCGGCCAGCTTCCGCAACCGCGCCTGCCAGTTCTCGGCGTTACTTCCCAGCCGCTCGAAGATCCCGGCCAGCTCACCGGAGATCCCGGCTTCGCCCGCGCGGAACAACCGCCCGGTGTACTCCACCAGGAGCAGGTAATTGCCCAGCGACAATCCTTCGATCATCCCTTCGCGTGACGAATCCAGCCGTCTTCGATCCTCGACCGGGCAGAGCCACAGCCCCTCCTCCAGGCCCGCCGCCGCTGTCGAGCCCGCGACGCTGCCTGCTTGGGCGGCCTTCAGGTCCTCGGTTCGTCCCTGTTCCGTGACATGCTCGACTCGTTGCTTGATCGAGGTATGTGCGCTGGCCTCGGGAACCTCGGCGATGCCAGCGGCAACGGGGTTCAAATCGATGTAAGCACAGGTCGCCAGCAACGACTCCTCATCGAGGATCGCCACGCTCTTGAACCGGCCCTCGAAGAACGCGCCGCGGGTCTGCTCCTCGCGGTTGACCAGCCGTGAGAGCGGCTCCTTCAAGCACTTCATGAACCAGCTCAGGCTTTGCAACCGCTGGCGCACAGTCGCGACCCACCTGGCGTCTATGAGCCGCGCCTGGACCCACTCGTCCGAGACCGGGGCCACCTGTCGCGCCTTGTCGCGGGGCGGAAAGAGGCGTCCCCAGCGTCGCACGACGTCCTCATCCGACCAGCCCTGGGCCACGTCCGGATCGAGCCGCACCAGCAGGTGCAAATGATTGTCCAGGATCGCAAACCCCGCCACGGCCACCGAGAAGATTTCCGCAAGTTCCTCGAGCCGATGTTCAATCCAGCTTTTCCGGTCGTGCATCCCTCCCCGAGCAGGAAGGCCCGTCGCACGCAGCGCGTTACACAGTGGTACCAGCGAGTTACGGAAGGATCAACGAGATGGGCACGCGCAATCGTCAAGAGCGGATCTCCTGGGATGATCCGCACATACTACCGAATCAAACCCGCTGAGTCAATACTTCTATGCATGTCCTCGAACTCTGCCATCGCGAACAGCTCGCGAGGGTTGACCCAATCGAGCTTCGCGGGCGAGACCAGGACGCGGAAGACCTCGATCCCGGGCGGGTCGGTGAACCGGAATTGGCCGTCTGGTGGGAGGGTCGCCTGCTGCCCCTGCCCGACTAGCAAGTCCTCCTCGCCCCGCGTCGGCAGGAGGACCACCTCACGGCCCTCCGGGTCGCGATTAAGGTGTAATCCAGAGGTCACACTGGGCCTCGATGCAGAGCCGCAAGGCCTGCCCAGTGCGGAAGATTTGATCGGGCCGTGCCGGCTGGAATCGTCCCGCGGCATCGGGCAGGAGGATCTGCCACCGGAATCCTCGGGCCATGCGCCAGCCCGTCTTCGCCGCTAGGTCGTCTCCCACCTGCCTCGGGCGTCGACCTTCTCTCGCAGGATGCTCCGCGTCCCGGCCTGCGATCCCATGGGGAGGGCGAAGGCCAGCGCCATGCCCATCATCGCCAGCGGGATTGCGAGTACGCCCATGTTCGCCTCCTCGGCCCCGATTCTCGGGGGACATCGGCCGCCGCGGCTGCCCTCGTGGGATGCTCCGACGGTATGGACTCGCCGGACGTGCCCTCTGGACGACCCCCCATCCGGCCGCGTCGACTCATTCCACACTTTTGACGATGACTTCCTTACGGACCCAGGCCCCGCAGCGATCCAGGGTCTCGGACGCCTTCGCGGGCTTCCCGAGCTCGATGGCCATACCCCGGATCAGCGCCTCGCGGAGCTCGGTGGCGCTGATCTGCGTGCCGCGGGCCCTTAGACGCCGGGCCACGTCCTCCAGCCGGCCGACGACCAGAGCCTCGCCGTATAGGCCGAAGGGGAAGCCGGCGAACGGGTTCTTCTCCAGCAGATAGACATAGTAGGTCTCCTCCCCCACCGGCGGCTGGACCTCCAGCCCTTGGGCGTAAGGGATCATCGCGTCCTGCCCTTTACCGATAAAGTTGTTGAGCCGGTACCGGTTAGGGAAGAGGAAGGAGACGTCGCCGCCGGGCGAGACTGTGAGCACGACTAGGTAGCCCGACGCGCCGGGTCGGACCCTCAGCGCGAAGCGGGTCCCGAGGCGTAAAGGGCCGGGCTGGCTGGTCCGGACGTCGAGTGTTACTCCATCGACCTTGGTCGCCGCTGGTAGCGTCAACAGCGACTCCAGGGCACCCATGAGCTGCTCTTCCTGCGGAGCCTTGAGCGGATCGGGAAAGAAGCCCGGAATGAACGGCTCATCCTCAGTCAGCCCACGGAGGATGACGACCGGCGACTGGGGGATCGAGTACAGGCTGTCCGTGAGGTGGCGCCGCAGGGCGCCGAAGGTCATCACGCCGTCCCCGCCGACCAACCTGTGCCGCTCTTGGAAGACACCGCGGATGAAGGCTTCCGTGAATGCGCTCAGGGGATTGCCGCTCCTCGCGACTTGGAACTGGTTACACGCGGCGAGGAAAACCAGGTGATGGCCCGCCGGCGGGATCTGGATCTCGGTGGGGAGCCTGTCGCCGTCGAGGCTCCCCTTCTTCCTCCCGACCGTCGCCACCTCGCGGAACGGCCCCGGTTGCTGTCCCGCTTCGACCAGCATCCGCCTCAGCCTCCATTCGGGGATCTCCTTGATCTTCCGCGCCTTCGGGTCGTCGAGGTCCCCATTGAGGATATCCCCGGAGTGGCAACAATCGAACATGATCAGGAGCCGTTCGGCGCCGGCGGCGATGGCGTTGACGTAGAGGAAGAACTGATCATCGCGGATCACGAAATCCTCCCACGGATCCCTCGGCGCGAAGATGGCCACGAAGGCTTCGTCGGTGTCGTCGTCGGGGCCCTCGTCGCCGTCGTCGTCGGGCAGCGTGGTGCCGTGGCCGCTGAAGAAGATGACGACTTGCTTGTGGTGACGCCCCTTGCACTCCCTGGCCACCGCCTGGAGGGCCCGGATGATGTCTCGCTTTCGGGCATCGGTGAGCAGCGTGATCTCGTCGGGCCGGTAGCCCTCCGTCAGGAGCCAGGAGGCGACCGCCTTGGCGTCGTTCACGCAGCTGCCCAGGCGGGTACCCTTCGGGTAGGCGTCGTTACCGATGACCAGGGCAAGGTGCGGGCCGTTGGTCTTGTTTCCGCCTTCTTCGATACGGGCTAAAGCCGTAACTCCCGCTAGACGGCTGGTCGGTTGCCCCACTGTCGCAAGGCTGACGGGCTGAGGGCCGGTGCCCGCGGCTGTAACTCCTGCCGGACGGCTGGTCGGTTGCCGCACGGGCGGGCCCTGGGACCTCTCTGCTCCGCCGGGCCTCGCCTCGCCTGTCGGACGTTGTACCAGGGGCATGAGCGCTCGCCCGTCGGACGACTTCCAAAAATGCAGGGTCAGCCATGCAGCCACGCCCACCAGGGTGAAGCCGACGAGCAAGAGCCAGAGCGCCCTAGGGTGTCGGCGATCCAAGGTCGGGGATAGACGACCTGCATTGCCGGCCCGCCAGCCCCGGCCGCGGTCTCCGCTTGCCTCTGCCCGGGTGGCTTGTTGGACCGCATTAAAGGTCGCGCCGACATCTTGGAGATGGTGCTCTTTGCCGCTCGACGCCATCGCCAGCGTTGAAGCGACTTGGGTGTCCTCTGGTGGGGGGAACTGAAGCTCTGATGGTAGCGGAGCCAGGCTGCCAGGGCTGGCGAGGGCAATCCTGGTCAGGGAAGCCACTCGGAGGAACGCTTCGGCCAGCTCGCGGGCCGACTGGTACCGCCGGTCCGGATCCTTGGCCAGGCAGCGGAGCACGACCTGCTCGACCTCGGGCGGGACGTTCACGTCCGGATTTTTCTCGGCGAACTTCGGCGGCGGGGTGTAGAGGTGGTCGTGGATGACCGTGGCAATCCCGCCGGCGAAGGGGCGGTAGCCGGTAAGCATCTCGCAAAGGATGATCCCGACGGAGTAGAGGTCGCTGCGGCCATCGATCTTGCCGCTGCCGGCCTGCTCGGGGCTCGTGTATAGCGGGGACCCGATGAAAGCACCGGTGCGGGTCTGGGCATCGCACTGGTCGTCGGGGGCCAGGATCTTGGCGATGCCAAAATCCAGCACCTTCAAGAACGGAGCTTCGGACGGGCGGCCATCAAGGAGCATGAGATTCGACGGCTTCAAGTCGCGGTGCACGATCTGACGGTCGTGGGCAGCCTGGAGCACATCGCAGAGCTGGACGAGGATCCGGGCCACCCATTCCAAGTGCGAGGGCACACCCGGGCGCAGCAGGGCGTCGAGGCTTCGGCCCCGGACATATTCCATCTCGATGAAGGACCCGTCGCGGTCGATCTGGGCGTCGTGCACGGTCACGGCGTGGGGATGCGATAACTTGGCCATCACCCGGGCCTCGCGGCGGAAGCGACCTAGCGCCTCCGGTGTGAGGGCGATTTCCGGCACAATAATCTTCAGGGCTCGCTCGGTGTCAAGCTCCCTGTGTTGGACCAACCAGACTGACCCCATCCCCCCCCTGCCGAGTTGCCGAACGACAAGATATCGGCCGAAGAGGAGTTGGCCCGGCTCGAACTGGGCAGCGCGATTGTTGGTCTTCCAACTGCTTGGGCCGGGGCATTGTCCCCCGTCGGCATCGGGTTCGTTGGGAGTGGACAAGGATACACCATATCTCCGCAAAAGGCAGCGACCGTTATGCCGATTCGACATTGATCTCAGATAAATTGAATAAGTACATTTCGGCGCATACAAAAGCCCCATCCGTGCGAGCGGACACACGGCGGGGTCACCATGACCAGAACCCATAAGCCCGTCGCGAGTCGATGGTTCTTAAATTAAGAATATCCCTGGGCTGTTAGGTATTTCAAGAGACCAGAGCAAGACGGTAGGGCTATTGACAGACGTTCATGTCCTGTTTCGGGGAGGTGCCACCAATATCGGCTTTTGTGGGGCTGCAGCGCGGCCTCACGGAGATAACGAGCCACCTGGGCTGGGGAGATCGAGTCGACGATGCCGCGCTTGATCACCTCATCAGTAAGCTCGAGGATGGTCCAGTGCGTGATCGGGCGTCCGAACTTCTCGGGCGGTTCGCAGGCGACGGCGAGGATCTGGACGACCTCCTCAGGGGTAAACTTGCCGGGGGCGCCAGCTCGGACATCGTCGGTAAGGACCTTCTCAATGGCCCGGCGCAAGGTCGCGGCGGACTCGGTACACTCAATCAGGACGAGACGATTGAAAGCTGCGGCCCAGCGCAGTCGCCAACGGCCGACCTGGTGCCTTTCCAGACCGATGTCGCGGGCGATGTCTTGATTGACGGTGCCCTCGAAGGCTAGGATGATGATGTTGGCGCGTTGGCGGAGTCGCGAAGGCGCCGTGACGGAGTTACCAAGTCTGCGAAGGATCTCTTGTTGACGTTCGGTGATCGTAATTTTGGCGGCGCTGCCCGGCATGGTGGTCCTCCTGTTGACCGGAAAGCTGCAAAAGCCGGGTAAGCTTAGCAAGGCTCCCACCACCTTGGAACCTCGACTAGGAAATTCTGGACTAGCCCGCGCTCGGCTTCGCGCCCGAGGGAGCCGCTCCCTGACGTTGGACTTGTTCCAGCAAGACCTCCAGGAGACCCTGGCACCGGTCCCTCAGACGCCGCTGATCTTCCCGATCGGCCTGGCGAAGGAAGCCGCGCTGCTGCCGGGCCTCTTCTCGGACCCGGATCGCGCCGAGATCCAGGAGCGGCTGGCGGCGATCCTGGATCGCCTACTGGGCTTGGCACCCCAGGATCGAGTGAAAGACTGGCAGCTCGAGGCACGGCCCAGCGTCCGCGGGCCGCTCCGGGTCGGGACCGAGTTCGCGCTGCAGGTGCGGCCGGCGAAGGCGGGACACCTCGTTGTCTTCACCGTCGCGGCCGACGACTCCGTCACCTTCCTCTTCCCGAACCGCTATGTGCCTCAGTCCGCCGTCGAAGCCAATCGCGAGCGAGCGATCCCGTATCCCCGGGGTCTGGTCATCCAGCCGCCGGTGGGGAAGGAGACCTACTATCTCTACTGGCTCGACAAGGGCCACGACCCATTCGAGGCCTTCCCGATCGGCCTGTGCGGCGATCAGATGCCGGTCGGCCGGCTCGACGACCTGGTCCGCCGCCTGGAGGGGCGCGGAATACGTAAGGACGCCGCCAGCCTCCGAGACGCGGTCGGGCGGGGCATGGCGATCAAACCCGCTGGAGAGACGGGGACGGGCAAAAAACAGGGCGACGCGACGAGGCCCGTCCCCTGGACCCGCGCCGTGGTCGCCGTGCAAAGCGTCCATTGAACGAAGGCGGCCTGACTGGCACGCCACCCTACCCGTGAGAGGAAGTTACGATCATGAGCCGCACCGTTCTGATGGTCATTGCAATCTCGGGATTGGTCGTGTCGGGCCAGGCCCAGCCAATACCTCGGGACATTGTTCGGGACCACGATGGGGCTTCTGAAACGGCCGCACCGAAGCTCGTGCTGGAGACCGGGGGGTTCACTTCCAGAGTCACTACCCTGGACTTCAGCACCGACGGCCGCCTCCTCGCCGCGGGAGGGACCGACAAGACGGTCCGGATCTGGGACCTGGCCACGGGACAACTCCGCGCCACGCTGCGTGGCGAGGATGGCGTGTCGCGTCTCGGGCAGCCGAACAGCCTCGCATTCTCGCCCGACGGCCGCGAGCTGGTTGTGGGGATCGCCAACCTCGATGCAGATGGCTCGATCCGCGTCTACCAACTTCAGGACCTCAGCCGGATTGCGCAGACACTGTCCTGCCATCCGCTAGGGACGTTGCATGTGGCATTCTCGACTGACGGCAAGTATCTGGCCTCTGACGACGCCGATGGTGAGATCATCATCTGGGACTGGACGGCTCGACGTGCCCTGCATCGAATCCGCTCTCCACGAGCCTTGTCCTTCTTCAGGTTCCAGACGCGTTTGCCGTACCTCGTGACCGTGGATGTAACCTTGGCGACCCATGTTTGGTTCGCCCCGAACGGCCGGGACATCACCACGTTGTCTCCCCAGGAGAAGCAAGCCCTGACAGAGTCACTCGGCGGTCAGGCCGTCGTCACGGGATTGCTCCAGAAGGCCCTCCAACACGCCACCCGCTTGCGCTCGCCCCAGTCTCCGTTCGGTGGAAAGAACACCGCGACGGGCCAACGTTACCTTGACAGCGGCCACCTCGTGTTGGGAGGCATGGGGACCAAGGATGGGCGGGACCATTATTACGTGGCAGTGTGGCAGGCTGAGCACGGCAACCAGCCGGTGCGGGTCTATGAGGACCACACCTACCTCCCGACGGCAGTCGCGCTCAGTCCGGACCGTTCGCTCGTCGCAAGCGCGGACTTCTTGGGCGAGATCCACGTCTGGGAAGTCGCGACGGGTCAGCGCCGATTGAAGGTTCTCACAGGGGATGGCCGAGCGTACTACAAGGTTGCCTTCGACGAGAGCGGGCGACGGATCGCTTTCGGATCTGTCCCTCACAGCGGCCGGGAATGGTACTACAACCATTACGCCGATCCGGAACGGACCTTCGACCTGGAGAGACGTCGCATCGTCGACGGATACTCAGGCCAGCTTCAGACTGAACTGACCCGCAAGGATGATATGGAACTGAAGGCAGTCCGGTCGGTGAAGGCACTCCAGTCGGGGAACTCGGTCGGCCTGGCCTGGTATCGATCTGGTCAGCTTGTGAACAATTATACCCCGGAGGCGATGCTGCTGTGCTTCTCGATCCTCCGGTCGGACCGACCCGGTTTTACCGATCCGGTCGTATTCAGCGACGGCGCCGTGGTGAGGTGCGTGGACCCGCACAGCATTAAGGCGCGACGGGTCTTCATCGGACACCAGGGACCCGCCTATTCGATGAGCGAGTCGCCCGATGGCCGGTTCCTGGCCACCGCCTCCACCGACCGGACCATTCGGCTCTGGAGCCTAGAAAAGTTCGCAGTTCACGGGATGCCCGACTTTGACATCGCCGGTGAGGGGCTGATCCGTGTCGTCCCCGACGGTAGCTCCGCGCAAGCGGCCGGCATCCAGGTTGGGGACCGGTTCCTGACGATCAATGGGCTAAGCCGTGTCGCCATGGCAGATCGGCGACTCAACAACCGCTGGGACCTGCAGCCCGGTCAAAGAGTCCCCGTCGAGATCGAGCGCAACGGCCAGCGCTACCAAGTCGAGGTCACGCTGACGGCCGGCTCAGACCTGGCCGACCCGCTTTTGAGCCTGTTCATGGCCAAGGACGGCGAGTGGGTCCTCTGGACCCCGCAGGGCTACTACGATGCCTCGCTGGGAGGCGACCGGCTGATCGGCTGGCATGTCAACCAAGGCCGGAACCGCGCGGCCAAGTTTTACCTGGCGCACCAGTTCCGCAAGCAGTTCTACCGCCCCGATATCATCGACAAGGTCCTCCAGACCGGGGACGTGAGGCAGGCGATCGAGCTGGCCAATGCCGAGCAGTCGCACCCGACCGAACCGCACGATCTGCGCAATCTCGGGGACCTGCGCCGCCAGGAACCGCCTCGGGTCCGAATCCTCGCCCCCATCGAGGGAACGCATACGACGTCCCCTGCGATCACCGTTCGGGCCGAAATCCACTCACAGAACGACCTGCCCGTCAGCGAGGTCACCATCCTGGTCAACGGCCGCCCCGCATGGTCCAAGAACATCGAGCGGACCCAGAACAACGACGATTCGCAGGCGATGGTCATTGAACGGCAGGTCCAGCTCTTGCCCGGCGACAACACCCTCGCGCTGGTCGCGTCGAACGCCGCCTCGAACAGCTACCCAGCGCCAATCCGCGTCGTCTATGAGACCCAGGCTCCGATCGCCCGGCCGAACCTCTATATCCTGGCCGTGGGTATCTCCGAGTACGCCCAGCCCGAGCTGAACCTCCGGTTCGCCCACCGCGACGCCGAGGAATTCGCCACCGTCTGGAAACCGCAGGAGGGCCCGGTTTACGCCAAGGTCGAGACCCGCGTCCTGACCAACAAGGAGGCCACCGTTCGCGGCATCCTCGATGGCATGGAGTGGCTGGTCCATAGCGTCACCCAGAAAGACGTCGCCATCCTTTTCCTTTCGGCTCACGGCGTCCGCGACGAGCGCGACAATTACTACCTGGCGGCCCACGAGATCGACCCGAAACGACTGCGCAGCACCGCCGTGCGGTGGAACGAGATCGAGAGCCTGATCCAGGATGTGCCAGGCAAGTTCCTGCTGTTCGTCGATACCTGCCACAGCGCCGGCATCACCGGTGCCAAGGGTTCCCGCGGGGTCGACCCCCTTCGCGAGCTCGTCTCCGAGGACACCGGCGCCATCGTCCTGTCGTCCTCGATGGCTCGCGAGGTCAGCCTGGAGGACTCCAGATGGGGCCACGGCGCCTTCACCAGGGCCCTGCTTGATATCTTCCGCGGCGGGGCCGAGAGCGATTACAACAAGGACGGCTACCTCTCCTTGACCGAGCTGAACGACAAGCTGTCCGAGCGCGTCAAGGAACTCACCGAAGGTCACCAGCACACTGCGACCAAGTGGCCGCCGACGATCACCAACTTCAACTTCTACCGGCTCGACACCGCCGCCCGTTGAGGCGGCCTTCAACCCTGGACCCCGGAGACGAGCCATGGCCTCCCGGATCTTCGTCGTCCTGTGCATCGTCGCGCTCGCGTACCAGACAGCGCGGGGTCAGTCCACGACACGCGACATCCTCCGACAGCGGACCAGCCCCGACGGCGTCCCCGACGCCGCCCTGGCCACCCAGACCGGCTGGAGCACGGTGCGCGGGTACGCCTACAAGGTCCTCCTCAAGGCGCCCGACGGTTCTTACAAGCCGGTGGATCCCCGCCAGCCATTCCGCACCGGCCAGTCGTTCCGGCTCGAGATCGAGGCTCATAACGACCTCTGGTTCTACATCCTCAACCGAGGCCCCGACGGGGCCGAGCGGCTTCTCCTGCCCGAAGGGGACGAGGAACACCTGCTGATCCGCCGCGGGGAGCGCGTGACGGTCCCCTCCGATGGCTGCTTCACCTTCGCCGACCCGCCGGGGACCGAGCGGTTCCGGATCGTGGCCTCACCCGACAAGCTGCCGTGGGCCAATCCCCACGAGCTGTTCCAGCTCGAGAACGGCCGGCTGCTCGCGCCGGGCCAGGAGCTGGCCGCCCGGGGTCAGCAGGAGACCCGCGCCCGATCGATCGAGACCCTCGAGCGACGGCAGGCCCGGCTGGAGATCCGCGACGAGCCGCTGGCCAAGGTCATCGAACGATCCGCCGGAGATGCCGCCTCACGGTGCAAGAATACGATCCTCCGCCCGCCCCCACCTGAGGGCGGAGATACCGCGGCGACAGACATCGTCCGCGCCTCCCCGGACGCCCGCGACCGCTCCCCGTTCATCCACAAGATCCAGCTCGAACACAAACGACCATGAAACGGTTCCTCGTCTCCGCCGAACACACAGCCATAACCACCCACTCTCATCGAGGATGAGGAGTTTCCGATGCGCAAGCCACTCATTCTGACCCTGGTAATCGTCACCCTCGGCGGCGCCGGCCTCCGCGCCCAGGAGACCGCGATCATGAAGACCAGTAACAAGGGCTTCGGACGGGGTGAAAGGTGACGGCCACCAAACCTGGAGAATCCAGATAATACAGGCAACTGTGACAAGCCTATGATTGTTTCTTCGGTCTTCCACGGGGTCGAATCGTACATTCTAGCCCCAATCGTTTGACCGTGTCCGTGACCCAGTTAGGATCGCCGAGGGGCCGACCGCGATTGACGCAGCAACGCAACGCCGCCACTTCGGCTTCCGTTTGTGGTTGGTTGACATGTTGCAGCCAATCGGTGGGGCGACGCAAAGGCCACGTCGAGAGGATGGGAAACGCCGGGTCTTCGCGCTCCACACGGCGCAAACTCGACCAACGCCACGATTCCGCTCGCTCCACGAGGTTGGCACGCAGGGCATTCCGCTCCACGT
>Ga0187864_10004399_pt1 | contig 11052 bp, 4 predicted proteins | sample June2016WEW_11_4_FD_132985 | JGI IMG/M metagenome (GOLD analysis project Ga0187864, IMG submission 132985) | Peatland microbial communities from SPRUCE experiment site at the Marcell Experimental Forest, Minnesota, USA - June2016WEW_11_40 | ecosystem: Environmental > Terrestrial > Soil >... | reverse complement strand
CGCATTTCCGCGGCCATGCGCACCGCCTGCCCGCACGGATCGGGGCACGGCACCGGATCGTTGAGCATCACCATCAGACCATCGCCGGCAAACCGCTCGATGGTGCCCTGGAATTTGTGAATGATGGCGCCGACGCCGGCGTGATACTCGCGCAGGATGCCCATGACCTCTTCCGGCTCCGAAGTCTCGGCAAAAGCGGTAAATCCGCGCAGGTCGCAAAAGACCACGGTGACCTGGCTGCGGTGACTCTCGAGCGCGCGATCATCGCCCGACGACAGGAGCAGCTCGGCCACTTGCGGGGAAAGAAACCGCTTCAAGCGGTCCATGCGTTCGATTTGCTTAAGCTGCTGCGCCACGCGCTCTTCGAGCGTGCGATTCCACTTTGCGAGATCGGCGGCCTGCGCCCCCACCTGGTCCGTCAACTGCTTGATCCGCAGCATCGACTTGACCCGTGCGACCAGCGCGCCGTGATCGACCGGCTTGGTCAGATATTCATCGGCGCCGGCATCGAGCCCGGCGACGACGTCCTTGGTGTCGGCTCTTGCCGTCACCAGAATGATCGCGATGAAAGGCAAATCGGTATCCGATTTCAGCCTCCGGCACACTTCGATGCCGTCGACCTTCGGCATCATGACGTCGAGCAGAATGAGATCGGGATGATGTTGCCGAGCGGCCGACAAGGCCTCTTCCCCGTCACCTGCTTCCATGAGTTCGTAGCCTTGCGTCCGCAGGCGGGTGCAAAGAAGGTCGCGATTGGTCTCGTTGTCATCGACGATGAGAATGCGCGGAGGGTTGTGCATCGGCGGGTCCGGCGCGGCTAACGCAAGTGTTCGTTGACTTTCGCCAGCAGCTGACGAGGGCTGTAGGGCTTGGTGATATAGTCGTCGGCGCCAGCCGCGCGGGCTTTGTCTTCGTCGCCGCTCAGCGCGTAGGACGTCACCACGATGATCGGGATCGCCCGCAGCTCGGGCTTGGCCTTGATGCGTCGCGTCGCCTCATAGCCGTCGATGAGCGGCATCTGGATATCCATCAGAATCAAATCCGGCCGCTGTGATTCGGCGGCGGCAATACCCTGCTCGCCATCCTCGGCCTCCAGCGTTTGGTAGCCGACGCTGGTGAGCAGATCGCGCAGGATCCGCCGGTTATCTTCTTGATCTTCCACCACCAGAATTCGCTTGCTCATGCCACTCGCGCCTCGCCACCGGCATTGACCGGAAGCCTGACGGTGAAGGTCGACCCCTTGCCGAGTTCGGAATCGACCAAAATGCGACCGCCGTGCATTTCGACGATGCGCTTGGAGATCGCGAGCCCCAATCCGGTCCCGCCTTTCGTGCGCGTCGACGAGTCGTCGACCTGCTGGAACTCCTCGAAGATTTTCGCCTGATCGGCGGCGGCGATGCCGGGCCCGCTGTCGCGCACCGCCACGCGGAATGCGCCGTCGGAATGCGACGCCTCGATCGCCACCTCGCCGGCGTCGGTGAACTTGATCGCGTTGCCGACCAGGTTGAGCAGCACCTGGGCGAGACGGCGCTCGTCGCCATGCCCGACCGGCAAGCCTGGAGCGATATTCGTCCGTAGTGCGAGATTCTTCTGCGCCGCCAGCGGTTCAACAGCCACAGCAACGCCCTGGATCAGCTCGGCGAGCGAATAATCGGAAAGCGAAAGCGTAAGCTGCCCGGCTTCGATCTTCGACAGATCGAGCACGTCATTGATCAGTCCGAGCAGGTGCTTGCCGTTGATCTGAACGCGTTCCAGGACCGAGCGCATCTTTTCCGGCGCCTCGCCGTAGATATTGTCCAGGATCAGTTCGGTATAGCCGAGAATGGCATTGAGCGGGGTGCGCAGCTCGTGGCTCATATTGGCGAGGAACTGCGATTTATGCTTGCTCGCCACTTCCAGCTGCCGGCCTTTATCCTCGATTTCGTGGAACAGCCGCGCGTTCTGAATCGCCAGCACCGATTGCGCCGCAAATGTCTTGACCAAGTCGACCGTGTTCTGCGGGAAGGCGCCGGGCGTGCGGCGGCGGACCACCAGCATGCCGACGATCTCTTCGCCGCGGACGAGCGGCGCCACCAACAGCGCGCGGAAGCCGGCGCGCATGATGATTTCGTTCACGGCCGACCGCGCTTGCTCCAAGTCCGCGATCTGCACCGGCTCGCGCTGCGCCAGCGCGACCGCGACATTGGTTTCGTCAAGGCCGATGTGCCGATGCGTGAGCGCGTCGATCAGTTCCTGATCCATGCCGTAGGTGGCGCGCAGATGAAATTCGCGTTGTGACTCGTCGAAGACGTAGATCGCGCCCGCCTCGGTGCCGCAGAGCTGCACCGCCTTGGCGACGATGGTGGCGAGCACAGTCTCGAGATCGAGCGTCGAATTCACCGCCTGGGACACTTCGCCGAGCGCGCGCAGCTCCCCGACCGAGCGGCCAAGCTCTTCGGTGCGCTGGCGCAACTCGGTGAGCAGCCGCGCGTTCTCGATGGCGATCACGGCTTGGCTGGCGAAACTCGTGACCAGCGTGATCTGCTTGTCGGCGAAGGGGCGAACTTCTTGCCGGCACAGAATAAACGCACCGACCAGTTCGTTCTCCTTCAGCATCGGGACAGCCAAAAGCGTTCGTGTGCCCCCGATTTCGACGGATGAAACGACTTCCGGGACGCGTTGTTCGAAGTAGCTCGCCTCCGCCGTTAGATCGGCAACGTGAACCACGGTCTTGGTCGCCAGCATGCGGCCGACAGCTGTTTGCGGACTGGGACGATAATCTGGTGAACGCCTGCGCACCTCGGCGAAGGCCGGCGGTGCATTATGGGTCGCAACGACGTGGAGAACGCCGCCATCCCAGCGGTAGATGCTGCCAAAACTGGCATCGCAGATGCGTGCGGCATTCTCCAGCATGGTGGCGAATACCGGCTCAAGATCGCCGGGCGAGCTTGAGATGACGCTGAGCACTTCCGATGTGGCGGTCTGCTGCTCCAGCGACTCGGTGAGATCGTCCGTGCGCTGGCGCAGCTCGGTCAGCAGCCGGGTGTTCTCGATCGCGATGACGGCTTGCGCTGCGAAGTTCTGCACCAGCTCGATCTGCTTGGCGGCGAACGGCCGTACTTCCAGCCTGCAAGTGACAAACGCCCCAATGCACTCATTGTCCTTGAGCATCGGCACGCAGAGACCGGTGCGCGCACCGATGAGTTCGACGAACGCCACGACGCGGGGGTTGCCCGCGATGTAGGACGGATCTGTCCGCAAATCGGCGACGTGGACGACCTCTTTCGAGTCGAGGACGCGGACCAGCGGGTGGGTTGAATTATCGGATACGACGAGTTCCGAGCCTCGCTCAAAAATCGCGGTGGAGGTGGGCGGAACGTGCCTGGCAACGATACGAAGAACACCTCCGTCGCGAAGGAGCATAGTGCCGAAAGGAGCTTCGCAAAGCCGGGTCGCGTTTTCCAGCATCGCCTGAAATACCGGCTCAAGATCGCCCGGCGAACTCGAAATGACGCCCAACACCTCCGCCGTCGCCGTCTGCTGCGCAAGCGATTCACGCAATTCGCTCAGCAGCCGTGTGTTCTCGATGGCGATGACGGCCTGGCTGGCAAAATTCTTGACGAGGTCGATCTGCTTGTCGGTAAACGGACGAACCTCCTGGCGGTAGATGCTCAGCGCCCCGATCAGCTCCCCCTCCTTGAGCATCGGGACGACGAGGATGCTGCGCACCCGGCCAAGTTCAACCAAAGAGACAACGGGGGGATCGCGCTGCTTATAGGCTGGGTCCTCAGTGAGATCGATGACGTGGACGACATCCTTGCTGGCGACGAGGCGCGATATAGGCGCCAGCGGACCGGCGTGTATGACCGGCTCGCGCTGAAAGCGCTCGGCGAAGACCGCCGGCATGTTGTGCATCGCGCCGACGCGGAATGCGTCGCCCTCGCAAAGCGACAGGATGCCGAAGTTGGCGCCACAGAGGCGCGTGGCATTCTCCAGCATGCTTTGAAACACCGGCTGTAGTTCGCCGGGCGAACTCGAGATGACGCCAAGCACCTCCGAGGTCGCCGTCTGTTGCTGCAGCGACTCGGTGAGCTCCCGCGTGCGCTGCTGCTCCGCCTCGAACAGCCGCACATTCTCGATGGCGATGGCGGCCTGGTCGGCGAAGGTCTCGACCAGCGCGATCTGCTTATCCGTGAACGGCCTGACCTGCAGGTGATAAAGGGTCAGAACTCCCAGTAAATCGTCGCCTTTGAGTATCGGCACCCAAAGAGCTGTGCGGACCGTCTCGATATCTCTCGCCGCCAAGGTAAGTTCCGGATCGGCCAAATAATCGGGGACATGGATGGTTCGGCGTTCGAGCACGGCGCGGCCGATGCCGCTGTGCCGGCCGGGGCGAATTGGATTTTGCGCCATCCACTCCTTCAACTCCTCAGATGCGTTGAAGGCCGCTGCGATCCGTAGCGCCTCGCCATCGAAACGGTGGATGAGCGCCCGGTCGGCCGCGCACAGCCTGGCCGAGCTTTCGACCACGGTTTCGAACACCGCTTGAAGATCGAATGCCGAGCGGCTGATAACCTCGAGCACCTTGGCGGTCGCCGTCTGCTGCTCCAGCGACTCGGTGAGGTCGTCGGTGCGCTGGCGCAGTTCGTTGAGCAACCGCGTATTCTCGATGGCGATGACGGCCTGGGCGGCAAAATTCTTGATCAGCTCGATCTGCTTGTCGGCGAACGGACGCACCTCCTTGCGATAGATGACGATGGCGCCGATCAACTCATTGTCCTTGATCATCGGCACTCCGAGGACGGTTCGCGCCCCGGTAAGCTCGACGAACCGGACGATATCCGGATCGCGCTGTGTATGAGCGGCGTGCTCAGCTATGTCGGTGATGTGCATCAATTGTTTGGTGGCGGCCATGCGCGCCATCGGGCCGGCACGGATCACCGGCTCGCGCCGCCGGTACTCGGCGAAGGCGGGCGGGGCGTTGTGCATCGCGGCGACGCGGAACGCGTCGCCTTCATAGAGCGAGAGGATGCCGAAATTTGCCTCGCAGAGCCGCGTGGCGTTCGCCAACATGGTCTGAAATACGGGCTCGAGTTCGCTGGGCGAACTCGAGATGACGCGCAGCACCTCCGACGTGGCCGTCTGCTGCTCCAACGACTCGGTGAGGTCGGCAGTCCGCTGCCGCAGTTCGTTGAGCAGCCGCGTGTTCTCGATGGCGATGACCGCCTGCGCGGCGAAATTGCTGACCAGATCGATTTGCTTGCCCGTGAAAGGCCGGACCTCCTGACGGTAGATCGCCAGCACGCCGATGACTTCATTGTCCTTCAGCATTGGCACGCCGACCAGCGTTTTGGCGCCGGCAAGCTCGATCGTGGCAATGCGCAACTTATCGCCGAAGGTTGGCGCGGCCGTGATGTCGTCAATTTGATATGGCTGTTTGGTCGTGGTGATTTGCGCGAGAGCCGTTTCCGGTTTGGGGTCGACAACCGGTTCGCGGCGCAGATAATCCTGATATGCGGGCGGTGCGCCGTGAGTTGCAGCAATGCGAAATCTTTCTCTTTCGCGCAGCCACAAATTGCCGAACCGAGCGCCACAGATCCGCACCGCGTTTTCCAGCATGGCGTTGAATACCGGCTTCAAATCGCCCGGTGAGCGGCTGATGACCTGAAGCACCTCCGATGTGGCGGTCTGCTGCTCCAACGACTCGGTGAGGTCCGTGGTGCGCTGGCGCAATTCGGTGAGCAGCCGCGCATTCTCGATGGCGATGACCGCCTGGGCGGCGAAGCTTGCGACCAGCGCGATCTGCTTTTCAGTAAAGGGACGGACTTCCCGGCGGCCCAGGATGAACGCCCCGATCAATTCGTTCTCTCTGAGCATGGGAACGCCGAGCAGCGTCCGTACGCCCCCGAGTTCGACGGCCGCCACGATCCCGGGCTCGCGTTCGTCGACGTAGGCCGGCTCTGCCGCAAGGTCGGCGACGTGAATCACTATCTTGGTCGCCACCATGCGGCCCATATTGGTGCTGGGGCTGGGATGGATCGGTGTGCGTCTGAGGAATTCGCCAAAGGCGGTCGGCGCATCGGTAAAAGCAACCGGCTGCAGGGCTCTGCCATCCCACTGATAAATGGCCCCGGACTCCGTGTCGCAGATGCGGGCGGCGTTCTCCAGCATGGTGGCGAACACCGGCTCCAGATCGCCGGGCGAACTTGAGATGACGCGCAGAACCTCCGACGTCGCCGTCTGCTGCGCCAGCGATTCACGCAGTTCGTTGAGGAGCCGCGTGTTCTCGATGGCGATGACCGCCTGCGCGGCAAAATTCCTGACCAGCTCGATCTGCTTGTCGGCGAACGGGCGCACCTCCTTGCGATAGACGACGATGGCGCCGATCAACTCATCGTCCTTGAGCATCGGCACCGCGAGGAAGGTTCGCGCCCCGGTAAGCTCGACAAACGCGACGAGAGCCGGATCGCGCTCTTTATAAGCCGGCTCCTCGGTGATGTCGAAAACGTGGAGCAATTGTTTGGTGGCGGCCAGGCGCATCAGCGGGCCGGGACGGATCACCGGTTCGCGCCGCCGCAGCTCGACGAAAGCCGCCGGGGCATTTTGCATCGCGACGCTGCGGAACGCGTCGCCTTCATAGAGCAACAGGGTGCCGAAACTGGCCTCGCAGAGACGCGTGGCGTTGGCCAAAATCGTGTCGAAGACCGGCAGCAACTCTCCCGGCGAACTGCTCATAACGCGCAGCACCTCGGAGGTCGCCGTCTGCTGCTCCAACGCCTCGCTCAGCTCGTGCGTGCGCCGCTCGACTTTTTGCTCCAGGCCGGCGTAGGATTCCTGCAGCCGGCCCGTCATGTCGTTGAACTGATCGGCGAGCGCCTCGACCTCGTCGCCGGTCTTGATCGTGATGCGCTGGCCGAGGTCGCCCAAGCCGATGCGCGCCGCGCCCGCGCGCAGCGCCTGGATCGGCACCACCATGCGCCTAGCCAGGAACATGCCGGCGGCGAAGGCGAGCGCGAGCGCACCGAGGAGCACGAGCCCGGTGCGCTCGATCGAGGCGTAGAGCGGCGCGTAAGCCTCCTCGATCGGCGTTTCGACGAAAACGAGCCAGCCGAGCGGAGCGACCGGCGCATCGGCGGTGAGCATCTTGTGGCCTTCAATGTCCTCGGCTTGCTCCACTTGCTGGCCGGCGTTGTTGGCCACGTTGGCGCGGGCGCTGCGCACCTGCGCCAGCCGCGACATATCGGTATTGCGTAGCACGAGGCTGATGTCGGGATGGGCGATGAGCCGGCCCTCGGCATCGACCACATAGGCGCGTCCATGCCCGGCGAATTTGATCTTCGACAGCACGTCCCAGATCAGTTTCAGGTTGACCTGGGCGATGCTCACGCCGGTGTCGCGCCGCGTTCCCGAAAGCGACAGCGTCATATAGGGCTCGGATTCGCGGCGGAAATAGACCGGGCCGTAATAGACCTTGTGCGCCACGGCCTCGGTGAAGCTCGGCTCCTTGGAGACGTCGACGCCGCTGCCGACCACTTCCATGGCCAGCCGCGACACCCGCAACTGCTCGTGACCGGTCGCATCGATCTCGGCCAGTTCAGTGATGGCCGGCACCTGGCGCAACAACCGCAGCGCGTCGAAGCGGCGTTGCTCCAGCGTGCTCGCGGACCACGGCAGCTGCGTGGTCCAGCCGAGCTGGCTTTCGATTTCGCTGATGAATTGTCCGATCTTGCCGGCCGCGCCTTCCGCCTGCTCCCGCTGAATGCGCACCAGCGAGGTCTTCTGCTCCTGGTATGAAAACCACACGTCGAAGGCGCCGTTGGCGACGAGCGCCAGGCTGACCACGGCGACGAACAGCGCGACATATTTGATAAACAGCCGGCTGCGCACGATCGATGCACCGGCTGCCGGAGCGATGCCGCCCAAGCGGTCGAGCAACGCCCGCATGTATCCCTTGCGATGATCCGGCAGCGCTCTCATGCGATCATCTGGTAGTTTTCACCCATCGCGCGACAAGCAAATCTTCGATCTCTGCCCTCCCCCCTTGTGGGGGAGGGGAACACATGGAAGCATTGCCTCAGTCTATCACCTCGTCGGCGCTGCCAAGCAACAGTGGCGGCACGTCGAGGCCGAGCCTCTTGGCGGTCTTGACGTTGACGACCAGCTCGAATTTCGTCAGCTGCCCGACCGGCATATCCGCGGGGCTCTCGCCCTTGAGAATGCGGCCGGTGTAACCACCGGCCTGGCGGTAGGCATCGGCCAGACTCGCGCCGTAGCTCATCAAGCCGCCCGCTTCGGGAAATTGGCGCCCGCCATAGATCGTGGGAACCGCATAGCTTGACGCCAGATTGACCAATTGCACACGCCGGCCGCTGAAGAAGGGAATGAGATCGACCAAGAGGGCATCGAGCCGTTCGGTCTTGATCGTATCGAAGGCCGCGTCGATTTCGTCGCTGGTGCTGGCATTGAGCACGCGGATTTGCATGCCCATCCAGCGTGCGGCCGTTTCGGCATCTCTCACGGTCGCTTCGGTATTCGCCACGTCGGTCGGATCGACGAGCACGGCAAGATGCGCTGCTTCGGGCACCAACGCCCGCAGAAGGTCGAAGCGCTTCGCGGTCAACGCGGAGGAGATGATATTGACCCCCGTCAGGTTGCCGCCCGGCCGTGCGAGGCTGAAGACGAGACCGAGCTTGACGGGGTCTTCGCCGGCTACGAACACGACGGGTATCGAGCTGGTTGCCGCCTTCGCCGCCAACGCCGGGTCACGGCCGACCGCCGCGAGCACGGCGACCCGGCTGCGGACCAGTTCGGCCGCCAGCGCCGGCAACCGATCGACATCATCGTCGGCCCATTGGTATGCGATCGCGGCGTTCTCGCCGTCGACAAAGCCTTCTGCTTTCAAGCCTTCCTGAAAAGCGCCGACGAGCTTCGCATAAGCGCCGGCCGAACCGGGATGCAGGAACCCGATCACCGGCACCCCGGTGTCCTGCCCGCGGGCGGCGAACGGCGCCAGCGTTGGCGCGGCGACGGCGCCGGCAAGAAGCGCAATGAACTCGCGCCGCCTCATTCGATCACCTCGTCGGCGGTGGCGAGCAGCGCGGTCGGAACTTCAAGACCGAGCGCCTTCGCGGTCTTCATGTTGATGGCGAGCGTGAACAGAGTCGGCTGCTCGAACGGCAGGTCCGCGGGCCGTGCGCCTTTCAGAATGCGATCAACCAAGGCCGCCACGCGAGCGAAGCTCTCGTCCTGATTGGGACCGTAGGACATCAGACCGCCATCGCGGACAAGAAAGTCAAATTCATAGATGGCCGGCAGCCGATGCGCCGCCGCGTACTCGAATACCCGCTTGCGGTTGAGAATGGTGAGCGAGTCGGTGACCATGAGGATCGCGTCAGGCTTCTCGCGATCCATCGCCGCGAACGCCTGCTCGAAGTCGTTGGGTTCGTTCACCCCGAGCGGCTGCACGCTGATGCCCATCGCCTTGGCGCCGATCTCCGACGCGCGATAACGCGTGGTCATGCCGAGGTCGGCGGCGTTCCACAGCATCGCCACGCGCTTGAGCGTGGGCGCCATCTGCTTGAGCAACTCCATGCGCTTGGGCGTGAGCTCCGCCGACACGTCGGAGATGCCGGTGATGTTGCCGCCCGGCCGCGCCAGACTCTCGACCAGGCCGGTGGCGACCGGGTCACCGGCCGCGAACGCCACCGCCGGGAGCGTGATCTTTTGCTTGGCGGCAAGCGCCGGGGGATAGCCCAAGGTGACGACGACATTGACCTTGCTCGCCACCAGTTCATCGAGCAGGCGAGGTAGGCGGGCCAAATCCCCCTCCGCGCCACGGCGCTCAAACTCCATGTTACGGCCAAGCGAATATCCGAGCGGAGCGAGGCCGCGGATGAGCGACGCCCCGATTGGGCTCGCGTCGGCCACCGACGCCCCGGCACTGAGCAGACCGACGCGATAGACCTTCGCCGGCGCCTGAGGGATGGCAGATCGCGGCCACGCCACCGCCGCGCCGCCGAGAAGCTTGATGAATTCGCGCCGTTTCATCCAGCCCTCCGCAGAGCCTCCGGAAAACGCCGGATTTTGTTGAAGCATACTACCATGCGCCGCCAGGGGCGAGGTGCCGAAACAAGGGTCAACGCCGGAATTTCATTCAGAAGCGCGGCGCCCCCAACTTCTCGACGCGTAGCTAAATCGCCTTGCCGAAATCGTGGTTCTTCAGCGGCAGCGAGCGGATGCGCTGGCCGGTGGCGGCGAAGATGGCGTTGCACAGCGCCGGCGCCAGCGGCGGCACCGGCGGCTCGCCGACGCCGCCCCAGAAATCGCCGCTCGGCACGATCACGGTCTCGACCTTCGGCGCGTCGGCAATGCGCAGCATCTGGTAATCGTCGAAGTTCGATTGCTCGGCGCCGCCGTTCTTGACGGTGATTTCGCCGTTAAGCACTGCGGTCAAAGCGAAAATGACCGCGCCCTCACTCTGCATTTCGACCGAGAGCGGATTGACCACGTGGCCGCAGTCGAGCGCCGACACGACGCGGTGCACGCGCACGCCTCCACCTTCGACCGAGGCTTCGACCACCTGGGCGCAATAGCTGCCGCAGGCCTCGTTGACCGCGATGCCGCGGAACACGCCGGCCGGAAGCCGGCCGAACCAATCCGCCTTTTTTGCCGCGGCGTCGAGCACGGCGAGGTTTTTGGGGCTGTTGCGCAAGAGCCGCCGCCGGTAGAGATAAGGGTCCGATCCTGCGGCGTGCGCCATCTCGTCGACGAAGCATTCCTTGTAATAGACGTTCTGCGTGTAGTTGACCGCGCGCCATACGCCGACCGGCACGGGCGATTGGCGCACCACGTAATCGACGAGATAGTTTGGTACGGCGTAAGCCATCTCGTCGGTCAGCCCGCAGAGAAAGCTGCGGTCGATGTAGCTGGTGCCGAAGGCCGGCACCAGCGAGGCGACGAATGACGGGCCGGCGAGGCGGATCTTCCATGCGATCGGCATGCCATCGGCATCCAGACCGGCGACCAGACGCGCCATGCCGGAGGGCCGATAGAAATCGTGCCTCACGTCCTCTT
>Ga0187864_10004388_pt1 | contig 11063 bp, 8 predicted proteins | sample June2016WEW_11_4_FD_132985 | JGI IMG/M metagenome (GOLD analysis project Ga0187864, IMG submission 132985) | Peatland microbial communities from SPRUCE experiment site at the Marcell Experimental Forest, Minnesota, USA - June2016WEW_11_40 | ecosystem: Environmental > Terrestrial > Soil >... | reverse complement strand
CCAAAACCCCAAACCAGGATCAAAACCAAGTACAGTCCGCCTCCCGATCACCCTTGGAGAAGATCATGGAAGCGGACATTTCTATCTTGCGAAAAACCGGACATTTCTACTTTGCGTTGACAGTTGCCATGGGTCGCCCGGCTGCATCGCTCAAAGCTGTCGGGTGTGGTAGATTCAGCGTCGATGGCCAGATGGAAAGAACTCGGGCCGATGGGCCTCATCGCCTGTGCGATCCTTGTTTTGCTCATCTTGGTCTTCGGAAGGTTCGCAAGCACGAGATCCTCGGCAACACGAGCGGATTTCTGGAACTCTGGGGCGATCGAGGCTACCTGCGCGGGAATCCGCGTGCGGGAAATCGATCCCACACATGCGGCCGTAGCCTTCCTCTATGACCTCGACAACAAGACCGACACAGACTACCGGCTCGTCAAGGGACCGAACATCATTATCATGGACCGGCTCAAGCCCGGCGGCACCCTTAGTTCCGACGAGCGTGTCGGCTTGGACTCGACTGCGTTTGTCCCGGCAAGGAATCGGACGCGCATCACCCTTGAGATCACCCATTCATTCAACTGGCCTACGCCGGGAGACACCGCCGCCGATCGCGAGTTCAACCAGCTAGTGGCGGGCGACCTGGCGGGCCTCCTCGGATTTGTGTTATTCGATCAGACTGGTCGATATCAGATCGAACTCCCCGCGGCTTCGCCGGATGTCGCGCAAACACCCGGGAGCGGTGACAAAAACCGTGTCGCGCGTACTCTTTTGCCGGGAGTCTGAAAGGCGAACTATTTCGCGCGCCGTCGTTACCTTGATGCAACATCCGCCAGGGCGTACAATTCTTGATGCTTGCGGATCGTTGCGGTCCCCCCTCCCGCAACATAAGGAAGCCACAGGAGTCATGCCCAGCATCGCCGCGCACGCTAACGACCGCGCCCCGTCTTCCGACCGCCGCCTCTATTCGCGCCAGCCGGTCCAATCGCTCGCCTACGTGGAGCTCGATGAAGGCAATGGCGGAATCGTTCTGAACGTCAGTGAGGGCGGGCTGTCCGTTCACGCGGTCATGAGCCTGGTGGAAGATATGCTGCCCCGCCTGCGTTTTCAGTTAGCGCAATCGAAGGATTGGATCGAGACGAGCGCGCGAGTCGCGTGGACGAACGAGTCGAGAAAAGTGGCAGGCTTGCAGTTCGTAAACATGCCGGAGCCAACTCGCACTCGTCTCCGAGAGTGGCTGTTTTGGGAGGCTTCGCCGACGAAGGTCGCGGAAACACGACAAGAGGAAAACGCTCCTTCCGAGCCGAGCCAAGGCCCTTTGCCACCAACAGGTTCTCCCGGTGCGGCTCCTCCAGCGGATGAGTCGCTCCTGGTCCCGCCCCTTGCGGCGGAGGGGCGCTACAAGAATGCGCCAACCATTTCGGGAACCGCAGCTGGCCCGCCGGCAGTCGCCGCGGCGCCAACAGGTTCGGCTCCGCCGGCTGCTGTCTACATGTTTGGCCGACTTTTTGACGAGGTGCATCACTCGGGACTCGACCTCAGCGACCAACTGCCTGAGAGAACATCGCGCGACGCAAAGAGTTCTCGCCGAATGTGGATTCTGGCCGGTCTTTCTCTGTTTCTCGCTGTCGCTTCCATGGCAGCGGGATGGGTTGCTGGGCACGGAACCTTAGGCGGGTTGTTTTCGACGATTCATGGAACCACGCCTCTCAGCAACGGGCAGCAAGAGAATGTCATGTTGCCGTCGGTTCGTCCGCCCGCGCGCATCTCCGAGATCGAGATCGTGGATGCTAACAATCAGCGGTGGGTGATTCCCTTTGGTCCTCCGGGCACTGGCATCGAAGAGAATCCGCGCCGGCAGACGCCCGTCAACGCGCCTGCGCGGAGCCCTAATCGACCGGCCGTCGAGCCGCCGGCATCGGCCCCCGGGCTCCATCCAAGCCCGATCGGAGAAAGCATCCTGCCTGAGAAGACGAACCCGCCGGTCTCGCCAGCGCTTCTGAGCAATCCCCAGAATGTTTCGCCGGCGCCAACCAAATCGCACATCGAGGTTCCCCCGCCGCTGCCCGTACCATCGACCGAGGTCCCGCAGGCCGGCGTCTTGCAGCCGGGCGAGATCGTCCGCCGCGTCGATCCCATATATCCCGAGAGCGCGCAAGCGCAGCGAATCGAGGGCACCGTCAAGCTGCGCGTGACGATCGGAGCAGACGGGGCAGTTCGTAGCGTGACAGCAATCAGCGGACCGGACGCACTCGTTGAGGCTGCCAGAGCCGCTGTTCGTCAGTGGCGTTATACTCCGACTCTGCTTGATGGAAAACCTGTCGAAGCCGAAGAATACGTTTCCATCGTGTTTCAGCTCCCGCCGGCCTCCAGGTGAGCCCACCACTCGGGCGCATCTAACTGGAATCGAGAGCGTATTAACTAGACAGCGCTACTGTTTGTGTGCGGCAGCAGTTTCGGGGTAAGAAATTGAATAGAATTCAAGAAGGGGCACCTGTTGCGAAATGGCCAACACTCAGCGTGGGTTCCACAAGCGGGCGGTCTCGGCGGGCTCAACAACACCTGTGAGAACTTATATCGACAATAGACAATTTGGATTGGACTCGACGAGCGCCTCACATCTAGAGTCCTGCACAGACGGGCGAAGCCTGCACGTGGAAGCCAGGCTGGAACAAACGGTGGGCGCAGCAGCGCTAAAGAACACGAACCGAACTGAAATAACGGTAGGAAACATGGCATGATCCCGAGCACTCAAGAAAGGGACGCGAGTCACGTCCTGACATTAGAGGAAATTGGCCATCTCGCGGCGGAAGGCGGCAAGCCGGCCGAGACCCTGATGAATGTGGTCGCGCTTATCGCCAGGCGATTCGAGACGGATGTCTGTTCGGCCTACTTGCTGGAGCCCGATCGAAACAACCTGGTGCTGGCGGCCACGGTCGGGCTGCGCCCTCAGTGTATCGGAACTCTCCGGATGACACTGCACGAAGGGCTTGCAGGGCTCGTCGCGGAGGAGGTGCGTCCCGTGGCGGTCGAGCGGGCGCAGAGCCATCCACGCTTCAAGTATTTCAAAGAAGCCAACGAAGATCGCTACCAATCGTTCCTCGGGGTTCCCCTGGTCGATCGCGGCGTCTTGCAGGGCGTTCTCGTCGTGCAGACTGTTGAGCCGCGTGTATTCCACGAAGACGAGATTCGGATGCTGGTGGAGGCGGCCGCCCAGGTGGCGCCTGTGGTGAGCGAGGCCCGCACTCTTGACCGGTTCATTGCGCCCACGCAGGAGCGGCTCTGGTCGCTCGCCCGGAATTTGTGGTGGAGCTGGGACCACGATTCCACGAACTTGTTCTTCGACCTCGATCCCGCGCGTTGGACCGAGCTCAATCACAATCCGATCTCGCTGCTCGGGGAAAATCCCCTGGCGAAGCTTGAGCAACGCGCCACGGAGTTGGTGCTGCACAGCCGGATCAACTACGCCTATCGCCGCGAGCGCGAGTATCTGGAAAAGGACAGAACCTGGGGCACGAGGCATGCGGGCGTCTTGCGGCCCCGTCCCGTGGCGTATTTCTCGGCCGAATTCGGGTTGCACGAGTCGATTCCTATCTATTCCGGTGGATTGGGCGTGCTCGCAGGCGACCACATCAAGAGCGCGTCCGATTTGGGCATTCCGCTTGTGGGCATCGGCTTGTTCTATGGCCAGGGGTATTTCCGGCAGCGCCTCGATCGGAACGGCTGGCAGCAGGAAGAATACCTCCAAACCGACATCAACCAACTGCCCATGGAACGGGCCATAGGAACGAACGGCAAGCCCGTGATGGTGCAGATCGAAACGCGCACCGGGTCAATCTACGCGAAAGTATGGCGTTTGAAAGTCGGCCGCTGCGATTTATTCCTCCTCGACTCGAACGTCGAAGGAAACGCCCCCGAGGACAGGGAACTCACTTCGCGGCTGTACGGCGGGGACAGGCGCATTCGAATACGCCAGGAACTGCTGCTGGGTGTCGGGGGGTTCCGCGCGTTGAAAGCGATGAGGATTACGCCCGGCGTCCTTCACCTGAACGAGGGACACAGCGGGTTTGCCGTCCTCGATGCGATTCGCAACCGCATGCAGGACGAGGGCTTGTCCTTTGACCGCGCTGCTCCGCGCGTTTCGCGACAAGTCGTCTTCACCACCCACACGCCAGTGCCCGCTGGCCACGACCGATTCAACGCTGGTCTGATTGAAGAGCACTTGGGGCCGCTCATAGAGTCGTTGGGTCTGTCCCTGGAGCGTTTCATGGGCCTTGGACGCGAGAATGCCTACAATCAAGACGAAGATTTCTGTATGACGGTGCTGGGTCTGAATCTCTCGCGGCGCGCCAATGCCGTTTCGGCTCTGCACGGCGAGGTATCCCGGGCGATGTGGACTGGGCTATACCCCGGTAAGTCGGAAGACGCGGTCCCAATCGGGCACATCACGAATGGCGTCCACGTTCCATCGTGGCTCGCCCCGCAGATGTTTCGGCTCTACGACCGCCATCTGGGTACCGGCTGGCATGAACACAGCAGCGAGGCGCGCACTTGGGAAGGGATTGAGAACGTAGACGACGGCGAACTCTGGGAGACGCATCTCAGCTTGAAATCCCAGCTCCTGCAATTCGTGCGCCGCCGCGCCGTCCAGCAGGCGGAGCACCGGGGAGAGCCGAAGAACGTTCTGCAAGCGCTTTCGCGTGCACTTAGTCCCGACGCGCTGACCATCGGATTCGCGCGCCGCTTCGCCACCTATAAGAGGGCCAATTTGATTTTGGCCGACATTGAAAAACTGGCGTCGATGGTCAACGATCCGAAGCGGCCGGTGCAGTTCGTTTTCGCCGGCAAGGCGCACCCGCTCGATGAGCCGGGTAAGCGCGTCCTACAGCAGATTGCGGAGTTGATGCGCAACCCGCGCTTTGCCGACAGATTCGTGTTCGTCGAAGACTACGACATCAACGTCGGGCGCCATTTCGTGCAGGGTGTCGATGTCTGGCTGAACAATCCGCGGCGCCCGCTCGAGGCGTCGGGCACGAGCGGACAGAAGGTCGTTCTCAACGGCGGCCTGAATCTTTCCGTGCTGGACGGATGGTGGGCCGAAGCATACGACGGGCTCAACGGCTTCGCTATTGGGACGGGCAGGACTCACTCGGATATGGACGTTCACGACACGCGTGACGGCGAGGATTTGTATCGCACCCTTCGCGAAGAGGTGATTCCGCTCTACTACCAGCGCGATCGTGACGGTCTGCCACGAGGCTGGATCAAGCGCATGAAACGGACAATTCGGACGCTCGGCTGGCGGTTCAATGCCGACCGCATGGTGATGGACTACACGCTGAAGTGCTACGTTCCCGCGGCGGGCGGCACCTCGGCAGATATGCGCGCACGACTGTGATCCCAGGCCCACCCCGACGACCCACTGCTCCCACTGGTCCCGGCTTCAAACCGCAACCCACACTGGGCGTAGTCATTCCGAAACTGCGCATGTAGAATCGCATCAGATAGACTGAGACAGTCGACGGTGACAACCTTCAAAGCTCTTCTCGTGGTGCAGGACAATGGCCGGTCCGCGGCTTCGTTTCGGCAAATCGAGCGCGCCGCGCTTCCCCCGGGCGAAGTGCTCGTGCGAGTCGCCTACTCAAGCCTGAACTACAAGGACGGCCTGGCTGTCACCGGTAAACCCGGCGTGATTCGCAACTATCCCATGGTGCCGGGAATCGACTTGGCCGGAGTGGTCGAGGAGTCGAGTTCGCCCCTATTCAAGCCCGGCGATGAAGTAGTGGTCACCGGCTGCGGCACTTCGGAAACCTTTTGGGGCGGTTACGCGCAGTTCGCACGGCTCAATGCGGAATTTATTGTTCCTCTCCCCAAGGGCATGACGCTCAAGCAGGCCATGGGCGTCGGCACCGCGGGATTCACGGCGATGCAAAGCGTGATAGCACTCGAGCAGCACGGCCTGAAGCCGGGCGGGCGCGAAGTGGTGGTCACCGGCGCCGCGGGCGGCGTGGGCAGCGTGGCTGTGGCGATCCTCGCGCATCTCGGCTACAGAGTGGCAGCGTCTACCGGCCGTGTTGAGCTCCACGAGTATCTCGGCGAACTCGGAGCGAGCGCTATTCTGGATCGTGCCACACTCGGCACACCGTCGAAACGCCCTCTCGAATCCGAACGCTGGGCTGGCGCGATCGATAATGTCGGCGGCGATACGCTGGCCGGAGTGCTGCGCTCGATGGCGTTTGGCGGAAGCGTCGCATCGTGTGGTCTCGCCGGGGGTGCGTCGTTCACGTCGACGGTGTTCCCGTTCATCCTGCGAAGTGTGAATCTGCTCGGAATCGACTCGCTCCACCTTTCGAACGCGCGGCGCCGCGAAATCTGGCAGCGGATCGCACGCGACCTTCCAATGCGATTGCTCGACAAGATAATTCAGGTGGAACCCCTTGAAAAAGTCCCGGACCTCGGCGAACAGATCCTGGCGGGAATGATTCGAGGCCGCACGGTGATTGACGTGAACGCACAAGGATGACGGCCTTCCGACCAACACGGTTCGGCGGCGGATCTTCCGAGCGGGCTCGCTCGGGCAGATTCGGCGCGAGTGGAAACGAAGCTAGTCCTCAATCCAAGCGTCCGAGCCCGATCCAGGCGTGGAAGCTCCTGCCCGATGTGTTGGCGCTGATTAAGCCGCGAGGCGGGATTCTCGCCGTCGGTTTCCTGCTCATGGTGATCAATCGCCTTGCCGGGCTGGTGGCTCCCGGCTCGCTCAAGTATCTGTTTGACAATGTAATCGGGAAGCACCAAGAGCGGGTCCTGACGCCGCTCGTAATGGCGGTAGTGGGTGCGACGATCGTCCAGGGACTGACCTCGTACACGCTGACCCAGCTTCTCTCGAAATCGTCCCAGCGCATGATCACCGAACTGCGGATCAAGGTGCAGGCGCACATCGGGCGCCTTCCGATCGCGTATTACGACGCGAACAAGACAGGAGTGCTGGTATCGCGGATCATGAGCGACGTTGAAGGCATTCGGAATCTTATTGGCACGGGACTCGTCGACTTTGCCGGCGGGATTATGACGGCGCTCTTCGCGCTCGTGATTCTCCTGCGAGTCAGTGTCTCGATGACTTCCGCTGCGTTCGTGGCCGTGTTGATTTTCGGCTTCGGGCTGAGCCGGGCGCTCAAGAAAATTCGCCCGATGTATCGCGCGCGGCCGAAGATCAACGCCGAAGTCATCGGCAGGCTCACGGAATCGCTCGGCGGCGTGCGCGTGGTGAAGGGCTACCGTGCAGAGGAGCGCGAGGAAAAGGTGTTTCAGGCCGGCGTGCAACGGTTGCTCGACAATGTGCTGCAAACGCTGACCGCGACGTCTCTGATGAGCTTCTCCGCCACGGCGCTGATGGGCATCGTTACGGCGCTCATGATGTTTCTGGGCGCTCGAAATATCCTTGCCGGAACGATGACGCCTGGAATTCTCATATCGTACATGGCTTTTCTTGCGATGCTGGTTGCGCCGGTTGCCCAGATAGCAGCAATTGGACCGCAGATGACAGAGGCACTGGCGGGGCTCGAGCGCACGCGAGAAGTGCTGAACGAAGGCATCGAGGATGCGGATCCTGCGCGGACCGTGCGGCTTGACCGCATCGATGGGCGCGTGGTTTTCGACAACGTCAGTTTCGCTTACGATGCCGGCAAGCAAGTGCTTTACGACGTTTCGTTTGAATCCGCTCCGGATACGGTGACGGCATTCGTCGGGCCATCGGGCGCCGGAAAATCGACGATCATCGGGCTCATTGCTGCTTTCTACGTGCCCACCTCCGGCCGCGTGCTGGTCGACGGGGTCGACCTTGCGCACGTGCGGCTCGATTCGTACCGCAGCCAGCTCGGCGTCGTGCTCCAGGAGACGTTTCTATTCGACGGCACAATTCGCGAGAACGTCGCTTTCGCCCGCCCTGACGCAAGCGAAGAGGAAATTCTCGCCGCGTGCCGCATTGCCCGCGTCGACGAGTTCGCCGAAACATTCGAGAAAAAGTACGACACGGTGGTCGGCGAGCGTGGCGTGAAACTGTCCGGCGGCCAAAAGCAACGGGTCTCCATCGCCCGCGCGATTCTGGCTGACCCGCGCATTTTGATACTGGATGAAGCCACCTCGAGTCTCGATTCCGAATCGGAGGCGCTGATCCAGGAGGGGCTGCGCTACCTCATGCGCGGGCGAACCACTTTCGTCATCGCGCACCGCCTGTCCACGATCCGCCGCGCCGATCAGATTCTGGTCGTCGAAGCAGGAAGAATCATCGAGCGTGGGACCCACGCATCTCTGTATGCCGCGGGCGGCCGCTACTACGATCTCTACACCAAGCAGCATGGCCTAGAAACAAACCTTTTCCTTGCTCCCGGCGAGGGAGATGCGGAGCCGGAAGAACTTCGTTCGACTGATGCCGACCTCGGTTCGGGCGGCTCAAGAGATTCGATCTTGCCCGATGCAATCCGGCTGATTCGCGAGCACGGAACTTGAGCCCCGGCGCGCTATCCGAGCATATAAAGTGGACGCAAAACCGGCTCGGCGCGAGCCCTGGTGAAATTGCGAAATGTCTGAAGCGGAAATAACTGGCGAGATTTTCGGCGGAATGTCCGCCACGGACGGCCTGCCCACGGTTCAGCGCCGGTGGGCCATGCTCACCTATTCGATCGGCCTTTCCATGTCGGTTCTCGACGGCAACATCGCGAATACTGCACTGCCAAACATCGCGAAGCAGCTTCACGCGAACCCCGACGCGTCGATCTGGGTGGTCAACGCATTTCTGCTGACCGTCGCGATCTGTGTTGTCCCGCTTTCCTCGCTGGCCGACATCATCGGTTACAAGCGCGTGTATCAAGCCGGCCTGGCACTGTTCACTCTTGCGTCGGTAGGCTGTTCTCTTCCCCACTCGCTCGAAACGCTGGTTCTGGCGCGAATCTTCCAGGGCGTGGGAGCGGCTTGCATGTGGAGCGTGTCGGCTGCCGTGATGCGGTACACCTATCCGCGCGCGCTGCTCGGCCGAGGAGTCGGATTGAGCGGGATCGTCGTCTTCACGTCCGCGGCCGCGGGGCCGAGCATCGCTTCCGCGATACTGGCGGTCGCTTCCTGGCACTGGCTCTTCGCGATCAACATTCCTTTCGGACTCCTGGCTCTGAGCCTCTCCGAAAAGTTCCTGGCGCCGGCGGAGGGGACCCGCCATAAATGGGATCTCTGGAGCGCCGTCTTGAATGCGGTGACGGTAACCCTGCTGGTTACCGGTATCGACGGCATTGGGGAGCACGCCCATCGGGGGATGGCAATACTGGAGCTCCTGAGCGCCGCGATTCTCGGCACACTCATGGTGCGCCGTCAAATCTCGCTTCGCGTTCCGATGCTGGCGATCGACTTGTTCGAGCGACCGGTCTTCGCGCTGGCATCGGTCGCGTCGTTGTGCGCCTTCATGGCGCAGGGGCTCGCGTTTGTGGTTCTGCCCTTTTACTTCGTCGACGGTCTGGGCGTTTCGCAGGTCAAGGCAGGGTTGCTGCTGACCCCTTGGCCGATCGCTGCCGGGGCGATGTCGCACATAGCGGGACGGCTAGCGGATCGACACTCCATCCGCGTGCTCGGTACGACGGGTATGCTGGGGATGAGCGCCGGCCTTCTCCTGCTGGCTTTGGCGCCGCCCCACCCCACGACATTTGACATTGTCTGGCGCGCAGCGCTTGGCGGCGCCGGTTTCGGTTTCTTTGGAGCACCCAACAACCGGGCGATGGTCGCGAGCGCGCCCCGAGAGCGAAGCGGCGGTGCGGGTGGAATCGCCACCATGTCCCGGCTGCTGGGACAGTCGATCGGCATCTCCGTCGTGGCAGTTATCTTCGGGGTTGTGGCGCAGGGCGGCGTCACCCTTCGCGGGGTCAGCATGGCCCTGCTATTTGGCGCGGGCTTTGCACTGGTGTCGGCTGCGATCAATACGGCCCGCGTTCCGCACATCCATCCGGACTAGACGTCTACTTCTCAATCACTCCGCAGGCGATTCTGGCTCCCGCATTTCCCGTTGGATCGGTCATGTAGTCGTCCGCCTTCTCGTGGATGACGAGCGCGGTGCCACCCTCGTGGAATAGCGAGTGATCTCCATCTTTGAGCGTCACGTGCGCCGCCAGGACGCTGACCTTTGCCTTGCCATCCGCGCCGACGACGAAGTTCGGCAGGTCCCCCGCGTGCATTCCTTCGGGATTGTTCATGCCGTGCTTCTTCATGTCGGGGTTAAAGTGCCCGCCCGCGGTCGTGAAGCCGGGCGCATCGCACTTGCCGACAGTATGGATGTGCATCGCGTGCGTGCCAGGCGGCAGGTTGGACAGGGTCGCCTTGATTTGAACTCCGCCGGAGGTCTCCTTTAGCGTGGCTTTTCCAACGCTCTTGCCCGACGCATCAAGCAGATCGGCGTGTGCGGTGTTGGTGGCCGGTTGCGCGCAGAGTGCAGACGCAAACAACAGGGCCGGGGCGAAAACTAGAAACCGAATTTTCATCTTGTTTCCTCCTCAGGTGAATCGCTACAAGATTGCTCGGGGCGATTCTCGATCAAGGGTCTACGGACCAAAGCGGGCGATAGAAATCTACCACAGGTCCCAGCGCGGCGGCATGCAAATCCCTTTCGGTGCGGAGCATCATAGTTTTTTTTCCAGCACCTCGACGGCGCGCTCAAGTGCCTGACGTTCTTTCCAGAAACTCGCCCATAAGTCTCCGGCCTTCTTGATACGGCCCGTCATGGACCTGATGTTCCACGTGTCCTCGCGCAGTTGCGAATTCAGTTCGCGCCGCGACACAGGCGCTGATACGGGAGCATGGGCGAAGGCGCGGACCGAATAGACAGCAGCAAGAGACTGCCCGCGAGAATTCTGATGCGCGTCGATGTAGATGCTGCCTTGTGGGCGCTTGCTCAGGATTCGCTCGGTGGTCACCAGATGCGGATAACCCCGCGCGGTCCACGTCGCAACCAGCTCCACAAACTGGCGGACCTGTTCGTACGAGTACCGCGGCTGGATCGGGATGAAGATGTGCAAGCCCGTGGCTCCCGACGTCTTGAT
>Ga0187864_10004384_pt1 | contig 11068 bp, 8 predicted proteins | sample June2016WEW_11_4_FD_132985 | JGI IMG/M metagenome (GOLD analysis project Ga0187864, IMG submission 132985) | Peatland microbial communities from SPRUCE experiment site at the Marcell Experimental Forest, Minnesota, USA - June2016WEW_11_40 | ecosystem: Environmental > Terrestrial > Soil >... | reverse complement strand
CGAACGTCAGGAGAGCGAGCAGCTGCGCCAGGAGCTTGACAATGGGACATGAGAGCAATCCAGAATGCCCCCCCATCCCTCCCGCATGTGGGGAGGGATGGGAGATGGATTGCTTCGCTTCGCTCGCAATGACAGGGCGCGCGCTTCAAAACGCGCCCGCGCTGAAATTCAGGCGCTGGGTGACGTCGTAGCTCTGCTTGGCGACCGGATAGGCGTAATCGACCCGAAGCGCGCCAAACGGCGAGTCCCAGATCAAACTGGCGCCGACCGAAGCGCGGATGGCGCGCGAATTGGCGATTTGTTGTGATGGCGACAACGATGCGAGGCTTGAAGCGCTGGATGCGTTGGTAGTCCAGAGGCTCCCCGCGTCGGAGAACAGAGCGACCTTCAATTGTGCGTCCGCCGAAACCAGCGGCATCGGTGCTTGCAGCTCGGCGGACGTTGTCCAATAGATATTGCCGCCGACGTTGTCCTGGGTCGTCCCTGGAGTGATGTCGCGCGGGCCAAAACCATTGGGCGCAAACCCGCGCACGAGTTGCGGGCCGCCGAAGAAACCGTCGAGCAGCGGCAATTGCCGACCGCCCCACGGCGTCACGTAGCCGCCCTGGGCCCGCGCCAAGCCGACCACGTCGCCCACGATCTCATGGTAGTAGCGAACGTCATCGGTGGTGCGGGCGAATTTGGCGGCGCCGCCAAGGCCGGCCAATTCATTGTTGAACTGGGCGCGAATTCCATTGGTCGGATTCTTCGGATTGTCGAGCGTAGAGTAGGTGACGCCGGTGCCGATGGAAGACACCCACATCGGGCCGGCCTGCGCCGCCTGTTGAATGGGAAGCGAGGCTGTTCCTACCGCCGGATCGAGCGAGAGGCCTTGATTGTAGATCGCGTAGTTCCACTGCATGCCGAGCTGGTCGCTCAACGGCGTGCCGAGCGAAATCTTGGCGCCGTAAATCGTGCTGTCATAGGATTGATAGGAGCTGGCGAAGGTCTCCTTGCCAAACAGATCGACGCCAAGCGCAAGCCGCGGCCCGAGCGCATAGGGGTCGGTGAAGGCAAGATCGAAGCCTCTGGCATATTGTCCGTAGGTCACCGACGCCTTGACGATGTCGCCGGTGCCCAGGAAATTCCTGTCGCCGACAGAGATTGTCGCCTCCGCGCCATCGGCGGAGGAGTAGCCGCCCATGATCGAAAAATTTCCGGTCTTGTCTTCGTCGACCGCGACGTCGATAACGACGCGGTCGGGCGCCGAGCCCGGTTGTGTGCCGATCTTTACGGTCTTGAAATAGCCGAGCTGCTTGAGGCGGCGCTCGCCGCGGTCGATGAGCGCGCGATTGTAAGCATCGCCCTCGACGAAGTCGAATTCGCGGCGGATCACGTCGTCACGCGTGTTTGTGTTACCGTGAATGTCGATACGTTCCACGTACAGGCGTTTGCCGTCCTCGACAGTGTAAACAAGATTGATCACCCCCACCCTACCCTCCCCCGCACGCGGGGGAGGGTAGGGTGGGGGTACGCGTTCGCTGTGCGGGAGAGCAGTGGCGAAAGGCGCGCCGTTCCTGGCCAGCCCGACGGTGATTTCCTCGACGGTCTTGTTCACGGCATCGGCGTCGTAGATTTCGCCGGGTTGCGTGCGCAGGTAGGGCCGCAGCGCCGCCGCATCGACGGATTTCAGGCTTGTTTCGATATCCACGCGCCCGAGGCGATATTGCCGGCCTTCCTCGATCATGAACGTGACCACGATTCCCTTCTTGTCAGCCTCGTAGGTCGCAGCCGCGCGAACGCGCACATCGGCGTATCCGTGCGCGAGGTAGAAGCGGCGGATGAGATCGAGGTCGCCCTCGATGCGGTCGGCGTCGTAGATGTCGTTGTCGATGAGAAAGCTCAAGAAATTCGTCTCGCGCGTTTTGATCACGCCCTTGAGCTTGTCCTGCCGGTAGGCGTCGTTGCCGACGAACAGAACCTCTTTGACCGCGAGCTTGTCGCCTTCCTTGATCTCGAAGACGAGATTGACGCGTTCGTGCCTGGCATCGATCGTTTTTGGCTCGACCCGCACGTCGAAATAGCCGCGCTGGCGATAAAGCTCGATGATGCGCTCGACATCGCCGTGGACGATGGCGCGCGAGAGCGGCCCGCGCTCTTTCGATTGCACGGCCTTCTTGAGGTCGTCGTCCTTGATCTTCTTGTTGCCCTCAAACGCCAGGCGGGCGATCGTCGGATTTTCGACGACATTTACCAGGACGTGATCGCCAGCTTGCGAAATTTTCACGTCCTGGAAAAGGCCGGTGGTATAAAGGCTCTTCAGCGCCGCATCGAGCGCGACGGCATCGAGCCGTCCATCGGCGCCGGCGCGAAAATGCGAGCGGATCATCTGTGCATCGACGTGCCGGTTGCCGGCGACCGCGATGATGGAATCCGTCGGCGTCGCCGATTGTGCGCGCTGGCACGCCGCGATGGCGAGAAATCCGAAAAAACCAACGGAGAAAATGGCGGCTGTCAGGCGGCCAAGCATCAGGCAGCTCCGTGACCGAACGGCCAGGCCCGATTACAATCGGTCGCCGCGGCGCAAGCGTGACGGATTGTGTCGAAATGTGAGGAATTATTGGGGCGCGAAGCTACGGCCGGATTCGCGACTTCTCAGGGATCACGCGGGACTGAGCGCCTTCTCGATCCGGTCCTCGCCGCACAAGAGTTCCGTTCTCGACACAATGGTTGACGCGCGCCTGGGTGCGGCCGGCGGCGTATTTCGATTACTTCACGACCAAGACCGGGCAGGGCGCCAGGTGAACGAGCCGGTCGGCTCGGCTGCCGAGCATGCGTTCATAGAACTGTGAATGGCCGGTCGATCCGATCACCAGCAAGTCGGCCTTCAGTTCGACTGCAAGCCCGACGATGTCGCGCACCGCATGCCCGGCGAGGACGTGTGTGCGGATGTTGACGTGCTGTTCCTCGGCCATCGCCCGCGCCCGTTGCAGGACCTTGTGAAAACGCCGTGCCGCGGTCCCGGTCTCTTGTCTTATTTCTTCGACGAATTCCGGCATGTAGTCGATTTCCTCGACCGAGACCATGTGGAGCTCGGACTTGTTCGCCTTGGCGAGCGAGATCGCCACTGCCAGCGCACGAGATGCGCGCTCCGATCCGTCATTGGCGCACAGAATTCTGCTGAACATCGATCCCTCCGAACTCAATCGGCTTTTCCCGCAGCTTCCCGTAGCGGCATCATGGCAGCGGGCTCCTTCGTGGCTTGTTCCGGCTCATCGGGGAGCAGATGGCGCGGCAGATAAAAGGCGTTCGCGATCAGCGTGGGAATTACCGCGCTGGCGATCACGCCGGCGACGAGGATCGAATACTGCGACTGATTGATGATACCATGGGAGAGCCCGAACAGAGACGAAATCGTGCCGAAGGTCAGCCCCGTGGACATCAAGAGCGTCGTATACATCGCTTCCGGATTGGGCGTTTTGTAGATGCGGGTCACCGGGTAGACGCCAACGAACTTGCTCACCATTTTGGCCAGCAGCATGAAGATGAAGGCGAAGGGCGCGGCGATCAGGGCCGGGATGGAGACGAAAGCGCCGGCGCGGATGAAATAGAACGGCGTGAGCAGGCCGAAAGTCAGCGCCCTTAACCGGCGGACGAGCGCGTGGTCCCTGCCGACCGTGCCGGCGAGCATCATGCCGATGATGTAAGCGGGAAGCACCGCCTCGCTGTCGGCCCAGCCAGCCAACGCTCCCAAGCCCAGGAGGCAAAACAGCAGGAATTTTATCTCCATTTCGGAAGGTCGATTGCCGAACATGCGGAAGAATCTCGGCGTCATCCAGGGCAGGGCGGCGAATACGACGATGGCGACGACGGCGAAGATCACCGTATGCAACGTGAACGGTGCGAAAATGAAACCGAGCGCAAGCACGGTGCCGAGGTCGTTGATGAAGCAGGCTGCGAGCACGGTCTTGCCATATTCGGTCCTGTTCAACCCATATTCGATCATGACCGCGTACACCACGGCGACCGAGGTGGTGGACAAGGCGACGCCGGCGAGCCAGCTCGGCAGCACCGGCCAGCCGAGAACGAAGTAGGCCGCCGCCGCGCAGCCGAAAAAGGGAAAGAAGAAGCCGACGAGTCCGAGCGCGGTTGCCTCCTTCCATTTCTTTTTGAAAACCACCGGATCGAGCTCCGCCCCGGCAAGAAACGTCAGTACGATCGCGCCGAACCCGGCAAGGAATTTGACCCACTGCTCGTCGATGCCGAGCGCGGTGGCGCCAAACGCAGTGCCGATGACCAGTTGCGCCAGCGTTCCGATGACGATTTCCGTGAGTGCGGTGGAGACGCGCAACCAGGCCGAAAGCAGGCTCGCAATCAGTGCAAGACCCAACCAAAGCGTTACCAGTGCCCAAACAGCGGTCATCCGCAAGCCTCCTGCGCAATCGTTTAGGCCACTCGAAGCAGCGCGCATGTGCGCCTGCATTCGATCGGCCACATAGAACAGACCTGGAGGCAGTGGGAGTACAAAAGCGGACTCCTACCGACGCCAAGCGCCCGGCAGGAGTCATCAGCCTTATCGGCGGTTACGGGGGGACCCCATCCCCTGCAGTAATGCCATTCTAACCGGGAATCCGGCGCTGACAAGCCGGAATTCTTTTCCGGCAAGCGCGTCGTCAAATCGCCCGGCGCTCGTGCGAGGCAGCGTCGTCGGGCTCTTTTGGCTTATTGGTTCGGCTGGATTTATGATCTTCGGCAATGAAAGACTGATTCGCGATGCGACGCGAAAACGTGGGTTCACCCGCCGTGATGGACGGTCCGCCGCAAGCTTCGCGAAGCTTGCGCATGCAGGAGCTCGACCGGTCGTTGGAGCAAGATCCGGACGCGGTCGAAGCCCGTTTCGAACGCGCCGGTCTGTTCCGGGAGCAAGGCCTATTCGAAGAGGCAAAGCGCGACTATCTCGAATTGCTGCGGCGCAAGCCGACCGATTTCGGCGCGCTGAACGACTTCGGGACGCTGGTCCTCAAAGCCGGATATAAGGACGCCGCGCGCTCGCTGTTCAGCGCGGCCGTGCGGCATCATCCGAACAATCCTATGGGGCAGGTCAATCTCGCAAATCTGCTGTTTTTGCTCGGCGAACAAGAGCAGGCCCGTCTCCACTTCGAAGCCGCCTTGCGGGTCGATCCCGATCATATTCATGCCCACCGCGGAATGGCCAATCTCCTGGCCGAGATCGGCGACGAAGCAGGCGCCCGCCGGCATCGCGACAAGGGTTTCAAGAACCAGTTCCTGACACTATTGCCTTATCGCGGAGAAGAGCCGCCCGTGCCGGTCCTGCTGCTGGTTTCCGCAGTCGGCGGCAACATACCCACGGCTTCGATTCTCGATGATCGCTATTTCCAGACTACCGTCCTGGTGACGGAGTATGATGACCGAAAGGTGCCGCTGCCGCCCCACGATCTGGTCTTCAACAGCATCGGCGATGCGGATTTATGCCGGGAAGGCCTCCAAGCGGCGTGTGCAGTGTTGGCCCGAACGGATCGGCCGGTGATCAATCATCCGCTCGCGGTGCTCAAAACCGGACGCGCTGCGAATGTCGAGCGGCTGCGCGGCCTGCCGAACGTTGTCGTTCCGCGCATGGCCACGCTCCCGCGGCATCTCCTTGCCGGTTCAGATGCCGCCGCAGCCGTCGCGAGTCATGGATTTGCTTTTCCGTTTCTGCTGCGAGCGCAGGGTTTCCACACCGGCCGTTATTTCGTCAGCGTGGAAAACCCCGAGAGCTTGGCGGCAGCGGCGGCGAAGCTGCCCGGCGACGATTTGTGGCTCATCGAGCAACTTGATGCGCGCGACGCCGACGGATTCTTTCGGAAATGTCGCGTCATGATCGTCGATCGAAAGCTCTATCCACTGCACCTCGCGATTTCCCGCAACTGGAAAGTCCATTACTTCAGGGCCGATATGGCGGGTTCAGCTCATAATCGTTCGAAGGACGCCGCGTTTCTCGAGAATATGGCGAGTGTCGTGGGGGAGCGCGGCATGGCCGCCCTTGAGCGGATCAGCGCAATGCTCGACCTGGACTACGGCGGCATCGATTTCGCGGTGAACGCGCAGGGCGACATTCTCTTCTTCGAAGCCAACGCCACGATGGTCATGATCCCGCTCGCGCCCGACGAGAAATGGGCCTATCGCCGGCCGGCCTTCGACAAGGTGTTTGCGGCCGTGCGCACGATGCTCCTTGAGAGATCGGTCGGGACACCGGCCCTCCGCGTTTGATGCACAGAATAGTTTTGTGTCTGCCTATTTTTTAGTCAGGGCGCCCACGAGGTCTATGCGTCGTTTCCTCTTGTTGTGCGCCTCTTGGAAATTCCCAAGCCATTTCAAAGCAATCGGCATGGACCATGGAGGCCGCCGCGCTGGCATGGGCTTTGCGATTGCTTAACCGCAAATCGAAGATTGCCCCATCGTCCTGATGGCCAGCCACCAGCGGCGCCGTGAGCGCTCGCGTGCATAAAGGGAGCATGCAATGAACCTCGACAACATTTCCCGTCGCCGCGTCCTGCAAGGAACGGCTGCCTTGACCCTTGGTACAGCATTGCCGCTGCGCCGGGCTTTCGCCAAAGACACGACAATAGGCTTCATCTATGTCGGCTCGCGCGACGATTATGGCTACAACCAGGCCCATGCTGCGGGCGCTGCCGCGCTCAAGAGCATGCCCGGCATCAAAGTCGTCGAGGAAGAGAAGGTCCCTGAGACCGACGCCGTCGAAAAAACCATGGAGTCCATGATCAATCTCGACGGGGCGACGCTGCTGTTCCCAACGTCGTTCGGTTACTACAACCCGCACATGATCAAGATGGCGCTGAAATATCCGGCGCTGCGCTTCGAGCATTGCGGCGGCTTGTGGACGGACAAGGATCCGAAAAACGCCGGCAGCTACTTCGGCTACATCGACGAGGCGCAGCACGTCAGCGGCATCGTGGCCGGCCATATGACGAAATCCGGCAAGCTCGGCTTCGTCGCCGCCAAGCCCATTCCGCAGGTGCTGCGCAATATCAATGCGTTCGCCCTGGGCGCCAGGCTCGCCAATCCGAAGGCCACCTTGCAGGTGATTTTCACCGGCGACTGGTCGATGCCGGTGAAGGAGGCGGAATCCACCAACAGCCTTATCGACCAGGGCGTCGACGTCGTCACCTGTCACGTCGACGGTCCAAAAACCGTAGTCGAGAACGCGGCGCGCCGCGGCGCCATGGTGTGCGGCTATCACGTCAATCAGGCGGTGCTCGCGCCGCAAGCCTATCTCACCGGCGCGGAATGGAACTGGGAAGTGCTCTATCCGCGCTTCGCGAAGATGTTCACGACCGGCGAGACCATCCCGAACTTCTACCGCGGTGGGCTGAAGGAAGCGATCGTCAAGGTCTCGCCCTATGGCAAGATGGTCGGAGAAGCCGCGCGTAAGCAAGCCGACGAGGTCAAGGCGGAGCTGACCGCCGGCACCTACGTCATCTTCAAGGGGCCGATCGCCGACAACAAGGGCAAGACCGTTATCGCGGCCGGCGTCGCGCGTGGCCAGACCGATCCCGAGCTGGAGAAGATGGATTATCTGGTCGACGGCGTCATCGGAGCGACTTCGTGAAGGCCGATGTCGGCGCGCCTGTTGCTCCATCCGGGGTGAGCCGGCTTCTTGGCTTGCCGGCTTTCGGCCGGAAAATCGGCGGCGTGGCGGAATATATCGTCATCCCCGCGCTCGCCCTGGCTGCATCCCTCGTCCTGTTCGGCATCTTTGTCGCGCTGTTCGGGAAGAATCCGCTCGACCTTTATTTCTACATGTATCAGGGCGCGTTCGGCACCTGGTTCTCCTGGCAGAACACGCTGACGCGCGCCGCTCCTCTCATCCTGACCGCATTGTGCACGGCGCTGCCGGCGCAACTCGGCATGGTAATCATCGGCGGCGAGGGCGCGCTGCTTATTGGCGCGCTCGCCGCCACCGGGGCGGCGCTGGCGCTGCAAGCCGCCCCGCCGCTCTTCGTCGACGTGGCCATGGCCTGCGCCGGCATGATCGGCGGCGGGCTGTGGATCATGTTGTCCGGGGCATTGCGCCAGTATCGCGGCGTCAATGAAACGATTTCGAGCCTGTTGCTCGTCTATATCGCGCTGGCGATTCTCAATTACCTGGTCGAAGGTCCGATGCGCGACCCGACCAGCCTCAACAAGCCGTCGACGCGGGAAATCGGCGCCGCCAACATGATCGGGACTATTCCCGGTACCGACGTGCATTGGGGCTTGGTCTTCGGCGTCATCGCCGCCGTGCTGTCCTACATCCTGATTTATCACACGGTGTTCGGCTTCGCCGCGCGCGTCGCCGGCGGCAATATCCGCGCCGCCAAGGTCGTGGGGCTGAGCGTCGGCAAGCTCATTCTCGTCACCTGCTTTCTGGCCGGCGCCGCCGCCGGGCTTGCGGGCATGATGGAGGTCGCCGCGGTGCAGGGCCGCACCAACGCCAATCTGGCGGCGGGCTACGGCTTCGCCGGAATCCTGGTGGCCTTCCTGGCGCGGCAAAATCCCTTGGCTGTCATCCCGGTGGCGATCCTGCTCGGCGGCATCGGCGCCAGCGGCGGCTTGCTGCAACGGCGGCTAGGACTGCCGGACGCCTCGGTCCTGGTGCTGGAGGGCACGATCTTCGTCATCGTGCTCGCGAGCGACTCGCTTTACGGCCGCATCGGCTTCTTGAAGGAAAAGGCGTCCTGACCGTGGCCGACCCGGGAAACATCGGATTGTGGACGGTGCCGCTCGCGGTGCTTGGCGGCGCCATCCGCGTCTCTACGCCGTTCCTTTTCGTCAGTCTCGGCGAGTGCATCACCGAGCGCAGCGGCCGCATCAATCTCGGCCTCGAAGGCACGCTCGTCATGGGCGCAATGAGCGGCTACGGCGTCTCCTACATCACCGGCTCGCCGTGGCTCGGCGTGCTCGCCGCCGGCGCGGCGGGTGCGGCGCTCGGCGCTTTGCACGCCGGGATTTGCGGGCTGCCGCGCGTCAACGACATCGCCGTGGGCATCGCCTTGATGCTGTTCGGCGTCGGGCTGGCGTTTTATCTCGGCAAGCCGCTGATCGAGCCGACGGCGCCGCGATTGCCTTCGATCGACTTCGGCTGGTGGAGCGACATTCCGCAGGTCCGCTCCGCCTTGCGGATCAATGTCTTGTTTCTCATCGGCGTCGCGCTGGCGCCGGTCCTGGTCTGGGCGCTGCGAACCACGCGGTGGGGCTTGATCATACGAACGGCGGGCGAGAGCGCGGACGCCGCGCGCGCCATGGGCTATTCGGTCAACCTCATTCGCCTGCGCGCCACCATGTTCGGCGGCTTCCTCGGCGGCGTCGGCGGCTCGTTCCTGTCGCTGTTCTATCCCGGCAGCTGGAACGAGGGCCTTTCCAGCGGACAAGGCATCACCGCGGTCGCGCTCGTCATCTTCGCGCGCTGGAACCCGATGCTGTGCCTGGGGGCGTCGCTGTTGTTCGGCGGCGCCGCCGCGCTCGGGCCGGCACTGCAGTCAGTCGGCGTGACCCATGCCTATCATCTGTTCAATGCTGCGCCGTACATTCTGACCTTGCTCATCATGATCGCGACCTGCTCACCGAAGCGCACGCTGATCGGTGCGCCCGCGGAGCTGTCGATTACGAGGTGAGCTCATGCCCGGACTGGCGCGCAAGGAGAGCGAGATGGCGGAGCGTTACGTGACCGCCGATCCCTACCTCTGGCCGTACAACGGCGATCTGCGCCCGCAAAACACCGCGCTCATCATCATCGACATGCAGACCGACTTCTGCGGTGTCGGCGGCTACGTCGACAAGATGGGCTACGATCTGTCGCTGACCCGCGCGCCGATCGAGCCGATCAAGCGCACGCTTGCCGCGGCGCGCGCGCAAAACTTCCACGTCTTCCATACCCGCGAGGGTCATCGCCCCGATCTCGCCGACCTGCCGGCGAACAAGCGCTGGCGCTCGCGGCAGCTCGGCGCCGGCATCGGCGATCCCGGACCTTGCGGCCGCATCCTGGTGCGCGGCGAGCCGGGCTGGGAAATCATCCCCGAGCTAGCGCCGCGCGCGGGTGAGCCGATCATCGACAAGCCGGGCAAGGGCTCGTTCTGCGCCACCGATCTCGAGCTGCTGTTGCGGCTAAGCGGCATCGACAACATCGTGCTCACCGGCATCACCACCGACGTGTGCGTGCACACAACCATGCGCGAGGCCAACGATCGTGGCTTCGAATGTCTGCTCTTGGAGGATTGCTGCGGCGCCACCGACAAGAGCAACCACGACCACGCGCTTAAGATGATCAAAATGCAGGGCGGTGTGTTCGGCGCGGTGTCGGATTCGGCAAAATTCATCGAGGTTATTTCGTGAGAGATCCGACCGCCCCCGAAACATTCGGCGTCGAAGCCATCAACATGACCAAGCGCTTCGGCGAGTTTGTCGCGCTCGATCAGGTTTCGTTGAAGGTGAGGGCCGGTAGCTTCCACGCGCTGCTGGGCGAGAACGGCGCCGGCAAGTCGACGCTGGTCAAGTGCATCATGGGCTATTACCAGCCCGACGGCGGCGAAGTCATCGTCGGTAGCCACCAGGAGATCATCGGCAATCCGCGCGCCGCCCATGCGCTCGGCCTCGGCATGGTCTATCAGCACTTCACCCTGGTCCCGGCGATGACGGTGGCGGAGAATTTCGTGCTGGCGCGCGACGAGTTGCCGGCGGTGGTCGATTGGACGCGCGAGCGCAAGGCGCTGGAAGAGTTTTTGTCGCGCATGCCGTTCCGCGTGCCGCTCGGCGCCAAGGTTTCCGCGATTTCCGCCGGCGAGCGGCAGAAGTGCGAAATTCTCAAGCAGCTTTATCTCCAGCGGCGCTTTCTCATCCTCGACGAGCCGACCTCGGTCCTCACCCCCGGCGAGGCCGACGAAGTGCTCGGCATGCTGCGCGACATGGTGGCGAGGGGCGTTCTCACAATTCTGATGATTACCCACAAATTTCGCGAGGTCATGGCTTTTGCCGACGAAGTGACCATCCTGCGGCGTGGCAAATTGGCAGGGAAGGGAGAAGTCAAGGACCT
>Ga0187864_10004382_pt1 | contig 11072 bp, 6 predicted proteins | sample June2016WEW_11_4_FD_132985 | JGI IMG/M metagenome (GOLD analysis project Ga0187864, IMG submission 132985) | Peatland microbial communities from SPRUCE experiment site at the Marcell Experimental Forest, Minnesota, USA - June2016WEW_11_40 | ecosystem: Environmental > Terrestrial > Soil >... | reverse complement strand
GGCGTGGAAGTGCTCGAAGGTCTCGTAGTGCGACAGGTCGCGCGGACGAGCCCAGTTGAGAACAGTGACGACGAGCCCTGGGTCGCGGGTATCTCGTCCGACGCGGCTGGTGGCCTGGATGTACTCGGCCGTGGCCTTCGGTTGCCCTCCGACGACCATGAGCCCAAGACGGGGCACGTCCACTCCGACTGAGATCATGTTCGTGGCCAGTAGCACGTCCACCGGTCTGCGCTCGGCCTTGGACGTACGAGTCCTCGGGCGGCTTGTCACTTCGGTTGTTGGATCCGGTCGGAACGTGAGTCCGAGCTGCTCAAGCACTCCGGGGATCTCGCTCGAGCTCATGCGCGAAGTGAGCTCGCGCTTTTCTCGGAGGAACCGCCGCGCCAGACCTCGCCCAGAAGCCGAGGACTGCGCGAGTCGGGTGGAGACGTCGTCATCTACGAGGCGGCTCATGCCGGCGAGCTCTCGCAACGCGCTGAAGTAGCCGACGAGCGTCATCCATGGATCGGCAGCCTCTCCGTAGTGTTCGAAGAGCGCTTGTGCCGCACCGAGGAGCGCGACGTAGACGCGGATCTCCACTGCTTTGATGCGCCGGCCAGGTGCGCACACGCCGAGATAGCGCCGTCCCGCGGCGACGGTCGGGTCCCGCTGCAGGGCGAAGAAGGAGTCCCCGGCGTCAAGCCCTGGCGGAGGGAAGATCTCGAGGCGTCGCCAGAACACCTGGTGCGCCTGCGACTCAGCCCGACGCACGGTTGCCGTCGATGCGACGACCTTCGGGCGCACTGCTCTGCCATCCACCTTCCAGGTCGACAGATGGTCTATCGCCGTCTCGTAGAGACCCATGAGGCTGCCGAGGGGACCGGCGATCAGGTGCAGTTCGTCTTGGATGATGAGGTCTGGGGGACGCAGCGGCCCACCGTCGATAGTGCGTGCGGCGCCGTAGGTACCTCGGCGCTGGTGGCTGTCACGTTCGTCGAGCAGCTCGTCAAGGTCGGGACTACGCCATCCATGACGTTCGCAGCGCCGGCTAACCCGGCCGAACAGCGCCCTGGTCGGTCCCTGCCAGGGCATCTGAGCAAACTTGTCGGCCGTGGCGATCACCATGGAAGGAACGAGGCGGTAGATCTCGTCGTCAACGGTGACTACCGGCAACCCTTCACCCATCGCTTGCCGGCGAGTGAAGGGACAGCGCCCCAGCGTGTCGCCGCAGTAGAGCAACGTCCGCTTTCGCACAGCGTCGTACTCGGCGTCCTTGGACGCGCTGACCGAGGCGCCGCACCATGGGCAGGAAGTGAGCTGGACCGGACTGGACCCTCCGCCGTAGTAAGCGGTGCCTCGGGCCTCTTCGATCGCCTTGGCGGCTTGGGTGCCACGCGTCGGGGTCACGGTCGCTCCGACCCAAAGCCCAAGGCGGAAAGGCACCTCGCCCAGTGAAAGATCGCCGGCCGACGCGAGCGCCAGGCGGATGTGCTCGCACGCACACAGCAGTGCCGCTGCCCGCTGGAACTGCTGCACGGTCAGCAGTCGCAACGTGTAGCGCATCAGCACCCCGACGCCGTCGCTCCCGTCATAGCCGCCGACGGTGCCTTGGAGGCGGCGCATGGCGAGTGTGAAGGCGGTGAGACCAAGATAGGCCTCGGTCTTGCCACCACCGGTCGGGAACCAGAGCAGGTCGACAAGCCCCTCACTTCCGGGTCCCCGCTCAGAGTGCAGCGGGTCGGCGAGGCTTGGCAGGTTCAGTAGCAAGAAGCCGAGCTGGAACGGATACCAACGGTGGTGCTCGGGACGATCGGCCTCGTCGAGCGCCTCGTCCAGGCTAAGGGTCGGCTCGGCGCTCCGGCGTGCAGCGGCAAGGGTGTGAACCCGCTGGAGCCACATCGCCTCGTTGGCGAAACGGAACGCCTCAGCGGCATGCGGGTCGTAAGTGGGCGTCGTGGAGTCGAGCAAGTCGATTCCGGCGTCGATCCGGTCCGCTGCGTGCTTGCACTGGGAGAGGACGGCCTCCGCCGTGTCCTCGAAGCCCGTGAGGCGTCTCGCTGGTAGTCCGATGCGATCTCGCTCGCGACCGATCCAGTCGCGGTAAGTGGACACGAGTGGGCGGAGGAGTTGGGGCAGGTCGCCATCGGATGCCCTCGCAAGCACTGCCATGTCGAGCTCGACGTCGGCCAAGCCTGCAAAGTCGGCGGACGTCGGCGGCTCGGTGCGCGGCACATCGGCTGTCGGCACCGGTGTGGTCCCGACGCGCACTGCCTGTCGCGGATCGTCCGGATCAAGCTCGACATGAACACCAGTCCCGTGGCCGACGGCGAACTCGACCTCGCCGCGGTAGGCCATGTCGAGGGCGCGAGCCTCCTGCGAACCGCCACCATCATCCGCGAGGAGAAGCGGTCGACGAAAGACCGGCCGGCCATCGGGATCGGTCACAGCGAGCGACGCCTGGAAAAGCCAGGCCTCGTCCTTTCGGGTTCGCTGCTCTTCTTGATCGTTGACCAAGAAGGCGGTGACGACCCAGAGGTCACCCACTCGGCGCACCTCGCCGCGTACGACGACACCTTCCTGCGCCTCGTCCGGCACGAGCGGACCGAAAGTCCCCTCCGCTAGCCGAACCGGGAACACTCCGCCTGCGGGGTTGCGACGCCACGCGCGACGGAGGCCGTCTCCGGCCTCGGTCTCCAAGGTGACCCGCTCGTAACGACCCCAGCGTGCCTCGATCTGGATCTCGGTCGCTTCTCCGGTAACGCCGAACGTCATGCCCAGCGACGACGGGAAGAGGGAGGGGCCAGGCGGCGCGGCGATGTCCGGCGAAGCCTCCTCGGACTCTGCCGATCCCTCTACGGCCAGCCCGTCCTGTTGTCCATCGAAGTCGCCGGGCTCTGGCCCTCCCCGGCGCGGCGCGAGCATGCCGACGAGGTAGTACTCGCGGACCGCGGTGGTGATGAGTTCCTCCTGTTCGCCCACTTCCGGGCCGAGAATGTTGGCGATCAGCATGCGCTCGAGCTCGGCGCGGATCTCCGCGGGTGGGGGCGGGGCAAGGATCGCCGACGTCGTGATCTCCTCGGAGGTCATGGATCTATCTCGAACAGTGCCGGGCCACTCGAAGGCTGCCGATCACCGGCCTTGCGTGCCGAGGAACGATGGCCCTCGTCGGTGTGCAAGCCCAACCTGACCTCCTCCGCGTAGCGGGCGTGGTTCAGCTCGAGGAGCCGGTCGAGCAACTCGACGCGCGCAGCGGGGCCGATAGTGAAGCGCATGCCTTGGCGAGTCTCCCAGAAGTCATGGTCGAGCGCGAGATCCTCCAGCCGTAGTCGGCGGTGACCGCATGGTCGAGCTCTATGTGGAGCCGGCGGAGCTCACCGATATCGGCCGCCTCTTCCTTCGGGTTGTGTACCCGGTTGTAGGTGGCAGTCAGTCCTTCCCAGCGGTCGAGCATGAGCTGGCGTCGATGAGAGTCCAGGGCGCCGGCCGCCTTCCCTACGGCATGAGTCAGCACAGGCTGCGGGAAGGTCTCAAAGCAAGAAGGTCTCAAAGCAATCAGTGGGCGCATAATTAGTTCGAGTCTCAAGGGTGGAACTCCTGGTGACCGCCCACCAGTAATGGACTGTGCTCACCAGCAAGCCGAAGTGCGCATCGTCGTCGTAGGGGAATACGCCCAACCTGTGAGCAAACACAGCCCCCACCGGAACGAAGGCAGGCGCAACGGCCTTACTGACGAGAGAGATGGCGATCACTCGCTCCATCTCCTCAATGGCGGCGTACAGGTCAATGGCCCTCCGCTCGTAGAGCCAATAGTTCTGTTTCTCCTTCGGTTTGTTCTTGAGTTGTTCTCTGGCGGGCTTCACCCGTGTGTCGATGATCCCAAGGCAGGCGGGATACTGCATCGCACGGTCCAGCGGCCAATCGAAGAAGTTGATGACCCACCTACTTGCGGAGCAGTCAGGCCGTGAGTTGAGATCCTCGCCATTGAGATACGGGAACACAACATCCGCGTTACGCGGATCCTGCCGCAGGAGCTCTTCGGCCTCGTCCGGCTCAAGGACGAAACCGATCCCGTTGACGTTCGAGCCCTGGAATGATTTTCCGCTGTTGGATGTCAGTCGGTGTGCCTTGCCGCTCGCTCGGCTAACAGGTTCAAGAACCGAGGTAATGGTGCTCACCGGCCGGTTCTCCAGCGTCGCGACTCCCTCCCACGGCCCGCGGTGGAGCCACACCTGAGCGACCTCAAGACTGGCATCGCCTGGCCAGGGTCGGCTCTTCACGGCCCGCGGGATCGACCACTTGCGTGCAGTCAGCCAGTCCAGGCCCACCTCCCGGGTGTCACCCTGAGCGATGGTATTGGTGGCGAGGAGGGCGATGCTGCCGCCTCTCCGTACTAGCTGGGCGCCGCGAAGAAAGAAGTAGGTGACGAGGTCGGCAACTTCGCCTGATCAGTGGAAGCTCCGCCCTGCTGTCGAGTTGCTCGACCTTCGCGTCTGCGACCTCGCCATGGGATCGGGCGCCTTCCTCGTCGCCGCCTGCCGGTACCTCGCCGCTCGCCTGCTCGAAGCCTGGACACTCGAAGGAGTCTCGCCGGGGGATCCAGTAGGACCGCCAGGAGGCGCTTTAGTGCCTCTCCCCGGCGACGAGAACGACAGGGAAATCCTCGCGCTTCGCCTCGTGGCCGATCGCTGCATCTACGGGGTCGACCGCAATCCCATGGCGACCGAGATGGCGAAGCTCTCCCTGTGGCTCGTCACGCTTGCGAAAGACCGCCCCTTCAGCTTCGTCGACCACGCGCTCCGTGTCGGAGACTCGCTCCTCGGAATCACCTCGCTCGCGCAGTTGGAATACCTCCATCTCGACCCCGCAAAGGGCGCGGAGCTGCACGGTGGCACCCTCTTCGACCCGACAACGGTGATGGCTCCACTCGTGGACGACGCAGTCCGTAAGCGGCGTGAGCTCGAATCGTTTCTCGTCCTCGACGTCACCGACGCCGAGACGAAGCGGCGGCTCTTCGACGAGGCGCGAGCGGACCTCGAGCAACTGACGATCGTCGGGAACGTCGTGGTGGGCGCGAGCGTACGCGGGGTGTAGTACGTGCCCGACGAACGGCGATCGCCAGACTGGGTCATGACGATGCTGCCCGGCAACCACACCTGGGGAAGGCCGCGCAGATCTCGTCGTAGGACACCCACATAGGGGGCGATACGGCCGGCAAGTGCGTGGTCGTTGTCGCACGCACTGGTCAGCCGGCTGATGTCGTCGGGCGAACCGGTTAGTCCGAGAGCCTTGATCACCGCCTTTGAGCTAAGGCCAGTCTGCTCCGACAACCACTCCTCCAGGTCCTCTCTGCCGCGGCCGGCGTGCGCTTCCACCTCTTTGAGTGCGAGTTCGGGTTGCTTCGTTCCCGCCAGACCGAGAACGACGGTGTCGACGGGAACGGCCGCGTGGTCGAGAAGTCCTTCGTATACGTGGCCGATCTGTTCAACGTCGAGTGCCCGGAACGACAGTCGTCGCGCCTCGGTCGTGCCGCCTCGCCCCGAGAAGCGCAGCACTTGAAGGGCGTCGAGGATATGGAGGACGGTTCGGTCGTCGACGGGCAAGGGCGCGCCGGGCGTGGAGTGCGACAGGCCATCCGGGTGACGGCCTTCGATCCAGGGGAATCGGTCGGGGTCGAAGAGGCTGCCCCCGTACGCGGGCAAGGAAAGGTCCTCGTGGTGCGCCCCGGCGTACACCATGCGAAACGTGGCCAGCAGACGGTGCCACGCTCCGGTGCGCCGCTCGAGCACGTCCTCGCCGTAGGTGTTGGCCTCCTCCTCGAGCTGCGCCCGCAGAGTCGAGACAGCGTACGAGGCGTCGTAGATGGGGTCCCCGAGCAGGAACAGCCCCCGCTCCTCGGCACAGAGGAGGAATACAAGCCGCATGAGCACGGTGACCGCGCCCTCATACACCTCGGCATGTTGCAGGTTCGCGAACAGCCGGCCTCTGCGCTCCCGGTTGATCTTGCTCCAAGCGTCGACGAGTAGCTCAACAGCAGCTCGTACTTGTCGGCCGAGTTGGTCGGTGACTTCAGCCTCCGCGTTGGCCGACTGGCCAAGCAGGGCCTCGAGCGTCTCGCTCTCCGCCACGGTGAAGAACCGGCGGGCACCAAGGAGGGTGGTGAAGGCGTCGAGGGTCGAACGCTCCTCAAGCCATAACTCAGCATCCCAGGTGGCAGTGCCGCTCGCCCCGCCAACTGGGGCATCGACGAGCGTCCAAGTCTCGCCATTGGTGAGAAGCCCCAGCCGCACCCCCGACGCACGGCACAGCTCTTCCAGACGGTCGATCGGGCTTGCTGCCCAGGTCGCCCCCTCTGGCCGCTCGTCTAAAGGCGTGCCCCAGGGGCACTGCACGACGAGCAGTCGCGTTCGCGAGGCTTCTTCGCTTCGCTCCGGGTCGACGACCGCGTAGTCGGGTCGCAGATCGACGCCGTATTCAGCGACTCGATGCGTAAGTCGCGCGCCGATGCCCGCGCCATGACGGAGTACCTCCTCGGTGTGCCCCAATAGCCGCTCGAGCACCCAGTGCACCCAGAGAGGAGCCAGCGTGGGTTCGTTGCTCACCTCGTCGTAGGCGACCCGAAGCTGCTCGACGAGCTCGAGATCGGTCGGTTCGAGGCCGGCTGGGAACGCCCGGGTGAGAACGGGCAAAGTGAGGAACGGCCCGGAGACCTCGATGAGCGAGAGCCACTCGGCGTGGAAGCTTCTCGTTGTCACCGCGGGGATCCAAGGTGCTCTGGGACGCAAACCTCGATGGCGGCTGGGAACAGCCGAGGCGTGGGATCGCTGTAGCGGAGACGAACGAGAGCTGCCTCAGCTTCTGCCTCGGCCGGGATTTCCTCGAGCCGGCGCCGCAGCGCGTCGAGGTCGCGCTCTACTTGGATGCGCTCATCGGCTGCAAAGAGCGGCAAGCTGAGCTGCAGATTGGCTGCAGCATTGCCGAGCTCGGTTCTAATCGAGCGCGCCAGCTCCTCGAGCACTGCGACAACCGCTCGCGCGTCCTCGTCCGCTCGACGTTCCAGCACCGCTGCCAGACTCTCGGCCCGTTCCTGTTGACGACGAACCAGGGAGGTGAGAAGCGCTTCGGAGAGAGCCGGCCAGCCTCTCGCGAGCTCCTGGCAAAGCGCGACTGGCGGAACTCCGAGTGTCGGCGCATCGAGAATCGCTCCGACTTGACTGACAGTCGGGATGCGGGCAAAGCGCCGGTTGCGAACGAGCCCACCTGCTGCAACGACCTCCTCGTGGAGGCGGTGACCGTTAGCTCCCGTGATTACCAGTCGGCCGTGGGCAATGATCGCCACCTCGTCGACGATCCCGTCGGGGATTATGCGTGCCGTGGCACGAGCGAGATTCGCCTCGGTGCTGACCGCCCAGACCTCGGCGCGCAGAAGCCAAACGGCCTGGGCGACGAGGCGATGTCCGAGGTGGGCGAGAACGACGTCGTCGTGGCCGGCGGCAACCTCATGGTCGAATGTGATTGGCCGCAGTTTGCCCGTGACGGGATGGGCGAGACCCTCGGTGGTCCTGGCCCAGCTTCCGGTAAAGCGCGGGAGGCGAAACGCGCGCTGCGGCCCGCCGTCGTTTGCTGGACGCTCCACAATCGTTTCGATGAGTTCCGGCTGATGAGCAAGTGCCAGCGCCGTCCGCACGACCCGCTCGACATTCACCGGTGCGAGGTGAAGTTCGACGACGCTCTCGGTGAGGCGCTCTCGCAACCGCCCGATCTGTTCGCGCAGGTCCCGGTCGAGCCTGACGAGGCGCCCTTTGGGTGCGGCCCGGTTGATCTCATCCTCGTCGAGATGGCGGCGGCGACCGAGCATCTTCTCTTCGACCTGGGTGGCGATGACCGGTCCGGCTGATCCGAGATCCTCGCGAATGGCGTTCACCTTCTCTGCGACAAGGTGCAGGAACTCGAGGTCGTCTTCGAGCGACCCGGGTGGGGCGGTGGCGAAGCCTGCACCGACGAAGTGGCAGACGAGCACCTCCCCCGCGCGTTGCCCGTGACGGTCGATCCGGCCGTTTCGCTGCTCGAGGCGGTTCGGGTTCCAGGGGATCTCGTAGTGGACCAGGCGGTGACAGCGGTCTTGCAGGTCGATCCCCTCGCTCGCCGCGTCGGTCGCGAGCAGGATCCGCACAGGATCGAGTGAGGGATCTGCCTGGAACACAGCCTTGTTGTGCTCCCGGGCCACTTCGTCCATGCCGCCGTGGAGGAGCGCCAAGCGGTCCCCACCCAGGCCATGGGCTTCGAGCAGATCGACCAGGTAGCGCTGGGTGTCGCGGTACTCGGTGAAGACGATCACGCGCTCGTCGCTGAAGCGGCGCATGCTGTCGGGGCCAGCCGGGCGGATTACGTCGTCGAGCCAGGCGAGAAGCGCGATCGCCTTGGAGTCGGGGCGTCCCTCGGCCTGGGCAGCCCAGACCGCCAGTGCGTCGAGCAGCCCGATCTCCTCTGGGTCGAGTGAGCCGACGTATTGGGCCGAGGTGGCGAGCGCGGCGCGGACACTCTCGGCGTACTCCTCCTCGTCGGCGACGTCGTCCTCGGTTCGGTCGATCGCCGCCGTGAGCACTCGCAATGCCGGACGACGCTCGGTGAGCCGTCCACGGCCAAGCGCGGTCTCGCGGTGCACTACCAGCGTCCGGGCGAAGGCCGCCGGGGAGGAGAAGAGCCGCTTCTTGAGCAGTTTGAGGGAGAACTCCACGGCCATCCGCCCCGGCTCGTCGGTGACAGAGCGGCGGCGCAGGCCCGCGTAGCTCTCCAGCAAGCGGTGCGCTTCTCGCTCTTCGGGCCGGTAGGCGACCTCGATGGCTTGGACCACGCGACGGGGAAAGCGCGGCGTGCCGTCGGGAAGCGGGGGGAGCTCTGACTTGAGTCGTCGCACCATGATCCGCTGCAGTTGGGCGGGATCGGGGTCCACACCTCGGGCGAAGCGCTGGGCGTCAAGAAGCTCGAGCAGGGCCGTCCAGGACTCTCGATAGCCGTTGTGGGGAGTCGCTGAAAGGAACAATCGGTGCTCGAAGTGGGGAGCGATCGCACGGACCGCCCGAGTTCGCTGGGAGTCCGTGGCGTAGCGGCCTCTTCCCGAAGGAGCGACATTGTGGACCTCGTCCACGATGAGTAGGTCGAAGGTTCTCGGGTAAGTGGGCACGGCTGGCAGTACGTCTCTGAACAGGCGCATAGGGCGATCCCGTTTCAACCAGTCGATCGAGACGATGAGCCGGGGGAAGTGAGTCCACGGGTTCGCCCGCAGCCCACGGGTGCGGCGCAGGTGTCGCAGGAGCTCGCTGTCGACGATGCGGAACTCGAGGCCGAACTTCTCTGTCATCTCGTCACGCCATTTGACGCACAAGCTGGCCGGGCAGATCACAAGGACCGTACGGGCGCGATGGCGAAGGAGCAGCTCCTGCACAACGAGTCCTGCCTCGATGGTTTTGCCGAGGCCGACGTCGTCGGCGATAAGCAGGTTCACCCGGGGCATCCGAAGCGCCCGCACGACAGGGTCGAGCTGGTAGTCCTCGATGGCGATCCCCGAGCGGAAGGGCGCCTGGAGCGCGGCCGAGTCTGCCGAGGTGACCGCTCCCCAGCGCACCGCGTCCAAGAAGGCTGCGAGACGGGCGGGTTCGTCGAGGTGCCCGGGATCGAATTCTGGCATCGTGGCCCGCTCAAGTACCTGGGCGCCTGGTTCGAGATTCCAGAGCACCTGGATGGACTCGTCGTATCGGTCGTCCTCGACCGAAGTCAACGTAACCAGGCGCTCGGGCTCGCTGCCAGCACCGATCCGAACGGGAAGCGCGCTCGACGATACGTCCGCCACTACCCAATGACGTCCCCGCACCCGCACGAGCTGGCCCGGCTCTGGTATGCCTGAGGTAACCGACGAGATAGCCAGGCTCATCGGCCCGGCCTGTTTCTCCGCTTGTCGTAGTCCACGATCGCTCCCGACTGACGACTTCTCACGCCCGCAATAGGTGGGCGTTCTTACCGTAGCGAGGAACAGCGAGCTGAACCTAGACCGCGTGGCCGTGCACCTGGCGCGTTCAAGCGCCACACTCGCGAGGACGACACCTCTCAGGAGGCGGCGAAGCTGCTCCGTCGAGCCGTCGAGCCGTCGAGGCTGTTGGACAGGGCGAACTCGAGGCAAGAACCCGACGAGCGTGCCTTGCTTGCCAACTCGAGGGAGCGCTCATCGCGCTTCAAGCGTCGTCTCAGAAAAGCGAGCCCGAACATATACATCGGCCTTCGAGTCAGTCAGCGCCCTCCGCGTGACGTCATACCAGGAAGAACAGACCGCCCCGGACCGGCGAAAAGCGGGGCGGGGGGCGGCGGCCGCAAGGCAGACGCCCAAGTCTCCAACTGCAAACGCTGATCAAGAACGGGAGCAGTCGCCTAATAGGCTGTGCGGGTAAAGTGACAGCGGCTGAAACTACAGACTTGTAGTTCGCGCGGTCACCCAGATTGACTCGCGCGCACGTTCGGCGTAGAGTAATCCCTGGCAGCAGCTAGGGCTTGGACTTGCGTAGGCGGTCCTCCTAGCTGCTTTCCGCATTCTGAGGGGCAGTATGTACCTGCTGTACATTGACGAGTCTGGCCAGCCGCGCGGGACGAGACCCGGAACGAGCCAGTACTTCGTACTGTCCGGCGTAGCCCTCCACGAGGAAGATTGCTTCCCGTTTGCACGGAGCCTCGATGCAATCGTTGCGCGTGCAATCCCTAAGGAGCGGGGTCTTGAGGTCCATGCCTCGCAGATGTGGGCGGGTCGGTCTGAATGGGCACGCATAGCCGAGGCCGATCGTCATGCTCTATTGACGAAGCTCCTCAATCACTTAGGAACGTGGACTTCCCCTGGGGGGCGGGCACCCCGTTACTTTGCTGTAGCGGTGCACAAGCAGTCCCACCGAGGTAAGGACATTGTGCTACTCGCTCACGAAGAGTTGTTCGCCCTCTGTGTCAACCTCCAGTGAGACGGTTCGCGTTGACGAATCAATGAGCTGAGAGGGCGGAGAAGGAACTTCTCCCATGACCACGACAATCGATCACAGCGTTGCCGCGCGCCAGGATTC
>Ga0187864_10004372_pt1 | contig 11086 bp, 7 predicted proteins | sample June2016WEW_11_4_FD_132985 | JGI IMG/M metagenome (GOLD analysis project Ga0187864, IMG submission 132985) | Peatland microbial communities from SPRUCE experiment site at the Marcell Experimental Forest, Minnesota, USA - June2016WEW_11_40 | ecosystem: Environmental > Terrestrial > Soil >... | reverse complement strand
TGGTTCACCTACCAAGAGTTGTCCGTCTTTTGTGAAGGCAACGACAGATGGGAACATTTTTCCCGCCATTGTGGGGCCTTCCGCGCTTGGGATAACCGTTGCGTGTCCGCCTTCATATATGGCGGCTGCTGAATTGGTTGTTCCCAAGTCTATTCCTAATACTTTTTCGCTTGTTTTTTGATTACTCATTTACTTTTTTTCCTCCATTTGATTACTTTGATTGTTTTTTGACGGTTTGACTGCTACTTTGACGATGGTGGGTCGAATCACTTTGCCCTTCATCATGTAGCCTTTTCTTATTTCCTCAATCACGGTGCCGTCTTCAACATCGTCTTGCTCTACAGCGGCAATAGCGTTATGACATGTAGGGTCAAAAGCTTTGCCCTCTGGGCTTTCTATTGGAGTGACACCTTCTTGCTCAAGAACCTTTCTGAGCTTCTTTAGCGTCATTTCCACGCCTTCTATCAGGGATTCGGGCGATGTTGAGATTTCGCCGTTTTTGACCGCTAACTCCAACTCATCCACAACATCCAATAATTGAATGACTAAGCGTTCGGTACAGTAATTCTTTATCTGCTCCGATTCACGCTCAAACCGCTTCTTTAAGTTCTCAAGGTCAGCCTGCAAATAACTCAGCCTAGTCAAATAATCTTCTGCACGCTTCCTCTCGCAATCCAGAAGCTGCTCTAACTGGTTAGCAGACTGCCCTTCTTGCTCTTTTTGCGCATCAACCATCTTACGCTATGCTCCTCGTGTTTAAAAACAATCTAACAATTAAACAAAAAAATTTTTCTCCTTAAAAGGCTTTACCTTTAAAATGTGCAAAGTTAAGAAAAAGCATCAAAATTTGTAATAAATAATTAGCTTTATCGACTAGCGCTTCAGCTGTTTCTTAACTACTTCTTCGGCTGCTTTAACTGCTTCGGGTAGCTTGTCGCATTTTGTTCCTCCGCCTTGCGCAAAATTTGGTCTGCCGCCGCCTCCGCCGCCAAAAATCGGTGCAACCTCGTTTACCATGCTGCCCGAATTGACCCCTTTCTGTACAGCTGTTTCTCCAGCCATAACCATGAGCCTGCAGGTTTTTCTGTCAGAACCATAAAACAGCGTCACTGTTGCTTCGTTACGCTTTATTATTTCAGTGGCGGTTTGTACCATGCGGTTAACGTCGATTACTTCGCCGAAGTCGCGTTTAACAATCGCTATGCCGTCCGCTTCAACGGTTGCTTCGCATGCTTTTGCCTGCCCAACTGTGCTTTCCTTTTCTGCTAATTCTTTTATTAATCTGCGTTTCTCAACATTAGCCTCTTTCAGTTCTTTCACGATTTTCTCAACTGTCTTATCCAACTTCTCTACTGGTGCTGCCAAAGCTTCTGAAACTTTCCAGAGCAGGCTTTCTTGTTTTTGCACTGCCTTTAACGCTTCAAGCCCAACCGCGTAACCCAAGCGTTCCACGCCGTCCTGAACACGCTCAGTATAGACGATTTTTACAAAGCCCACTTCGCCAGTGCTCCCTAAATGCGTTCCAGCGCACGCTTCAACGTCCCAATCGCCAGTCTTAACCACGCGAATGTCTTTGCCTGGGACTGCGCCGCCTTGGTAGAGCCTAAAGCCGTAACGCGTTTCCGCCTCGTTCCGCGGCAGCCAAGTTGTCTCAACTTTCATGTTAGCGGTAATCGCCCCATTTGCCAACATCTCAATCTTATGAACCTCTTCAGAATTCAATCGTCGGTAATGTGAAATATCAAGCCGCGAAGTTTCCAAACCTTTTTGCGTACCAGACTGCCAAACATGCTCTCCTAAAACTCGTCTTGCAGCCCCATTAATCAAATGAGTAACCGTATGCGCCTTCATCAACGCGTAACGCCGTTCCCAGTCAAGAACGCTGTGAACAATGCTGCCCTCCTTGAACGTTGGCGATATGCTGAGTTTGTGCACTATAACTTTACCAATTTTCTGGGTATCAACAACATCAAACTTTGAAGCGCCAACGCTTAGCCATCCGTGGTCTGCTGGTTGCCCGCCGCCCTCAGGGTAAAAGCATGTTCGGTCCAACACGACGTACCTGTCGTTGATTATTTTGAGGACTTTAGCGTCGAACTCTTTCGTGTACGTGTCAACATAGTACAGTTGTTCTGTTGCTGGTAGTTGCTCAGCCACTTTCTCGAGTGTTTTCTCTGCTTGGGTTTCTTCCTCTTCGACGGGTTTGGTTGCTTGCATGTGTCGTTTAGCGATTAGCGCGTAAAAGTTCTCAGGCAGCTCCACTTGCACGCCTTCCTTTTCAGCCGCTTGCTTAACGATCTCAGGCGGAAGTCCATGTGAATCATACAGTTCAGTCAGCGTATCCATTGGTAGTTTGCCTGCGCCCTTAGCTTTCAGGTCGCTGGCTATTCGCTTGACCATACCTTCTCCGCGTTTGAGCGTGTCTTCAAACTTTTCCTCCTCAACCTTGAGCATTTCAATGATTTCGTTTTGCATTTCTTTGATGTGCAGAAAATCTTTCGACCAATAATCAACCTGCATATCCACGATATCATACAGTTTTGCTGGCTCCATGTTTAGGGTTCGCATTAAACGGTAAACCCTGCGGAACAACAGCCTCGCCAAGTATCCTTCCTGAATGTTCGATGGCACAACACCTTCTGAGAGCATGAAGCTTAAGGTTTTAGTGTGGTCAGTAACTGCCCAAGCATTCTCAATCGGAATCAACACTTTATCAAGCATTTCCATGCCAATTCCAGATAACTCTGACACACGTTTTCTAGTGACAAGCCGATTCGCGTTCTTGTCAACGCTAACCAGACCAGAATACTTCGCTACATGAGCCAGAAAATCGTTATCGACATTGGTTATCCCTGCCATGCTGAGAACTTTATCAAGCAAATTCCCGTAAATTGCTTGGAACAGGCTTGGAACCCCTTGGCTGATCCAGGTAAAGCGGTCAATGCCGTAGCCCGTGTCCACCGTGCGAATAGGCAACTTCACGAATTCTTCGCCGACAACCTTGTACTGCATGAAAACCAAAGTGCCAACCTCCAAGCCGCGAGCGATGCACTCCACGTCTGGACCAGCGTTGCCGCCGCCAATCCACACATCCTCCTTGTAGATAACTTCCTCAGATTTTATGCCAAGTACTTCAGTGGCAAAGCGGTGGTGAAAACGCACCGTCTCATCCTTCCAGTACACTTCTTTGTCAGGATAATTGAATGCGTGCGCTCCGCCCATCTCGAAAATGGTTAAGTGCCTGCCAAAAGTGGGTCCAGTATTAGAAATATCCGTCAGCCTAATGCACGGCTGAGAAATCACCAGCGGATTTGCCGGTGGAGGCGAAATCCCCTCGGTCACGTAGGGTTGAAAATCAATTATGCTTGCATGCGTTAAGTAAACGTCTTTTCGCCATCTGGCAACAACGGGATAAGGCTTAATCCGCGTATGCCCTTCCCTTTCGAAAAACGAAAGAAACGCCTCTCTCATCTCGGAAAGGCTGAAGCTTTTCTTAGTGGCTGGATTATTAATGAAAGTGTAGTATCCGCACTCGTCGGAACTGGATTCGCCACAAGTTTCCTGCTCAAGGTTCTGAGTCCAATAGTATTCACCGCATTTTGGACAATGCTTCCTAACGAAACCTTCCTGCTTAAAGAATGGAAGAGCATAATCTTCCGCCGTAAACCACTTCAACCTTTGGCACTCCGTTTACTTTGATTGCTTTCCTTAGCTTTTTAATGGGTTACGAGATTCATGCATTTAAATAATTGGCTAATTTGGTGAAATCACCCACGCCAATATCCCCGGTTCTAAAAAGCCTCATCTGGTTTCTCGGAGGTCTTCATGGACTGGAATCATGAAAGCATAGTGTAGGATCTTATGCGTGCCATAACACAAAATTAGATTAGGAACAAAGTTGGGCATAATTTTGAAAAACCATTTAATAAGCGTGTGCTTTCAAGTTTTTGCGGGTAATGTTAAAAGGAGGATTTTGGCGTTAGCTACTGTCGTTGCAATTCAGAACGCAGTACTCAACCTGTTAGAAAGCTGGCCCATTCAACAACGCAAACTGCATCAACCCATAGGTGTATGAAGCAACCAACGCAACGGGCACACAAGCAAATGCGATGCTGCTCTTTAACAATCACCCAGCAGCTAAAACTGCCAATCTTTTCAAAAACTCATGTCAGAAGAATAGCAGCACATGCATATTATTTCTCGTCGTCGAAAAGGTAAAAGCCACATGAAGACTCAAAACGTACTGGCAACGGCCAGAAGCGTGGAAAAAAATCACGATTTCCCAGCAATGCTCAGAATCTTGGACGAGGAATGCAGGAAGTGCACTCCACTAACTCCGCTTGAATGCATCTCACGCTGCAAAACCTGGAAGTTGAAGAACGAGCTTAGAAGACTCCACAAGACCATGGAAAACCCAGATTTCATGAAAGACCTAATGAACGTACTCAAAAGCGACACGCGACTGCATATTTTCATGACGATCGCTAAAGGTCGCTATTCATTGCGCAAGCTTCAACAAGAACTCAGAAAGGCGGGTCACTCATACAGTAAAGACACTATAGTTAAAGAGTACTTGCGTCCATTGATAGAAGTTGGGCTTGTCGTTGAGGCTCAAGACCGGTATTACGCAACAACGTTCGGTGGCAGACTCACACAATTGGTCGAAGGTTCAGTTAACATAGTGAACTTTTTGCCGGTTCACTCCGAGTGCTACGAAGAAACTGTACTCAAAGCTTTGCTCAGTGGACCCAAAACCTTTGAAGGCATGAGCGGACTTGTCTCCCAGAAGATCGTCTCGCGAATCCTAAGGAGACTGAAAAAGGTGGACTTGGTAGAAACGCCCAGGGAAAGAGCTTACATATTCTTCTTCAGATCAAAACGCGACTCTGCAAAGGAAACGTTATCCTCCACCGAAAGCAAGGTTTACAACGACGTACCTAACGAGAGAATTTCCGTCCAAAAACTTGCCGAAAAAACAGGACTTACCACAAGGACAACCTACAAGTACCTGAGAATACTGAAAGGGAAGAAACTGTTGTTTACGAGAAAAATGCCTAAAGCCTACTGCCTGACTGCTAAAGGCGAAAAGTTGGCTTTGCTTCTGGATGAACTCTACACTCTGGTTGAGGAAACTCTGAGCTCTTCTGAACAAGTCTTCAAAGGCAATGTAGGCTTAACGCCCACTACGATATTATAACTGATTTAACTGTGAGTTGAAAAAGGCTGTTTCTGAGAGCGGCAAAAAATAAACCGGCATTTACTAGTACGTTTCAAGATGTGGATAGGCTTAAATGCTAATGCAATTTCAACTCCTAATTGCAACCGCGATAATAAGTAATTCTTGGCTTTTTTCTCGGGCATTCTTATCCTTCGCACTACTTTCAAACTGACGAAGAATGCCAGCCCTCAACCATTGGTTTTGGCTCGTAATGATGTTTTTCCAAGCCATAACGCCTTAACGGCTTAGTAAGATGCCTCTGCGACCTTGTCGATGTCACATATAAACCAGCCTTAAGCGATCTAGGCTGGGCTGATTTTTTCTTGGTTAAGTCGCTAAATTTCGCTCCGCATTTTTCACAGCGGAACCCCTGGTTTTTACCCATGGACTTCAAGTGTTTACCGCAACTGAGGCAAAGTGGATTCTCAAATACTGTTTTCGGCGCAAGGTTTAGGATGTTAATTTTTTCAAGGTTAATTGTTAACGGCTTGCCCTGTGTTGGCTTATGCACTGCACCATAAACCTCAACGCTGTCTCCAACGATGAGTTCTCTTGCGGTTTTGCGTAGGCTGCCAGTTGGTTCGTAAGCAGCGCAATCCACTTCTGCTGATTCATCCTTAATTGAAAAGATAACGTGTCGCAGGGGAACTATCCGCGGGTTCTGGGAAACAACTCCTTTAGCAATGACTGAACTGTATGGTTCAATCTTGCTTAATGTTTCAACAGATTTTAGGTGGGCGTCGGTGCCTTGGTTTGAACGGAAAATGACCCAGCGCTCAACAGGTTCAAGCGGCTTAACCATACCGTAAGCTTTCTTTAATATCTCTGGCGATTCGCCTCTTATTCCGAAGAGAATTGGGTCTGGGCCTCGCGGCGTAATGATTACTCTGCGCTTCTCACAATCGACATTGTTAAAGGTGTAAGGTTGAGTAAGCTTATCCGTTTCAAAAATGGATGCTTCATCAACTTTCCTCTTTGAACCGCAATTTAGAGGTGCTCTATAAGCAATTAACTCGTAAGTGTGGTCGCAGTTGAGGGTTTCGCCGATGGCTGCCAACGCGCCAATGATGCCTCGGCAAGAGTTAAAGCCTAATGCTTCAGCCCCAAACTTCTTGATTAGCGCCTTGGCTTTCTTGAGTGTTACAATGCTGGTTTCTGTTTTTTCCGCAAAGACCCCAAGTTCCTCGGGGATTGCTTGCCCTATAAAAAAGACTATTCCTGGATCTGTGCCTTTCTCTTTGATGGCTGAGTTTTCTTCCCATAAAGTTATAGCGGTATCTTTTATTTGCTCTTCAAATGTAGTGTCGTACTTGAATCTGAGGCAGAGGGCTCCGTTGCCTCTTGTTTTCCAGGGTACGTTAGGATTAAGCCTAATCAAACTTGGATAATCAGTAAATTCAACTTGGAATTTTTCCAGTTCTTCAATAAGTAATGCCGAAAGATAGGTTGTGCAGCCTCCCTTCGTTGAGTCTGTATCGTCCAGCCCAATGTGCATTACCTGTTTTCTATTCAAAGCAGCTGCTCTCCAAGTTAAATTAGAGAATAAAGCCGCGAAGGTAAAAAATATTGTTAGCAAAAAGCGAAAGTCAGTGTATTATTTTATTAAAGAACGGGGTTTTGTTCAAAAATTAACTTGTTCCTGCAGAGCTGTTGGATGTTTTTCACTTATTATCATGGTTAATTTTGAGTTTATTTTGCCGATTTTCTCGATTCCTTTTGTTACATGTATTTAAGTTTCTCCATGTTGTCTGCTTTTACGTTTGCGATTATATCATAGACGCCCCAAAGGTTATGCGCTTCTTCAACGCCTTCAATTTTTCTCAGTGCCTTTAGCACTTGATTTTCGGCTCCTATTTCGGTATTTAAAAGTATATATGCTGTTGGCATTTTTCTTAACAAACTCCTTTCATTTTGGGGGATGGGCGGTTGGATTCAGAGGTTCGGAGGATCTTTTTTGTTCAAGGGAAACGAAAAAAGGCTCAATGGGTGTCCAAACCGCTTTATCCAACCTACAAAAAATTCAGTGCATCTATTCACGATGAGAGTTCTTACTGTGATGTGGCTACCCCTTATCCTACTATTGTGGATTTGCACGTTTGCTCTCATTCTCTCACTACTCCAGACGCACTGGATCGTAAAGAAGCTATAGAAAATTTAAAATTATGTGACTAGCTTGACACAGTCACAATTTTAGATTCACTTTAAGACAAGTTACTATTGAATCCTTCGGAAAGCAACAACAGCTACAATCATAACTTTTCCGAAGTTGACATGGTGATGCTTGAAGCAGTTAAGTTGACTATGTTAGACCCGCTTGGATTCTGGTTAACGCCATCAAGTTGCTAACTAGTGATTGCAGTACGATTCTGACACGAAACGGTATTCCAAACCCAACTTGACGAAGCTATGGCTGGCGGCCCGGTATTAACCAATTTGTACCTACAGGACTATCTCCGCCAGTAACAGTCAGGTAATATTGTAATTGAAACGTAGCAACATAAGTCAAAGTTGAAGATGAGACGGTTATCGAATGCGACTGCGCCCTTGAATCATTCCAAGACTGCCAAACATATCGGCTTTGCCCACTAACCATATTTGCAAGTGAATTAGCAACTATGGTCTCAGAGTCTCCTACTCCACAAGTAGCAGTGTATGGAGTCGTTATTGCGGTGCCATTTAAAGTAATATAGCCTGTTCCAGTGGGTGACGATATGAACGTGATAGGTATTGGTGCTGGCGGAGATGCTGATTCACCGTTAAGCAGTAACATAGTAGTTGCAGATGTCCACGATTGGTTTGAGAGGTCTGAACTTCCATGGCTGCCATTTGCTAAGTGATATTCCGCAAAGGGATAGGCCGGTTCGTTCGAGACAAGATTTACCCATTTTGTAGTTATGGCGTTCACCAAAGAAGTGTAACCATAATTTGCTAAACCCTTACAAACCAGATAGGTTGTAGGAGCCCAAATTCCACCGCGCCAATAAGGCGCACTAGAAAAAAAGTAAGAAGGTTCAGTTGAAAGATAATTCGGATCATTCGCAGCTACAGTAGGGATTCCATAAGTTAAATTGTACTCAGCTAGGTTCTCCAAGTTTGCAACTAAATCGGCAGCTTGAGCTGAACTTGCTACTCCAGCAATCATTGGCATGAACGTCTGAATAGAGTTTACTTGAATCTGTTGCCCTGTCCATAATTGGCTGTTGTACCTTCCTTCAGTAGCATTCCATAAATGAGTGTTAATAGCGTTTGAAATAGCAATATAGCTATTATCATAGCTGATCGCGTTAGAAGTGTATCCTAACGCAGTTGCAATAAACCCCATATCTTTAGCGAATAGAGCCATAGAGCTAGAAAGCAATAGATCATTCATCGGCAAATAATAGAAGCTTCCGATTTGAGTAACGTTAGTTCCAGCCAAATCGTAGACTGGAGCATTATCCATACCGGATGAGGCGACAGCATAAAACGCAGTATAACCATCACCGGGTGTCGTTCTGCCAGTTAATGGAGCATACAGATTATTCCCTTTGATATCACTATAAGTGTTATACCATTGGAAGTAAGCTTGCAGTTTAGGATACCAGGATGCTAAACTTGCTAGGTCGCCAGTAGCTTGGTAATATTGCAAAACTGCATCAGCAAGAAGAGGAGGTTGACTACGCAAGTTTTGGTCTGACGCCGATGAAGGCGCATTTGGAATCATGCCATTATAGACGCCGCTAGTTTCTTGAGTGGAAAATTCACCGTTAATATTGCTTTTTGTCAGATTAGTATTGAATGTCAACGCGCCAAGGGTGCTGAAATAGGTGTCCCAACAATAAGGCATATCAAAAGAGCTTGTCTGGGGCACAATTATGTCGAAACCATTGTAAACTTTGAGATTATTAAGCAAAGCTTTTTCAGCAACTGTCACTAACGCTGTTGCTGAGTTTGGCATGAATGTTGCAATTGCACCTTCCCAATACATTGATGATATAGTTGTGCTAGAACCTGTTATGCTTTCGCTGGTAGTGATGTTCTCAAGGTAGGTTAAACTTTCTGATTGCCCAGAAGTAGTACCATTAACGTTAGCGCCATCCAGCATTGTGTACCTGTTTGTTGCGGGGCCTGTCTGGCGGGTGTCTATAGCCTCTATTCCACCAACGCATAACTCATTAGGTAGAGATGTTGTTGACGTTGTTCCAGTAAGAGCGGTTGTGTTCGTTAAACCAGTATTACTTGTAGCGGTTTTGTCAACAGGTAAAAATAAAGCTATATTTGAGTATTCACATGCATCAACACTAGCGCCATAAGTTGCCGAGGCATTTAGCGTAACAACAATGCTTGCAGAAGCACTTGAAGACACTGCACCGAACCATATTTCGACACAACCTACTCCTGCCCTGTAAACCTGAACCACATGACTCCAAAAGACATTTGTCTCCACAACCGAAACAACCATGCCTTGCCTATTTCCTACAATAAGAACTATGCCGTCGCCGGCGACAGGTATTCTACCCATCGAAAATGAAATAATGGTACCAGTTGATATTGTCGAATTTGCCCATTGAACTCTTGTTATTGTGCCAGAAACAGAAACTGGTGATGTCAACAGTTGAGGCATAAAAACTGGTGCAAAAAAGCAAAGTAAAAATACTAAGAGGAAAGCTAACTTTTTGGTCTTTCCCAAAGCTTAACCTTCCTTATTTACGCCTATTAACATTGGGCAGTCACTATTACATTTTATTGATTGTGGTGTGTAAATGGTTTTCCATAAAAATTCTTAGGATATTCGTTATCAACAATAAAGAGAGCTTATTCTTTTTGAAATATTTGCGCTGCCTAATGTTGTTACCTTATTGAACAACGTATTGACTGGGATTGTTTGATTTGCTGACTCTGAATAAAATGCATTCCAATTCCAAGGACGAGTTGAGTATGCTGTTATAGTAAATAAGCTGTTGTGGTTGAGTCTTGGGATCCACCTGAACTTAAGTTTATAGTACCTGTCCAGTCTGAAGTAACGTAATGAACACGTAGACTTCCTGTAACTGGCGTAGTCACGGTTGAACTAATAGAGATTCCAATATCATTCTAACCTTGTTCTGTTGGAGAATCATAAGAAGATAGAAAAGTAATCTAAGTAGTTAACGCGAAAATTACTGTTTGGTTCGAAATGATGCCCACAGTGGTTAAATTACCTGAATATTGTCTTGTTGGGTTTTAGTTTATTTTATCCATTGCATACTTGGTGATTGCATATTGAGATTGACCTGAAATGATGCTCCAAATTCAGTTGCTGCTTACTGTCGTGCTCATTCAAGAGCCATGCCATTTGTCACCAGTAGGTGAAGCCATACCAAATGCTATGGGATTCCCCCTGAAACTCCAAGGTTATACTGAGTGGTAAAGAATGTTTACAGCATGATAGATTATTTTAAGGCGTGTATGTACCATAAAATAACAAGTTGGTTCTTTGAGGCTATTATAAAAGAAAAGGAGTTTAGATTGTGTTACTTTTCTTCAACGACAATCATTGTAAGCGTTGACCGCACTTTGTCAAGTCGACGAATTCGCCACGTCACTATTTCTTTTAATTTATCCATTGTGTCTGCTTTGACTCTTGCTACTATGTCGTAGACTCCGTAAACGGCTGATGCTTCTTCAACACCCTCGACCTTTTTCAGTTCTTTTAGAACGTCAGATTCCGAACCTATCTCGGTATTTATTAAAACAAAGGCTGTTGGCATATCAATCCAATCCTACAATAATTGATTAGTTAAGTGTGCATTAAAATGTTTCCTATGTGTAAAGTCAACTTGCTAACGTTACACTCTTATTCTTAGTGCATGCATAATTGTTTGTTTGGTGATGTTGTGAGGCTATCTC
>Ga0187864_10004369_pt1 | contig 11092 bp, 11 predicted proteins | sample June2016WEW_11_4_FD_132985 | JGI IMG/M metagenome (GOLD analysis project Ga0187864, IMG submission 132985) | Peatland microbial communities from SPRUCE experiment site at the Marcell Experimental Forest, Minnesota, USA - June2016WEW_11_40 | ecosystem: Environmental > Terrestrial > Soil >... | reverse complement strand
CACGGGGGCACGCGCTGGAGTTCAACCAGCGTAAGGGTCTGAAAAAAGAATTGGACCTGGAGCGCAAACTGCTGGTTTCAAAGTTTTGCGAAGACGATTGCACCGACGTCAACGCGCCACTATCGGAGCTGCATATCTGCCTTCTGTTGAACGCGGAGAAAAAGCAGTAATAAAGGTCAAGTCTGTCGAGGCATCACACGACATTTAAAGTTTCACTGGACCGGACGCCTCTATCGCCTCGACAGCATAAGCTCCGGTCCGGTGGATTCAATTTCGGCAAAGCAAGACCGACCGGCGTCTCAAGGGTTCAGTAGATGACCGGTCGGAGCCGATTAACCTTGAAAGGACTCTGCAAATGAAAGACCGCTCTTACGACGAAATCACTCAATCACACGATGCTGAAGTCCAGACAACCCAGAAGGCTGAAAAGAAAACTGAAACGTACACCTTCGGTGGGAAAGAATACCTGCGCGAGGTGACCCCACCACATCAGTTTAAAACCCCACTTGAACTTCTGCACTATCTGTGGCGAGAGTACGACTGCCCTGCTGCATGGGGTGTATGGAAAGAAATATGGTCCCCGGCTGGCAGTGGTCGGCCTAAGGGATTCTGGCGTGAGTGGAAAGGTCTGCGCGTAGAAATCCACGAAACCGACGCAGGTCACCACGAATATCAAATCACAAATGGCGAAGATATCTTCGCCCAGTCCTCGAGGGTATTCAACCGTCTGCCCGAAGCAATCGCCGCATCGTTTTACAAATGGATAACGGTGTCGGAGACCGTCCCGCAGGAAGTGGCAGACAAGTGGTGGACAGAAGAGAGACTGCCCGGCCTTCAGCTCCACGCACAGAAGATGAAGGAAGAAGATGCCAGGGACAAACCTGAATTAGATGCTGCCAGGGCATCAGACGCGGCCAGGAAATCGGAACGGGTCAAGTAATGCCAGAGATCCAAAAATCCGCGATACAAATCATGTTCGAGAAGTTGAGTGTGAAGTGGGGCAAGATTATGGAATGCCCTAACTGCCACCAGATGAAGGTCACCGCCAGTGTGACGCGGAACGTTGCCACCTGTTGGGCATGCAAGAAGAAGTGGTGGCCTGGGATGAAGCATGTTTACCGGGTAAGTTGGGCAACCTCGGTCATCAGGTACATCGCGGCCAGAAGCCAGGAAAATCTCGAGACCGACCTAGACACGCTCAACTACCTGACCGTGACACGAAAGCTAGGGAAGGATTACGGCTGGTACACGGCTCACCACCTGGGAAGTTTCAAGTCCTTCGACCCGACCCGAATTGCTGAGAAGGCCAGGGACGTGCTAGCGAAGGACCGTGAGAACGCCATGGCAGCGTGCCTGGACGACGCTGACCGTAAGATGACCACGGAGAAATTCGAAGTCGAAACAGAAATGCTTGATGCCTTCATCAACGGCAAGTTGAAGGAGTTCGCAGCGAACACTTCCCTGAACGGGTCCCTAGTTTTCATCTACACAAACGCACACGGTGATGCCCTGTCACTGAACGTACGCAACTGGAAGAAGGAAGAAGCGGGTGACAAGAAGAAGTACATCAACCGCCTGCGGCCTATCGAAGGACGCCGTGGCGTGTTCAATCCGTCCACTCACTCTGGGCCGTGGTGGGATGACAAGTTGCCGCCCATCATAGTGGAAGGCGAATTCAACTGGCTGTCTCTGCAGGCACAGTCGGAAAGCTGGCAAGAACCTGCAACGCGACAGACGCATCCCACCGGTTTCGACTGGATGAATGAGCTAGATGCAGCGCCACGCTTCGCTCTGGCAGGCATGGCAATCGGTAGCAAGGAAGGTGCCGACCTACAGACCGTCCGCGGTGTCTTGAATCATGAAACACCACTGGTCCTGTACGACAACGATGAGATGGACGACGCTACGGGCATCGCCCGTGGTTACACATTGGTTGATGCCATAAACTTAGCGACGTCCATATGGGTGAACACGACGCCCTGCAAGGACACCGACGACTGGGTGAAGCAGTACAAACCGAAACCGTCCGACCTGTTGTCCCTGGCCGAAGAAGCAGTGTACAAAGCGCGGCCTTACTCTGCTCTAGCGGATGACATCGCAAAGGCAGCAAAAGTAAGCGTGAAAGCGGTTTCCGAATGCCTGTGGGAAGACCTACTCACGCGGTGCACCATCTATAACGCCGGTGGTGAGGGGACGCTGGTGACACGTGAGCCAGTGGACAACGAAGTATTTCTGGTGCGTCCAGATTCGCCGACATGGTCGGACCTGATGTTACGTTGCGGGCTAGAAACGTCTGACAAGTTGTGTGGTGCCTTAGGCGTGAACATCACGACACGTGTTCAAACTTCAGATGCTGCCATCAAGATTGACCACCTCCCGGTGCTGTCGCACTACAATAAGGACACGCGGACGATGTACGTGGACGAACTAGACCGCGTGCTTCGCATCAACCCTAACGGCGAAGTCGATGTCATCAGGAATGGCGACGACGGTGTCATCTTCGCACCCGCCGGCGATAAGCGCCACGCAGACCTTGAAATGAAACCTGGGTCGCTGAAAGTATACGACGGGTACTTCAAGAAGCACATCCTGGACTGCGTCATCTGGGAAGAAAACAAGGGCATCGATAAGGCAACCGCGATGCAGTTGTATAAAACCCACGTGCTGAGCATCTTCTTCGACACATTGATGCACGACAAGGCAGTCCCCATCTTTGAAGGTCCGGCTGGTGGGGGCAAGAATACACTGACGCAGATGACCGGGATGCTCTTCGAAGGTGCAGGATTCGGCATCAGTGCGATGCCTGTCTCTGGGAAAGAGCTGGATGAACTGACAGTCGATAAAATCTACGCCGGTTTCGATGAATACGATAGCACAGACCCAGCGATTGAGAAGGCGTTTCGATCGTGGTGCACGCGGCAGTGGGCTGAGCGTCGTGAGTTGTACACGACCTTTGGTAAGGCGCGACGCGCACTGGCTCGCGGCATGGGTCTGTCTACGAACTTCAATCCGACGTTGAATGCTGCGACCGGGTCCCGCCAGTTGATGTTTCAGGTATCACCGCGCCAGACAACGTACGGTGACAAGGCATATCTGGGCCAGGGTACCGTGCTCATCCCAGGGTTCATGAAGGTGCGCGACCTTATCTGGTCTGAGCTGATTGCCGACTTATGCAGGGTGGTCGAAGCGTACGGCGAAACTAAAGACTGGTCAAAGGTCGTTACTGGATTCCGCATGGCAGACTTCGCTCAACTCATGCTCATCTGTGCTGAGAGTGAGGGGTGGGTGGATGAAGCAGACGACATGTTAAGACAGATGTCTGATACACAGACCCATCAGATGGGTGAGCGCAACTTGTTCATCCGGCTGCTGACCGAGTACCTGCTAGAGCGCCCCGAAATGGAAGGGCAGTACCACACGATGTCTGAGTGGACGGCAATCCTATCGGACAGAATCCTGCAGACGGATAGGCAGGCGAAGCAAATCCTGACCATCAACTATGTGAGGCGTATGCTGACCGGCAGTGAGAAACCGACGCTGGCGACACGCTTCGATGTGCACGAGGGGACAAAGGCGAATGGGAAGTGGAATCCAAACAAGAAGATAAACACCTTTGCGTTCACCATGCTGGACCGTACCGCTATCGATTCAAAACCGGGAGCAGCAGCGACACCGAAGTTTGTAGTAGAAGACGTCAAAGATTAAATGGGTGGCGACCTACGCCATTTACGCTTGAAGGGAATAATGATACTGACGTTCGGTAAGCACAAAGGAAAAGAGTTGAGGGATGTGCCGCCAGACTATCTGGCGGAGTCGAAGGCTGAAGTGGTTCGCTTGCAAGCGAGGTGCGACCTGCTCGAAGCGCGTCTGTCGGACCTGCTGCATGGAAAGAATAATGTCGTATAGCCTTGCGGGTATTGCGCGGGTATGTTGCGGGTTTACTCGGTTTTCCGTAGGACGTGTAAAAAGCTGTTCTCTGGAAAACCCGTCTTAAGCAACTAAAGGATTAGTTACACAGTCATTCCCCGCGTAAGACCCGCAACATACCCGCAAGGTCAGAGCACAGACGGTAGTGGTGGGATGAACACACTTGCGGGTTTGCGGGGGTTTTTTCTATCTCTCTCTAGAAACACTTAAAAACAACATTATTAGAGTAAGAAGAGTAAGAAGGAAGATAAGAGTAAGAGGTTGTAGGAATGGACCCGCAAACCCGCAATAGGCAAATATGGGGGTACCAGATCCATCGTCTCGCACCCTGCACGTGAACGCTACACTCCGGCGCGGGGGCAGGACCGCGAGGAGGAAGTGCCGAAGTGACCCGGCGCGGCTCATGATCTCTACATACCTGATGGCCGCACGCCCAGCCTCAGCTTCGTTTGTACGTCACCAAAATTCTTAGACTGTAGCAACCATGAGTAGAGAGTAACAATTATCATGGCCCGACCTCGAGCGTCTGAAAGTTCACTGGACCCCCACTCCGTACAGAACCATGCGGCGAGATTCATCGCTCGGCGGAATGAACCCAAGGTGGCTGGCGAACTGCGTGGCCCGAGCCGGTGGCTCAGCAAGGAGCAGAAGGCCATCTGGCGCAAGCTGGTGGCGAACAGCCCTGCCGTCCTAGGTGAAAGTGATAGATGCCTGTTGGAGATCGCAGTGTGTTTGAAGAGCAAGCTAGAAAATGGCACGCTCGAGAACGCGATGATCTCGCAGTTGATTTCCGTGCTCAGCAAGCTTGGCCTGATTCCAAAATCTCGAGAGGCAGTGCCCGACAAGAAGCCAACTGAACCCGATGAATGGGAGCAACTGTGAGTGAGATCACCGACGAGCGTCTGCGTGATGTGGCGATTAAAGTCTGGGCAGAAGAGGAAGTTGCTGTCGAAGATGAAGATGGTTTCGAGGGTGGTTGTGACGAGGCCGTTGCAACCCCCGCACTCGGACTGCACTTGCGGCGTCTACGCGGCGAAGAACCTTGAGCACCTGCTCCAGTACGGCTACGAGCGGCGCGGTATCCACGGCGAAGTCTACCTGTGGGGAACAGTGGTGGAGCACAAACTTGGGTGGCGTGCCCAGTTCGCCTATCCGAAGAGTTTGTACCTGCCACCTGACGCAATCCCGTTCACGCTGACAGAAATAGCCGCCCGGCTGAAAACGCTGATCGCGTTTGGCGCCGCCATTTTCATAGTTGGCGACCACGAGAGCATCCTCTTCTGGAAGAACGGCTCAGGCTTCGACGCGGCGGGATTGGACTACCTAATCAAGACGCGCAAGGAGTATTACGTCCGCCGCCGATGGGAGCGCACCCTGAAAAAGGGCGACCGCGTGGCAGTGCTCGGTCGCGGAATCGCAGTAGTCGAGCAAGCTAACGACAAAGAGGCTCTGGTCGTGCTGGGGAACAGGCTCGTGCTGAAGATTGCTAGCAAGGACATCGTCCTGAACGAGCAGAACAACCGCTGGGAGTACGCAGCGACACACCGCGCTTGAGGTAAACGAGCACGCGAGTCCGGAATCCATGCGAGAGCAGGCACTCAACGCGACCAGAGTCCAGAAATGCAGATTGGCCGACATCCGCTGGATTTCGCTCTCCTCGCCACCAGTTCGTACAATCCCATGGGACCAGGGCTGACGTTGTCGCCTTACCACGGCGGCTTAAATGCGACCGTTATTCTCTTGAAATCGCTCTGATTTTCCAACTGCGAGAGCTCCAGCGCATCAGAACCCTTGCCGGGAGTCACTACTATCTCTTGTCCTGTGAAGGTTCGGAAGACCAGCGTGTAAGACTTCATCGAATTGTTAAAGTGAATATCATATGTCTGGCCGATTCGTACGGCACCGTGGTCGATGCCTTTTTCGGCGATAGCGTACGATTGGCCTGTCGGTCCGACTTGGGCATCTTTTGCCTGCCCAGCGTCATTAGCCTGCGGATCATCGAAGTAGTGAGACAGCGATTCGCCAGAAATCGGCACCAACTCAATATCCCGAGCGACAGTCACAGTTTTTGGGGGATGGTATAGAACGTCGAAGCCAACGTTCCTAGCCTGATCGTGCGAGTGTTGCCAATACGTGCAGACCGCACCCGTCGAGGTATTGTGACATGGCCCAAATCCTGAATACCAGTTTACGCCGCGACTGTCATAGAAGTTCGTCCAAGCCGGAGGACCCGCAGGCTGGTTATTGGGCGGCAGGTCCTCAGAAATTTGATAGTAGGCATTGCATCCCGGATTACCGCAACCCGGTATCAAAGTCTCTCGTCTAGGCCAAGTCAGAGTTTGACTTTGGTCGAAATCGGGCATGGAGTCAAATTCCGTGAGTCGGTACGCGGCTGGATACTTTGGGAAGAGTTCTATCGTGAAGTTGTACTCTTGGGTTTTGTACTCGTCGCGCCACACTTGTAGCCAGTAGTCCCGTGCGTAGACCCGTTGCTTAACGACTACAGGAACCTGAGTTAACTTCCGGTCTTGGAATCGATCGTTAAGCATACTCGCGGGTATTTCCAACCTGACGTCATATGGAGGTTGAACAATCGGCGGCGCCGAAAGATGTCGTCCGCCCACGGTAACATCGGGCGCACCTGCTCCCGTGTCGAAGATGTTCCCGTGGAGCGTAACAATGTAGATGCCATTTGGACGATAGTATTGGGAAGCGCCCCAGATTCGGCGAATTGTCTTCACGTCCTTAAGGAAAGGAACCCTGTTCAGTACGCCGTCAATGTCAAGCACGAGGTCGTCCTGCATCTCCGAAACGCGACTTATATCGTTTGATATCTGAGTCAAAGAAGAGTCGATCTCCTTTAAGACTGAGACTTTCTGCTGGTCGAGGCGATCCACGTTTTGATTGAGTTCGTCGTGAAGCTGGATTCGTGCTGCCATGATCTCCAGCTGGATGTCACGCGCCGCTTTGGATGCAACCAGAGAGCCGACAGCCCCGGCATTCTGGACTACGTTGTTCGCCTTGTCGCTCAGTTTGTCGAGGAGTGCGGAGGTTGTGATGCCAGCTGCAAACACGGTCGCGAGGCCCTGTCCCCGCGATGCTTCGTAAGGGAATATCAGCGTCGCACAGAGAACTAGAAACACGAACTTATTCTTCATGATCACTCCTAGAGGCAACATTGTTCGAGACGCTATCGGCTCAGGCTTATATCGGCCCTCTTGTGTGACGTGAGTCAGGGGCGTGCTAAGGCCAGCAAAACTAACACCACCTCAACCTTGGCGCCACACGTTAGGCATGTTACAGCAGGATGTCAAGCAAAAAAGCAAGTGCCGTCTGCCTTGTTCGGATTTCGTAACAGATGAAGTTGGCAATCGTTGCGGAGTGTTTAGTTGTGTTGCTTCTTAGCAGCATCGCTGTTGTCGCATCCCGGACGGAAACAGAAGCTGGAACCGTTTCAATGCCGAAAACCTCATCTGTTTCTGCGAAACTCTCACCTTTACTTCTCGGACAGAACGGTTATGGTCCGGCGTAGGAGGCAATATGCGAACTGCAATCTACGCCCGAGTGAGCACCAAGGACCAAAGCTGTGAAATGCAGATGCGTGATCTGCGAGCGTACTGCGCCGCTCGCGGCTTCACCATCATCCGCGAGTACATCGACGTCGGCCAGTCAGGGGCGAAGGACTCGCGTCCTCAACTAAACGAACTTATGGCCGACGCCCGTAAACGGAAGTTTGATTCAATCTTGGTGTGGCGCTTTGATCGTTTCGCCCGATCCACCAAACACCTCTTACTGGCACTGGAGGAGTTTCGGTCGCTCGGTGTGCAGTTCATCAGCTACCAAGAAAACATCGACACCAGCAGCCCATTGGGGCAGGCGCTTTTCACTATAGTGTCCGCGGTCGCCCAACTCGAGCGCGACCTGATCCGAGAGCGGGTGAGCGCAGGGGTACGGAACGCTCGGGCCTGCGGCAAGGAACTTGGCCGTCCGCGCCGAATCGTAGACTATGACCGACTCCTTCGACTGAAGGCCGAGGGCGCCAGCCTGCGGCAGATTGCTGAGAAACTGGGGATAGGCTACGGAACTGTACGGCTTCCGACTGAACAATCAGTCTCGGAACCGTACGCCGCGCTGATCCGCCTCTGCGGCATGGTGGGTTCCGAAGGTGAAGGGCATGCGACGTCACAACACGGTGCCGAGGCGAGCACACGCGACGGATACGAAGCAACTGCGGGCGCACCCTCCAAAAAACTGGTAGTTTCTCGTGAGCTGTGGGCTTAGAATGCTTTTGTGGGGCTGGGGGGGGTGATTTATGAAACTCCTTGGCAGCTCAAAGGTTGTTTGCGCACTACTACTACTCTCTACGCTGTGTCTTCCTGTCTCTGCCTCAGCGCAGTCGCCGAACGTCCCCGAACAATACAAGAATCTTTTTTTCTATTACTCTGACCAGCGGTCCTTGTACGAAAAGGCGCTTAACTCTATCGGGCTAACCTCCAATCCCGTGGGGAGGAGCTACGCACTCATCGCAGGTGTGACGCAGTACCCAAATTTCTCTCCCGTGGAAAAGAACCTCCAGCCAGCGGCAGTGGACATTGAAAAACTGAAATCGTATTTGAAGGATCAGGAGTTTTTTGACGAGATCGTGGTCCTCAAAGACGGTGACATGAACTTCGATAATCTGAACTATTTCCTCCAGAGCTACTTTCCAGACCGCCTCCGGAAGTCACAGCACGCTCGTTTTCTTTTCGCATACAGCGGCCACGGTTATTCCGAGGGAACGGAGGAGACGGCGAGGGGATTCTTACTCCTGAGTGCAGCGACCTCGACTTCTGATCCCATTAACAGGATCGACCTGAGTGTCTTGCGTGCCCTCATAGACCCTGTGATTGAGAACGCAGAAAAAGTCTTGGTGTTGATCAATGCATGTCATAGCGGGTCTTTTCTCGGACGGAAACCGTTTGGACCACCCAATCCTCTCGAACCGGGCGATCGTGGTGCCTACGCGATTATGGCGAGCAGGACAAACCAGCAAAGCTTCGGGCAGTTGGCCGCTGTGGGGCCTGGCAGCGTGTTCTTCGAGAAGATCTTCGCAGGCTTGGAAGGTGCCGCAGACAACGCCCCACGAGACGGCGTTGTTACTTACCGTGAGCTGGATGCCTACCTTCATCAAGAGATTCCGTATGTGACGAATGGCAATCAGACCCCGATGGAAGGCGACATTTCGCGCAATGGCAGCGTGGGCGAGTTTTTCTTTTTGAACCGAAGCCGGCAGGTTAAGGCGGGAAATGTAAGGCCATGGAATCCCGGCGATGCCGTGACATTCGGTACCCAAGCCAGCGACATCTCCGAGCAAGGCCAGTCAGCGTTCTACAACAAACGTTTCCAAGAGGCATTTCAGGCCTACCAACAGGCTGCACGGGCGGGAAATGCGGACGCCATGGAAAGCTTGGGATACCTATACGAGAACGGTATCGGTGTAGGGCAAGACTACCAGCAGGCGCTGCAGTGGTATCAAAGAGGGGCAGCCGCAGGGAATGCGAACGCCATGACCAGTCTGGGCTACTTGTACGATCTCGGTCGCGGCGTACAACAAGACTACCGGCAGGCGAGGCTGTGGTATGAGAAAGGGGCAGCGGCAGGGAATGCAACCGGCATGCACAACCTTGCGGCCCTCTACGAAAGAGGTCATGGCGTAGCCCAAGACTACCAGCAGGCTAGGCAGTGGGATGAGAAAGGGGCAGCAGCCGGGTATGCCGCCTCCATGTATGACCTAGGGTTCTACTACCGGAACGGCTGGGGCGTAGCCCAAGACTACGGACAGGCGAAGCAGTGGTTTGAGAAAGCAGCGGCCGGAGGAAGGGTGGAAGGGCTGGCTGCGCTGGGCCTCCTTTACGATTACGGCCTAGGCGTAGCGCAAGACTACCAGCAGGCACGCGAGTTGTATGAGAAAGCGGCAGCCGCCGGGAGCCCGGACGCCATGTGTTACCTAGGAGACCTCTACAAGAGCGGTCACGGCGTGGCTCAAGACTACCAGCAGGCGAGGCAGTGGTATGAGAAGGCAGCGGCGGCGGGTAGCGCAGATGCCAGTGAGCGCCTGAAGAAACTTGGAGAATAAGCCATGTCAATTCCTGAAATTCTCAAGATTTGTGCGGTACTCTACCTTGCCGTGATTCTTGCCGGTTTGTTTCGGTCGCGACGCCTGAAGCGCTTCCTGCTGGAGTTGCTGCCGCTAATCGGCTTACTGGCTATTGACGTCATCATGGCTAGTACGAAGGCTGGCTACGTCACGTTCGGCGGGGGAAGCTCTCCTACTGTGGTCATCCTGATTATGTTCGTGTGCATTCTCTTTGGCATCGGGGCCCGGTACATTTTCTACCTCGAAGGAAAATTTTCGTGGCTGGATTTCGTCAAGCCGCTCTGCATCTCTCCCATTCTGCTGCTGCCGCTGATTGCGTCTGTACAGACTGCACACAATCTCGAAGCAATTCAAATAGTTTCATTCGCATTGCTGGCCTTTCAGAACGGCTTCTTTTGGCAGGCCGTCCTAACCGAAGCTCGCCCAAAGACTCTGGCCTCGACTTCCACAATACCGTGAGCGGTAAATTGGCTACCCCGCGAGCAGCTCGCGGCAAAGGAGCAGAAAAGATGAGAACTATTACAAAGACGAGTCTTCAATCGAGGAAACGAACTTCTCTTGTCGCCGTGATCTCGATTTTCGCGTTTGCCGCTCTATGGCTCGCAGGTTGCGCGGTAAGGTTTATCGGCGATTATGACGACACAATCGACAAGGGCGTCACGGATGTCCAGCAAAAAGCAGAATTGTACTTTTCCAAGCTAGAGTCGAATCCCAATACGCCCTATGACCAAAGTTTCTACGACGACGTAAATGCACGCCTTGCTGTATTGAAAAGCCGGGCTGCATCGTTGCCGAGATACCCGATCATTCTTGAGCAGCTCACTAATTTGAAGTCGCAATTTGACACATTCCAAAAGCTTGACAAATCCTCCTCACGCCCATTCCCAAGTGCCGCTGTGACGGATGCCGAATCAGCAATTGCGGTCTCGGTGGAAAGCATTCTGAAACTCGAACTTGCGCTGAAAGCAAGAGGGCAAGCTCCCCCGCCGAGCCTCACTAACACCAAAACAAGCAAATAGCATGTTGTAT